>Ga0190275_10003960_pt1 | contig 10632 bp, 14 predicted proteins | sample Popmic550T_FD_133745 | JGI IMG/M metagenome (GOLD analysis project Ga0190275, IMG submission 133745) | Populus adjacent soil microbial communities from riparian zone of Yellowstone River, Montana, USA - 550 T | ecosystem: Environmental > Terrestrial > Soil > Riparian zone > Trees stand | place...
ACGGCCGCGAGGCTTGTAAGAATCCAGAACGTGGCCTGCGTGATCCAGCAAATTACGATGGAATGCCTCCGCTCCTTCTGATACAGCGTCATCAAGAGCGAACCTACGGTCAACCCAATTTTTCTCTTCTGGCATGGATTTTCATTCGACAATAACACTGTGTATTCGCCGGTTCGAAACGGCAGACACCCTCTGAAGGAGTCGCGCCGGTCGAAAACGCACACATTCGCTGATTTGTTATCGCTTTTTTCTCCACAGCCAAAGCTGCCTCCAGGCCTAGCAGCCCGTGGCAGTAGTAGCCGTTTTCACGCTGCCTCGGAAAATCGACGCGGGACGGGAGACGTGACGAACTGATCGATTTTATGGCGTAAAGATCCGTAGTGGCGGCTGATCGCCTTGAGAATCTCTTCTGGGCGCCGGAATGGTTGCCACAATGCCGCGAAAAGCTTTAAGCAGGTCCCCTGCAACTGGTGGGGCTTTCCTGCTCCGAATACTTACCGCACCACCAGCGAAAGATTGAACGCGGCTCCTTGGACCAGCAGCCGCTTCAGGATGTTCTCCCGGCCCCTCAGATGAATCCGCCGCATGCGGCCGGTTTCGTACATGTGCGCAAAGCTTCTCTCGGTCAACTCGCTGCGGATTTTCTGAAGCCGCTTACCGCGCACCGCTCGGATTCGTCGACGGTTGGCATACACCCGCTTCTGTTCCATCGCCTTGCCCTCGCCTCGCCACTTCCGCCGCCCGCGCTCTGGCTCCGGAATATAGCTTCGGATCGCCTCCTCACCGAGTTGCTTCAGCACTTGTCCACTGTGGTAGCCCTTGTCGGCAACGATCTCCTCCACACCCCGTTCGTTAATCTCGCGCGCAGCCGTCTGCGCCTCCGCTACGGTCTGGTGGATCGTTGTGGTGTCGCCTTCGTTGGCCGGCTGCAACGTCACTGCCAGCAACGCTCCGCTCGATAGATCGACGGCGTGCTCAGCTTTGTGCGCCAGATGCGTCCTTCCATCCTTCATCCTGGTAATCCGCGCATCCGGATCGCTCGGGCTCTGCCGCTCTTCATTCGAGCCCTTCTTTTTCCGCTTCCGGTCTAGGCGCGCCAACTGCTCCCGCGTCGGATTCTCAATCCCCGCCGCCTGCGCCAATCCCTTCAGATACTCTTCATAACTCTGCCCGTTATCCCGCCGCACGATGCTCTTCATCGCCGCGTTGGCTTCCAGCGTCGTGGCGTCGATCGATACCGTCTGCCCGCTGAGCAAGCCCTCCTCCACCAGGATTCTGATCACCCATCGAAACACTGCCTTGTGCGTCTCCAGCCAATACAGCCGCCGCGTCCTCGAAATCGTTGAGTGATCCGGCGTCTCCTCGTCCAACGCATAACCCAGGAACTTCCGCAGCGACAACGAGTCCGCTGTCCGCCAGGCAATCCCGCGCTCTGAATCCAGCCCTTCGAAATAGCCGATCAACAGCGTTCGGAAGTACACCCCAGGCGCTATACTTGGCCGCCCATACTGGCTCTTCTTGTAAAACTTCCGGCACACGTGCTCGACCCGGCGGGCAAACTCATGCTCGTCCAGAATCCCGTTCAGACGGTCATAGAAGGCGTTGCCCGGAGTCCGCACTACATCGCTGGTTGCGATCCACAGTTCCTGTTGTCGTTCTCGCTGCTTGCGCCTACCCATCGCCATAAAACAAGTCTACGATCAAATGTTTTAACGGCAAAGAACTTTGTTCGACTAATACCACGGGCTGCTAGACGAGTTGTTGAATTGCAATCGGCCTTGGCAACTTGTCTCCCTTCAGCGCACACTCCTTGTACGCCTGCTGGTAAGCTTTTCAACACCTGACTGACTAAGAAGGGAAAGATTTCTGCGGAGCTGTTGCAACTCATCCTCGGTAAGCGGCCGGTCGTCCATGACGAGAGCATATCATGCGACGTTCGCCCTTTTTTCGCCAGAATTTCTGGTGCTCCCATTCGTAAAGAGGCCAAGCCACGGATCGACAATAGGACAAAGCCCGAGTTCTCATGACATCCGATAGGATCAACAAACTGCCGAAATGGGCACGCGACTACATTCACCACGTCCACACCTTTGTTGGCGCGCCGGAAGTGGAAGAGCTAATCTATCTACGGGATCAGAACAAGCAGCTCATCAAACTTGTGGCTGAACTGAAAGCAGAGAACCGGCGGCTGAGCCGGAAAATCCAATCGGAAACCTAATCATGACGACTGAAGCAGTCACACAGTGCTTTGTATGCCACGGGGCGCTGTGGGTGTGCGAGGACCATAACGATAAATCGTGGGGAGGCGCGAGCGATCACGCAGACGCCTGTAATTGCGGCGGCGCTGGCATGCCCTGCCTAGCGTGTAACCCAAGTGACCGCGAGCATCCGCCTAAGATGCCCGATGGCTATAAGACGATCATTGGCAAGGAAGGCTGGAGACACTAGAAGCTAAATCTCCCCGCGCGCTACAGCCACGGCCGCACGAGCATTGCGCGTTACTGCTCTCAACGTTCTCAGAACCGGGCTATCTACACGGCGATCCTTGCCATGAAGGCGGTGGATCTCGTTAGCAGCAAGTCGAATCGCAGCCCGCAATTCGTTATTTGATGCGATCAGCGTTTTAAGTTCCGGCGCGAGTTCATTTGGCATGTTCCCTTAGTATGGGTAGGTTGGCAAAGCTCTCAACGAACGGAAGCCAACCTCAAAACGACAAATTAACGGGCCGACTCTCTCTCATCTTTTCCTCCCGCGCGCGTTTGGCTTTTATCGCCCTTAGTTGCTCAGCGATCGGTGCGGCCGTGCTACGAAGGTCTGGCGCGAAATCGAGATACTCCCGAATGTAGCGCTCGACAGCCTCGCGGAGCTCCTCCATATCGTCAAGCACCTGGCGCGAAGCCCGAGTCCAAACGGCGATCGTGCGATACGTTGCAGTTTCGAGATCGAAGTTCAGGTCGCTTCCGATTTTGTCGAGGCTTCAACCTGTGGGTATGCGGAGCCCGTCGAACTGGCCTTCCGACAGGATGAGTTGAATGCCGGCGAGGACTGCGATCTGGTCTTCGGCGGAGGGCTCGGGCATCACTCTTTGCAATTCACGGTTTTTGCAGGAATAAGCAAGCAGTGCTTAATCGTCACATCCAACAGAGTTGCCAGAGCCCTTATCAGACCGCGGCGGTGGCGACTTTGGATAAAGATTATCGAATTCAACAGGTGATTCCGGTTCAGGTTGTAAGGCAGCGGCACCGGATTCCCCTTCGGTCACTTCGGGCTAACCAGGTGAACCAGAACCCCAGAGCATCGTCGTTCAAGTCATCCTTCATCTCACAATCCAAGTTCGATTCGATCCTGAATCCCGCGGATTAGGCGCTCCCGCTGTTGCGGAGATAGCGATTTATCTGCATTGATGATTTCGATAGCCCCACTTCGAGGATGAGTTTGCGTTCGATATGGTCTAGGCTATCTCCGGGAAATTCATCACGCCCTGGCATTCGTCCATTCTTCCAGAATCAATACGCCGCGAGTTGTAGCCTGCCGCTATGCGCACCTCCTCCGCCGCAGACGATAGCCTTTGTCGGCCGGTTCGTCGCCAGCATCCCGGCCCGAACCGCGGAACGGACGACTTTATTCTCAAGTGCGACTTCCCGAATCCGATAAGCTCATCAAGTTCCGCTTACTGCCTTCCTCGAGCGTTCTAGGCCACGATGCCAAAAGCTAATTCCGCACGTGCGTTGGGGGCGGCACAGAGAGAGCAAGGATGGTATGAAGGATGGCAGCGATCACAAGATGTCATCTCGAGAGAAGCTGAGCGTAATCGTCGGACAGGCTCAGACCGGCAACCTAGAATGCTGCGGGCTAATCCTGTCCGAGATCGATGGCGACGTGGCACACCTCACATGCAACGAATGCGGCACGATTGTTTGCTCAGTTCCGAAGACTGAGGCGTGGACAACGTTATCTCAGATGGTGGTACGTGAGATCTCTAGCGCAACCTGCTCTCATTGCGGCGGCTACAACGTATTCTCAGGATTCTCCTCCGTCAGCACTTACCGCTGTCAGCACTGCCGTAAGGGTTCGATTGTTATACTGCCTAGGCAATAGCTTGAAGAGGGATTGTCCACACGATGGCACGCATGAACAGAGAAAACCGTTTCGCCTGAAGCATGAGGGTGATCGAACGTGCCGGGACACCTGTCGCACTCCTCGTGCATGCACTCCTGCGAGATGGACGTCAGTACGCGAGCCTCGTCGTCGGGAAACTCCGTCCATTCGATCTCTTCGTCGTCATTCCGCATCGAATTGCCTCAGGTTTGCAGTGTAGCGGTTCGATGACCAAATGATAAGGCACTGCGCAAACCATGGATGAACGGTTCCGACGGCGTGTATCTGGCCCGACTGAAGTGCGAAGTGTCGAACTACGAACGACGCAAAAAGTGTTGAGGCCAAAGAGATAGGCTGGTTCTAGCAGTCACCGGCAACGGTATGTTCACGCGGCTGCCGATGCACCAGTTGAACAAAACCGGCGAATGAGGTGAAACTGTAAGGGTCAATTCCCCGCAAAAGAAGATTTCGTCACCCTCGTCATAGTGCGTGCGAACTTCTATTTCTATACGTCTTCAAAACAGTACGGATCTTTCTAGCGTCTTCACCCGATCGTACTGTGTTGCTCAAATGAATATTCCGGATTACCATCAACCCTCGTTTGCCAGAACGTCTGCGCCTCGGCGCTCACGAAAAGTTGACCACTTCTGCTTAGATAGAGTTGCCACCCTAAGAAACAAGATTTGAATCTGCAAGACGCCGCTGAACACGGACCATCATCCGCGCCGGTAGGCGCGTTGGTCTGATTCGCAGTTGAAGGGGAAGACAATATCATCCACGCCGAAGGCGTGCTGGGCGAGTGGAGCGGATCTACGAAGGCTTCCGAAGGAAGCGAGCCAAACGCTGGCGGAGATGTTGGAAGTAAGCGTCATCGACATGAAGGCCTAAGACCTCGTCAATGACTGGAGAAAAGTAGGCAAGCGACCGGATTAGGCCCAACGGGGCCGCATCCGCGGGCCGCGCCAGTCGCCGAGCACAGGCCAACACCAACGCGTTCTCGACTACGGCCAAAGGCACGCCGCGAGCGAACAACTGCAATGCGAAGGCGCGGTCCGGCTTGCGAATCGCGCCACAGGTTCCAGAGGCCGCGCGATAAGCGTCCAGTACGCGCCGCACGTATTCGGAAGAGTCCATCGCATCATCAGCCTTGCGGCTCGCGCAGCGACGGACCCTCGATGTGAACCGTGTGGCAGTAATGCCGCACGCGGCTCAGCAACGCATCGACCATCGTCTTGTTGCCCAGAAAACCAGCCCATTCTTCATAGGCAAGATTTGTTGTAATGATTGTCGATCGCTGATGATAGCGCTCCTCCATCAGCTTGAAAAAGACATTGGCCTGCTCCGGCTTGAGGTTCGCGTAACCCATTTCATCGATTAGGAGGACGTCCAGACGCGCCAGGCGATTCACCAGCCGGCGCGTCGAGCGATCCGCCAGAGAAGCGTACATTTCATCGAACAGATCCTGTGCGCGAATGAACTGGCAACGCAAGCCGTTCTGCAAGGCCTTCAGTAGAATGCCGCAAGCCAATCCGGTTTTGCCGACGCCAGTCGGACCAATCAACACGAGGTTCTCGCGCTTGGCCACGAAGTCGAGTTCGGCGAACGCGCGGATCTGCTTGCGATTTACGCCCGGCTGTTTGGCGTAAGGAAAGGTTTCGAGTGCCCAGCGTTCGGGCAGCATCGCGCGGCGGATGCGCCACTCGAGCGCGTTCTCCTGGCGGTCGCGCCATTGCGCGCGCAAGAGTCCCGCGACGAAATCCGTGTAGGTGATCTGTTGTTTATCGGCAGCGCGCAACTGCTCGTCGAAGTTCGCATGAATTCGGTGCAGCTTGAGATTCTTGAGCAGTTGTTCAAGTTCGTCAGTCATCGTTGTTTCCTTCCAGCAAAAAGAAGTCGCGCTGGACCCGGCGCAGAATCATGCGTTCGACGCGGTCGAGATCGTAGAGTCCATACTGCGTGGCCTCACCGATCGCGCCCAGAAACGGCTCGCGAGGATACTCGCGGAGCATACGCAGCAGTTGCCGCAAAGCGAGTCCGATCACCTTGCGGCCCTTGCGTTTCAGATCTTCCACATAGTGCGCGAGCTCCGGCGCGGCGTTGAGGATTGTTTGTTCATCTGGATTAGGATCGCGGCGTTTGTGGCCCTCGCCACGTGGCGGCCGGTGATCACGCAGCGTCACGCGCTGATCGGCAGTAAGAAGCCGCGTGTGCGTGACGATGCGGCGGGCGTCGAGCTCGACTTCGATCTTCTCGCGCGTTTCGCGTACTTCCACACGGCGGCCAATAAATGCAGCGGGAACCGAGTAGCGGTTGGAATGCAACGCCACGTAGCCTTCGGTATCAACAATGCGCTGATGTAGCCGGTAGACTTCCGGAATCCAAGCGGGCAGCGGTTTCAAATGCAGCCGCTCGACGGCGTAGAGTTCGCGGGGAATGGCGCGAATGTGCTTCTTGTAAGTGGCGTTGACGCGATCGCACCACTGGCGCGCTTGGCTGTTGAGATCCGGCCAGCTATCGAAGGTTCTGCCCACGAGAAAGTTGTTTTCGATGAAGTGGAACGGCCGCTCCACACGCGCCGAGCGGTTGGCGTCGCCGATCTCATGAGCCACGAAGCGGAACCCCATCCGCTCGGCGAAGGCCGCCATCTCGGGCACTGGTTCCATCAGTTTGCCGCTTCCACGCAACACAACAACGTGCGTATTGTCGATCATTGTGCGTTGTGGCGCTCCGCCCATGTAGCGCAGCGCTTCGGTGAGAAAAGCCTTGCAATCGAAGCGTTGAAACTGAGGCCAGATCTCGAAGTAGAGCATGCGCGAGTAGCACAGCACCGCCGAAGCAGTTTGCGCTTTGTTCTTGCGTCCGGCGACGATCACTTCATGTGGCGATGTGTCGTGCTGCATCTCGACGCCGGGATCGAAGTGATAGCGTCCGGTGGGCGAGATGGGTGTTTGTCCAATGCCTTGTCTGCGGCAGAACGCCGTCAACGCCTGGTACGACAGCGCCGCGCCATCGGCCAGCAGTTCTTCATGGACTCGCACGAGATTGCCCTTGCACGTTTGCAATAACTCGAGGATCTGTTGGCGGTATGGCGCGGCTTTCTCTTCGCGCTCGATCTTCGGCACGGCGATGGAGTTCGCTTGCAGCACCTTGCGAACGCTCTGACGTGACAGGTTCAGGAGTTTCGCGATCTCGCGCTTGTTCATCCCCTTGGCGTGCAGTTCCAGAATCGTTGCGCGTTGCGATTGACTCAGCATGGCTCGCTCTTTGTTCCTCGATTCGCTCCGCAAGCTGTGTCAACAGCCGCGTGGCGTGTTGAATCTTGCTCTCGATCGCTTTGCTGTTCTGCGTTGATTCTTCGGCGCGCGCAAGCGCACGCCGTGCGATTGCGACGATCTGATTCAGATCGCTTTCGAGCGTTATTGCCTTTGTTGGTTGCCGTTGCTGCTCTTGTGTTTTCAGGAGCAACTCTGGCTCGGCGAGAATCCGTTCACGAGCCTGCTTGGTTTTGGCCTCGCGCCAGGTGTTGTAGAGCAGCGCGGCTTGCCGCGTGGTCCAGGGATGTTGTGCGAATACATGCGCCATCCGGACACACTGTTCCACGTTGACGCGCGCCACCGGAGCCAGATACCTCATGGCGATCTGCGCAGCGATGCGCCCTTCGCGGACTTGCTGCTGCACCGCTTCCGGCAGTGTCTCCACCAACGACAGACGGCGCGCCACCCAGGTGGCGCTGCGGTCGAAACCCCGCGCCAGTTCGTCAATCGTGTAGCCGAGCTGTTCTTCCATCTCAGCCAGCAGCCAGCCTTGTTCGAGCGCTGTTTCCGGCTCGCTGTTCATGCGCAGCGAATGCGCCAGTAGCAATGCCTCTGCTTCGCTGATCTCCCAAACGAGCGCGTTGACCGTGTCGCGCCGCAACTGTTTCAGCGCGGCGATGCGCTGATGTCCATCGATCACCAAATAGCGCTGCTCGTAGGGGATAACGATGATTGGGGTTTGCTGGCCGGTCTCAGCCAACGATGCCAGCAGTTGCCGGAATCGTGCCCGGTGGCGGACCCGGAGATGCTCCAGGCGGCAATCCAGTTGATGAAACTCCAGCGCTTGCGCCACGGGTTTCAGTATGCGCGGGCTGGGATCGGGTCTTTTGCGGCGTGGCGGCGCTGTTGCGCAGAACCCCTGCTGTATCAATGGGATAGATGAATGACTGGTCTTTCGCGGCTTGCCTGAGTAGTGAGCAGGCAAGTGCAATGAAATCAGCGCCTTTGCCGCCGAACTCGTCTTCGCGAGGTCCCAGGGCAGTTGGTTCAACGGCGCGGGTATGCGGAGCGGTTCCGGATCAGGTGTGTTGTTGTGACGTTGATCGATTCGGTAGGCTGCGGCGTAGCTTGGATTCTTAGCGCGCCAGCTTGCTTGTGTCTTCTGGCGGCGGACGGCTTGGCATTCGCGATTACTGCAGGCTCGCTGGCGCTCTCCCGCTCGCCGATCCGGATAGAACCACCGTCGGCAGATCCGGCAGGGGCGTTTCCGGGTTCGAGGCATGCTCCTTCATCAGACTGCCTCCTTGGTGGTCAACTTCTCGCGAGCAGAAGTGGTCAACTTCTCGCGAGCGCCGAAGACGTCTGCGCTCATGTTGCAGCGCCTTTCCATTATTTCCGTGGTCGTCGCCGGTGCGTATGCGCAAGCAGCACCAGTGGTAGGCGGCGTTGTGAACGCTGCGACCTTTAAAAGCGGTGCAATTGCACCAGGAACATTGATCACAATCTTCGGCAGTGGTCTGTCGACTTCCACAGGGACGGCGTCTAGCGTGCCATTGCCGACTACACTAGCTGGGACGGTCGTCCTTCTAAACGAACAGCCGATTTCACTCAGCTTCGTGTCGCCCGGCCAGATAAATGCTCAACTACCTTTCAAACTGCCCAATGGTTCGGCGAGGCTGACTATTCGTGATGCCAATGGCGGTACGGCGTCCGCCTCGATACCAATTGCAGACTCCTCGCCTGGAATTTTTACCATTACAGCCGACGGCAAGGGTGAAGCAATTGCAACGCACTCCGATTCATCTCTGATCAAGCGTGCGAGCGGTAAATACGCGCGTGGTGGCGAGACCGTAGTTTTGTACTGCACAGGGTTGGGTGACGTAGATGGTACTCCGTTCGCGGGAGAGCCTGCACCCATTTCGCCGCTGCCGAGCGCCATTCAAAAAGTAGAGGTGATCATGAATGGAAAGCCGGCAAACGTCGTATACGCCGGGCTCACTCCGGGCTCCGTCGGCCTTTATCAAATCAATGTTGTTGTGCCCGACCAACTTGGCGGTGACGTATCTACTCGTATTCGCATCGGCACGTCAACGAGCAACGAGACAACCATCAATGTGAGCGGGACGTTCACTCTGGGCGTGCGATATACCGGTGTGCTGCAACCCCGCGACTCTTCGGAGAAGCTGCAGCTTGAGTTCAGCGGGCTGTCAACGACTGGGAACCTTTTCACGGGTGCGTACACGATCAGTCGTCAAGGAGTGACTATGGACCGGGGAACTTTCGCCTTTCAACGTACAGAATCGATCTTGGTTGTACAGGGAAAATCGACTGCGGGAGATTCATTCTACGCAAAGATGGATACGTTTGATGCCGGCCAAAGTTTCATCGGCGTACTCTTGCAGGATTCGCAGAAACAAGACAGTTGGTATGCAGAGTTCACAATTGTTATAGTTACCGCCACCACACCGGTGCCACCAGCAGTTCTGCCCGGCCGGCCGCTGTCCAGTGCGGCTGTGGAAGGGGCGTCGGTCTTCGGTCAACATGGAAAGTATCTCGGAAAGATTACCTGGAACAGTTTCGATCGTGAGTCCATCGGTAATACGTTCGGACCACATGGCAGCGACTACTCTGCGACGAGCATCTTCAATTCGTTTAGCCAGGACGGAAGCGAGTTCTCGGCGCTCAGTGCATTCAACGAACTTGCTGGGCGTCCTCCAATCATTTACGTGAACGGTCAAGCAAAGTGGTATTCAAGCGTAAAAGCCACCAAAACACCAAGGATCGCCCCTTCGCAACTGTATTGGTGCATTGGAAGATCTAAGTAGTACCCGCGTTCTCCGCTTTTATTAGCGCAGTTCTAGAGATGTGGTGAATTGACATGTGCGAAGCTCGTCCAACGAAACGCAGAATGGTCTTCACCGGCCTTCGTGAACCCAGGAACGGATCGACAACCATCTTGAGGAATCGGCATGTTACTCAAGGTGTCAATCAATGAATGTGTGATTAGACGACTGTTTTCCCTAAACACCAGTAGCTCCCGATTGTTTAATAACTGACTGCTGATCCCTCTCAGAGAGCCGAGATTTCTGGCAGTGAAGATAACCTTGGTTCTACGGCGTTAACCGCAAGGTAGTACGTTCGAATTCTAGATGGGAGCCAAACTCTTGTACTGCGAACGTCTCTGCAAGTCGGCTAACTAACTACTTTCCGTCGCAAAATGACCTTGTCGGACCCGCGCAGGTAACTCTTCACGGCTGGTTGAGTCGAGTTCGGCTGGCGA
>Ga0190275_10003961_pt1 | contig 10631 bp, 8 predicted proteins | sample Popmic550T_FD_133745 | JGI IMG/M metagenome (GOLD analysis project Ga0190275, IMG submission 133745) | Populus adjacent soil microbial communities from riparian zone of Yellowstone River, Montana, USA - 550 T | ecosystem: Environmental > Terrestrial > Soil > Riparian zone > Trees stand | place...
GTGAGCACCAGGACCGGCACCCGCCCCTCGGCGAGCGCATCGAGGTCGCTGAGCAGGTCCCCGGTGAGTCCGTCGTACTCGACCCGGGTGGTCGCCCCGAGCCGTACGACGAAGTCGGCCGGCTCGAGCTCGCCCTCCGCCCGTGGGTGCACGACGATGCGTCCGTCGCGCAGCAGCGAGCGGGTCGACTGCACCTCGACGTTCTCGATGTCCTGCCAGCGCAGGCCGTTCCAGGTCTCCCCGGCACGCACCCGCACCCCCTGGTCGTCGGCGAGCATCAACGGCGCCCGGCCGTCCCGGATCACCCACAGCTGCAGGACGGCGATCGCGGCCATCGCGGCGCACCAGACCCAGTCCAGGGGTGCACCGGACTGCAGGGCCCGGGAGAACCAGGCGACCGTCATCACGGCGGCGACCAGGGCCACGCCGGCGGCCAGCCTCGTGTTGTGCCGAACGGTGACACCCATCACTGGTCCCCCTGGAGGTTCGCGATCACGTCGTCGAGGTCGTCGGGCTTGATCAGCACGTCACGGGCCTTCGAGCCCTCGCTCGGCCCGACCACTCCCCGGCTCTCGAGGATGTCCATCAGGCGGCCGGCCTTGGCGAAGCCCACCCGCAGCTTGCGTTGCAGCATCGAGGTCGAGCCGAACTGGGTGGAGACCACCAGCTCGACCGCCTGGACCACGAGCTCCATGTCGTCGCCGATGTCGTCGTCGAGCTCCCGCTTGGACGCCGCCGGCGCGGTGACGTCGTCGCGGTAGTTGGGCTGCAGCTGCTCCTTGCACTTCTTCACGACCTGGGCGATCTCGACCTCGGTCACCCACGAGCCCTGGACGCGCACCGGCTTGGAGGCACCCATCGGCAGGAACAGCCCGTCGCCCTGCCCGACCAGCTTCTCCGCCCCGGGCTGGTCCAGGATCACCCGGCTGTCGGCCAGCGAGCTCGTCGCGAACGCCAGCCGCGAGGGCACGTTGGCCTTGATCAGCCCGGTGACCACGTCCACGGAGGGCCGCTGGGTGGCCAGCACCAGGTGGATCCCGGCGGCGCGCGCCAGCTGGGTGATCCGGACGATGGCGTCCTCGACGTCGCGCGGTGACACCATCATCAGGTCGGCGAGCTCGTCGACGACCACGCACAGGTAGGGGTACGGCGCGAGCACGCGCTCACTGCCGGCCGGCACCTGGACCTTCCCCGCCCGGACCGCCTTGTTGAAGTCGTCGACGTGCCGGAAGCCGAAGTTGGCCAGGTCGTCGTAGCGCAGGTCCATCTCGCGCACGACCCACTGCAGCGCCTCCGCGGCCTTCTTGGGGTTGGTGATGATCGGCGTGATCAGGTGCGGGATGCCCTCGTAGGCGTTCAGCTCGACCCGCTTGGGGTCGACCATGATCATCCGTACCTCGTCGGGCGTGGCCCGCATCAGCAGCGAGGTGATCATCGAGTTGATGAAGCTGGACTTGCCGGATCCGGTGGCGCCGGCCACCAGGAGGTGCGGCATCTTCGCGAGGTTGGCGACCACGAAGCCGCCCTCGACGTCCTTGCCCAGGCCGCACACCATCGGGTGGTGGTCGTTGCGCGCCGTGGTGGAGCGGAGGACGTCGCCCAGGGAGACGATCTCCTTGTCGACGTTGGGGATCTCGATCCCCACCGCGGACTTGCCCGGGATCGGACTGAGGATGCGCACGTCGGCCGACGCCACGGCGTAGGCGATGTTCTTCTGGATGCCGGTGATCTTCTCGACCTTGACCGCCGGGCCGAGCTCCACGATGTAGCGCGTCACCGTGGGGCCGCGGGTGTAGCCGGTCACCTGGGCGTCGATGTCGAACTCCTCGAGCACCTGGGTGAGCCGCTCGACGACGGCGTCGGAGGCCTTCGAACGCGCCTTGTGGACCGAGCCGGGCTTGAGCACCTCGCTGTCCGGCAGCGAGTAGGCGACGTCCCCGGAGAGCGAGAGCTGCTCGACGCGGACCGGGAGGGGCGTGTGCGGCGGTGGCTCGAGCTCCTCCTTGTCCACGGGCTCCACGTCGACCGGACCGGTCAGGTCGAGGTCGACCTCCGGGTCCTTCTTCTTCCGCGCGCGGCGTGGGGTCGCACGCGGCTCGAGGACCGGGGAGTCGTAGGCGGGATCGCCCATGTCCGGGTCGATCTCGCGATCGGGGCCGGTCGAGCCGCCGTCGGCGGTGACCTGGCGGCCCATGACCCGGTCCCGCAGCTCGGCCAGCCGTGCCGGCACCTGGTAGACGGGCGTCGCCGTCACGACGAGCAGGCCGAACAGGGCCAGGAGGAGGAGCAGCGGCACCACGACGTACGCGGTCTGCAGCAGGTCCAGCAACAGCTTGGAGACGACGAAGCCGATGGCTCCGCCGGCCTGCTGCAGCGGGGCGGTGTCCCCGCGGACGGGGGTCGGGGAGCCGTTGGCGATGTGCACGATCCCGAGCACGCCGAAGAGGAGCGCCGCCCAGCCGATCACCTGACGGCCCGCAGGGCCGTTGCGCTCGGGATCGCGGAGGTTGCGCCAGGCGACGAAGCACAGCAGCGGCGGGACGAACCACGCGAGCAGCCCGACCGATCCGGCGACCACGGTGCGGGTGAACTCGCCGATCGCGCCGGGGAGCTGCCACCACACGGCCGCGGCCACGACGAGGCCGAGACCCACGAGGAACAGCCCGGCACCGTCGCGGCGGTGCTCGGGGTCGAGCTCGGTCGCGGTGCGTCCGACGCGGCGTACTCCACCGCCGACCGCGTGTGCCACCCCGAGCCAGGCCGTCAGCAGCACGCGGCCGATCGCCGTGAACAGCCGCGCGACGGGGCCCGTGCCGTTGCGGACGGCACGCGGCGCTGGACGGCGCTGGGCTCCCCCGCGCTTGCGCGCGGCAGGGGTGGACTTTCGTCCTGACTTGCTTCCCGTACGGGATCGCGCCGGCGAACCACCCCGGCCCGACGTGCGGGCAGGGCTGGTCTTGCTGCGCGACGCCGTCGGGGAAGACGTACGGGTCGCCATGCTGGCGAATCTACCCCGAACACCACATCAGCCCCTTGCGTCACACGCCGCGGGCCCAGCGTGTCGCCGCGGTACGGCCGGGGGGCGGCGACCTCGGGGGATCAGCCCTCCTGGGGCTCGTCGCCACGCAGTGGCACGCGCAGCCGGAAGGTGCTGCCGACCCCGAGCTCGGAGGCGACGATGATCTCCCCGCCGTGCATCTGGGCGATGCGCCGCGAGATGGCCAGCCCCAGACCCGTGCCCGGGATGGAGAGCGCCTCGGGGTTGCTGGACCGGTGGAAGGCCGAGAACAGGTGCACCTGGTCGGCGGCCGAGATGCCCAGGCCGGTGTCGGCGCACTGCACCCACGCGTGGCGCCCGTCGGTGCCGACCTCGAGGTCGACGGTCCCGCCGGTGCGGGTGTACTTGACCGCGTTGCTGACCAGGTTGTCGACGACCTTGCCGAGCTCGTCGGGATCGGCGGTCACCACGACCGGCTCCTCGGGCATGGTCAGCGACATCCGCACCGAGCCCCGCTCGGCCGGCATCGCCATCAGCTCGATGCTGGCCTCCGCCAGACGGCGCAGGTCGATCGGGCGCCGGACGCTGTCGCGCTGCTCCTGGATCTGGGAGTAGTTGAGGAGGTTCTGCACCAGCCGGTTCAACCGCTCGGCGTTGCGTGAGATCGCCTCCACCGAGCCGATGCCCGTGTCGAGGTCCTCGAGGAGCTCGATGTGCCCGATGATCGAGGTCAGCGGGGTCTTGAGCTCGTGGGAGATCGTCGCGATCAGCTCACCCTTGTAGCGGTCGAGCTCCTGGAGCTCGCCGACCAGCTGGCGTTCGCGCTCGTAGAGGCGGGCGTTGAGGACCACCCGGCCGAGGGTCCGGCCCACCTCCATGACGGCTTCCTGCTCGTGCTGGGTCCAGCCGCTGACCGTGGCGTCGCGGGCCAGCAGCAGGTAGCCGAGCAGCTCGCGTCCCCCAGCCACCGGGGCGAACAACAGGGTGGATCCCGGGTGGTCACGGACCAGCTCGGAGACCAGGCTCCGCTGGTTGGGGGTCAGTCCGTCGTCGAGCTCGCCGGCGTTGTGCTCGTTGAGCATCACCGGCCGACCCAGCTCCCAGGCACGGCGCGCCAGGAGGCTCTTGAGCTCGACGAGCGCTCGGCTCAGCTCACGGTCGTCCGGGGGGTACGCCGCCGACTGCTCGACCTCGCCGAAGTCGCCGCTGGGGAAGCAACGGATCCACAGGTGCTCGGTCTGCAGCCCGCGGGCGATGGGTTGGGCCGCCTCGCGCAGCGAGGAGTCCAGGCGCGCCAGCTGACCGGCCGAGGACACCGACTGCAGCATCTCGCCGGTGCGGACCTGGTCACCGAGCCGCTCACGCTGCTGGGCGTTGTCCATCGCCAGGCCTGCCTGCACCACGAACATCTCGAGCAGCTCGCGCTCCTCCCGGTTGGGAATCCGGTTGCCGGGAGGTAGGTCGACCGACATGTTGCCGAGCAGCTGGCCGGTGGCGGAGTAGAGCGGTGCGTAGAGGGCGTCCAGCGGGTGCCAGGAGTCCGCGGAGCTGCCGGGCTCGAACTCCGGCACCCAGGCCGACTCCTCCAGCGCGTCAGGCATCCGGTCGTGCGGGACGAACCGGAGCACGCCCCACTCGTCGGCCTGCGCGAACTCGTTGAAGATCGACGCCACGGGCGTACGGCGCCCGATGATCTGCGCGCGGACCTCCTCGGGCCCGGCGACCGTGGTCATCACGAAGGTCTCGCCCTCGAGCCGCGCGATCGCGGCGATGCCGTAGCCGAGCACCTCGACGACGCCACGGGCGATCTCGTCGAGGACCTCGGACAGGTCGGTCGACGAGTTGACGCGAAGCATCAGCTCGTAGAGGCGGCGGATCCCCTCGGCACGAGGGATCTCGGTCAGCTGCATCGGTGGCCTTCGGGGACCGGTCGGGGGTGGGTGGGTGAGCGTAGTTGCGGGGACGCGCACACGCCCCCGTGTCCGAGTCTAGGTTGATTCGCCCGTTTCCGTCGGTGGTTCAGCCCAGTTGGGGCCGAGCCCCTCCTGCGGCCTCAGGCGCTGCCGGGGTCGGCGAGCAGCGCGTCCTCGTTGTCGCGGATCTCCTGCACCAGGGCGTCGTTGAGGTCGGCCATCACCCCGTCGTCCGGGCGCGGCCGCGGGGCGAGCGACGCCCACGCCTTGTCGATCGCCCGGGACACCTCGATCAGCCGCGCCTGCCGCACGTGGGGCTTGTCCAGCTCCTTGGAGACGTAGCGGGCGACGAACCGGCGCAGCTCACCCTCGACGTTGGCGACCCGCTGCAGCACCGAGGCCCGCAGGCCCTGCGCCTTGAGCTCGACACGGACCTCGCTGGGATCGGGCGGCGTCGCCTCGACGTAGATCTTCACGCCCGGCCGGGCCACTGCCGTGAGCGTCAGGGGCACGAGCAGCTCGGCGTCGAAGCGTTGCTTCTCGACCCCCAGGTCGAGCTCGAAGGTGAGGCTGACCGGCAGCAGGACGCGGTAGCTGATCAGCTCACCGGGCTCCCTGGTCGCGAGCGCCTGGCCGATCTCGCCGTAGGCCCGGACCTTGGCGATGCGACCCGGCCCGACCCCCATCGGGCCGAAGTCGATGGGGTGCCCGGCGATCGTGTTGACCGCGCCGAGCAGGCGCTCCTCGCTGACGGCCTCGAGGAAGAAGTCGACCCCCCACTGGCTGTAGCTGATCGACGCTTCCTCGTCCGCGGGGCTGGGCTCGCGAACCGCCATCAGGCCCTCCTCATGCTTCGAGGACGACGGGGATGATCATCGGCCGGCGCCGGTGGGTGCCGCTCACCCAGCGCCCGACGACCCGGCGGATCGTCTGCTGCAGCTGGTAGGTGTCGTCCACCCCCTCGGACGCGGCCTTGTCCAGGGCCGCGATGATCGGGTCCTTGATCTGGTCGAACGCCTTGTCGCTCTCGGCGAACCCGCGGGCGTGGATCTCGGGGCCGCTGACCACCTTCCCGGTCTGGGTGTCGATGACGACGATGACCGAGATGAAGCCTTCCTCACCGAGGATGCGGCGGTCCTTCAGCGAGCTCTCGGTGACATCACCGATCGAGCTGCCGTCGACGAAGACGTAGCCGCAGTCGACCTTGCCGGTCACTCGGGCGCGACCGTCGACCAGGTCGACCACCACTCCGTCCTCCGCCATCACCACGTTGTCCGGGTCGATCCCGGTGGCCTTGGCCAGGGCGGCGTTGGCCAGCATGTGGCGGTACTCGCCATGGACGGGGAGCACGTTGCGCGGCCGGACGATGTTGTAGCAGTAGAGCAGCTCCCCGGCACTGGCGTGACCACTCACGTGGACCAGCGCGTTGGCCTTGTGCACCACGTCGGCGCCGCACCGGGACAGGCCGTTGATGACCCGGTAGACGGCGTTCTCGTTGCCGGGGATGAGGGACGAGGCGAGTACCACGGTGTCGCCCTCCTCGATGTGCACGAAGTTGTGGTTGCGCTGGGCGATCCGGCTCAACGCCGACAACGGCTCGCCCTGGGAGCCGGTGGAGATGAGCACCACGCGGTCGGGCGGCATGTCGGCGGTCGCCTTCGCGTCGATCAGCAGGCCGGGAGGTACGTCGAGGTATCCGAGGTCGCGGGCGATCCCCATGTTGCGCACCATCGAGCGGCCGACGTACGCCACCTTGCGGCCGTGCTCGGCGGCTGCGTCCATCACCTGCTGCACGCGGTGCACGTGGGAGGCGAAGCAGGCCACGATGATCCGTTGCCGGCTGCGGTGGAAGACGCGGTCGAGGACCGGTGCGATCTCCTGCTCGGAGGTGGTGAAGCCCGGCACCTCCGCGTTGGTGGAGTCGGTGAGGAAGAGGTCGACGCCCTCCTCGCCCAGCCGGGCGAAGGCACGCAGGTCGGTGATCCGGCCGTCGAGCGGCAGCTGGTCCATCTTGAAGTCGCCCGTGTGCAGCACCATCCCGGCGCCCGTGCGGATCGCGACGGCGAGCGCGTCGGGGATGGAGTGGTTGACCGCGACGAACTCGAGGTCGAAGGGCCCGAAGGTGATCCGGTCGCCCTCGGCCACCACCGACTGGACGGTGTTCTTGAGGCGGTGCTCGCGGAGCTTGGAGCCCAGCAGCGCCAGGGTCAGCTGGGAGCCGACCAGCGGGATGTCGGCCCGCTCGCGGAGCAGGTAGGGGACCGCGCCGATGTGGTCCTCGTGTCCGTGGGTCAGCACCAGGGCGTCGACCTCGTCCAGCCGGCCGCGGATGGCGTCGAAGTCCGGCAGGATCAGGTCGACGCCGGGGTGGTTCTCCTCGGGGAAGAGCACGCCGCAGTCGACGATCAGCAGGCGGCCGTCGTACTCGAAGACGGTCATGTTGCGCCCGACCTCACCGAGGCCGCCGAGCGGGATCACCCGCAGGCCCCCCTTCGGCAGGGCAGGGGGCGTGGACAGCTCGGGGTGTGCGTGGCTCACAGGATGCCGGCTTCCTCGAGCGCGATGCGCAACGCACCGACCTCCTCGTCGTCGAGGGGCACCAAGGGCCCACGGACCCGGCGGTTGTCGAGCACCCCGAGCAGCTCGAGGGCAGCCTTGGCGGTGGTGGCGCCGTAGTTGGGGACGCCCATCACGGCGTTGATCAGCGGCACGATCCGGGCGAACGAGGCCAGCGCGGCGGCCGGGTCGTCCGCGTCGTACTGCTCGATCACCTGCCTCAGCTGGCTCCCGGCCGCGTGGCCGACCACCGAGACCAGGCCGCAGCCGCCGTGGGCGAGGTAGCCGAGCAGCAGCGCGTCGTCGCCGGAGTAGACGGCGTAGCCGAGGTCGCGCAGCGCGATCGAGTCGAGCGGGTTGCCCGTGGCGTGCTTCACGCTGGTGACGGTGTCCAGCCGCGACGCGGCCTCGTAGGTCTCCATCGCGATCGCCTGGCCGGTGCGCCCCGGGACGTCGTACAACATGACCGGCAGCGCGGTCGCGTGGGCGACCTCGGTGAAGTGGTGCAGGGTGCCGGCCGGCCCGGGCTTGTTGTAGTAGGGCGTGACCAGCAGGACCGCGTCGACGCCCACCTTCTCCGCCTGGACCGCGAGCTCGATCGAGTGGGCCGTGGCGTTGGTGCCGACACCGGCGATCACCGTGGCCCGGTCACCGACGGCGTCCTTGACCGCCCTGAGGATCTCGGTGTCCTCGGGCACGGTCGTGGTCGGCGACTCACCGGTGGTGCCGCTGACCACGACGCCCTCGTTGCCGTGCTCGACCAGGTGGCGGGCGATCGCAGCGGTGCCGTCGAGGTCGACGGTCCCGTCGTCGTGGAACGCGGTCGCCATCGCGGTGAGCATGCGTCCGTACGGCGCTGCGGGGAGGCTCATGCGCCCTAGGTTATCCGCGCAGCGACGCCGCGGGTCGCGGGCGTCGTCCCGGCCTCGGCATATATTTCTCGGCATGAGTGAGAGCCAACCGACGCCTGACCCGAACCAGCCCTACGCGCAGACCCCCCAGGTCCCCGCGGTCACCGGCGCCTTCATGCTGGCCCACCTCGGCCAGGAGTACGGCCCCTACGGCTTCGAGCAGCTCCGGCAGATGGCACTCACCGGGCAGCTCAAGGGCGACGCCAGCCTGCGCGACCAGGCCGGCGGCGGCTGGTTCCAGGCCAAGCAGCTACCCGGCCTGTTCTCCCACCGCGAGTGGCTGACCACCGTCCTGCTCTCGGGCTTCCTCGGCAGCCTCGGCATCGACCGCTTCTACCTCGGCTACACCGGCCTCGGCATCCTCAAGCTGATCACCCTCGGCGGCTGCGGCATCTGGCACCTGATCGACCTGATCCTCGAGCTGCTCCGCAAGATCCCCGACGCCGAGGGCCGCCCGCTCGCGTAGCCGGCGCTGAAGGCGAGCGGAGGCGCAGGCGCCGGCCGGACCCGCTCCCTCCAGCACACACCCTCACACCTGCCGCATGACCTCCGCCGCCACCAGCTCGAGGTGGTCGAGGTCGTCGACGTCGAGGGTCTGCAGGTAGATCCGCTGGGTGCCCAGCTCGGCGAACTCGCCGATCCGCTCCACCAGCTCGGCTGGGGTGCCGGCGAGGCCGTTCTCGCGCAGGTCCTCCACGGAGCGGCCGATCGTGTCGGCGCGGCGGCGTACGTCGGCCTCGGTCGCGCCACAGCAGAGGACGAGGGCGTTGGACCACGCCAGCTCGTCGGGGTCGCGGCCGGCCTCCTCGCAGGCATGGCGGACGCGGCCGAACTGCTCGCTGGTCACCTCCCGCGAGACGAACGGGAGGTTGAACTCGTCGGCGTACCGCGCAGCCAGGGCAGGGGTACGCCGCTTGCCGACGCCGCCGACGATCACCGGCGGGCGCGGCCGCTGCGCCGGCTTGGGCAGGGCCGGTGAGTCCGTGAGGGTGTAGTGCCCTCCCGCGTGGGAGAACCGCTCCCCCTCGGGTGTCTCCCACAGCCCGGTGATGACGGCGAGCTGCTCCTCCAGGCGGTCGAAGCGTTCGCCGGTGGCCGGGAACGGGATCCCGTAGGCGGCGTGCTCCTGCTCGAACCAGCCGGCGCCGAGGCCGAGCTCCACCCGGCCTCCGCTCATCTGGTCGACCTGGGCCACCTGGATCGCCAGTGTCCCGGGGTGCCGGAAGGTCGCTGACGTGACCATCGTCCCCAGCCGGATCGTGCTCGTCTCCCGCGCGAGCCCGGCCAGTGTTGTCCAGGCGTCGGTCGGCCCGGGAAGGCCGTCGCCGCCGATGGTCAGGTAGTGGTCCGAGCGGAAGAACGCGCCGAAGCCGAGCTCCTCGCTCGCCCGCGCGATCCGCAGGAGCTGGTCGTAGGTGGCGCCCTGCTGGGGCTCGGTGAAGACGCGGAGTTCCATGGCCCCCAACCTAGACAGGGTTGAGTGCTGGAGTGGCTGTCAGGGCGACCACTCCAGCACTCAACCGCGTCGTTCCAACCAGCGGACCTCGTACGGCGGGTCGTTCTCGAGGTGAGCCTCCCGACGGGTCTCCACCCAGCCGTTCTCGTCGAACGCCGGGTAGTGGGTGTCCCCCTCCGGGAAGGTGTGCACCTCGGTGAGGATCTGGTGGGTCGCGAGGGACATCGCGTCGGCGTAGACGAGTGCTCCCCCGCCGACCATCACGACCTGCCCCAGGCCAGCCCCCAGCGACACGGCCTCCTCGACCGACCGGGCGACCAGCACGCCCTCCCACGACCACGACCGGTCGCGGGTGACCACGATGCTCTGGCGGTCGGGCAGGGGCCGGCCGATGCCCTCGAACGTCGTCCGCCCCAGGACCAGCGGGTGGCCCACGGTGACCCGCTTGAAGTGCGCGAAGTCGGCCGGGATCTTCCACGGGATGTCGCCGCGCAGGCCGATCACGCCGTTGGCCGCGCGCGCGGCGACCATGACGACCTGGGTCATACCGAGATCGGGGCCTTGATGCCGGGGTGCGGGTCGTAGCCCTCGACGCTGATGTGGTCGAGGTCGAAGCCGTCGATCGTGCGCACCGACGGGTCGAGCCGCAGGGTCGGCAGGGGCCGCGGCTCGCGGGTCAGCTGGAGCTTGGCCTGCTCGAGGTGGTTGAGGTAGAGGTGTGCGTCGCCGAAGGTGTGCACGAAGTCGCCGACCTCCAGCCCGGTGACCTGGGCGACCATGTGGGTCAGCAGGGCGTA
>Ga0190275_10003962_pt1 | contig 10630 bp, 13 predicted proteins | sample Popmic550T_FD_133745 | JGI IMG/M metagenome (GOLD analysis project Ga0190275, IMG submission 133745) | Populus adjacent soil microbial communities from riparian zone of Yellowstone River, Montana, USA - 550 T | ecosystem: Environmental > Terrestrial > Soil > Riparian zone > Trees stand | place...
CGGAAGAACGTCGCCAACGACCCGGCCTGCAGCGAGTACGACTACGTGGTGGGCCAGTGCCCGGACCAGTTCGAGATCGTGGCTCAGCAGCAGGATGCCGAGACCCGCGGCAGCCAGGTCTCGCAGCTCGCCGACCAACTGGAGTCGTGTGATCGAATCCAGGCCGGTACTCGGTTCGTCGAGGACGAGCACCTTCGGACGACAGGTAAGGGCCTGGGCGAGCGCGATTCGCTGCCGTTGACCGCCGGAGAACTGATGCGGGAAGCGCCGGAGGGTCGATCGGTCGGAGGGGAGCTGGGCGGCCCGCAGCGCTTCGGGAACCACGTCCTCGCCCGGGTGATGAAGCTTCGCCAGTTCTGTCAGCCCCGCACCGATCCGGCGAGCCGGGTTGAGCGCACTGCCGGGGTGTTGCGGCATGTAGGCGACGACGCGGCCGCGCACCGACGAGGCAGCCGAGGTCACGCCATTGCCATCGACAACCACCTGACCGCCGACCTCGACCAGACCGCTCAACGTCACGCCGTTGCCGTGTTCGCCGAGCAGGGCCAGCGCGGAGGTGGTCTTGCCGGAGCCAGAAGCGCCGACCAGCGCCGTCACCTGTCCCGGCCAAACTTCGAAGTCGACTCCATCGACCAGGATCGCGTCGCCTGCGACTGCTGCCAGTCCGGCGACCTTGACCAAGGCGCTCATCGCTTCGCCTCGACAAGCCGCCGGGTCCGGTGCACGAGCCGGTCCGCGAGCAGGTTGAAGCCGAGAGTGAAGGAGACCAGCAGCAGCGCCGGCGCGAGCACAGCCCACGGCTGCAGCAGCAACCCTTCGCGGTTGCGGGAGACACTGACTGCCCAGTCGGGCGCTGTCGGGCTCAACCCGAGTCCGAGAAAGTTGACCGAGGCAACCAGGAAGACGGCGAGCGTGATCCGGGTGCCGATGTCGGCAGCCACCGGTCCGAGCACCGCACGGCCGACATAGCCGAGGTGGATGCCGATCCAGCTCTCTCGTTGCATCCGCAGCGCCTCGACGACCGGCCCGCTGGCGGCGTCGAGCGCGGCCGCGCGAACCAGCCGGGCGACGGTCGGGACGTTGACCATGGCCACTGCCAACGTGATCGCCAGGGGCGACGCCCGCCAACCGACGGCGACCACGCTGATCACCAGCAGCGAGGGCAACGGCAGCAGTACGTCGAGCGGGCGGATCAGCGCTTCGTCGACCCAGCGATGTCGGGTCGAGGCCGCGAGCAGACCGATCAGACCACCGATGAGATAGGCGATCACGACCGCACCCAGAGCCATCCCGAGAGCAGTCCGTCCACCGGCCAGCAGCAGGCTGAACACATCCCGGCCCAGCCCGTCGGTCCCGAGCAGACCACCCTTCTCGTAGGGCAGGCCAGGTTTGACGTCGATCGTGATCAGCGGGCCGAGAATCGCGACCAGCAAGGGGATCAGGACCAGCAGCGCGGACAAGGCGAGCGGAATGCGGGCTCTCATCGCAGCAGCTCCGTCCGTGGTACGAGGCGGTTGCAGACCAGGTCGGCCCCGAGGTTGATCAGCAGCGCGGCAACCGCGAGCACCAACGTCAGGCCCTGGACGACGGGCACGTCGCGCGTCTCGACGCCATCGACCAGAGCCGTCGCGAAACCGGGAATCGCGAAGATCGCCTCGACCACCAGAACGCCGCCCAGCAAGGTGTCCCCGGTCCTGGCCAGCTCCTGTACGCCGGGCACTGCCGCATTCGGCAGCACGTGCCGGAGCAGCAATCGCCGCCGCGGCACCCCGAGGCGGCGAGCCTGTACTACGTAGTCCGCATGCAACGCGTTGATCGTGCCGGCCCGCACCTGGCGCGACAGCAGACAGACCGTCCGACCGAGCAGTACCGCTACCGGTAGCACGAGCAGCACCGGATTCGTCAGCAGCGATCCGCCGACCCACGTCGCCGGGAGCCAGCCGAGTTTGAGCGAGAAGAGAGCGACCAGCACCACGGCGATCACGAAGTCCGGGATCGCACTCAGCGCCAGCGTGATCGAGGTGATCGTGCGGTCCAGCCGGCCGTTCTCCCGGGTGCCCATCAAGATGCCAAGGGCAACGGCCAGCGGGACGACGATGGCCAGCGTGGCCAGTGTGAGCACCAGCGTCGCCCCGACGGAGGCCTTCACGATGTCGAGCACGGGTCCGCCGCTGATCAGCGACGTACCGAGGTCACCGGTCAGTACGTTGCCGAACCAGTGCGTGAAGCGCTCGAGCGCAGGCCGGTCGAGACCGAGCTGCGCCCGCAGTTGAGCGATCTGCTCAGGTGTCAGCGTCTCGGTGAACCGCATGTCGGCGGCGTCGCCCGGCAGCAACGCCGTCAGCACGAAGACCAGGATCGACAGCACAGCCAGCTGGACGACCGCCAACGCAGCGCGCTGCCCGGCGTACGACCGCATTCAGGCCAGCCACACCTTGTCGAACCGGGCCGAGTCCAAGGTGTTCGGCGGCGCCGCTTCGACGCCCTGCACCTTGGCCGAGACCCCCACCATGAAGTCCGGGTGACCCCAGGCGATGATGCCGCCCTGGTCCCGCAGCGTCTTCTGCAGTTCCCCGTACTTCGCCGCGCGAGCCGTCTCGTCCGTCAGCACCTGCGCGGACGCGAACGCGGCATCGAAGGCCGGCTGCCGCCAGTGCGTCACGTTGAACGGCGACTTCGTGAGCAGCCGGTCGGTGATGTACTGCGGGATCGGCATCGCGCCGGACCGGTGACTGCCGATGGCGCCCTTGGTGAGCAGGTCCTTGGCGTAGGTCTGCGCGCTGCCGGTGGTGACCTTGAGCTTCACGCCCGCTTCGTTGACCTGCTCGGCGAACAACGTGGCTGCCTCGACGAACCCGGCCGTGGAATCGGAGGTGAAGATCTCCACCTCCTTGTTCAGCAGGCCGGCCTTCTTCAGCAGCGCCTTCGCCTCTTCGAGGTTGCGCTCCCGCTGCGGCAGGTCGGCCGGGTAGTACTGGAAGCCCTTGCCGAACAGGTCGTTGCCGACAACTCCTCTTCCGGCGAGCACCACGTCCACGAGCCGCTGCCGGTCGGCGAGCAGCTTGAAGGCCATCCGGACGTCGGGGTTGTCGAACGGCGCCTGATCCACCTTCATCACGAAGGCCTGCGTCGTCGCGCCCTTGGCGGCAACGATCTTGACCGTCTTGCCCGCCTCGGCGGTCCGGGCGAAGGTCGCGGTCATCTCGTTCGCGTACTCCGCCTGGCCACCCTGCAAGGCGTTGGCGCGCGCCTCGGCGTCGGCGGACAGGATCTGCAGTTCCTCGAGCTTGGCCGCGCCGTCCCAGTAGTCGTCGAACCGGTTGGCCACCATCGAACGACCGGCCTCGAAGGAGACGAACTTGAAGGCTCCGGTCCCGATCGGCTTGGTCGGGTCCTTGAAGCCGTCGCGGACGATGTGGGTGCCGATCCCGGCCAGCAGCGCGGGGAACTCGGCGTTCGGAGCGGTCAGCACCAGCTCGACGGTCCGCGGGTCGATCGCCTTACAGCGACGCAGGTCCAGCGAGGCGAGCGATGACTGAGCGACTCGGTCGGGCACGGCCGGATCGGCGATCCGGGCCAGGCTGTAGAGCACGTCCTGGCTCGTCAGCTTCTGGCCGTCATGGAAGGTCGCGTCCCGCAGCGTGAACCGCCAGGTCGACGCCTGCGCGTTCGGCTCCCACTTCTCCGCCAGGCGTGGCAACGGTTTCAGGTCCGGCCCGAGCTCGACCAGCTTCTCGAACATCGCCTTGTGCCGGGCGATGTCGACGAACAAGCTCTGCACGTGTGGGTCGAGCACCTCCTTGGCGCCGCCACCGGCGAAGACGGCTCGCAGCCGTCCACCCGCCTTCGGCTGGGCCGCGGCATTGCTCGCACCGTCGGAGCCGCAACCGGTCAGTGCCGCCAGACCCAGACCGCCTGCCAGGCCTAGGAATCCTCGTCTGTTCAGAGCTTCGGACATCTAGATTTCCTTCACGGTGAGGGGCTCCGACGAGGAGTGGTCGCCGGCTCGAATCCTGCCGTTAATGAAAATAGTTGTCAAATTCAGGCGCATCTGAACGACGCTCATCATTCTCCCGGCAGAGCCCACCCAACCGTCGCCCGTAACGGCGTGTCACCGGCCTCGGACCCCGAGTACTGGGAGTCACCACCAGATTCCCCGGTACTGTCGTCAGCAGCTCGCGGTGTCGTCCGGGACGTCGGCGCAGAGGTCGCGAGTGGGCAGATCGGCGAGCACCCGGTCGAGCAGCTTGGTGAGCAGGTCCTGCTCCTCGCGGGTCAGCCGGTCCAGGAAGTAACTCCGGACCGCATCCACGTGATCCGGAGCCGCCGCCTCGATCGCAGCCCGGCCGGCATCGGTCAGGCGGACCATCGAGCCGCGCGCATCGGACGCGCACTCCTCCCGCGTCACCAGTCCGCGCTTCTCCATCCGGCTGACCTGGTGGGAAAGCCGGCTCCGCTCCCAGCCGATCGCCCGGCCGAGGTCGCGCGTGCGTAGTACGCCGGTCTCTGAGATCGAGAGGGGATGCAGGAGCGCATAGTCCGCGCCGGACAGTCCCGCGTTGCGGATCAGCCGCCCTTCGAGCGTCGAGCTCAGCTCGCGATAGGCGTCACGGTACGACTGCCACAGGTGCGCTTCCCGCGCATCGAGCCGTCGTGTCATCCACCTATCGTACGGGCGCCTGTTGACATGTCACCGAGCCTCACCGGGTCACGGCGTCCGGGACAGCGCGACCGCGAGGCCGACTGTTGCGGCCATCAGGAGGAGTTCGCCGGCCGCGAGGCGCCAGAACGCGGCCGCCTGGTTCGCGGCGAGGGCAGGGAGGGTGGCGCGGCGATGCCACCAGCCGATCCAGACCAGCAGGACGAACGCGACAGCTTTGGCGAACACGAGAGCGCCGTAGCCGGTGGTCACCCACTGTGTGATCAACCCCCAGCCGCCCTCCCGGCCGCCCAGGTGGATCTCCGCTGTCAGCAGTCCGGTGGCGCCGATCGCGATCGCGCACACCAGCGCGAGGCGGCTGACCTCTCGACGGCCTGATCACGCCCGTACCGAATCAGCGCGCCGAGACCGCCGATCCACGCGGTCGCGCAGAACACATGGACCACCAGCGAGGCGGTCGCGAGCACCGGCCAGAGCTCAGTCCGCGCGATCGCGCCGTGCCCAGTCAACAGCGGACCAGCCAAGGCGAGAGCGATCAACACCAGAGCGGCTCGCGCTGTCGCGACAGTGCGGCAGCCGGACAGAAGCACAGCCAGGAAGGCTGTCAGTACTACGGCCACGGCCAGAGCCCTGACCTGGTTGAGAGATCCGGCATCCCCAGCACGTGAAGCCAGCTGCGACAGCGGTACCCCGAGGATGGCCGACGCGGTGGTCAGGAGCCCGCCGATACTCGCCACTGCCCAGATCCCGGCCGCTACTGCCGCATCCTGGCAGGCACGTAGACCTTGCGCGTCTAGTTGTTTGGTGGCCGGGAGCAACCAAGCGGCAGCCAGTACTGCGCCTCCTGTGGCGATGGCGGCAAGGTCGGCCAGCAGGCGTAGTACGGGTACGGCCCACGACACGGCAGTACCGGCTCCGGTCAGGCCGGCGGGCAGAGGTTGGGGAGCGCCGCCCGCCGCCAACAGCGCTACCACCATGACGACGACGCTGGTAGCGAGTGCCTTCGTTTTCATTGAGGCGCGGGACGGCGACGGACGATGACGATGGCCAGCGCGACGACAACCAGCATCACCAGGCTCATCGCGATGATGACCACCACGTTCGACTGACTGTCCTCGGTCGGCGGCGATCCGGCGACCGGGGTGGCGGGGTGGCCGGCGTGGGTGATCGTGAAGCTGGCGGCGACGGTGATCGGGTGACCGTCGGCCGACACGATCCGCGCGTCGACGGTGTACTTGCCGACGTCGACGAGACCGTCCACCGGCTGGGTGACGGTCTTGTCCATCACCTTGAGCTGACCTGTGGACACGTTGGTTCCCTTGGGCGACTTGACCTGCACCTCGGCGCCAGTACTGCCGACCGGCTCATTGAAGGTCAGTACCACCTCGGTCGGCGGCGCGGCGTGGGTCGAGCCGTCCGCCGGCGTCATGGACTCGAGTTTGGCGTGCGCCGCCGCCGTCCCGGTGGAACCCACCAGGACGAGCAGCGACGCCACCAGGAGTGCGGCTATCCGGCGCATGACTACGGCGTCGTCTTCCGTGTCCGGCTGGCCCGCAGACCAAGGCCTAGCCCGACCAGGCCGAGCAGCAGGCCGGCCCCGCCGAGAACGCGGGCCAGGGGGTCGCTGCTCTCGGTGCTAGTAGCCGCGACCGGCGTGACGGCCGTGGTTAGCTTCAGCGCCGGCGCCGGGTGCTCCGGCTTCTCGCTGCCGTCCTTGGCGACCTGGTCCCACTTGACGACCTCGCCGTCACTGTAGGTCTGGGTAGCCGGGAAGTTGAGCGAGTCGACTCCCTCGGGAAGCTTGCCGACCGACAGCGCGAACTCGTCGAAATCGTTCGGCGGTACGCCGACTGGGGTCGTCGCGGTCCAGGTGACAGTGGTGATCGCCTCGGACAGCGTGACGTCGCCGACCTTCACTGCCTGGGGCAGCTTCTCGGTCGTCTTGACCACCTTCCAGCCGTCCTTCACCTGGGCGCCGACGTGGGCGAACGGGCGGTCCTTCGGCAACGAGACGACGAGCTTGGTGGTGCTGGCGGTGTCGGACTCGGTCGGCACCCGGAACACCAGCTTCGCGTAGCCGCCCGGCTTCGCGTCGGGCGATGACACGGTGACATGGGCGGAGGCCGAGTTGGTGGCTCCGACCAGCACCAGCGCGGTCGCGGCGGTGATCGCGGCAGCGCGGAGTACAGGTTTCTTGGACATGAGACCTCTCGTGGGCAACGGTTTTGGACCGTCCCACGCTTCACGAGACGGTCAGGACAGAGCTCCGTAAGGACGGAGGTCCACGTCGCGACACGTTCGAGGACAGCCACCGTTCGGCCCGCTGCGGCTGCTCTGCTCCTGCTAGTGGAGTACCCACGGCCGGAACGGCAGAGGCCGGAGCGGGGAGCCGTGGCACCAGGCGCGCCAGGATTCGTAGTACACGCTGGACCCAGCGGTGGGCGCCGCTGATCAGGGCGACACTTGCCAGCAGTACTAACAGGTGCGCGGCCGTCATGGTGAGGGCGTCGGTCAGGCCGGACTGAACCGGTGCGGCGGGCTGCGGCATGGTCATGCCAGGCGCGTGGTGGTGGCCGTGCATCGAGCTGTGACTGGCAGGCATCGGTGCGGCGTGCGTCGAGTCCAGGGTGAGGTGGACGAGCAACTGGGCTCCGGCGAGGAGACCGATCGACAGCAGCCGACGGCCGGCTACGAACTCACCGACCAGCCAGCAGACGGCCGCGATCGCTAGGAGTTGCGGTACCGACGCGAGCGAGGCGGAGCCCCCTGCCAGCACGTGACCCGCTACCGCGACCGCGACGCTCAGCGTCGCGACCACGGACGTAGTACAGGTCTCGGCACGCAACTCTGGTCGCCTTCATCATTCGCAGCTTGGTCCAACTCTACGTCCGGCCTCAGTGTGCTGCTGTGAATCGGGTGATCGCCCCGAAGAACTCCCCTGGTTGTTCCAGGTGCCCGAAGTGTCCGCTCTCGGAGAGAACCACGAACTCCGAGCCGGGGATGCCGTCATGCAGCTGACGCCCCCACTTCTCGCCACAGATGAAGTCGTAGGCGCCCACGATGACCAGCACCGGCGCGTCGATCTCGCCGAGCCGCTCGCGGACATCCCACGAGTCCTGCTGCCGGTTCGGGTCGACGGTGATGTCGACCAGCGGAAACCAGTCGGTCAGCCGCGGCGCGATCTCCTCGAAGTCCCGGAAGTACACCGGCAGCAGCCGACGAAGCGCATCGGCCTGGCTCGCCTTGTCCTGCGGGGTGTCTTCCCGCCAGGCGGCCAGTACCTGCGCGGCGAGCGGGTCCCCGGCGGGCCGGCGAGCGACGTACGCCTCGAGCTGGCGGAACGCCTCGTCGCCGAGCTCCTGCCCGTTGAACGCCATGCCGTCGTAAACGATCAGGCCACGCAGGCGGTCGGGGTAGTCCAGCGCGAACTGCAACCCGACGAATCCGCCGTGCGAGTGGCCCAGGAAGAAGACCTTCTCCTCACCGAGCTGCTGAGCCACCTGGTCGGCGTAGTACGCGTACCTGGCCATGCTGTAGTCACCGTCGGCCAGCAGGTCGGAGCTCCCCGTGCCGACCGGCTCCAGGTAGACCATCGTGAGGTGCCGCTCGAGCTCGGGCATCCGCAGGTACTCGTAGTGGATGCCGGGCCCGCCGGAGTGGACAAGACAGACAGGCCCGGAGCCGGCGACGTGATAGCTGACCTTCACACCGCCGACGATCAGTTCAGACATGCAACCAGTTTGCCCGGCCATGCAACCGATCCCATCACCACCACGTTTGTAGCCCGACACGATGAAGGGGTGAGCGTGAAAAGCCAGTCGGAGCACGACTACGTCAACTTCGTGACCCACCACGCCAACGGGCTCTGCAACACGGCGTACCTGCTGTGTGGCGACTGGCGCCGGGCCGAGGACGCGACTCAGGAGGCGCTGCTCAAGTTGTACCGGAGCTGGCCCAGGTTGCAGCGCAACGGCGCCATCGGCGCCTACGCCCGCAAGGTGGTGGTCTCGACCACGCTGGACACGTTCCGCCGCAGGTCCAGTACCGAGGTGGTCGGTGGCGAGACCTACTTCAGCTCCACCGCCGACCCGGCGGATCCGATGGGCCGGCTGGAGAGCCGACTGCTGATCGTCCAGGCGCTGGCCGAGCTCCCCACCCGCCAGCGCGCCTGCCTCGTCCTGCGGTACTTCGACGAACTGTCCGTCAGCGAAACAGCCGAGGCGCTCGGTTGCAGCACCGGCACGGTCAAGAGTCAGACCCTGCGAGCGCTGGAGAAGCTTCGCCTCAACCCAGCTTTTGCCGACCTCAACGACTTCGCCGGACTAGGAGGCTGAGATGACCCGCCAGCTCAAAGAACTGATGCACGAGGCAACCGACCGGGCCGCCTTCTCGCCGGATATCGATCAGCTGCTCACGACTGGCCGCCGGCAGACCCGCAAGCGCCGTCTGCTGGCTGCCTGCACAGCGGCGGCTTCCGTCGCCATCGTTGCCGGCGGCACCGTGTTCGCACTGGACACCACTCGCGGAGCGGCGCCGGCGCCGGCCGACCAGAGCGCCGAGGTCGGCTCCTCCGGGCTCTGCGCCGACAGCAGCGGTCAAGGACTGGACGCCCGGACATGGCCGGCTGTTCTCTACGTCCAGGACACCTACGGCATCTCCAGCGTGCACCGCTCGGCGAAGACCGTCGCCTTCTGTACGACCGAGTGGGGCGACGGAGCCAAGCGTTCAGTGGTGCCGGGGACCGGGCGGGTGGTGGTCCGGAAGTCTTCGGCGGTCGGCCGGGGGCTGACGGAACCGGGCAGCGTCACGACGGTTTTCGGAGTGGCACCTGCCGGGGTGCAGCGCGTCACCGTCGAGACCTCGGACGGCCACGTCGGCGTCGCGACGATCAAGGGCGGTTACTTCGCCTATCGACGGGTGGAGAAGACGCCTTGGCCGGGCCCGCTGTCACCCGTCATCGTGAGGTACAAGTTGCCCGGACTGCCGGAGCAGGTCATGCCTCAGCGCTGAACGCATTCATGGATGATGGGTGGTATGGATTCGGGTGTGCCGGTGCTGGAGATCGGTGGCAGTCATGTGACGGCCGCGGTTGTTTCGCCTTCGACTGGGGAGGTGGACGGGGTTCATCGGGCCGGGCTGGATTCCAAGGCTTCAGCCGACTCGATCATCGGGGAGCTGTGTGAGGCGGCCCGGCAGTTGCCGTTGGCAAACGGGCTGGCGGTGGCGCTGCCGGGTCCGTTCGACTTCGCGGCCGGCGTGGCGTGGTACCGGCTGGACAAGTTCGCCTCGCTCTACGGGCATGACCTCGGGCAGAGTCTGCGGGAACGGCTCGGGCTGGAGCGGGTCGTGTTCTTGAACGATGCGGAGGCGTTCACGGTCGGCGAGTGGTCCGCGGGTGAGCTGCGGGGGTTCGACCGTTGCGTCGGCGTCACGATCGGTACCGGGATCGGCTCGGCCTTTCTCGATGACGGCCGCGCCGTCCGGACCGGCGACACGGTGCCGCCGGGTGGCGAGCTGTACCGGACGTCGTACGACGGTCGCCCGATCGAGGAGTGGATCTCCGGACGCGCGATCCTTCGCCGGTACGCCGAACGCCTGGGCTCGCCGCCACCTCGGAGTACCGGCGTCAAGGAGATCGCCGAGGCTGCCCGGGCGGGAGACGCTTTGGCTCTGGGTGTGCTGCTGGATGCATTCCGGGTGCTGTCGGATGCGCTGGTGCCGTGGCTGGAGCGGTTCGGCGCGACGCGGGTGGTGCTGGGTGGGGCGATCTCGGGTGCGTTCGATGTGGTGGCGGAGGTGTTCCCGTTCGCGGTCAGTGCGACTGCTGACACCGAGCACTCGGCGCTGATCGGGGCGGCCGCGCACTACTCGCGCGAAAACTGACGGTGGTCGTCGCTACGGTTGCAGGCATGCCTCCTCGCAAAGCTGCTGTCCGGATCGCCGTACCTCGTTTGCGGGCTCAGCTCGACG
>Ga0190275_10003963_pt1 | contig 10630 bp, 18 predicted proteins | sample Popmic550T_FD_133745 | JGI IMG/M metagenome (GOLD analysis project Ga0190275, IMG submission 133745) | Populus adjacent soil microbial communities from riparian zone of Yellowstone River, Montana, USA - 550 T | ecosystem: Environmental > Terrestrial > Soil > Riparian zone > Trees stand | place...
GCCGCCTCAAGACCCTGCGCGGCCTCACGCCCTACGAGTACATCTGCAAATGCTGGGCCTCACAGCCCGAACGCTTCACATCAAACCCGCACCATCAATCGCTGGGACCAAACACCTAGAGCAGCATCCCCGCCCCCAAAAGCAGCAGCAGCTTCGAATCCGCCGCAACGCCCGCCGCCCGGCGCCCGGCGACGAAGGCCGCCACCTCTTCCAGCTTCACCCGGTGCACCTCGATAGCCTCGCCCGCGACTCCGCCGCCCTCGCCGACCTTCGTCAGCCCTTCGGCGCGGAGCAGGGTGAAGCCTTCCGACGACATCCCCGGCGAGGCGTGATAGCGGCCGAGATCCACCGCCCGCTCGGCCCGGTAGCCGGTCTCCTCCTCGAGCTCGCGGATCGCCGCCGCCTCCGCCGCCTCGCCTTGCGCCTCGTCGCCGATCAGGCCTGCGGGAAGCTCGAGGCAGCGGGCTCCGATCGGCACCCGATATTGCTCGACGAGAAGCACGTGCCCGTCGTCCACGGCGAGGATCGCCGCAGCGCCGACCCCGCGGGTCCGGGAGACGAATTCCCACGTGCCCAGCCGCTTCGCCTCGATGAAGCGGCCACGCCAGACGATCTCCGGTTCCTCCCGATCGCCCCGAGCTCGTCGAAGCCCGTCCTGAGCCGGGTCGGAGGAGGTCAAAGCTCGATCAGCCGGTCGGGAAGCTCGTTGCGGTCGGAAGCGCTTCTTGGAAAATGCTCGGCCAGCACGGTTCCGATGCGTTCGACCGCCTTGGCCATGCCGGCGCCGGGCCGGCCCGCCTTCACCTCTTCGACGAGGTCGGCCATCGCCTCTCCCCAAAGCGCCTCCGGGACTTTCGAATGGATGGCCTCGTCGGCGATCAGCTCGGCACGGCGCTCGTCGAGCGACAGATAGAGCAGCACGCCGGTGGCGGCGTGGGTACGCTTTTCCGCCGCGGTTCGGAAATAGGCGAGCGCGCGTCGCCGCACCCGCCGCTGCTTGGTGGTCGGCGGAGTCAGGAACAGCCGGAGCGGCCGCCACGCGAGCAGCAGCCGGACCAGGACGAAGGTCGCGGCGAGCAGGATCAGGGCAGTGGTGAAGAGCTCGCCGGGGGTCGCCGGGGTCCAGGAATCGCCCACCAGCGCATGGAGGGCGAGCGAGAAGCCGGGCCAGGCCGCCAGCAGAGCGAGGACGAGCAGCATGGCGAGGACGGCCCAGTGCAGGGCGACGTCATGATAGGCGTCGGATTGCGACGCGACGACGGTGACGATCTCGCCGTCGGTCGAGGCTTCCGCCGCGGTCACGGCAGCGGTGACCTGGTCGTGGTCCTGAGAGGTAAGTCGCATCACCAGCTCCCCGACGCGCCGCCGCCGCCGCCCCAGCCGCCACCGCCGCCGCTGAAGCCGCCGCCGCCCCAGCCGCCGCCGCCCGAGGAGCCGCCCCCGCCGCCGCTCCAACCGCCGAACCCTCCGCCGCGCGATCCGCGGGTCATCTCGTTAGCGACCGTCCACAGCAGGACGTTGCCCAACCCGCCGCCGCCCCGGTAGCGCCGTCCGCGCCGTCCGCCGCGCAGCATCGGCAGGATCACGAACACGAAGACGATTCCCCAGAAGATAAGCGAGAAAGGAATGCCGCCGCCGCGCTGGGGCGAAGGGCGATGGCTTCGATCGAATTCAGCGACCGCCTTGTCCACTTCGGCCTGCGCCTCTTCGGGCGACGCCCGCAATTGCGCGATCACCGTGTCGGTACCCGCCGTCATCGCTCCGGTGATGTCCCCGGCCTTGAGCCTGGGCATCATGTCGCGGTTGATCGTGATGCTTGCGAAGGCGTCGGTCAGAACCGGCTCGAGCCCGGTGCCGACCTCGAGTCGGGGACCGCGCTGGCCCACCGGGTTGTTGGGAGCGATGAACAGGATGGCGCCATTGTCGACGCCCTTCAGCCCGACCCCCCAGGTGCGAATCAGGCGATTGGCATAATCCTCGAGCGGATAACCCTGCAGGTCGGCGATCGTCGCGACGACGAGCTGGCGCTTGGTGTCCCTCTGAAGCGCACCCAGCTTCGCGGTCAGGTCCGCCTCGACCGCGGGCGGGAGCACGTTCGCATCGTCGACCACGAAGCCGGTAAGCTTGGGGAAGGTCTGCGCCCACGCCGGCGCGGCGAGGCCGAGCAGCGCGAGCGCGAGCGCCGCCAGCAGGGAGAGCCTCGCCACCTTGCCTCAGGCGCCGGTGTTGGTGTCGAAATTCACCGTGGGAGCCACGTCCGCATTGGGCGTGGTGGCCTGGAAGGTCGCCATCGGCTTGGCGCCGTAGATGACCTTGGCGCCGATCACGTCCGGGAAGGTCCGGATCCGGGTGTTGTAGGTCTGAACCGCCTGATTGTAGTCGGTGATTGAGATGTTGATCCGGTTCTCGGTACCCTCGATCTGGCTCATCAGGGTCTGGAAATTGGCCTGGCTCTGAAGCTGCGGATAGGCTTCCTGGAGCCGCTGCAGCGACAAGGTCAGCTGGTTCTGGGCCTGGGCGAAATTGGCCAGGGCCGCAGGATCGGTGAGCTGGTCGCCGGTCACCGTGATCCGGGTGGCGTTGGCCCGAGCCTCGGTGACTCCGACCAGGATCCTTTCCTCCGACGCCGCCGCCCCCTTCACCGTCGCGACGAGATTCGGGATGAGGTTGGCACGGCGCTGATAGGCCGCCTGGACGTTGGCCCACTTGGCCTTGGCCTCCTCCTCGGCGGTCGGGATCGAATTGACTCCGCAGCCGGAGAGCGAAACCGCGGCCACCGGCACCAGGAAGGCGGTCATCAGGGAAGTGCGCTTCATTTCGAACCCCTCGTTCATCTGTGGGCAAGGAAATAGGGACTTCGCTTCGCCCTCGCAACGGGCAGCGCGGCTTTCACTTTAAATTCAGGCTGGATCGCCTATATGGGAGGTGCCGGGTTCGGGCACCCATCAAAGTACTACTTTGACGGGACCCTCGCCCGGCTATGGTGATAAATTGCAGCGTGCAATAGACGCAGCGGACCCGGGGGCGGTACCCGGCGGCTCCACCAGGTGGGCCGAGCCTTCGGGGCGACACGCATCGAGCGTGCCGCCCCAGCGGCTCAGCTGATGGGGCCGAACTAGGATCGACGTGTGTTGAAAAGCGTTGTTTTTGCCCGGCCTGAATGCGCCGTAAAACCGTTCATAACCACAAGTGCCAACGATAACGAGGCGCTCGCGATTGCTGCTTAATCCCAACCCTCACGGGTAAGATTAAGTAGGCCAAAAGCGCGGTTGGGCCGAACCGGGCAACAGAATCGGTTCCAGCGGTACGGGGAGCACCGGGCAACAGAAGCTCCCCACTTTCCCTCCCGTCATCCCGGTGACGGCCGGGACGTCAGGTCGATACGTCTCGGCGGGTCTCCCTGAGGTCCGGCTTTCGCCGGGATGACGAGCACCCCCCGAATGCCCTATGGACGGCGCATGCACCGCCTCCTCCTCCTCGCCCCCTTGATCCTCCTCGCCGCCTGCGAGCCCGAGCCCGAGAATATCCAGGCCAAGGCCGAGACCACGTCGAAGGCGCTGGAGGAGCGCGCCAACCAGATCCGCGCCGAAGCCGAGAATGGAGTAGAGGCCCAGGCCGCGCCGCTCGAGAACGAGGCCGACGCCCTCCTCAACCAGATCGCCGGGAACGTCGCGGACGGCAACGTCTCGGCCGAAGCCGCGACCGCTCAGTAGGAAAAGCTTCGGGCCGCCCGGATCCCGCGACATGGATCGGAAGTGGACCAAGTAGGAGTCGCGATATCGGGTTTCCCGTGGTTTCGTCCCGCCTCCACCGAAGAAGGAAGGGATGTAAGATGCGCGTAACGACGAAGACTATCGCGACCCTGCTGGGGACCGCGGCGCTGGCGCTGGCGCCTTCGACCGCCGGCAGCCAGTACAACAACCCGCCGGTGGCCAATCCGAACAGCCTCTCGATCTATGTCTGCCAGTCGGTGACGATCAACCTCACCGGCAACGACACCGATCCGGAAGGCCATTACCCGCTGACCGTCACCGCGGTGGACAGCTCGCCTTACGCCAACACCTACATCTCCAGCGCCAGCTCGGTCGTCTTCGAGGGCACTGCGCCCGGCGGCCACACCCTGTCCTACACCGTCGAGGACAGCCAGGGCGCGAGCTCCGTCGGACTGATCAGCCTGGGCGTCTTCTCCGGCGGCCGCCACTGCAACTGACCGGGAGAGCCTGATCGCCTCGGGACCGAGCGCCTGCCGGCGCCGCGTCCCGAGGCGTGGGCCAAGCGCGCGCCGAGCGCCGGCGCTTGCGGTCGGGCGCGGCGGGGCATAGCCTTGCACTGCGGGAATGGGTCCAACGCCGCGGGGCGGCCGCGGCCCGCTTCCGTCGAAAGTGGATCGCGCATGAAAAGACCGATCGAGCCCGGCGGACATATGGACCGCCATCCGCAGAACGACTGGCAGTCCGTTCGCTGGGACGCCCGCTTCGACGAATATTGGGTTCCGTCCGGCGGCGCTCGGCAATGCCTGTTCTACTGCCCCTGGTGCGGCGAAAAGCTTCCCCCGTCGCAGCGGGACCCCTGGTTCGACGCGCTCGAGGCCAGGGGCCTGGACCCGCTCGCCGACGAAATCCCCGAGGCCTATCGTTCCGGCGCCTGGCGCGGCGCGTCGGCCGGCGCCGGTCCCGGCGGGCCCGAGCGCGGCGGGCCGATCGAAGGCCGGACCCTCAATCTGTTCGACGACGACCAGGATCGGCCGGACGGATCCTGACCCGAGCGCCGATAATCGGCGGTTCAGCTACGGTACCGTAACGATCCCGTCCGACCTCATGAGGAGCGTGCCATGCCGTCCCGGATCCTTATCGCCGCCGCCGCCCTTTCCCTCGCCGCCGCGACGGCCGCGGCTGCCTGCGGAGAGCCCCCCGCCTCGCTCCGCAAGCTGAGCGACTCCGATATCGCCGCTTACGCCGCCGAGCCGTTCGACAAGCGCGCGATGATGTTCAAGCGGGTAGCACTGGGCCGTCACCGCGGCCTGGCCGTCGCCGCCATCCACCCCTGCGGCGACGTCTGCCCGGTCTACACGCGGCGGATCGTCCATTACGAAATTCCGATCGCCGAATGCGCGCGCCGCGGCGGGATCGTCCGTGAGGAGCTCGTGCCGAGGGGCCCGGCGGTGGCCCGAATGCCCTTCTGCGTTCCCGCCATTCTAGCCGGGCCAAAGCTGCCCCGGCACTGACGCCTCCCTTCCTCCCGCGACACTGGAGCGACGAATGAGACACTCGATTTCCGGCATTGCCTGCCTCGCCTTTCTCTCCGCCTCCCCCGCCGCCGCTCAGCCTGCCGCGGAGGCCGGCATCCGGGCCACCGTCTCGCGCTGGTACGAGGAGCTGATCAAGAAAGACAAAGGACGTCTCAACGATCTGGTCGCGCCCGCCTTCATCGATGCGTCGCCGCCGACCTATCACGCCAGGACCCGGTCGCGCGCCGCCGGCCCCTTGGTCTATGGCTCGCTCGCGGCTCGGGCGCTCAAATTCACCTGGGAGATCGATTCGATCCGCCGGGATTCGAGCTTCGCGAAAGTGCGGGTTTGGGAGCGCGGCTATTTCTACGCCGCCGCCGCTCAGACGACCTTCGAAAATGCCGCCGCCACGACCTTCATCCTCGAGCGCAGCGAGAAGGACGGACGCTGGCGGATCGCCGCCCACGAATCGTCCGGCCTGGGCATTCCGCCGAACAAGATCACCCGCCCGCTGCCCGACCTCAGGGCGCTCTATTATTCGACCCTGGGCAAGAACCGCGACCCCGCCGCCGACGCCCGGGCGGCCCGGAATTGGTGACCGGTAACGAAAAAGGCCCCGCGTCGCCGCGGGGCCTCGATCTTTCCGATCGCCGAAGCGGTCGGTAGCGCGCTTACTGAGCGTTCTCGGCCGGGATGTTGACGTCGACGTCGGGGACCTGGACGGTCTTGTTCTCCATCCCGACATTCACCTCGGGCGTGGTGACGTCGAACTCGGGCGCCTGGCCGCCGCTGACGTTCACGTCGACGTCGGGAAGCTGCGCATTCTTGGTCTGGTCGACGTCGCAGGCCGCGAGGCCGAGGGCGCCCGCCGCGGCGAGCATGATCGTGAGCTTTTTCATAATGCCTCCTGTAAGTTCCCGCTTCCAACCTGCGATTGGAAAGGATGTTCCGCCCGCGTCACAAAAAGACGCGCCCGGCTCGCGAACCCTTTCGCCCGCCCGAGCGCTTTGTCCGGCGAACAAGGAGACGCCCGCATGACCGGTACGCATTCGAAAGGCGACAAGGTGAGCTGGAAGAGCCACGGCGGCGAGGCCCATGGCAAGATCGTCAAAAAGCAGACCGAGCCCACCAGGATCAAGGGCCACAAGGTCGCCGCCAGCCCCGAAAACCCGCAATTCATCGTCGAAACCGACGAAGGCAAGCGCGCCGCCCACAAGCCGGAGGCGCTGAGCAAGGATTAGGACGGAAAAGGGCGGTTGCCTTTGCCGTCCCTTTTCCGCCCGTCCGGCGGTCGGGCTCCCTGCCTTAGTGGATGTCCACCCAATAGCCGTGGTCGCAATAGCCGATAAGCTGGTATGAGGCATATTGCGTGGTCTGGCCCGAGTGACCATAGCTTGGACCGAAATAGCGACAGTCCCCGCTGTCGTAGCCGACCGCGACACTGTAGCTGGAGTCGCTGTAATAGGTGATGTTGTAGACGGGTTCGCCGATATGGTCGGCAGAAGCCGGCGCCGGCAACGACAAGGTTGCGGCGACCAGCAACGTTGCGACGATCCTGCGCTTGATCATGATCTTTCTCCACGATGTGCCGATCACCACGAGTCGGCGCCTTCGATGATACGCCTTGCTGAACTTCGCACAACGACTTGGCGCCCGTCGGCCGCTACGGAATTATACGTAGCGCAGGCCATGATTGGACTTCCAAGGGGCCGGCCGGGACCTTTCAACCGCATCGCCGCCGGGCCCATTCGCGCCGGTCGCTCTCGATCCGTGCCGGGTCCAGCGCCCGTTCCCGCTCGATCGCCGCGACCGAGCGCAGCTCATCGCTTCGCCCTCCATTCGCCGAGAACAAAGAAAGAATATCACGGATCGGAAGGCCCGTATCCTTCAACTTCAGGCGCGCCGGGCGGCGGCTGGGATCGGCCCACGACACGGGCTTCGGTCCAGTTCCACACGTCCTGGCTGAGCCAGCCGCAATAAGTGCCCTCCATCACCTGGGCGACGATCAATTTGTCGCCGGGGCCGAGCTTGGCGTGAAGATCGGCGGAAACCTGCCCCGCCGACAGATCCGTCGCCACGAACCGGATCGACTCCAGATCCGGATCCCCAACGCTCTCATACCGATCGAGATGCGCGACGAACGCCGCCCAGGCCGAGCCGTAATCCGGCTTGTCCTCAACCATGACCCAGACGACCAAATGAACGTTCACATCTGCTCTCCAACGATCGGGGATGGGTCTGTAATTCGAAAAACAGGAAGCCTCGGCGGCATGGATTTTCATCGTCGGCCATGGGGGCGCCAGCCGCGGAAAAGCTATAGTGCCGCCGTTTTTCGATTCCAATCCCGGCGACCAGTCCGCGCGACGGCACAAGCTCCTCGCCGCCCTGACCGCCCCCGCCGCCTAGCGAATCCGCGCCTGCCTCACCGCGGCGTTGGAAATGGGTTCGCTGGTGGTCTGACCCTCCCCGTCATTCCCGCGAAAGCGGAAATCCCGCTTCTCCTTTTCAAAGGGGCGAAGAAGTTACGGTCACTGTTTACCCACGGCTCGGTCGCGTGAACCGATATCAGGCGCTACCGTTACAAAAAACATGCTCGAATTTGCGCGATTTCAAATCGAACGTCACATGCATCACCATGCAGCCTCCGTCGAAGATCATCGGCATCGCCTTGTGGTCCTCGACCCAGCGCCGCTGTCCCGCCTTCAGATAGCGCCTCATGTCCGGGTCCGGGCCGCAGGGCACCTCGCGCGAAGTAACGCTGTTGCCGAGCATCGCCATCTCTTCGCAGCCCCAATCGGCGGGGAGAGGGTCGGGGGTCATCGGCTCCGGCGGGAGAACGTAGCGGGCTTGCACCTTTGCCTTGCCGTCGAAGGCATAATATCGGCCGTAGGCGTCTAACGGCCCGGCTTTCGCCGGAAGCCGGACCTTACGCTCGATCTCGTCCATGAGAGCCTCATGAGCCGATGTCTCGCGCGCCGCCGAGGAAGAGGTCAGTGCGATCAGTGCCGCCAGGATGAGGACTGACTTCATCTCGCCACTATCTCATCGACGGCCTGCGGGAGCAACGGCTATCAGTTGTCGGCAAGGCAGGAGGTGTCGACCGGGGCGTTCGGCCCATAGGCCCGTTGCTTTGCGATGAATCGTTCGCAGGCGGACCTCTCCGCTTTGGGATAGAGGTGGAAGCACAGGCCGATGGCGGCGGCGGTCGCGACGACCAGTCCGCCCAGCACCCAAAGCCGCCGCCGGGTCCAGCACAGCAGGCAGAAGACCCCCGTCGCGAAGAGAAGCGACCCGGCCAGGACGTAGGACCAGATCAGGTTCCACTGCATCGCGGTCGGCTGCGTCGGCTCCGACAGCTCGACGGCAAGGCCGATGAGGAACCAGAAGCCGTAGTAGAACGCCGCCGCAATCAGCGCCATGCCGAGCACCCAGAGCGCGGCCAGGACGGGCAAGCTGAGAGTGCGCGACTCCACTTAGGCGGCGGACGCTTGGAGGGTGAGGCACAAAGCCAGGACGGCGGCAGCAACGGCGGCCAGCCCGCCGACGAGCCGCAGCCGCCCCCAACTGTCGCACCGCACGCTGACGATCCCGGTCAGCAGCAGGAGGGGCCCGAACAGCGCCTGACAAGTGACCAGGATGGCTCGACGATGCCCAGGCGCCCGGGCTCGACGAAGCCGGCTCCGTACGTGACCAACCAGAGCAGGCCGCAAGCCACCCCCGCGAGAATCAGCAGCATTCCGAACACTCGCAGTGCGGCTCGAGCCCCGGAGTCGAGCGGCCGAAAACCTTCCATGCTATTCGCCTCCCAATCCCTTCGCCGCCAGCCGCCGAAGCGCCTCCGGCCGCGAAGGCAGGTCCGGCTACTCCCGACGCCAGGCGGCCAAAGTGTCAGCTACGTGCCTGGCACCGAAAGTCCTGCTTCCGGTCTCGGCCGACGCGGTCAGGAAGCGCCGACCGGCTCCAGGACCGGACCGTAGCCGTCATTAGCGCAATAACCCACATGCTCGGAAGTGACATATGGGGTCCGCAGGCCGGAAAGGGTGTAGACCACGCCGTGATTGGAGCAACCGGGCGTGTCCATGCCGACGTCGACCGAATAGGTCGAATCACTATGGTAATAGTAATAGTACATCGGCTCGCCATGATTGGCATAGGCAGGCGCCGGCATCGAAAGCGCGGCGGTGACAAGCATCGCAGCGGCGCTTTTTTTGATCATCGTTGGTCTCCCACCATAAAAAGCCGCTAAGCCCAGAGGTGGCACATCCTAAACCTTTGCGACCCCCGCACAACAACGAGTAGGCTGAAGATTATTGGGAGTTATACGTAGAGCACCCGGCGGCCCGCGCCGAGCGACGCCGGCTGGATGAGGACATTCTCGTCGAGTACCACCGGTGAGGCTGCGTGGGAGGCACCCCACCCAGGAGCCATCGCGGCAACCGCGTGCAATAGGGCCGTCGAGACTTTCACGCGCCGATAATTCCATGCGGCCGCTGCCGCCAAAACGAGGACCGACTTCATCGGGCCACGGTCTCATCCATGGGAAGCGCGGGCAACGGGGCAAATCTCGCGCAATGCGATAAGGTCAAAGGCTCGGGGCCGGCGGGAGGTGCGGCCGCTTCGTGCCTTCGCGGGCTTTGTGCGAACAAAAAAAAGGCCCCGCATCTCTGCGAGGCCTTCTTGCTTTTCCCGAAAGGTTCGGCCGCATGGCCCGCGGTTCCCGAGAGAGCCGCCAGCCGGTGAGCTTCTACCCCTCCACCGCCAAAATTGGCGGTCCCCCTCCCTATCCTCGCGGACGGGGAGGATGAAGGATCAATCGTCGTCGCGGGTCAGGAACGCGGGAGCGAACTCCGGCTCGGGGCCGTCGTTGCGCTCGGGGCGGTCGCCGCCTTCGCGCCTCGGGCCACGGTCGCCGCCACCCTCGCGGGGGCCACGGTCTCCGCCGCCTTCGCCGCGCGGGCCGCGATCGCGGTCGCCGCCGCGGCCACCGCCGCCGTCACGCCTGGGACCACGATCGCGGCCGCCCCCGCCGCCCCGGTCGCCTCGGCCTTCGCCGTCGCGCCTGGGGCCACGGTCACGGCCGCCGCCTTCGCCGCGCGGGCCGCGGTCACGGTCGCCGCCTTCGCGCGGGGGACGGGTGTCCTCCAGCTCGGCGCCGGTCTCCTGGTCGACGACCCGCATCGAAAGGCGGACCTTGCCGCGCGGGTCGATCTCGAGGACCTTGACCTTGACTTCCTGGCCCTCGGCGAGGGCGTCGCCGACGCGCTCGACGCGCTCGTTCTTGATCTCCGAGACGTGGACGAGGCCGTCCTTGCCGCCCATGAAGTTCACGAAGGCGCCGAAATCGACGAGGTTGACGACCTTGCCGGTATAGACCTTGCCGACCTCGGGCTCCTCGACGATGCC
>Ga0190275_10003964_pt1 | contig 10630 bp, 7 predicted proteins | sample Popmic550T_FD_133745 | JGI IMG/M metagenome (GOLD analysis project Ga0190275, IMG submission 133745) | Populus adjacent soil microbial communities from riparian zone of Yellowstone River, Montana, USA - 550 T | ecosystem: Environmental > Terrestrial > Soil > Riparian zone > Trees stand | place...
CGGTGACGAACACCGGCCCCACGGCGGCGCGCAACGTCACCGTGTTCGCGTCGTTCGACGAGGCCGTGAAGCACGTTTCGGGCAAGAACCCGGTCGAGCTGCCGGCCGGTTCGCTGAACCCCGGTGAGACGCGGACGTTCGACCTGCCGCTGTCGGCGAAGCTGACCGGCCGCTACGTCGTGCAGGCGACCGCGACCGGCGACGGCAACCTGACCGCGTCGTCGGGCCGGGTGGCGTTCGACGTGCGCCGCGCCGAGCTACGGGCGGCGGTGACCGGACCGAAGCTGGTGTACGTGAATCAAGAGTTCACCTGGAATATCGCGGTGGCGAACGCCGGCGACGTGGCCGCGAAGAACGTGGTGGTGCGCGCTGCGCTGCCGCCGGAGGTGCGGGTGAAGGACGCCGGCGACGGCGTCATCAACGCGGGCACGGTGGAGTGGAAGGCCGGCACGCTGGCCCCCGGCGAGACGCGCACGTTCAAGATCGAGGCCGACGCGGTCCGCCTGACCGGCGCCGCGACGCTCGCGGTGGCGACGCTGGCCGACGGCGACGCCGCCTCCCTTCAGGCGAAGGCGGAGGGGACGATCGCGATCATCGGCACGCCGGCGGTGGTGCTGGAGGTAGCGACGCCGCCGGGGACGGTCGAGGTGGGCCGGCGGGCGACGTTCGAGATTCGGCTGCGGAACCAGGGGACGGTGTCGGCGCGGCAGGTGGACGTGTCGGCGGTGCTGCCGCCGGAACTGCGGCTGGTGAAGGGCGTCGGCCCCGACCGCGCCGAGGGCCGCGCCGGCGCCGACGGCAAGCTGACGTTCCCGCTGCTGGAGGAGCTACGCCCGGGCCAGGCGGTGACGTACACCGTGGAGGTGGACGCGGCGCAGCCGGGCGACGCGCGCTTCCGGGCGGAGGTGAAGGCGGCGCACCTGCGGAACGCGCTGCGGGAGGAGCAGCCGCTGCGGGTGACCGCGGGGCGATAGCTGGCTCGGGGCTTCAGGCTCGGTAGCCGCGGGCTTCAGCCCGCGTGAGCTACGGAGATCGAATCGCGTCGCACCCCGGCACCCGCCGTAGGTGGGCGCGGGCTGAAGCCCGCGGCTACCGGCCCCGAGCCGAACCCCGCCACCGTCTCCCACGTCCCGTATCATGACCCGCGTACCGGCCGGGGCGCTCGCCCCGGCCGACCTCTTTCACCCGCGCGACCCAGGCCAAGGGTTCCGCCGGAGGCGCCGACGTGCCGACCCGCATCGACATGGCGAAGTTCGCCAAGTTCTGCAAGGACATGGGGTTCATCTACCAGTCGTCCGAGATCTACGGCGGCATCAACGGCTTCTGGGACTACGGACCGCTGGGGGTGGAGCTGAAGCGGAACATCAAGGAGGCGTGGTGGCAGGACATGGTCCGCAACCCGCCGCCCGGCCCGGCCGGCCAGGAGATCCGCATGGTCGGGCTCGACTGCTCGATCATCATGAACCCCAAGGTCTGGGTCGCCAGCGGCCACGTCGGCGGGTTCGCGGACCCGATGGTGGACTGCAAGGTCAGCAAGAAGCGATATCGCGCGGATCAACTCACCGTTGTTCACTCCGTTGCTGCCGAGTTTCCACACCCGCGTGCTGATGCCGCGATCGACTACGCTTGGGCATTCGTTACAGGCGATGAAGCAGGTATGAAGGCCGCTGTGAAGCGGTTCGAGACTCATATGAAGAAGGAGAAGGGTGACGTAACGAAATCCTTCAAGCCACTGCTTTCGCTGGGCACCCCTGCCGAGGTGTTCGGTCGCGTGATGGGTCCAGATGTTGAGGAGTTCGGAACCTTCACCGAGCCGCGCGCGTTCAACCTGATGAACGAGACGCACACTGGACCGGTCAAGTCGGACGACAACCTCGCGTACCTTCGGCCCGAGACGGCGCAGGGCATCTTCGTCAACTACCGCAACGTCCTCGACAGCACCCGGCTCAAGCTGCCGTTCGGAATCGCGCAGACGGGCAAGGCGTTCCGCAACGAGATCAACCCGCGGAACTTCACCTTCCGCAGCCGCGAGTTCGAGCAGATGGAGATCGAGTTCTTCTGCCACCCGTCCGAGTCGCGGACGTGGTACGAGTACTGGCGCAACCTCCGCAAGCAGTGGTACAGCACCCTCGGCATCAAGAGCGACAACCTCGTGCCGCGCGAGCAGGGCCCCGAGGAACTCGCCCACTACTCCGTCGGCACCACCGACATCGAGTACCTGTTCCCGTTCTCGGACGAGCCGCAGGAGCTGGAGGGCGTCGCCCACCGCGGGGCGTTCGACCTCACGGCCCACGCCAAGCACAGCGGCATGAACGAGAAGTTCATGTACTTCGACGAGGAGCGGTGGAACGCCGACGCCGCGGGCCGCACGACCAACTCGTTCAAGGAGTGGATGAAGACCAACCCGCCGGCCGCGGACGTGGAGAAGTACCAGTTCACGCCGCACGTCATCGAGCCGAGCGCCGGGGCCGACCGGTTCACGCTGGCGGTGCTGTGCGAGGCGTACACCGAGGACAAGGTGCCGGACGCCAAGGGGAACGAGGAGACGCGCGTGGTGATGAAGTTCCACCCGCGGCTCGCCCCGATCAAGGCGGCGATCTTCCCGCTGGTGAACAAGGACGGGATGCCGGAGCGGGCGACGGAGCTGTACCGTACGCTCAAGCCGCACTTCAACGTCTTCTACGACGACAAGGGCGCCGTCGGCCGCCGCTACCGCCGGCAGGACGAGGCGGGCACGCCGTTCTGCATCACCATCGACGGCCAGACGGCGGTGGACGACACCGTGACGGTCCGCGACCGCGACACGCTGAAGCAGGAGCGGGTGAAAGTCGCCGACGTACGTGGGGTCATCGAGCGGGCGCTCACCCCGGGGGTGTGAGCGCGGGCGACGACTCGGGCGGCGGCGCGAACTCGACCCGCCCCGCCGGCCCGACCGCTTCGACGCCGGGCCGGGCGGGATTGATGGGCGCGGCCGGCGGGTCGTAGTAGCAGCGGTCCGAGTGGGTGTTGCCGGCGAGCGCGTCGTAGGTGTCACCGAACGCATCCTGCCCGTCGTCCGATAAGCTCGGCGTCTCCCACACGTCGTTCGCCAGCGCGGCGAAGTCAGCGGCGATGTCCTTCACCCGCCGGCCGCCGGCCATCTCGGCGCGGACCAAATCGTCCAGCTTCTCCGACGGCAGCTCGGAGAGCACGGCCGCGCGGACGGCTTCGAGCGTGATCATCCCGCTCCTCCTCACGAAACCCGGTCCCACACAGTTTCAAGGGCGCCGGGCTCCGACGGGCGGGTCGGACAGCGGAATTCTACCGCACCCCGGCAACCCGGCGCCACGGTACAATCGACGCCATGACCGCGCTCGTTCTCGCCGCCGCGATGCAGCCGGTGCCGCTGCCGGCGTGCGCCTGGGTCCGCGCCGAAGGCGAGACCGCCGGCGCCGGCGTCGTCGTCGATGCGCAGAAGCGCTGGCTCGTCACCGCCCGTCACGTCGTCGCCGACCACAAGGCCGTGGACGTGTTCTTCCCGTGGGTCGAGGACGGCGTTCTCGTCACCGACCGCGCCGCGTACCTCCGCGCCCGGCAGCGGCTCCGCGAGCGCGGGCTGCTCGTCACCGGCACCGTCGTCCGCACCCACGACGACGCCGACCTCGCGCTCGTCGAGTTGCCGACGCTCCCCCCGCGAACGTCGGCCGTGACATTCGCGGCGGCAAGGGTCGGCGAGCCGCTGCGCGTCGTCGGCCACCGGCTCGACCTCGACACGCTCTGGAACCAGACCCGCGGCCAGGCCCGGCAGCTCGGCGCGCTCGCCGACGGCTACACCTGGCGCGGCCGCACGCTCGCCGCCGGCGCGAATGTCGTCCTCGGGCAGCTGCCGATCGAGGAGGGCGACAGTGGCGGGCCGGCGTTTAACTCCCGCGGTCGCTGCGTCGGCATCGCCGCGGCGCTGCGCCGGCAGGCGCCCGACGCCGCGGTCGTCGTTTCGGCCGACGAAATCCGCCGGTTCCTGTCCGCCGCATTCGACGCACCGCAGCCGGAACAGTCGAACGCGGCGGAATCCCTGCAACGCGCGGCGGTGTGGGTGCGGCCGACGGCCACCGAGCGGTTCGCCGCCGGCGTGCTCATCGACCGCGACCACGGGCTCGTCCTCACCGCCGCGAAGGGGCTGGCCGTCGGCGACCGCGTCGGGCTGGCGTTCGCCCTGCCGCGCGGCGCCGGCGTCGTCGGCGAGCGGGCGCCGTACCGCGACCCCGTCGGGCTTCACCTGAAGGGGGCGTGGCGCGCCGCCGCGGTACTCGCCCGCGACGCCGACCGCGACCTGGCGCTGCTGCGAGTCGAGTCGGTCCCCGCGTCGGCCCGCGCCCTCAAGCTCGCGTCCGTCGCGCCGGCGGTGGGAGAGGCGGTACACGCGGTCAGCCACCCCGGCGGCGTCGAGTTCGCGTTCGTGTACGCCGCGGGGGTCGTCCGGCAGCGCGGGCGGGTCGCGCTCGCGGACGGCGAGAAGGCGCCGCGCGTCGGCACGCTCGTGCTCCAGTTGCCGACGCAGGCCGGGTCGCCGGGCGGGCCGGTCGTGAACGACCGCGGCGAACTCGTCGGCGTCCTCGCGGCGCGGGAGGGCGCCCAGAGCGTCGGGTACGCCGCCGACCCCGCCGAGATCGCCGCCTTCCTCGACGCCGCCGACGTCACCCGCCTGCCGCTCACGCTCCCCGGGCTGGCGGCGCGGCTCGAGGCCGTTCCCGGTCGGATCACGAAAGGGATCGCCGTCGGGCTCGCCACGCAGGGGAACATCGACGACGCGCTCGCGTTCGACCCGGCGTGCCCGGAGGCGCACGTGACACAGGCGACGCGGCTGTTCGAGCGCGGGCTCGCGGCCCGGGAGTCGCGCGACTTCCTCGACCCGGCCCTCGCGACGGGTCGGTTCCACGCACCGGCGCTGCGGCTGCGGGCCGAGTGGTCCGCGAAGGCGAACGACTGGCGCGCCGCCCGCGGCGACCTCGAACGCCTCCTGGACGCGAATCCGGCCGACACCACCGCCCGCCGGCAGCTGGCGCGAGTGCTGCTGGAACTCGGCAAGGACGCCGACGCGGCCTCGGCGGTGCGCGACACCGTTCGGGCGGACGCGGGTCAGCTCGCGGGTGTGCTCGCCGACCTGACCGAACAGGCGGACCGGCTGGAGAAGAAGTTTCCGGGCGCGCCGGTGGTGCCGGCGGGGTGGCTGACGCGAGGTCTCACCGCGACCCGCGACGCGCTCCCGGCCGGGCCGCAGCGCGACGGGTTGTCGGCGGCCCTCGGTCGGGCCGCGGCGGCGCCGACCGACGCCGAGCGGCTGGCGCGGCTGCGTGTCGCGGCGCGACCGGACTGAGAACCGCCACTCCGAAACCGATTGTTGGTTGACGGCGCCCGGGCGCGGGGTTAGGCTCCCAACTGCGACTCCATTAGTCCCCGACCCCCGTGGCGCTGCAACAGCGCCCGGAGGGTTCCACGCATCCCGTGCAGGAGGGTGAGCCCATGAAACTGTCTTCGGGTTTTCGGCTGGGTGTGCTCGGCGTCACGGCCGTCGCGCTGACGTGCGTCGGCGGCGACCGGGCCGCGTCCCAGGACGTGTCCAAGGCGCCGACGTTCGGCTCGGCGCGGCTCAAGGCCGGGTTCGACCCCGACCCGTTCAAGGTGCCCGACATCATCTCCGGCGGCGACGTCCAGACCGACAAGGGCGGCCTCAAGGCCTGGATCTCGACCCCCCCCGACTACCGCCTCAACTACACCGCCGGCGAGTTCAAGCTGACCTTCAAGTTCCAGAGCAAGGGCGACACCACCCTCCTCATCAACACCCCCGACGGCAAGTGGGTGGCCGACGACGACAGCGACGGCGACGACAACCCGCGGATCACGTTCAACACCCCGAAGTCTGGCCAGTACGACGTCTGGGTCGGCAGCTTCGACAAGGAGAACCTGAAGGGGACGCTCATCATCACCGAGTTGAAGCAAAAGTAGGCCGGGCGAAGCCCGGGGACGGCCGTCCCCGGGCGTTCCGGTTGACGTTACGCGGCCGGCGGCTTGCAGAATTCGGCCCACGCCGCCTGCGCCGCCGCCTTCTGCTCCTCGGTGAGCGGGTGGCTGAACGACCACTCGTGGCCGAACGGGTCGGTGACCTTGCCGTACCGGTCGCCCCAGAACATGTCGCCGGCCGGCATCGTCACCGTCGCCCCGGCGGCCGCCGCCTGCGCGATGGCCGCGTCGGCGTTCGCCACGCACAGGTGGATCGTCACCGGGCTCGGCCCCTGCGGGGCGCGGGTGCCGCCGCCGCAGTATTCGGGGAAGTCGTCGGCCAGCATCAGGTCGGCCCCGAGCACCTTCAGGTGCGCGTGCATCAGCCGACCGCTCCCCTGCGGGTCGGGCATGCGGAACAGCTCCTCCGCCCCCAGCGCCGCCTTGTAGAAGTCCACCGCCTTCGCCGCCCCGTTCACCACCAGGTGCGGGACCATCACGCTCGACGTCACGTCGTCCTCCCGTCGTTGAAGTATCCGGGTGTCCACCACCACCCCACGCATCGGCCGGCGGTGATCCGCGGCATGAGCGAAACCTGCCGGCGCGGCCGGTTCTCCCCCGGGCGGGGGGTCGTAGAATGCCACCGCTTCCCTTCTCCCCGCGGGCGCTTGTAATGGCGGTCACCGGCCGCCGGTATTCCTCGTAGGACCGCCCGCATGGCCGAACCCCCCGCCACCCGGGTGACCCTGCTCGCCCGCATCCGCGACGGCAGCGACGCCGACGCGTGGGGGGAGTTCGTTCGGCTGTACGGGCCGGTCGTGTACGGGTTCGCCCGCAACCGCGGGTTGCAGGACGCCGACGCCGCCGACCTGATGCAGGACGTGATGCGGAGCGTGGCCCGGAACGCCGGCAAGCTGGAGTACGACCCGGCCCGCGGCACGTTCCGCGGCTGGCTGTACACCATCACGCGGAACAAGATTTATAACTTCCTGTCGGCCCAGCGGCACCGCCCGCGCGCCAGCGGCGACCCGGACGCGCGGGAGCAGCTGGACGCCGCCCCGGCCCGCGAGGAGGCCGGCCCCGACGCCGACTGGGAGAAGGAGTACCAGCGGAAGCTGACCGACCGGGCGATGGACGTGGTGAAGGGCGAGTTCCAGTCGGCGACGTGGCAGGCGTTCTGGGGCACCGCGGTGGACGGCCGGCCGGCGGCCGAGGTCGGGACCGGTCTGGGAATGTCGCCGGGGGCGGTGTACGTGGCGAAGAGCCGGGTGCTCGCCCGCCTGCGCGAGGAAGTGCGGCGGATGGTGGACGAGGAAGAAACCCAGTGAGGAGTGAGGAGTGGGGAGTGGGGAGACGAATCGGGAGCCGCGATTTCGGTCTCCCCACTCCCCACTCCCCTCTCCCCACTGAACGACGATGCCCCCCGATACCCCCGACGACTGCCCCCCGACCGTCGAGCTCGACCGGCTGATCATCGGCCGGCTCGGCGACGTTCGCGCGAAGGCCGTCACCGCGCACCTCGACCGCTGCCCCGAGTGCCAGCTGCGCATGGAGTCGCTCGCGGCCGGCGGCGACCCGCTCCTCACCACCACCGTCCGCCAGTGCGTCGCCGACCGGCCGCCGCCGGGCTCCGCGTTCTGGCCGGCGCTGTCCGCCGCCGCCGCCGAGGTGTCGGCCACCGCCCTGATGCCGCCGCCGAGCGGGAGCACGCCGCGGTCCGGCGGGCCGCACCGGACCGGCGAGTTCAAGCTGTCGTTCCTCCGCCCCACCGACACGCCCGGCCGCATCGGCAAGCTCGGCCAGTTCGACGTGATCGAGGAGGTCGGCCGCGGCGGCATGGGCGTCGTGCTTCGGGTGTACGACCCGTGCCTGCAGCGCGAGGTCGCGGTGAAGGTGCTCGACCCGCAACTCGCCGACACCGAGGTGGCCCGCCAGCGCTTCTGCCGCGAGGCCCGCGCCGCCGCGAAGCTCACGCACGAGAACCTCGTCGCCGTCCACACCGTCGACGAGGACGCCGAGAGCGGCCTGCCGTACTTCGTGATGCAGCTCGTTTCCGGCGAGTCGCTGGAGCAGCGCATCCGCCGGGTCGGGAAGATGACCGCCGTCGAGGTGGCGAACCTCGGCCGGCAGGCCGCGGCGGGGCTGGCCGCGGCCCACGCGAGCGGCCTCATCCACCGCGACATCAAGCCCGGCAACATCCTCCTGGAGAAGGACACCGACCGGGTGAAGCTGACCGACTTCGGCCTCGCCCGCGGCGTCGAGGACGTGCGGCTCACGCGCACCGGGTTCGTCGCCGGCACCCCCCTGTACATGGCGCCGGAGCAGGCCCGCGGCGACGCCGTGGACGCCCGCGCCGACCTGTTCAGCCTCGGCAGCGTCCTGTACGAGGCGGCCGCCGGCACACCCCCGTTCGACGGCAAGACGCCCCTGGTCGTGCTCAACCGCGTGACCGACGAGGCGCAGCGGCCGCTCCGCGCCGTGAACCCGGACGTGCCGGTGTGGCTGTCCGACGTGGTGGACCGGCTGCTGGAGAAGAAGCCGGCCGACCGCTTCCAGACGGCGCAGGAGGTGGCCGACATCTTTTCCGCCGAACTGGCCCGCATCCAGACCGGCCTGGCGCCGGAGCCGGACGGGCTGTGCGGCGCCGGCAGTTCGCCCTACGCCCTGCGGCGGCACGTCTGTTGGAAGGCGGTGAGCCGCGCCGTCATCCCGTGGGTCGGCGGCATGGTCGCCGGCGTCCTCGCGGCGGTGCTGCTGATGTCGCCGCGCACGGTCGAGGTCGTCGGGCCGCCGGCCGAGCCCGACGCGGGGCCGGCGCCGGTGATGACCGTGGCCGGGAAGGCCGGGCCCATGTGGTCGCTGTCGTACACGCCGGACGGAAACGCGATCGTGGTCGGGTCCGAGAACGGCATGGTGCGGTTCATCGACACCGCGAAGGGGACGTTCAACCGGAGCTTCTCGCGGGTCAGCGGCACCGTGTGGGCGGTGGACGCGGCCGGCGACGGGAAGTCGGTCGCGGTGGTGACCGACAACGCCGAGGTGCGGGTGTACAACCTGAACGGGAACGAAACCGACTACCGCTCCCTCCCGCACCCGACGTCCACCCGGACGGCGGCGTTCAGCGCCGACGGGTCGAAGCTGGCGACCGGCGACCGGAACTCGACGCTGCGGGTGTGGGACATGCGGACCTCGGTGCCGCTGGAATTGATCGGCCACACCGGCACGGTCCACGGGGTCGCGTTCAGCCCGGACGGGGCGCAGCTGGTCAGCGGCGGGAGCGACGGGGCGGTGAAGCTGTGGAAGCTGGCCGACTACACCGTCGGGGGGAAGAACACGGCCCTGCCGCTGAAGCTGGAGTTGCACGAGGGGCCGGTGTACGCGGTGGCGTTCAGCCCGGACGCCGACGCGCCGCGGGTGGCGAGCGGCGGGTGGGACCAGACGGTGCGGGTGTGGAACGCCAGGAGCGGCGAGCAGGTCCACGTGCTGCGGCACGCCGGCGACGTGTGGTCGGTGAGCTTCGGTCCCGGCGGGAAGCTGCTGGCGTCGGCGAGCCAGGACGGCACGGTAAAGGTGTGGGACGCGGCGACGGGGGCGGAGCGGCAGACGTTCCGGACGGGCCGGCCGGTGCACTCGGTGCGGTTCGCGCCGGACGGCCGCACCCTCGCCGCCGCCGGCCGCGACGGCACCGTGCGGGTGTGGGAGGTGAGGTAGGCGAACGGCCGGCGTGAGCCGGCTGGTCGTTGGTACAGGTGCCTGCCATCCCGACCAGCCGGCTCACGCCGGCCGTTCGCCGGTTACGCCGTCGGCTGCGGCTCACCCTCGGCGACCGGCTCCGCCGTCGCATCCGCCGCGGGCGCCTCGCCGACCTCCGCCCCCTCGGCCGCCGGTTCCTCCGCCGGCGCTTCCGCGACCTCGGCCGGCGCCTCGCCCTCGGCCGGCACCTCCGGCGTCTCGCCCGCCTCGGCCCCCTCCGGCGGCGCCTCGCCCTCGGCCGGGGCTTCGGCCGCGGCCGCTTCGGCCGCGGCCGCTTCGGCGGCCGCCGCCTCTTCCGCGGCGGCCTGCTCGTCCGCCTGCCGCTGCTCCTCCGCGGCCGCCTGCGCCTCCTGGCGCACCGCGTCCTCGGCCGCCCGCCGCTCGTCCTGGACCGACCGCTCCATCACGTCCGTGTACTCCTCCGCGTACAACACGATCTCGTCCGTCTGGTCCTCCGGCATCCCCGTGATCTCGCTCAGCTCGGCGGCGTCGATCATGGTCAGGTCGTTGTAACTGAGGAAGCCCTGGTCGATCATCGCGTTCGTCAGCTCGGCGCTGGCGTGCGGCAGCTGGCCGAACCACCGCTCCGCCCGCTCCAGCGCCTCCGCCAGCTCGTCGTGCGTCATGATCTCGATGTCCCAGCCCACCAGCTTCGACGCGAGGCGCACGTTCTGCCCGCGCCGGCCGATCGCCAGGGAGAGCTGGTCGTCGGTCACCAGCACGATGGCCCGGCCGAGCCGCTGGTACGTGAACACCTCGCTGATCTGCGCCGGCTGGAGGGCGTTCGGGATGAGTACCTGCAGCGAGTCGTTCCACCGCACGATGTCGATGCGCTCGCCGTTGAGCTCCTCGATCACGTTCTTGATGCGGCTGCCGCGCACGCCGACGCACGCCCCCACCG
>Ga0190275_10003965_pt1 | contig 10629 bp, 9 predicted proteins | sample Popmic550T_FD_133745 | JGI IMG/M metagenome (GOLD analysis project Ga0190275, IMG submission 133745) | Populus adjacent soil microbial communities from riparian zone of Yellowstone River, Montana, USA - 550 T | ecosystem: Environmental > Terrestrial > Soil > Riparian zone > Trees stand | place...
ACCAGCTGTTCCCCGGCATGGTGGTCGAGGAGCACGTCGCCTTCCGCGTCACCCGCAACGCCGACCTCACCCTCGAGGAGGAGGAGGCCGACGACCTCCTCGCCGCGGTCGAGATGGAGCTGCGTCGCCGCCGCTTCGGCCGGGCGGTGCGGCTCGAGATCGACGCCCGCGCCTCCGACGAGATCCGCAAGCTGCTCATGCGCGAGCTCGACGTCGACGAGCACGCCACCTACGCCCACGTCGGCCCGCTCGACCTGGGCGGCCTCTGGGCCGTGCACGGCCTCGACCGACCCGACCTGCAGGACGAGCCCTGGCCACCGGTCACCCCCAGCGGGCTGTCGGCTCCCGAGGGCGAGAAGTTCGACATCTTCGCCGCCATCTCCGACGGCGACATCCTGGTCCACCACCCCTACGACTCCTTCGCCACGTCGGTCGAGGAGCTCATCCGCAAGGCGTCGCGGGACCCCAAGGTCCTGGCCATCAAGATCGCCCTCTACCGCACGTCGGGCGACAGCCCGATCGTGCGGTCGCTCATCCGGGCCATCGAGCGGGGCAAGCAGGTGGTGGCGCTGGTCGAGCTGAAGGCCCGGTTCGACGAGGCCAACAACATCGAGTGGGCCAAGCTCCTGGAAGAGGCGGGGGTCCACGTCACCTACGGGCTGATGGGGCTCAAGACCCACTCCAAGGTGGCGCTGGTGGTGCGGGACGAGCCCCAGGGGATGATGCGCTACTGCCACATCGGCACCGGCAACTACAACAGCAAGACGGCCACCCTCTACGAGGACCTCGGCCTGCTCACGTGCAACCCCGCCCTGGGCGCCGACCTCACCCAGCTCTTCAACTACCTGACCGGCTACGGGCGCAACGTCCACTACCGCAACCTGCTGGTGGCCCCGCACACCCTGCGACCCGGCATCGTCGACCTCATCCAGGGCGAGATCGACGCCGGCCCGGGCCAGGGCCGGATCATCATGAAGATGAACAGCCTGGTCGACCCGCAGATGATCGACCACCTCTACGAGGCGTCGCGGGCCGGCATCGAGATCGACCTCATCATCCGGGGGATCTGCTGCCTCCGCCCCGGCATCCCCGGTCTCTCGGAGACCATCCGGGTCCGCTCGATCGTCGGCCGCTACCTCGAGCACTCCCGCATCTTCTGGTTTGCCAACGGGGCCGAGGGCAAGCCCCTCGTCGCCTTCGGCTCGGCCGACCTCATGCCCCGGAACCTCGACCGCCGCGTCGAGTCGCTGGCCACCATCACCGACCCGGTGATCGAGGCCCAGGTGCGCGAGGTCCTCGAGATCAACCTGGCCGACGACACCCTGTCGTGGATCCTCCACCCCGACGGCTCGTGGGAGCCGATCAAGGGCGAGGGCAAGGTCCACGCCCACGAGCGGTTCCGGGCCATAGCACTGGCCCGCACCCGTCGGCTCGAGTCCGACGAGGACGATGACCTCTGACCTGCGGTCGCGCTGACGCCCGAGCGCACGCGAGGATGAGCCGGTGATCGAGCGCGAGGTGAAGCTGTCGGCGTGGCCCGGGTTCCGGCTGCCCGACCTCGACGGCGTGGCCTCCGGGGCCCGGACCCGGCGGCGGGAGACCGTCGACCTCGACGCCACCTACTTCGACACCGCCGACCTGCGCCTCGGGCGCCGGGGCATCACCCTGCGCCACCGCCGGCGGGGGGCGCGGGAGACCTGGACGCTGAAGCTGCCGGTCGAGTCGTCCGACCCCGCCATCCTGGCCCGGTCCGAGATCGACCTCACCGGCCCGCCGGGCGACGTCCCGGCCGAGCTGGCCCTGCTGGTGGCGGCTGAGGTGCGCACGGCGACGCTGGTCAAGGTGGCCCGGCTCATGACCGTGCGCCGCCGCACCCTCGTGCTCGGGCGCGACGACCTGCCGCTGGCCGAGATCGACGACGACGAGGTCTCGGTGATGGACGGGGGCCGGGTGGCGGCCCGGTTCCGCGAGCTCGAGGTCGAGATCGCCCCCGACGTCGACGACGAGGTGGCCCGGAAGATCGTCGACCGGCTGGTGGCCAACGGCGCCGAGCCCGGGGGCAACCTGCCCAAGCTGGCCCGCGCCGTCGGGCCCCGGTTCGTCGCCCCGCCCGAGGCCGCCCCCTGCGACCTGCCCGGCGAGCCCACCGCTGGCGACGTGGTCGCCATCGCCCTGCGTCACGGCGCCACCCGGCTGATCGAGAACCACCCCGCCGCCGTCACCGGCATCGACCCCGAGGGCGTGCACCAGATGCGCGTCGGGGCCCGCCGTCTGCGCTCCGACCTGCGCACCTTCCGCACCCTCCTCGACCGGGACGTCACCGACCCGGTGCGGGACGAGCTGCGCTGGCTGGGCGAGGCGCTGGGTGCTGTCCGCGACCCCGACGTGCTGGGCGACCAGATCCGCGCCGTGGCCGCCGACGCCCTGGCGCCGGACGACGCCCCCGCCCTCGACGGGATCGTCGGCCGGCTGGCGGCATCCCGGGACGCGGCGGTCGCCTCGCTCCACGAGGTCCTCGGGTCCGGTCGCTACCGGCGTCTGCTCGACGAGGTCGTGGCCCTGGCCGAGGACCCGCCGCTGCGGAAGGCGGCCGCCGACGCCGCCGACGCGGTGGTGCCCGGCCTGGTGGCCAAGCCCTGGCGCGACCTGCGCAAGGAGGTCGACGCCCTGGGTGACGACCCGCCCGACGCCGCCCTCCACGAGGTCCGCAAGGGGGCCAAGCAGGTCCGCTACGCCACCGAGGCGGTCGCCCCGGTCGTGGGCCGGCCCGCCCGCAAGGCGGCCAAGGGCCTGCGCCGGGTCCAGGACGTGCTGGGCGACCACCAGGACACCGTCGTGGCCGAGGAGTGGCTGCGCGGTCTCGTCGCCGCGCCCGACATCGAGGCGCCCGAGGCCTTCGCCCTGGGGCTGCTCGTCGCCGGCGAGCGGGCCCACCGGGCCGCCCTGCGCGACGCCTGGGCCGAGCGGTGGGAGTCGGCGGCCGCCGACGACCGCTGGTCCTGGCTCCCGTGACCCCGCCCTCGGCGGAGGGTGACGTCGTCGAGGTCCGGGCGGCCGGGGGCGTGGTGGCGGGGCACGACGCCGAGGGGCGGGTCGCCGTCCTCCTCGTCCACCGGCCCCGGTACGACGACTGGAGCCTCCCCAAGGGCAAGTGCGACCCGGGGGAGAGCGACGAGGACTGCGCCCGGCGCGAGGTCGAGGAGGAGACGGGGCTGCGGTGCGACCTCGGCGTCGAGCTCCCGTCGACCCACTACGTCGATCGCAAGGGCCGGACCAAGCAGGTCCGCTACTGGGCCATGACCGTGGTCGGCGGCGAGTTCGCCCCCAACGACGAGGTCGACGAGGTCCGCTGGCTGGCCCCCGACGCGGCCGAGGCCCTGCTCAGCTACGCCCACGACACGCAGGTCGTCGCCGCCTGGCGGGCGGCACACGGCGACCCGTCCTCCGTCCCCGAGGGGCCAGACACCTAGGGTTGGTCCTCCGTTCACCTGGAGGCCACACCGGGCATGCGCCCCCTCGCCATCGTCGTGTCCGTCCTCGTCCTCCTCGGGGCGGCCTGCGGCAACGACAACTCGGACAAGAACGCACTGCTGACCGACGCCCGGGCCGACACCAGCGTCACCGGGTCGGTCACCGTCACCGGATCCTCGACCGTCGAGCCCGTCTCGTCGCTCGCCGGCGAGGCCTTCCGCGGCCAGAACGACGCGGTGGACGTGTCGGTCGAGGGGCCCGGCACCGGCGACGGGTTCGAGCGGTTCTGCGAGGGCGGGGCCGACGTCACCGGCGCCTCCCGGCCGATCAAGCCCGAGGAGCTGGAGCGCTGCACGGCCGACGGGATCGACGTCATCGAGCTGGCCATCGGTCTCGACGGGGTGGCCGTCATCACCTCGCCCGACAACCCGGTCGAGTGCCTGAGCTTCGCCGACCTCTACGCCCTGATCGGCGTCGAGGCCGAGGGGGTCGGCAGCTGGGCCGAGGCCGAGGACCTGGCCGGCGAGATGGGTTCGACGACGACGCTTCCCGACGAACGTCTCGTGCTCACCGGGCCGGGGGAGGAGTCCGGCACCTACGACGCCTTCATCGAGATCGTCCTGAAGACGGCGGCCGAGGCCCGGGTCGAGGCCGGCACCATCACCGAGGAGCAGGCGGCCACGACCCGGGTCGACTACGCCGCCAGCGCCAACGACAACACCATCGTCGAGGGGGTGGCGGCCGACACCGGGGGCCTCGGGTGGGTCGGGCTGTCCTACGCCGAGCAGGCCGACGACATCGCCATCATCCCCGTCGCCCGCGAGCCCGGGGGCCCGTGCGTCACCCCGAACCGGAAGACGGTGCAGGACGGCAGCTACCCCATCTCCCGGGACCTCTACATCTACGTCTCGGCCACCGCCGCCGAGCGCCCCGAGGTGGCCGCCTTCGTCGACTTCTACCTGGCCGGCCTGCCCGACTTCCTGGAGCTGACCGACTACATCGAGCAGGCCGATCCGGAGGCCACGGTCGAGCGGTGGGACGCCCGCACGGTGGGTCCGGCCGAGCCGGAGACCTGACCCGCATCCGGGAGGCGTCCTCAGCCCCGGTTCAGGAGCGGCCTGGCAGTGTGGGCGGGTGCGCGTGCTGGTGGTCGAGGACGAGGTGGCGCTGGCGGCCTCGGTGAAGCGCGGGCTGGAGGCGGACGGGTTCGCCGTCGACCTGGCCCACGACGGGGTCGACGGGCTGTGGCGGGCCCAGGAGACGGCCTACGACGTGATCGTCCTCGACCTGATGCTCCCGGGGATGAACGGGTTCCAGGTCTGCCGCCGGCTGCGGGAGGCCGAGGTGTGGACGCCGATCCTCATCCTCACCGCCAAGGACGGCGAGCTCGACGAGACCGAGGCGCTCGACACCGGGGCCGACGACTTCCTGACCAAGCCCTTCTCCCACCTGGTCCTCGTCGCCCGGCTGCGGGCCCTGCTGCGCCGGGGGGCGCCGGCCCGGCCGGCCGTGATCGAGGTCGGCGATCTCCGCCTCGACCCGGCCAGCCGCCGGTGCTGGCGCGGCGACGTCGAGATCGCCCTGACCGCTCGCGAGCTGTCGGTCCTCGAGCACCTGGTCCGCCACGCCGGCCAGGTCGTGTCCAAGCGCGACGTCCTCGACCACGTCTGGGACGACGACTTCGAGGGCGACCCCAACATCGTCGAGGTCTACGTCCGCTACCTGCGCAAGAAGGTCGACATCCCCTTCGGGCGGGCGGCGATCGAGACGGTGCGGGGCAGCGGCTACCGGTTCGCGGCCGATGGCGGCTGAGGCCCGTCCCCCGCAGGGAGCCCGTCTGTCGGTCCGGGTGCGGACCACGGTGGGCGCCACCGTCGTCGTCGGCGTGGCGCTGGTCGTGGCGGGCGTGCTCGTCGTGCTGCTCCTGCGGCGCGACCTGGCCGCCAGCGTCGACGCTGCCGCCGACCTCCGGGCCGAGGACCTGGTCGTCGCCCTGGAGGCGGGGAGCGAGCCGGCGTCGCTCGTCGCCGGCGACGACGACGAGGCCCTGGTCCAGATCGTGGGCGAGGACGGGCGGGTCCTGGCCGCCAGCGAGGATCTCGAGGGCGTCGCCGCGCTGGCCACCGACGAGGTCGAGGGTCGCGCCGTCGACGTGCCCGACGAGAGCGACGACTACCGCCTGGTCGCCGACTCGGCCGACATCGGCGACGAGAAGGGCCTGGTGGTCGTGGCCCGCAGCGCCGAGGCGGTGGAGGAGGGCACCGGCACGGTCGCCGGCAGCCTGCTCGTCGGCGTGCCCCTGCTGGTGCTGCTGGTCGCCGCCACCACGTGGGTCGTCACCGGTCGGGCCCTGCGGCCGGTCGAGGCCATCCGGCGCGAGGTGGCGGCGATCACCGACGCCGAGCTCGACCGCCGGGTGCCGGCACCGGGGGGACGGGACGAGATCGCCCGGCTGGCGGGGACGATGAACGCCATGCTCGATCGGCTCGAGGCCGGGCGGGATCGCACCCGGCGGTTCGTCTCCGACGCCAGCCACGAGCTCCGCAGCCCGATCGCCACCATCCGCCACGAGCTGGAGGTGGCCCAGGCCGACCCGGCGGTGGTCGACGTCGAGGCCCTGGCCGGCCGGCTGCTGGCCGAGGACCTCCGCATGCAGGTGCTGGTCGAGGATCTCCTGCTGCTGGCCCGGTCCGACGAGGGGACCCTGGCCGCGGTGCGCCGGCCCGTCGACATCGACGACCTGGTGCTGGCCGAGGCGGCCCGGCTGCGGAGCCTGGGCGCAGTGGCCGTCGACGCCTCGGCCGTCACCGCCGGCCAGGTCCAGGGCGACGCCGGCCAGCTGGCCCGGGTGGTGCGCAACCTGACCGACAACGCCGCCCGCCACGCCACCGCGACGGTGCGCCTGGGCGTGGACGCCGACGGGGCCACCATCCGGTTCTGGGTCGCCGACGACGGCCCCGGCATCCCGGTGGCCGACCGCGAGCGGGTGTTCGAGCGCTTCACCCGGCTCGACCAGTCCCGCACCCGGGGGACCGGCGGGTACGGCCTGGGGTTGGCCATCGCGGCCGAGGTGGTGCGCGCCCACGGCGGTCGCATCGGCGTGGCCGACGGGCCCGACGGGGGGGCCCAGGTCCTCGTCGAGCTCCCCGCCGATGGTTCCTGAGAGGGCGTTCAGGACGCTTCAGCGGCGGTTCAGGGGCGGTCCGGGATGGTGGTCGTCATGAGCACCAAGACCGCATCCCGCACCAACCGCCTCCTGATCGGCGCCGTCGCCGCCGTCGGCGTCCTCGCCGGTGCCGCCGGCATCGCCTCCGCCGTCACCGGCGACGGTGGCTCCGACCCGGCACCGGCCCTCTCCCGGGCCGATGCCGAGGCCGCCGCCGTCGAGGAGGTACCCGGCTCGGTCGTCGGGGCCGAGACCGACGACGAGGACGGCCGGGCCGTCTGGAGCATCGAGGTCGACGGCACCGACGGCAGTCGCCACGAGGTGGAGATCGACGGCGACGGCGCCGTCGTCGGCCGCGACACCGACGACGACGGACCCGGGGACGACGACGGCACCGATGACGAGGTGTCGGATCCGGCCCTGGTCGAGGCGGCCGAGGTCTCCCAGGACGAGGCCGAGCAGACCGCCCTGGGCGAGGCGCCCGGCACCGTCTCCCGGGCCCACATCGAGCGGGAGGACGGCCGGGTCGTCTGGGACGTCGAGATCGACGGCGAGGACGGTCGCCGGGCCGACGTCCAGGTCGATGCCGCCACCGGTGAGGTCGTCGAGCTCGACCTCGACGACTGACCCTCACCCCACCCCCCCAGCTAGCGATCAGATCCGGCGGGAAGCCGCCGGATCTGATCGCCAGCTCGGCGCGTTCGGGGCTAGTCGTCGATGTCGAGGACGGCGCCGGTGGTGGCATCGACGACGACGTCCGTGTGGCCGCTCTCGCCGTCGATGCGGACCTCCCAGGTGACGGTTCCGGCCTCGTCGCCGATGCGGGCCCGGTCGACGGGACCGGCGACCTCGCCCTGGGCGATCCGCTCGGCCTCGACCCGGCTGACGGCGGCGTCGGCCTCGAGCTGGGCCTCGGCCGCCGCCTCGGCGGCCTCGGCGTCCTCCGGCACCGGCTCCTCCCCCTCGGCCGGTGGGGCCGTGGTGGTGGCCGGCGCGGTGGTCGGGGAGTCCGAGGACGGGTCCTCGCGGTCGTCGTCGACGCCGGTGATCGAGGCGCCGATGCCGACCAGGCCGGCGAGCACGCCGACGGCGGCCACGGCGATGAGCAGGCGGCGGTTCGTGGTGGCAGCGGTCACGGGAGCCACCCTTCCCCGACGATCGGGGGTCGACGCCATCGGGGGAGCGTCGAACGTTGGCCGCTCGTTCACCCGGGCGACACCTGGGCCACCGGGGCCGGCCACCTGCCCTCCGTACCTTGCGCGCCGTGCCCCTCCGTGGGGCCATCCCTGGAACCTCTGAGGAGACCACACCACAATGCACACCCGCTTCCGCCGGATCGGCCTGGCCACGCTGGCCGCCGCTCTCCTGCTCTCCGCCAGTGCCTGCGGCAACGACAACTCCGACGAGGCGACCGAGACCGACGCCACGGTGCCCGAGGGCATCGAGGGCACCGTCTCGATCTCCGGCTCCTCCACCGTCGAGCCCATCTCGACCGCCGTGCGCGAGGCGTTCATCGCCGGGAACGACGCCGTCGACGTCACCGTCGAGGGCCCCGGCACCGGCGACGGCTTCGAGAAGTTCTGTGGCGGCGAGACCGACATCTCCGACGCCTCCCGTCCGATCAACGAGGAGGAGATCGCGGCCTGCGAGTCCGGCGGCGTCGAGTTCATCGAGCTCGAGATCGGCCTCGACGGCATCGCCGTCATCACCTCGCCCGACAACCCGGTCGAGTGCCTGAGCTTCGCCGACCTCTACGCCCTGATCGGCCCGGAGGCCGAGGGCGTCGACAACTGGAGCGGGGCCACCGAGGTGGCGTCGGCCCTGGGCTCGGAGACCGAGCTCCCCGACGAGAACCTGGTCATCACCGCCCCCGGTGAGGAGTCCGGCACCTACGACAGCTTCATCGAGATCGCCCTGGGCGATCCCGCCGACGCCCGTCTCGAGTCCGGCGACATCACCGAGGAGCAGGCCGAGACCACCCGCGCCGACTACTCGGCCAGCGCCAACGACAACACCATCATCGAGGGTGTCGCGGCCGAGGCCGGCGGTCTGGGCTGGGTCGGCTTCGCCTTCGCCGACCAGGCCGACAGCGTCAAGAAGATGCCGATCTCGGCCGAGCCGGGCGGCGAGTGCGTGGAGCCCACCCTGGAGACCATCCAGGACGGCAGCTACCCGCTCTCCCGCAGCCTCTACATCTACGTCAACGCCGCCAAGGCCGAGGAGAACGAGGCCCTGGACGCCTTCGTCCAGTTCTACCTCGACGGCCTGACCGACTTCGTCGAGGGCCAGGACTACGTCGCCCTGGCGGACGAGGCCGGCACCAACACCATCTGGGACGACAAGACCACCGGTACCCAGGTCGCGGCGGGCTAGCCCCTCCCCATCCGAGCGGGACGAACCGAGCCCCGGCGCCCACGGCGCCGGGGCTCCTTCGTCCCTGCCCTGCGGGGCCAGCCCACCAACGTTGGCCCCCCGTTCACCGTCCGTTCACCCGCTCCCGGCCGGTGCGCCACCTCGGCTCCGTAGGTTGCGCGTCATCGCTCCGCTGCTCCGGCCCCCTCGCCCCCAGGAAACCGCTTTGAGCACCACCGAACCGGTCACCCTCGCCGCCCTGTCCCGGCGGGACGGCCGCACCGCCGTCGACGCCCTGATCGGTCGGCTGCTGGGCCTGGCCGGCGGGCTGGCCATCGTGATCAGCCTGGCGATCATCGGGGTCCTGCTCCGCGACGCCATCGGGTTCATGTCCGACGGTGGCCTGGCCGACCTGGGGGACCCGAACTGGCGGCCCCGCAGCGACCAGTACGGCATCCTCGCCCCCGCCCTCGGCACGCTGTACGTGACGCTGGCGGCCATCCTCCTGGCCGCCCCGGTCGGGCTGGGCGCCGCCGTCTACCTCTCGGAGTACGCCAGCCCGCGGGTCCGCCGGGTGGTCAAGCCGATCATCGAGGTCCTGGCCAGCATCCCGTCGGTGGTCGTCGGCGTCTTCGCCTTCCGCTACATCGCCCCCGAGATCACCCAGCGGATCTTCTCGGGCAGCCCGACGGCCAACCTGCTGGTCGCCGGTCTGGGCGTGGGCCTCCTGTGCATCCCCCTGATGACCTCGGTGTCCGAGGACGCCCTCCGGGCCGTGCCCCAGTCCCTGCGGGAGGCCTCCTACGGGATCGGGGCCAAGAAGATCACCACGGTGGTGCGGATCGTCGTGCCGGCGTCGATCTCCGGCCTGGTGGCCGGGGTGATCCTCACCCTGTCCCGGGCCATCGGCGAGACGATGGTGGTCTTCATCGCCGCCGGCGGGTCGGCGGCCACCCCCGACAGCCCGCTCAGCCCGGGCATCACCTTCACCTCGGCCATGACCGGCGTGCTCACCGGCAGCGACCAGTCCACCGGCGGCAAGCCCTACGAGTCGGTCTTCTTCCTCGGCCTGGTGCTGTTCCTCATGACCCTGTCGCTCAACTCGCTCGCCGCCCGGTTCGTCCGTCGCGTGCGCATCACCTACTGAGGACCTGGATCGATGAGCCTCATCCCCACCCAGATCACCAGCGAGGTCGTCGCCGCCAGGCTGAAGGGCGAGAAGGCCGACATCGGCGGGCAGGCCTTCCGGTTCCTGCTCCTCGGCTGCCTCGGCCTCGTCCTCACCGCCCTGGTGGCGCTGCTGTGGGACACCACCAGCGTCGGTGTGCCCTACCTCCTCGAGCGGGGCCCGATCGACTTCCTCAGCCGCTTCACCAACAGCAAGCCCGACGTGGCCGGCGTCTACCAGGCCCTGGCCGGGACCATCCAGATGGCGGTCATCATCGCCCTGGTGGCGTTCCCGCTGGGGGTGGCCACCGCCGTGTACCTCGAGGAGTACGCCGCCGACACCTTCTTCACCCGGGTCGTCGCCGTCGTGATCCGCAACCTGGCCGGCGTCCCGGCCATCGTCTACGGGCTGCTCGGCGCCGCCCTGTTCGCCCGGGGCGGGCTCGAGCCGCTGACGGGGCGCGAGTCGCTCC
>Ga0190275_10003966_pt1 | contig 10629 bp, 7 predicted proteins | sample Popmic550T_FD_133745 | JGI IMG/M metagenome (GOLD analysis project Ga0190275, IMG submission 133745) | Populus adjacent soil microbial communities from riparian zone of Yellowstone River, Montana, USA - 550 T | ecosystem: Environmental > Terrestrial > Soil > Riparian zone > Trees stand | place...
CCGCACTATCACGCGGGTGCGCTCCCGGCGAACCCCGCGACCCGTGTCCGGGGCCCCGCCTAGACTTGTTCGGTGCCCATCGTCCCCGTCTCTTCGCATGCCCACACGAGCGGAACCCTGTCCGTTCGGGGTGCTCGCGTACACAATCTGAAGAACGTCGACCTCGACATCCCGCGCGATTCGCTCGTGGTCTTCACCGGCCTCAGCGGGTCGGGAAAGTCCAGTCTCGCCTTCGACACGATCTTCGCCGAGGGTCAGCGGCGGTACGTCGAATCGCTCAGTGCCTACGCGCGCCAATTCCTCGGGCAGGTCGACCGGCCCGACGTGGATTTCATCGAAGGGCTCAGCCCCGCCGTCTCCATCGATCAGAAGTCGACGAACCGCAACCCGCGGTCGACGGTGGGCACGATCACCGAGATCCACGACTACATGCGCCTCCTGTGGGCGCGCATCGGCGTACCCCACTGCCCCCAGTGCGGAGAGGTGATCCAGCGCCAGACCGTCCAGCAGATCGCCGATCAGCTCATGGAGCTGCCCGACAAGACGCGCTATCAGATCGTCGCCCCGGTCGTCTCGCAGAAGAAGGGCGAGTTCGTCGACCTCTTCAAGGAGCTCTCGGCGAAGGGGTATGCGCGCGCAGTCGTGGACGGCGAGCTGATCCAGCTCGCCGAACCGCCGGTGCTCAAGAAGAGCTACAAGCACGACATCGCCGTCGTCGTCGACCGCCTCGTCGCAAGTCCCGAGATCCTGAGCAGGGTCACCGACTCCGTCGAGACGGCGCTGGGCCTGGCCGGCGGCATCGTGCAGGTCAACTTCGTCGATGAGGAGGGCGACGCCGCATGGCAGTCCTTCTCCGAGAAGCTCGCGTGTCCGAACGGTCACCCGCTGCAGCTGACCGAGATCGAGCCGCGCACGTTCTCGTTCAACGCCCCGTTCGGCGCGTGTCCGACCTGCTCCGGCCTGGGCACTCGCATGTCGGTCGACGTCGACCTGATGCTCGGCGACGAGGAAGCCTCGATCCGTGAGGGAGTGCTGATCCCGTGGACGACTCAGGGCAAGGGGCTCTTCCAGTACTACGAGCGGCTCCTGGAAGGACTCGCGGCGGATCTGAACTTCTCGCTCGACACTCCGTGGCGCGACCTCCGGCTGGACGTGCAGGAGGCCGTGCTGCGCGGGGAGAACTACAAGGTCACGGTCAAGTGGAAGAACCGCTACGGCCGCGAGATGCGCTATTCGTCGGGCTTCGAGGGCGTCGTCCCCTATATCGAACGGCAGTACATCCAAGCCGACTCGGACTCGCAGCGTCAGCGCTGGTCGGAGTACCTGCGCGAGGTCCCGTGTCTGGCCTGCAACGGCGACCGGCTCAAGCCCGAGGTGCTTGCCGTCCTCGTCCACGGCCACTCGATCGCAGACGCGTCGCGCCTGAGCCTCGCCGACGCGCAGGATTACTTCGCGCAGCTCGAGCTGACCGAACGCGAGGCGAAGATCGCGGCGCAGGTGCTGCGCGAGATCCGCGCGAGACTGAACTTCCTCCTGCAGGTCGGGCTCAACTACCTCAGCCTGAGCCGATCCGCGGGCTCGCTCTCCGGCGGAGAGGCGCAGCGCATCCGCCTCGCCACCCAGATCGGGTCGGGTCTGACCGGCGTGCTCTACGTGCTCGACGAGCCGTCGATCGGCCTCCACCAGCGCGACAACCGGCGGCTGATCGAAACCCTCCTCACGCTGCGTGACCTGGGCAACACCCTCATCGTCGTCGAGCACGACGAGGAGACCATCCACGCGGCCGACTGGGTCGTCGACATCGGCCCGCGCGCCGGCGTCGACGGCGGGCATGTGGTGCACTCCGGGCCCCTCTCCGAGCTCTTGGCCGACACCCGCTCGATCACCGGCGACTACCTCTCGGGCCGTCGGGCCATTCCGACACCGAAGAAGCGGCGGCGCATCGACAGGAAGCGGCTGCTGACCGTCGTCGGAGCGCGGGAGAACAACCTCCGCAACGTCACGGTGGACTTCCCACTCGGGGTGATGACGGCCGTCACCGGCGTCAGCGGTTCAGGCAAGTCGTCGCTGGTGAACGGCATCCTGTACGAAGTCCTCGCCGGCAAGCTGAACGGCGCGCGCCGCATCGCCGGCAAGCACACGCGGGTGACCGGCCTCGACAACCTCGACAAGGTCGTGCACGTCGACCAGGCGCCGATCGGCCGCACTCCACGCTCGAACCCGGCGACCTACACGGGTGTGTTCGATCGCGTCCGCACACTGTTCAGCGAGACGCCCGAGGCGAAGGTGCGCGGTTATCAGCCGGGCCGCTTCAGCTTCAACGTGAAGGGCGGTCGCTGCGAGGCGTGCTCGGGCGACGGAACGATCAAGATCGAGATGAACTTCCTGCCGGATGTGTACGTCGACTGCGAGGTCTGCCACGGCAAGCGCTACAACCGCGACACGCTCTCGGTGCACTACAAGGGCAAGAACATCGCCGAAGTGCTCGAGATGCCGATCGAGGAGGCCGCGGTGTTCTTCGAGCCGATCCAGGCGATCCACCGGTACCTCAAGACGCTCGTCGACGTCGGCCTGGGCTACGTGCGGCTCGGCCAGTCGGCAACCACGCTCAGCGGCGGCGAGGCGCAACGCGTCAAGCTCGCAACCGAGCTTCAGCGCCGCAGCAACGGACGCAGTGTGTACGTGCTCGACGAGCCGACCACGGGTCTGCACTTCGAGGACGTCCAGCGACTCCTCGAGGTGCTCAACGGCCTGGTTGAGAAGGGCAACACGGTGATCGTCATCGAGCACAACCTCGATGTCATCAAGTCGTCGGACTGGATCATCGACCTCGGCCCGGAGGGCGGCTCAGGGGGCGGCGAAGTGGTCGCGACCGGAACGCCTGAGCAGGTCGCACGCGTGGACGGCAGCCACACCGGCGCGTTCCTGGCGGAGGTGCTCGGCCTGGCGGCTGTCCGCAAGGCGGGCTGAGCGTGTCCCCGCCTGAGCCTCGGACGGGCAGGATCCGGTCGCGCCCGACGGTGGCTTACAAGCCGCGCCCGGGGGAGATCCCGATTAATCCCGGCGTCTACCGATTCCGGGATGCCGCGGGCCGAGTTCTGTACGTCGGCAAGGCGAAGAATCTGCGCGCCCGGCTCTCGAACTACTTCGCTCCGCTGCAGACCCTGCACGAGCGCACGCGGCGCATGGTCACCAGCGCGGCATCCGTGGAGTGGACCGTCGTGGCGAGCGACGTCGACTCCCTGCAGCTCGAGTACATGTGGATCAAGGAGTTCGATCCGCCGTTCAACGTGCGCTACCGGGACGACAAGTCCTACCCGTTCATGGCGATCACACTCGGCGACGAGGCTCCGCGGGTGATCGTGACGCGCAACCGCCGCATTCCCGGTGCGAAGTACTTCGGCCCGTACCCGAAGGTGTGGGCTGTGCACGACACCATCGACCTGATGATCAAGGTCTTCCCGATCCGCACCTGCAGCGACGCGAGCTACAAGAAGGCGATGGCGACGGGGCGGCCGTGCTTCCCGGGTCAGATCGGCCGGTGCGGTGGGCCCTGCTCGATGAAGGTGACGATCGAGGAGCACCACGCGATCGTCGACGACTTCATCGCCTTCATGGCCGGAGGAGACCAGCGGTTCGCGAGGGAGCTGAACGCGCGGATGCGCGAGGCCTCCGCTGCGCTGGACTACGAGGCGGCCGCCGTCTACCGCGACCGGCTCGTCTCGATCGATGCCGTGCTGTCCAAGAGCGCGCTGGTGCTGGCAGCCGACACCGATGCCGACCTCTTCGGTATCGCGGAGGACGAACTCCACGCCGCGGTGCAGCAGTTCGTGATCCGCGGCGGGCGCGTGCGCGGTGTACGGGCGACCACGATCGAGAAGGAGCTCGACATCTCGGGCGGCGAACTCGTCGACCAGGTTCTGCAGCGGGCCTACGGCGACGCCGCGCCTGCTGACATCCCGCGCCAGGTGCTCGTGCCCGCGCTGCCGGACGACGCCGCCGATCTCGAGGAGTGGCTGCGCACACGCCGCGGCAGGCTCGTTTCGATCCAGGTCGCCCAGCGCGGCCGCAAGGCGGAGCTGCTCAAGACGGCGACCCTGAATGCGCAGCAGGCGCTCATGATCCACAAGACCCGCCGTACGAGCGATTACGTCGCGCGCACCCAAGCGCTGACGGACCTCCAGGAGGCCCTCGGGCTCGCTGAAGCGCCGCTGCGGATCGAGTGCTTCGACGTCTCGCACCTCAGCGGGACCAACGTCGTCGCATCCATGGTCGTGTTCGAGGACGGGCTTCCGCGCAAGGATCAGTACCGCTCGTTCGGCGTGCCCGAGACGACCGACGACACCGATTCTCTGTACCAGGTCCTCACGCGCCGCCTCGCCTATCTCGACCGGCCCGAAGAGCAGGACGAACCGCAGCCCGAGCCCACCGAGGACGGGATGGTCGCGACGACGCGCAAGCGACCTCGCTTCGCGTACCCGCCCCAGCTCCTGGTCGTGGACGGCGGAAAGCCCCAGGTCGAAGCCGCCGCGCGCGCACTCTCCGACGCCGGTCACGACGAGATCGCGCTGTGCGGCATCGCGAAGCGTCTCGAGGAGGTGTGGATGCCGGGGGAGGAGTACCCGGTCATCCTGCCGCGCACGAGCGAGGCGCTCTACCTGCTCCAGCGCCTGCGTGACGAGGCCCACCGATTCGCCATAACCCACCAGCGCCGCCGCCGCCGCCGCGACATCCAGAGTGTGCTCGCCGAGATCCCGGGTCTGGGCGAGGCGCGCATCAGAGCCCTTCTGCGGCATTTCGGCTCGGTGGCGGCGCTCAAGAAGGCCTCTCCCGAAGAGATCACCGAATTGCCGGGAGTAGGCCCCAAGCTCGCCGCCGCGATTCATGACCACCTGACCAATGGGTAGGCTGAATCCGACGACGGGGGTGGTCATGACGGACCCTGAGGACAGTGCCTCGGTGCGCAGCGACTCCGGTGAGGTGCTGATCGTCACCGGGATGTCCGGCGCCGGCCGCTCGACGGCCGCCGACGCCCTGGAGGACCTCGGCTGGTACGTCGTGGACAACCTTCCCCCGCAGATGATGCGTCCGCTCCTGGACCTCACGGCGCTGGCGGCGAGCGCCCTGCCGCGGGTGGCGGTCGTCGTCGACGTCCGCGGGCGCGACCTGTTCGCGGAACTGCCCGAAGTCACGCGGGCGCTCCGCCGCGGCAGGCCGGTGCGCGTGATGTTCCTCGACGCGTCCGACGAGGTTCTGGTCCGGCGGTTCGAGGCCGTCCGCAGGCCTCACCCGCTGCAGGGCGAGGGCACGATCCTCGACGGCATCCACCTGGAACGTCACCGCCTGGCCGCCGTGCGCGAGAGCGCCGACGTCATCATCGACACGTCCGGATTCAACATCCATCAGCTCGCCACACAGGTGATCGACATGTTCTCCGCCGAGGGTGCCGCGCGCCACACGGTCACGATCATGAGCTTCGGCTTCAAGTACGGGCTGCCACCCGACGCCGACCTCGTCGCGGACATGCGCTTCCTGCCCAACCCCTTCTGGAACGACGAGCTGCGCGCCCTCTCGGGCGAAGACGACGACGTGCGGGACTTCGTGCTCGCCCAGCAGGGGGCGAGCGAGTTCCTCGACGCGTACACGGCCGCCCTCGCGCCCGTGCTCGACGGCTATCAGCGCGAGAACAAGGGACATTCGGTCGTCGCGATCGGGTGCACCGGAGGCAAGCATCGATCTGTCGTCGTGGCGCGTGAGCTTGCCGCGCGGCTGTCGACGCTGCCCGGGGTCGCGGTGCGGGTGAAACATCGCGATCTGGGTCGCGAGTAGGCTTGACCCTCGTTCCCACCCCGATCCGCACCCATCCGCGAGGAGATCCGTGTCGTTGACCGATGACGTGAAGGCTGAACTGGCGGCCGTGCGCGATCCGAGCCCGACGGCTCGCGTCGCCGAGCTGACGTCTCTCCTTCGTTTCTCCGGCGGTCTTCATTCGATCGCGAATCGCGTCGCCGTCGAGGCGGAACTCGATTCCGACCTGCTCGCGCGTCGCGTCGCACGCGACCTCATGGAGATCTACGGAGTGCGCCCTGAGCTGGTCCACGTGCAGGGGTCGGGTGCCCGCACGGGGAGCCACTACGCCGTCCGCGTCATCGAGGGCGGCGAGACCCTCGCTCGACAGACGGGACTCCTCGATCCGCGCCGCAGGCCCGTGCGCGGCCTGCCCAACAAGCTGACCACCGGCTCGCGGGGCGACCTCGCGGCGATCTGGCGGGGGGCGTTCCTGGCCGCCGGCACGCTCAGCGAGCCCGGCCGATCGGCGGCCCTCGAGATCACCTGCCCCGCACCCGAGGCGGCGATGGCCCTGGTCGGTGCGGCGCACCGGCTCGGCATCCCTGCGAAGGCCCGCGAGGTGCGCGGCGTTCCCCGCGTGGTGGTCCGCGAGGGCGAGGCGATCCGTCTCGCGCTGGCCCAGATGGGCGCGGAGCGGGCGGCGAGCGACTGGGACCAGATGCGTCAGCGTCGCGAGGTGCGCGCCGGCGTGAACCGGCTCGTGAACTTCGACGATGCGAACCTGCGCCGTTCCGCCCAGGCCGCCGTCGCCGCGTGCGCCCGCGTCGAGCGCGCGCTCGAGATCCTCGGCCCCGAGGTTCCCGAGCACCTGCGCGAAGCCGGCGAGCTGCGCCTGGCCCACCGCGACGCGAGCCTGGACGAGCTCGGCCACCACGCCGACCCGCCGCTCACGAAGGACGCGGTGGCCGGTCGCATCCGTCGGCTGCTCGCGATGGCCGACAAGAAGGCTGAACACGACGGCATCCCCGACACCGAGGCCGCGGTGCCGGTCGGCGCCGAAGACTGACCCCTCAGCGGATCGGCACAGCCGTTCCCGACACCGTGATGCCGCCTGTCTCGGACACGTCCACCGTGAGCAGACTGGGACGACCCACATGGCGCCCCTGTCTGATCACGATGCGCGCGGGCGGGCGCACCGCGCCGGTGGCGCGCAGATAGGCGCCGGTCGCAGCTGCCGCAGCGCCGGTCGCCGGGTCTTCGATCAGCGTCCCCACCGGGAAGATGTTGCGCGCATCCCAGTGCTCCTTGCCGAGGTCGCGGAGCACGATGATCGTCGCGGGCCAACCCTCGGCATCCATCAGCGCCCGCGCAGCGGCGGGATCGAAGATGAAGGTGTCGAACCGGCCGGCGTCGGCGAGCACGACGAGTGGATGCCGATTCCCGCGAACACGAGTCGGGGAGGGTGTGCACCGTCCAGGTCTGCGCGACTCGCGCCGATGAGGCCCAGCACCGCGTCGAGGGCGGCGTCACCGATCGGCACGACCGACGGCTCGACACTCGTGAACGATGCCGTTCGCATCGACTCGTCGACACGAGTGGTGATCGCGATCTCGCCGACCGGAGTTCTGAACGCGAATACCCCGTCGCCTTCCGTCTCGGCCATAGCAACCGCCGCCGCGACGGTGGCGTGGCCGCAGAAAGGCACCTCGGCGATGGGGGAGAAATACCGGATGCCGCGACCTCGGCCCGTGCCGGACACGAAGGCCGTCTCGGCGTAGCCCACCTCGGCGGCGATCTGCTTGCATGCGGACGTCGTCGAGCTCGTCGGCCCCCAGGACGACGCCTGCGGGATTGCCTCCCGCGGGGTCGCTCGAGAACGCCGCCCATCGCTGCACCACAGGCTCGCTCATCGGGCGATCGTACCGCCGGTAGTGGGTGTCACACAGGGAAGCAACCCCCACCTCACCGGGTTGGCGATCAGTAGAGTGAATACGTCATTCTCGCTGAGCCGAGGAGTCTCGGCTCAGCGCCGACAGGAAGAAGAGAACATGGCGAAGTACACCTTGCCCGACCTCCCCTACGACTTCGCGGCTCTGGAGCCGCACATCAGCGGCAAGATCATGGAGCTGCATCACGACAAGCACCATCAGGCGTATGTCACCGGTGCCAACACCGCCCTCGACCAGCTCGCCGAGGCCCGCGACAGCGGTAACCTCGCGAACGTGAACAAGCTCGAGAAGGATCTCGCGTTCAATCTCGGCGGTCACGTCAACCACTCGATCTTCTGGACGAACCTGTCGCCCGAGGGCGGCGGCGAGCCGGAGGGCGAGCTGAAGGCTGCCGTCGACGAGTTCTTCGGCGGCTTCGAGAAGTTCCAGGCGCACTTCACGGCCGCGGCGATGGGCATCCAGGGCTCCGGCTGGGCCGTGCTGAGCTGGGATCCGATCGGCGAGCAGCTCATCATCCAGCAGCTGTTCGATCAGCAGAGCAACACAGCCCAGGGCACGGTCCCGGTGTTACAGCTGGACATGTGGGAGCACGCCTTCTACCTCGACTACCTGAACGTCAAGGCGGATTACGTCAAGGCCGTGTGGAACATCGCCAACTGGCAGAACGTCGCGCAGCGCCTCGCTGCGGCCCGCGAGAAGACTTCGGGCCTGCTGGTACTGTCATAGCGAGTGAGGGTGTCCCGGCGGGATGACTCCGCCGGGACGCCGTCGTCCATCGTCTGCAATCGCAACAAGCGCGCTCGCGCGCACGACACATCTCAGGAGAACTTCCGTGGCTGTCAAGATCGGAATCAACGGCTTCGGCCGCATCGGACGCAACTTCCTTCGCGCGGCGCTCGCGCAGGGGGCGGACCTCGACATCGTGGCGGTGAACGACCTCACCGACAACAAGTCACTCGCACACCTGCTCAAGTACGACTCGGTCGGCGGCCCGCTGAGTGAAGATGTGTCCTACGACGAGGATTCGATCACCGTCGGCGGCAAGAAGATCAGGGTCTTCGAGGAGCGCGACCCCGCCAACCTCCCGTGGGGGGAGCTCGGCGTCGACATCGTCATCGAGTCGACCGGCCGGTTCACCAAGGCGGAGGACGCCAGGAAGCACATCGCGGGCGGAGCGAAGAAGGTCCTCATCTCCGCGCCCGCGACCGGCGACGACGCGACGATCGTGATGGGGGTCAACGAGGAGGCCTACGATCCCGAGACGGACGTCATCATCTCCAACGCCTCGTGCACGACGAACTGCCTGGCGCCGCTCGCGAAGGTCTTCAACGACGCTTTCGGCATCGAGCGCGGCTTCATGATGACCGCGCACGCGTACACGGCCGACCAGAACCTGCAGGACGGCCCGCACAGCGACCTGCGTCGTGCCCGCGGTGCGGCGATCAACATCGTCCCGGCCTCGACCGGTGCGGCCAAGGCCATCGGGCACGTCCTGCCCGAGCTGAACGGCAAGCTGAGCGGCTCGTCGTATCGCGTGCCCGTGCCGACCGGCTCGATCGTCGACCTGACGATCGTCACCCCCACCGAGGGGCTGACCGTCGACCAGGTCAACGCGGCCTACAAGGCCGCGGCAGCAGACGGCCGCCTGGCCGGCTACCTGGAGTACACGGAAGATCCGATCGTCTCCAGCGACATCCAGCTCAACCCGCACTCCTCGATCTTCGACTCCGAGCTGACCAACGTCAGCGGAAACCTGGTCAAGGTCTCGGCCTGGTACGACAACGAGTGGGGCTACTCCAACCGTCTCGTCGACCTCACCGAGTACGTCGCCGAGCGCCTCTAAGCCGTCCAGAAGCAAGCGATCACCATGCCTCTGCGCACCCTCGACTCGCTGGGTTCGCTCGCCGGCAAGCGGGTCGTCGTCCGCTGCGATCTCAACGTCCCCCTGAAGGACGGCGCGATCACGGACGATGGCCGCGTGCGGGCGTCGCTGCCCACGTTGAATGCTCTCATCCACCAAGGCGCCCGCGTCGTGGTCTGCTCGCACCTGGGCCGTCCTGAGGGCGCACCGGATGCGAAGTACAGCCTCGCCCCGGTTGCTCAGAGGCTCTCCGAGCTGCTCGGCAAGCCCGTGGCCTTCGCCCTCGACACGGTGGGCGAGTCCGCCCACGACGCGGTCGCCGCGCTCGCGGATGGAGATGTCGCCGTCATCGAGAACCTCCGCTTCAACCCCGGCGAGACCTCGAAGGACGATGCGGAGCGCCGTGCGTTCGCGGAGGCTCTCGCCGATCTGGGCGACGTGCTCGTCTCCGACGGTTTCGGAGTGGTGCATCGCAAGCAGGCGAGCGTCTACGACCTCGCCGAGATCCTGCCGTCGGCGGCCGGTTTGCTGATCGCGGCGGAACTCGACGTGCTCGATCGCCTGACCGAGAACCCCGAGCGGCCGTACACCGTTGTTCTCGGCGGATCGAAGGTCAGCGACAAGCTCGGCGTCATCTCGCACCTGCTCCCGCGCGTGGACCGGCTTCTCGTCGGCGGCGGGATGCTGTTCACCTTCCTTGCCGCGCAGGGCCACAAGGTGGGCGCGAGCCTGCTGGAAGCCGACCAGCTCGACACCGTCAAGCAGTACATGAAGACGGCGGAGGAGTCGGGCGTGGAGATCGTCCTGCCGACCGACGTCGTGGTCGCCTCGAAGTTCGGCGCCGACGCGGAGCACCTCGTCACCCCCGCCGATGGCATCGAGGACACCCCGTTCGGAGCATCGGGCCTGGGCCTGGACATCGGGCCCGATACCGCCGCGCGCTTCGCCGAGGTGATCCGCGACAGCCGCACGGTCTTCTGGAACGGACCCATGGGCGTCTTCGAGCTCGCGCCTTTCGCTGCCGGTACG
>Ga0190275_10003967_pt1 | contig 10629 bp, 11 predicted proteins | sample Popmic550T_FD_133745 | JGI IMG/M metagenome (GOLD analysis project Ga0190275, IMG submission 133745) | Populus adjacent soil microbial communities from riparian zone of Yellowstone River, Montana, USA - 550 T | ecosystem: Environmental > Terrestrial > Soil > Riparian zone > Trees stand | place...
TCGGGTGCGCCGCCGGTTACATCGAGCGTCGGCACGCGCGCTGCTTCGAGGAACGCGAGCACCTCGTCGACCGTCTCGCGCGTCATCTGCTCGACGCGACTGGGTCCGGCGTTGACGTGGCAGTGCACGCAGGACTGGTTGCAGCGATAACCGACGTTCACCTGCAATGTCTGCAGCGCTCCGCGCCGGATTGGCGGAAACGGAATCTTGTCGAGCAGAGGCCAAGTGTCTTTCATGCTCATCGCCTGTCATCCCGGACGCCGCGCAGCGGCGATCCGGGAACCATGTCTCATACAATAGCGAAGCGTGCCGCATGGGTCCCGGCTCTCGCCCGCAGCGCGGGCTTCGGCCGGGATGACAATCGCGTGATTATTTCACCGGCGCCGCCGTCGCGACCGACTCGAACCCGATGCGGCCGAAGCCCGGCAGCTTCAGCGCCGGATGGCGCAGGTCGAGCCCCGCGACGAGACCGAGCACGTTGAACTCGATCCCTTCGATCCAGCCGACCTTCACGCCGAACAGGCCGAAGAGATTCGCCTCGACTCCGGTTCCGCTGTCGGTGAGGCCCGCATAGGGCTCCGGCCGGTAGTCGCGCCCGATCGCGTTCGGCGGCAGCGTCGCCTCGAGCTCGGGCACGGCGCGCAGCACGGTTGCGACGAATGTGTTGCTGTTCGGGCCCGGCCACATTCGGTAGTCGCCGTAATTCGCGTAGCGATACTCCTTGATCGCGGCCTCGATCCGCGGGATCAGCGTTTCGGCTTCAGCACCCTTGAGGTCGACGATCGCCGCGCCATGTTCGCCGAACCAGAGGTCCGGGGGCCACCAGTTGAGCCGGACTGGAGTGCCCCAGCCGGCGACGTCGTAGCGGCGCCACTCGCCGTTCTCGCGTTTGATGGCGATCCAGCTGTGCAGCGCGACCGCGCCCTTCCAGCCGCGGGTGCGCCCGGCCATCACCAGCACGCGCGCCTCCGGGTGCGCCGCGGCGTCGGCAAGGCGGCTTGTCACGCTGCGATCCCAGCGGCTCCAGTGGGTTGGGCCGCCGTGATAGGCGAGCGCGCCGGCTGCCCCGAGCACCGGCAGCAGGAACAACGCCAGAAACGACCAGGCGAGGAGTTTTCGGCGGGATCGGCGGGGCAGGGGCGAGGCGGCGGGCATGGTACTCGCGTATAAATGGTTCCGGTCCGAACTATGGCAAGCATTCAGCGCAGCGCATTACAAATGGGTAATCCGGTTCTTGTCGAGGTGCTGCGCGGGGGTCTCGTCGAAAGCCGCCATCGCGGGGCCGTCATGGTGCTGGATGCCGATGGCGCAGCCGTGCTGGCGCTCGGCGATGTGGCGCGGCCGGTCTATCCACGCTCGGCGGTGAAGCCGTTGCAGGCGCTGCCGCTCCTCGAAAGCGGCGCGGCGGAGCGCTACGGCTTCGGCGATCAGGAAATTGCGCTCGCCTGCGCGTCCCACGGCGGCGAGCCCGCGCATGTCGAGGTGGCGAGCCGGATGCTCGCACGCGCCGGGCTCGATGCAGGCGCGCTCGAATGCGGCGCGCACTGGCCGAGCCATCAGCCATCGAGCCAGGCGTTGGCGCGCTCGGGCGGCGCGCCGTCCGCCTTGCACAACAATTGCTCGGGAAAGCATGCGGGGTTTGTCTGTGTCGCGTGTGCGGCGGGCGCCGATCATCATGGCTACGTGAAGGCCGAGCATCTCGTGCAGCGCGAGATGCGCGGCGCCCTGGAGGGGCTGACCGGCGCCGGCTTGAGCGCGGATCAATGCGGCATCGACGGCTGCTCGATCCCGACCTGGGCGGTGCCGCTCGACAAGCTGGCGCATGCGTTTGCAAGGTTTGGAACGGGACGAGGGCTTGGACCGGAGCGCGTCAAGGCGGCGGCCCGCATCCGCGCCGCCTGCGCGGCGCAGCCGTATTTCGTCGCAGGCACCGGCCGCTTCTGCACCGAGATCATGAAGCTGTTTGGTGCGCGCGTACTGGCTAAGACCGGTGCCGAGGGCGTGTTCTGCGGTGCGCTGCCCGAACAGGGGATCGGCATCGCGCTGAAGTGCGACGACGGCGCGAGCCGTGCTTCCGAAGTCGCGATGGCGGCGATCATCGCGCGGTTTCTGCCTATGTCGGAGGAGGAGCGGCACGCATTCGACCGTTTCTTGCGGCCAAGCTTGCGCAACTGGAATGGGATCGAGGTCGGTGGGTTGAGGCCTACACAGGCCGTCATCCCGGGCGACCGAAGGGAGACCCGGGATCCATAAATCACAGCCCGTGGTTTGCCGCACGATGGGCCCCGGCTCTCGCTGCGCTCGGCCGGGATGACCACTGGAGTTAAGGCCACCGCGCCTCGTGCGTCCCCAGCGGCACCGATGGCCGCGCCCAGTGCGGCGGCGTTTCGGACATCGTCGCGGCGTGGCGCACGGCAGTGAGCTTGCCGAAACCTGACTCATGCTCCTCCAGGCGGTCGCGCACGTCGCCGAAGCCCGGATCGGGCGCGGCAAGCCCGTCGATCCGGCCGAGCCCGCGGATCCAGTGGCCGGTTTGCGCGAGCGAGACGCGCACATGCCAGCTCCCGCCCTCGGTAGCGCGCCGTGCGAGCGCGGTCATCGCGCCGAACGCCATGAGGTAGCCGCTCGCATGATCGATCGCCTGGCAGGGCAGGGGCTTTGGCTGCGCGCTCCCTGCCACTTTGGCCTCGGCGTGGTTGATGCCGTTTGCGTTCTGCACCAGCGAGTCGAAGCCGCGCCGCCCGGCCCACGGCCCTTCGTGGCTGTACGCACAAAGCGACACGTAGACGATGCCGGGCCGCAGCCGCGCAACCTCGTCGGGTCCGAAACCGTTCCCCTTTACGGCGCCGGGCCGGTAGCCCTGCACGAAAATGTCAGCGCCGCGTGCAAGAGTGGCGAGCGTCTCGCGCCCCGGCGCCTCGCGCAGATCGATGAAGGTCGAGAGCTTGCCGCGCCCGTTGTCCATCACCAGCGGCATCATCTGCGGCAGATGCGGAGCAGTGACCAGCATCACGTCGGCTCCGTGCGCTGCGAGCGTGCGTCCGCACACCGGGCCCGCGATGACGCGCGTTAGATCGAGCACGCGCACGCCCGCGAGGGGCCGGTCGCCGGAGGGAAGTGGCTGTGGTGGCGTCTCGCCGATCTTCTCGATCGAAAAAATCGCCAGGCGAGAGACGGCTTGTCCTTGCGGATGCGCGTCCCATTCGTCAAACGAGCGTGTCATCGAGACGACCAGTCCGGCTTCCGCGGCCGCCGTCTCGAATTTTTCCCCGTCCCAGCCATCGAGCGCACGCTGCACCGCCTCGCGCGAATAGTTGCAGCCAAGCAGCTTCAACACGCCGTCGCGATGATGCGGAAAGTTGGTGTGCAGCCGGACCCAGCGCCCGTCGCCGCAGCGATAGAGCCCTGCGATCTTGTCCCAGACTTCGCTGCGCTTGCTTTCGGCGAGGCGCAGATAATGCTCGCTGCGGAATTCGATCGCCGCGTTGCGCATCTCGACGCTGACCTGCTGCTGGCGCCCGGTGCGCAGCCGCCACAGCTCGGCGGCCGCGAGCGCGGACGCTGCGATGCTCGCCTGCGCGGCGGTGCCGATGGCGAACGAGGAGGGGAGTGCGGGCTCGCTGCCGATGAGGGTCACAGCGTCGAGGGAAGCTTCCGGCTGGCGGGCAAATCGCCAAAGCGTGGCCAATGCGGCCTTCGTATTGGGAGGGATTTGTGATGCACTTGCCATTCTATAGAAATTATCTTATATATATCTTGTCTGAGAGAGATGCCGCAAACCGCGCCCAAACCAATTACCGCCCCCGAGGCGGGGCCGACCGTCACCAAGGCTATCCTGCGCGCCGCAGATCGTCTCGGGATATCGAACAAGGTCATCGGCAGCATCCTCGGGCTTTCCGAGGCGAGCGTATCGCGCATGGGAAGCGGTAGCTATGCGCTCCGGCCCGGCGAAAAATCGTTCGAGCTGTCTGTCCTGTTCGTCCGTCTTTATCGCTCTCTCGATGCCATGACCGGAGGCGACGACGCGGTCGCGCGAGCCTGGCTGCGCAGCGACAACGCGGCGCTGGGCGACACGCCGCTAACCCTCGTGCAGTCGATCCAGGGGCTGGTCAATGTCATCGCCTACCTGGATGCCAGACGCGCTGTCAGCTGAGCAGCGGCGGCTGACCGGGACATGCTGGCGCCTTGTCGAGGCGCAGCACAGGGTCTCCACACTCAAGCTCGTGGACTCGCTTGACGAGCAGGCCTTGCTCGAACGCCTGATCGAGCAAACGAAGCCCCCGGTGCCGCCCGAGTGCCGGCACTTGCACTATCTGCTGTCGACGCCCTTCCGGTACGGGTCGGTTTATCCGCACGGCTCTCGCTTTCGCCGCGCGGGGATGACACCCGGCGTCTACTACGCATCCCGAACCGCCGGCACGGCGGTCGCCGAAATGACCTTTCATCGATTGCTGTTCTACGCCGACTCCCCGAACACACCGTGGCCGGCAAACGCCGCAGAATTCACCGCCTTCTCGGTTCGCTATGCGGGAGCCGGGATCGATCTCGCCGCGCCGCCGCTCTCGCGCGACGCGACCGCCTGGATGAATCGGACGAACTATGAGTCCTGTCAGGCGCTCGCCGATGCGGCGCGGGCTGTCGCGGCCGCGGTGATCCGCTATCGCTCGGTGCGCGATCCGGGCGCGGGGGCAAACGTCGCACTTTTGTCTTGCAAGGCATTCACGCAACACGCGCCGGCGGAACGGCAGACCTGGCGCATCCAGCTCGGACGAAGCGGGGCGCGCGCGGTGTGCGAGTTTCCCGAGGCGCGGCTTGAATTTTCCCGCGATGCGTTCAGCGCCGACCCGCGGATCGCGAGCCTCGAGTGGGATCGAAACTAGCGCACGCGGTTGCCGTTGATCGCAAGCTGCGCGTAGCGCGCCGCGCCCTCGCGCGCGAGATCGCCGGTCATGGCGCGGCGCTGGTCCATGCCGACGATCGCGCCATTTTTTGTGCCGGAAATCAGGTTGTCGGCGATCACCGCGGACCCTGCACCCGGCGTCACCGACACCGCGATGCCGACGCCGGCGCTGCGCACCACGTTTCCGGTCACGCTCACGTCGCGCAGATATTGCCCCCAGCCGACCGAGATGCCCGCAACCGGTGCGTTCTCGATGATGTTGCCGGTCACCGCGGTATCCGCTTCGACGCCGATGCCGATGCCATTGCCATCGTTCGGATCGGTGCCGGCAGGACGCTTCGGAATAAGATTGCGGATCAGGTTCCCCTGCACGACCGCAAGCCGGCCGCCGTGATTGAAGTTGGTCACCGCGACGCCGATGGCGGCGCCGTCGATCGTGTTGTTGGCGATCACCGCGCCCTCGAAGCCGAACTCGGCATAGATCGCGACTTCGCCAAGCCCCGTGCAGGTGTTGTTGGTGATCTGAATGTTCGAGGCCGCGTTGCCGCGCACCGCCGAGAAGGCGGCGTTGCGGATGCGGTTGCCGCGCACGGTGACGTTGTGCGCGCGGTACACGTTGATGGCGTTGCCGTTCTGGCCGGAGCCGCCGGACTGCGCGGCGGTGTCCTCGATGCGGTTGTCGAGCACCTGCGTGCCGTCGTCGCCCGGCGCCGAGCGCCAGACCTGGATGCCGTTGTTGGCGGCGTTGCGGATGGTGTTGCGCGTAATGACGAGGCCGCGCGAGTCGAGCGCATGAATCGCAGCGCCGAGCGCGCCGGTGATCGTCGTGTTGGTGATCTCGCCTTCGATCCCTTCGAGCACGATGCCGTTGCGGCCAGCGCCCAGCACCTCGCAGTCGCGGATCGCGATGCCGCGACCGTTCGCGAGCTGGATCAGGCCGCTCTTCTCGGGCAAGGCCTTGCCGCTGCCGTCGAAGATGATGCCGGAGAGCAGGACGTAATCGGCGCCGCGCGCAACGATGATCGGCGCGTTGTCGGTTGCGACGATGCGGGTCGCGCCGGGCACGCCGACGAGCCGCGCGCCGGTCGGCAGCACCAGCCCGCGTGCGCGGTAAACGCCGGGCGCGAGGATGAGTGGGAGCCGCGCCCCCGCGGTGCGGTCGATCGCGCGCTGCAGCGCCTCGGTCTGGTCTTCGGTACCGTTGAAACGCACGCCGAGATGAACAGCCTCAACCCCGAGGCCTGACACCGGCACGGTGTTCGACGTTGCGGGTGCGGGGGCTGCCACCGCTTCGGTGGCGCCGAAGGCGCCGGTGGTGGCGGCTGCTCCGATGAAGTGGCGGCGGTCGATGGCCATGGCGTTCCTCAATGTGAGGAGCGCTGCGCTTCAAGAAGCGCGCCTTACGGCCTGTGCCGAGGCGGGACAGCGTCTCAAGGTTAACGGCGCTGTGCGGCCAGCAGGGCCAGCAGAATGGCTTCGCCGGCGCGCAGCAGCGCCGCCTGCGTTACGCGGCGCTTGCGTCCCGGAGGGCGGCGGCTGTTTGCGACCGGCGGGATGTGGATGAATTGCGCGAGCGGCGTTCCGGATCGGGACGCTTCCAGCGCGCGCCAGTAGACGTAGTTGCACAGATACCGGCCGGCATCGCGCGAGGTCCGGGTTGGCACGCGTGCGCTGCGCGCCGCACCCAGAAGACGCCAGAACGGCGCGTGGCCCTGCAGCGCTGTTTTTCCGCGCACGATGGCCCGCTCGTTGGGCCGGTCGCCACTCACATCCGGGAACAGGATCGATCGCGTATTGCGCGCAAGCGTCTCGATCCGGACGAACGACGTGCGCGCAGCGAGCCCGAACATCAGGACAATGTCCGGTTTGTGCCGGGCGAGAATCTTCGGCAGGTCGCGATCGACCGCCGCGTAGCTCGTTTCGAAGATGTGCACAGCGCGATGAATGTCCTCGAAGGCCGGGCGTCGCCGCTTCGCGAGCACCAGCGCAAGCGGCCGGCTCGGGTTGAACGGCGCGCCGGGAAAGCGCCCGAAGCCGGTGATGAGGACGCTAGTCACTTGGTCGAAGCTTCTGAATGTTCTGAATTGCCCGCTTCAGCTTGGGTAACTCATCAGTCACGACGCGCCAAATAACCGGATCGGATAGGCTGTCATACTCATGCCTCATTACGCTGCCGATCCCACGCACGCTCGGCCAAGGGACTTCGGCTTGTGTGCTGGTCAACTCGTCGGGAATAGCGCGGCTCGCCTCGGAGATAATCTCGATGGCCCGTTGGACGAGCCAGCGCAATTGCCAGCTTCCCTCAAATTCTGCCAGCGTTTTGCCCCGCGTCACTTCCTCGATGCGCTCGATCGCCTGAAGGATGTCGTGCAAAACATGATCGACACGCCGCGGCATCAGAACACGCGTGTCGCGACCTGTTCGATGTCGCGGCGAAGCATTGGATGCAGTCCATCCCGCGTTGTCAGGTCGACCGGGATCGCTAGCTCTTTCTCAAGAAGCAACTTGATACCAACTAGATCGAACGCGTTGAAACGCCCCTGCTCATCGTAATCGACAAATAGATCGAGATCGCTTGCCGCCTTCGCTTCGTCGCGCGTTGTAGATCCGTACAGATAAAGCGATGTCGCGCCCATCGCCTTGATAGCGTCGGCGTATAACTTCAGTTTCGCGATGGCGTTAGCCTTGTTCATCATCATAGCTTATCACACCCCGAGCGCTTGTGCGATTTCCTCCACGGCAAGCGCGGGCGACAGCTTGCCCTCGGCCACCGACTTCTCGATCGCCGGCAGCCGCGCCTTGAGCTTCGCGTCCGTCTTCAGCCGCAGATGAATACGATCCTCCAGCATCGCCCACATCCACTTGACCTGCTGCTCGCGCCGGCGTGCGGCGAATTCGCCCGTGGCGGTGAGCTGCTGCCGGTGCACCTGCACCTTCTCCCAGAGCGCCGCAATGCCGTCGCCGGTGAGCGCCGAGTAGGTCGTAACTGGCGGCGCCCAGTTGGGCGAGCGGGGGTTAAGGATATGCAGAGCGGCGCGGTATTCGCCGGCCGCATGCTTGGCGCGCTTGACGTTGTCGCCATCGGCCTTGTTGACCGCGATCATGTCGGCAAGCTCGACCACGCCCTTCTTGATGCCCTGCAACTCGTCACCCGCGCCGGGCAGCATCAGCACGAGGAAGAAGTCCGTCATGTCGGCGACCGCCGTTTCCGACTGCCCGATACCCACCGTCTCGACCAGGATCACGTCGAAACCCGCCGCTTCGCAGATCAGCATCGTTTCGCGCGTTTTCGCGGCGACCCCGCCCAGCGTACCGGCGGCAGGCGAGGGGCGGATGAAGGCGCGCTCGTCGTTGGCAAGCCGCGCCATGCGGGTCTTGTCGCCGAGGATCGAGCCGCCGGTGCGGGTGGACGAAGGATCGACCGCGAGCACCGCGACCTTGTGGCCCTTGCCAGTCAGATAGGTGCCGAGCGCGTCGATGGTGGTCGACTTGCCGACGCCGGGCGAGCCGGTGATGCCGACCCGCGTCGCCTTGCCGGTCTCGGGCAACAGTTCCTGCACCAGACGATGCGCCTGGTTCTGATGATCGGCGCGCTTGCTCTCCACCAGCGTGATCGCGCGGGCCAGCGTCGCGCGCTCACCGGCGCGGAGCTTGGCGGCGAGGGAAGGGATGTCAGGCGGTGAGGCACCCATCGTGGCAGTCTAGCCGCGATTCATCCCCGCGGCTCAAGCATCCGATCCATCAGGGTGAGCCCGTTGGTTGACCGTGCTCGTGCGCCGGAACGACGATCGGAGGGAAGAACTTCCGCCGCACGAACACCAACGCCGGCCAGGCAAACGCCGCGATGGTGCACGCCGCGAGGATCGCCGAGATCGGCCGCTCGAAGAACGGCAGGATCGAGCCGTCGGACTTGATCAGCGAGGTGACGAAGGCCTGCTCCACCATCGTACCCATCACGATGCCGAGCACCATGGCGGCGACCGGATAGCCGTTTTCTTCCATGACGTACCCGATCAACCCGAAGGTCGCGACGGTGACGACGCCGAACAGGTTGTTGCCGATCGCGAAGGAGCCGACCGCGCAGCACAGCATGATCACCGGCATGATGCTCGACCGGGGTGCGCGCAGGACGTGCACCGCCATGCGGATCATGATGATGCCCAAGGGAATCATGATGATGTTCGCGATGATGAACATCAGATAGATCGCGTACATGCTCGACGCTTTTTCGGTGAACAGCGTCGGGCCGGGATTGAGGCCCTTCATGTAGAGCACGCCGATCGCGATTGCCGCGATGGTGTCGCCCGGAATGCCGAACAACAGCGAGGGCACCCAGCCTGATGCGATACTCGCGTTGTTGCTGGCGCCGGCTTCGACCAGGCCCTCGACGTGGCCGGTGCCGAACTTCTCGGGTTCTTTCGAGAAGCGCTTCGACATCGCGTAAGACACCCACGCCGCCATATCGGCGCCGGCGCCCGGCAGCACGCCGATGATGATGCCGACGATGTTTCCGCGCGTCATCTGCCATTTGTAGAGCTTGGTCAGCATCCACTGGCCTGCCAGGATGCTTCCGAACTTGCGCTTCGGGATCGGCGGCGGTTCGGGCGTGAGCATTGCACGCATCACCTGCGCGACAGCGAACACCCCCACCAGCGCCGGGATCGGCTCGATGCCGCCGAATAGATCCACCAGTCCGAAGGTGAAGCGCGGCACGCCGCCGGGGTTCTCGATCCCGATGCACGCGACCAGCAGGCCGAGCAGCATGGCGGCGATCGCCTTCACGGGCGAGGAGCGCGCGACCAGCGTGGCGCACATCAGGCCGAGGAAGGCGAGCCAGAAGTACTCGAAGGTCGAGAATGATAGCGCGATCTCGGCCAACGGCGGCGCAAGGATCATCAGCGAGAGCGTGCCCGCAATGCCGCCGACCGCCGAGAACCAAACACCCGCGCCGAGCGCGAGTTCCGCCTGGCCCTTGCGGGTCATTGCGTAAGCTTCGTCCGCGTAGGCGGCGGAGGCGGGCGTTCCGGGGATGCGCAGCAGCGCGCCTGGTATGTCGCCGGAGAAGATCGCCATCGTGGATGCCGCCACGATGGTGGCGATGGCGGCGATCGGCGAGAGATAGAAGGTCACCGGAACGAGCAGCGCGGTCGCCATCGTGGCGGAGAGGCCGGGCAGGGACCCTATGACGAGCCCGTAAACCGATGCCGCCAGCATCGCGATGATCACTTCCCATGTGGAAATGAGCTTGAAGGCTGCGATCAAGGTATCGATCATCGCGTCACCACGGCATCGGAATGAGGCCGGCCGGGAGCGGCACGCGCAGCAGCTTGTAGAAGATGAGATGGACGCCGATCGGCGCGAGGATCGCGAGCGGGATCGCAAGCTTCAGTCGTGCGCCAAGCGCAGTCGAGGTCGCGAGCACAATCAGTCCGGCGGTCAGGATGAAGCCGAGCCGTTCGACCGACACGACATAGAAAATGAGCAGCAGGGGCGGAAGCAGCGCGCGCAGTCCGTAGAACTTCCCACGTTTGGCGACGGCCGCTTCCTCCCCGGGCTCAAGCGGGACGAGTTCTTCCTCTTCCTCGAACGAATGCCCGATCCCGAAGGCGATCATCAGGCCGCAGATCGCAAGTCCGATGCCGATGACGAGCGGAAATACGTTCGGCCCGACGGGCTGGCCAGGCACCGGCGGCAGCAGCCATCCGCCGTATGCGGCGAGCGATCCAAGA
>Ga0190275_10003968_pt1 | contig 10625 bp, 9 predicted proteins | sample Popmic550T_FD_133745 | JGI IMG/M metagenome (GOLD analysis project Ga0190275, IMG submission 133745) | Populus adjacent soil microbial communities from riparian zone of Yellowstone River, Montana, USA - 550 T | ecosystem: Environmental > Terrestrial > Soil > Riparian zone > Trees stand | place...
CTGTCGCGGGTGGTGATCCGCACCTTCGTTCCCGCCGGCAGGAGCTGCATCCCTTTCGGCGTGTCGGCGCGGGCGACGAGCTTGAAGTGCACTTCCTCGCCGAGCTTGTAGACGCCGCGATCGGCGAAGACGGTCCCGCGGAACTGCGGCGCCGCCTCGGCGAGATTGAACTCGTTCTCGAAGTCCCACGGACCGATGCCTTCATTCCAGTCGCTGCCGACGTAGGCGACGTCGCCGTCCTTCTCGGCGATGACCACGAAGTGCAGCTCGCCGAGGGACTGCCAGTCGTAATCCTCCTCGTCGGCATCCGGCGCCTTCGACTTATCGCGTCGGATGTCCGTATTCGGCGCGACGGCGAGACCGTTCGCGTCGGTGGTCCCGGTCCAGAAGACCTTGTTTTCCTTGTCGCGGATCGAGACCCTGGCCCCCGCGACCGGCTTCGCGTCGTCGAGTCGCGTGACCATCACCACCGTGTTCTGCGGGCTGTCCTTGACGCTGATGCCGAGGTTCGTCGCCTGCACGATCGTGGAGACCGGATTCGGATCCCACACCTTTGACTTCGGCATCGCGTCGCCCGGCTGGATGGCCGCCCACGCCAGCCCCATGTTGTCCTCGCCGATGGCGGGCTTCAGGTCGAGGCCGATGGAACTGATGAGGTTGTGTTGCAGCGTGAGCTTGCGCGTCTGCGGCTTCGCGTCCGGCGGAGTGACGTTGAACCCGGTCTCGCGCAATTGCCGCATCACCGGCATGAGCTGCTCGATCGTCAGCGGCGCCAGCCACTGCGTGACGCTGCGGAAGTTGCGGGCGTGGAACGGCAGGATCGGCCCGCCGCTCGACTCCCACACGCCGTGGCCGGAGCCGAAGCTGACGAATGCCGTCTTCTGCCAGTACTCGACGGTGGCGGTGAAGGTGTAGCCGAGCTTCTGGCCGTCCTCCGACTTGACGGAGGGATCGACCTTGATCGTGTACTTGTGGCCGGGCTGGATGGTGAAGCCCAGCTCATCGAGGCCGTAGCCCCATGACGGATAGTCGTAGTCGGTGCCGTTCGCCTTCTGCTTCAAGACGACCGGCTTGGCCGGGTCGGTGACGTCGGTGACGGTGACGGCCTTGCGGACCTCCTCGAAGCGGATGCCCGAGCCGGTGCGGAAGTTGATGCCGTTGCGCGACTCCGGATCGCACTCCACGAGGCAATCCATCGGCAGGACGAAGAACGTCGGCTCGAGGTCGACCGTGAACGTCTGCACCCGCCCCGTCCGCGCATGCTGCGGCGACTGGGCCAGCTTGTCGTCGAGGACGATCTCGATCCGGGTATCGGGCGCGATGCCCGGCTTGGTCTCGAGAACGATCAGCTCCTTCGCCGGGACAAAGCGCTCCTTGTTCCAGTCCGTGGCGAGAAACGACAGGATCGGCTGCTCGTGCGACGCCGCCGCGGCCTCCGCCTTCGCCCGCTTCGCCTCCCCCTCCGCCCCCGTCACCGGCGGCAGTTCGACGGTGTGCGCCTGCGTCCGCAGCTTCAGGTGCGGTACGAGCGTCTCCGGGTCGACCGGCTGGTTGAAGCGCAGCCCGATCACCACCGAGCCGTTGGCCTTGCGGTACCAGTCCGCGCTCAGCAGCCGGATCGTCGGCGTGGTGAAGGTCCAGCGATACGGCTGGTCGAGCGTGTTCCCGCTGACCGCCTTCGCCGACTTGTCGACGGTGACCGCAAACTCCGTCCCGAACGGCAACGCCTTGTCGGGCGTGAAGATCAGGGTCGTGGTCCCGGACCACCGGAACGTCCCCTTCACCGCCGGCTCGATCTTAAAAAAGGGAGCCGTCACCGGATTCGGGATTCGCCCGAGCACCACCATCGGCTCGGAAAAGACGACCCGAACCTCATTCGCCTCCGCCAGCGTCGAAGCCTCCCCCACCGGCCCCGCACTCACGACGCGAAGCGTCGGCGCGGCCTGGAGGGAGAAGGTCAGAAGGAGCGGAAGCAGCAGCGCAAGACCGGCACGTTTCATATCGGCGTGCAGTGTAGCCGCGGGTCGTTCCATCCGAGTGGCGCGATTCGCGATTTCTGACACCGAAGGTGTGGCGGGAACGTGGCTGGGGGAGGAGGGCTAATCCGAGGGATCAGGGCTTACCCGCTGACCCGCCATCCGCACGAGCGGCTTTCCGGACACGCTTGACTTCCTTTTTCTGCTGCCGGCGGAGGGCGATCTCTTCGATCGTAACGACTGGATCGGGCATGTCTTTGCCGAACCGCCGCGCGTAGAGCTCCCGGATGAACTCGGGGAGCGGAAGTTTCCATGGCTCCTGCCGGGTATTCGCGAGCCCGCCGAGCTTTTTCGGATTCATGCCCAGTTCGCGTGCCATCTGCACGACCGCATGCGAGAGGTGATACCGCTTCCTCGCGTCGATCCACGCTTGCAGATCCGGCGAAATTCGCAGTTTGCTCATGTCCTGCAAAAGCGTATCAGCCTTTCACGCGCGGCCCGGGCTGATGATGAGAATCGTCAATCGACGTGATTCGGGAACACCCTTACGGCGAGACGTCGACGCCGGCGAGACGCCGCCGGGCCAGCCGACGCGACGTCGGCGCTCCACGCGCGGACGAACGGTTCGCGGTGAATGGGTCACGTATCGCTCCAAAACGCGGATGCCCGGTTCACGATGACCGTGGTCCATGCGCTGGAGCGCTGACGTCCACGTCGGCTGGCCCGGCGGCGTCTCGCCGGCGTCGACGTCTCGCCGTAAGGGGCTACCAGGATTTGTGCTGCCGTAGGCAGCTAAAGATCTGTAGGCCCGGCCTTTAGGCCGGGTATAGGCCGGACCTCCCGAGGTGAGCCCGCGGAGCGGGCGGCAGAAAAGACCGTCCGCCCATTTCTCGTCTGTCGCCCGCTACGCGGGCTTGAAGATCCCTCGACGCCGAACCCGGCCTGAAGGCCGGGTCTACAGATCTTTAGCTGCCTACGGCAGCAGAGCCGACGACGTCCGGTACGACTCCCCCACCCCTCACATATGCCTCCAGACATCCGGCTGCGTCCCGTCGATGTCCGTAAACCCGTACTCCTGCGCGAGCTGCGCGGAGCTGACAGACTGCTGGTTCCAGCGCGATCGTTCCGGGTCGGCGGCGAGGGCGGCGATGGCGCGGCCGACGTAGCGGGGGGATTCGGAGTGGGCAAAGTCGGGTGGGGCGACGGGGTTGCCCTGGTCGGCGCGGGCGGGGTCGATGGCGTCGCGCCAGTTCTCTTCTGTGACCTGGAAGATGTCGAGCATCATCTCGGATCGGAGGAAGCCGGGAGTGATGGCGACCGCGGTGGCGCCGTACGGGGCGAGCTCGTGTCCCTGCGAGAAGGCGAGCCGGGTGACGGAGGTTTTGGCGAGGTCGTAGAAGACGGAGATCCGGTAGTGTTGGTCGTTGTAGGCGGCGGTACCGTCGGTGACTTCGACGACGAGGCCGCCCGGGGCTCCGATGAGCAGCGGGAGGAGGTAGTGGGAGGTGATGATGTGAGTGTCGATGGCGAGGCGCAGGATACGCATGCCTTTGTCGAGGTCGTGCTCCCAGACCGGGGTGTCCCACTCGGCCGGGCCGCCTTTGAGGATCTCCCCGCCCCAGATGTCGTTGACGAGGACGTCGATCCTGCCGTAGTCACGCCGTAGGCGATCCGAGAGCTCCTCGACTTGCTGCGGGACCAGATGGTCCACGGGGACCGCGACTCCGGTGCCACCGAGGCTCGTGACCAGTTCCGCGGTCTCTTCGATCGTCTCGTTTCGCTGGTAGTCGGAGAAGAGGGACTTCACGCTGCTGGTGCGGCCGGTACAGATGACCGTGGCGCCGGCCTCGCCGAGGGCCGCGGCAATGCCCCGTCCCGCACCCCGCGTCGCTCCGGCGACGACCGCGACACGCCCGCGCAGGGCGTTCGAATCGAGAGGTCTGGTCATCACACGCGGCGCAAATTACTTCGCGGCAAGATCATGCAGGAGATCTTCGACTCCCGCGGGAACAGAAACGGGGACGAACCAGGATTGCGGATACAAATAATCCTCTCCTGATTCGTCGATGACCCGCACATAATTGCGTTTTGCCGCGGAGGCGTCTTCGAGCACTTCGTAAACTTTGCGAAGCTCCAATGTGCCAGCGTATTCGCCGTTGTGAACGCAAATCGCGAAGTGCTTCGTCTCGCTCATGGAGCTCAGTCGAGGTACCGCTTGATCTTCATCCAGCGTCTGCCGATGCCATGCGCCTCGTACCAGTGAACTTCGGCTTCAGCGATCGTACCATCCTCGAGACGGACCGTCGCAAAGCCCTTCAGCTTCCGCCAGTTCCCCCGACCGAACCGCCGTTCCAGATAGGGTAGATCGCGGATGCCATGTCCGACGGCGATGATCTCAACCGCTCGAATCTCACCGATGATCTCGAACGACTGCTCCGGCGGCATCTGTCAGACGCTACCAAGAGACGTCTCGGACCGCAACGTCTACACCCCGGCCGGTCTTCCGAACAGATACCCCTGCACTTCCTCGCATCCCTGCTCGCCGAGGAACTGCACCTGAGCGTCCGTCTCCACGCCCTCGGCGGTGACGGCGAGGCTCAGCCCGTGGGCCATGGCGACGATGGCGGAGACGATGGCGCGGTTGCTGCGGCTGCTTTCGATCTCCTGGACGAATTCGCGGTCGATCTTGACGCGGTCGATCGGGAAGCGGCGGAGGTAGTTCAGCGACGAGTGGCCGGTGCCGAAGTCGTCGACGGCGATGCGGACGCCGAGCTCGCGCAGCTCCGCGAGCGTGGCGATGGTCCGCTCGGTGTTGAGCATGGCCGTGCTCTCGGTGATCTCCAGCTCGAGCAGCTCCGGGGCAAGGCCGCTTTCTGCGAGCGCGGCCGCGACGACTTCGCGCAGATCGGTCTGCTGGAACTGGCGCGGGGAGAGGTTCACGGCGATGCGCAGGCCGGGATAGATCTCTTTCTGCCACTCCTTCGCCTGGCGGCAGGCCTGCCGGAGCACCCACTCGCCGATCGGGACGATCATCCGGGTCTCCTCGGCGATGCCGATGAAGGTGGCCGGCTGGACGAGGCCGTGGCCGGGACGGTTCCAGCGCAGCAGCGCTTCCATCCCAACGACTTTGCGGGTGTCGAGGCGTACCTGCGGCTGGTAATGAATCACCAGCTCGTCGCGCTCGAGGACCCGGCGGAGCGCGTTCTCCACCGACAGGCGCTCGGCGGTGCGGCTGTTCATGGCCCGGGTGCAGAGCTGGTAGGAGCTCCGTCCGCTCTCTTTGGCGCGGTACATCGCGCCGTCGGCGTTCTTGAGCAGCGACTCGGCGGTGTCGCCGTCGTCGGGATAGAGGGCGATGCCGATCGAGGTGGTGATGTAGAGCTCGTGCCCTTCGAGGCGGAGCGGCCTGGCGACGACGTCGAGCAGTTTCTGCGCGGTCTTGGCCGCATCCTCGGCGGAGTCGTTGTCCGCGAGCAGCACCGTGAACTCGTCGCCGCCCATTCGGGCGATGGTGTCTCCCTCGCGCAGCACCGAGCGGAGGCGCGCGGCGACGGCGCGCAGCAATTCGTCGCCGAGACTGTGGCCGAGGGTGTCGTTGACGTACTTGAAGCGATCGAGGTCGAGGAACATCACCGTGAGCGGTGTCTGCTGCCGCTTCGAGTGGGCCAGGGCAATGGTCAGGCGATCGCGGAAAAGCAGCCGGTTCGGCAGGCCGGTGAGGGCGTCGTGGTAGGCCTGATACTCGATCTGCTCCTCGGCCCGGCGGCGCTCGCTCACGTCGCGCGACACCGAGACGATCTCCCGCATCCGGTGGGTCTCCGGATCGAAGATCACCCGGCTGGTGCTCTCGAACCAGACCATCTCCCCATCCTTCCGCCTGGCGCGGTAGCTGTAGGTCGCGGTCGCCCCGTGCGTGCGGCGGACCTCGGAGCTGAAACGGGTGAGGATGTGGTGGTCGTCGGGGTGGACGAAGTCGAACATCGAGCGGCCGGTCATCTCCCACGGCTCGTAGCCGAGGAGGGTGCGGACCGCGTCGGAGGCGTAGACAATCTCGCCGTCCATGTTCGTCCGGGCGATGAGGTCGGTCGAGTTTTCGGCCATCAGCCGGTAGCGGGCCTCGCTCTCGCGCAGGGCGGTCTCGGCGAGTTTCCGGTCGGTGATGTCGATGACCGTCCCTTCGAGGATGTGCGTGTCGCCGGGACCGTCGACCAGGTGCACCGATTCGAGCAGCCACACCGGCTGCCCATCCTTGCGGCGGAGGCAGAGCTCGATGCCGCGCATGCCGCCGTTCTCCAGGATCGTCTTCAGGAGCGGCTCGCGTTCGGCGGGGTCGAAGTAGTGGTCGCGGGCATTGTGGCCGAGGAACTCCTCTTTCGAGTCGTAGCCGAGCATGCGCGGCAGGGCGTCGTTGCAGTCGAGCATCCGGCCGTCGAGGGTGTTGTGGTAAACGCCGGCGAGGTTGCGCTCGAACAGCAGCCGGTGGCGTTGCTCGCTGGCGCGGAGGGCACCGTAGGCGCGGTTGCGCTCGATGGCGCTGCCGATGATCTCGCCGGCGATCCGGAGGAGGGCAATGGTCTCGTCCGACCAGCGCACCTCGCGGGTCAGCAGGCTCGCGCCGACGGTACCGAGCATCGTCTTCTTCACCATCATCGGCACGAAGAGCACGCTGCGAACGCCGTGACGCGCGAAGAGGCGCCTCTCGTTGACGGCTTCGGGCGGCAGGTCGTCGAGAGTGGAGAGGTTGACGTTCTCGAGACCGCGCTCGATCCGGTCGAACCACCAGGGAAACGAGGCGGCGGGGAGCGGGGTCGCGTACTCCTCTTTGCGCGACGGGATGCCGGGAGCTTCCCACGCATGCGTCACCTGGATGCTCAGCCGGTCGGGAGAGAGGAGCACGACGTGGCAGGCCTCGGCACCGACGAAGCGGGCGATCTCGCCGAGAACCTCTTCGATGGAGGGGTCGAGCTCCTCGTCGGACAGGTTGACGAAGCGGCTGGAGATGCCGGAGATCAGCCGCTCGAACTCGACCCGGTGGCGCAGCGCCTCCTGGGTCTGGCGGCGCTCGGTAGCGTCGAGGGCCATGGCCACAAGGTCGGCGACGGAGCTGGCGAACGTCTCGTCCTCGACCGTCCAGGTGCGCGCCGGCCCGACGTGCTCGACGCAGACCACGCCGGTGATCTGTCCCATCCGCCGCACCGGGGCATCGAGCATGGAAGAGACGCCCAACGGCGTGAGATAGGTCTCGTTGAAGGCGCTGGTGCGGGGGTCGAGGCGGGCGTCGTGGGCGGTGATGACGCGCTCGGTCTCGAGGGCCCGGAAGTAGACCGGAAACTGGGCAGCTCTCAGCTCGGTGCCGGCAGTGTGGAGGCGCGGGGTCCGCTCGAAGAGCTCGATGCAGCGGATGGCCTGCCGGTCCGGAGTGAAGAACCAGATCCCGACCCGCTCGACTTCGAGCGTTTCGGCCGCCGCCTCGGCGATGTCGGAGAGCCCTTCGGCCAGGTTTCCGGAGTGGATGGAAGGCCGCCTGGCCAGCTCGACGAGGACGCTGTTCGGCTTCCGCAACCCACGCTCGCTCTCGCGGAGGAGCGTGTCCACGCGCGGGGATGAACGGCGGCGGACGGAGGTATCGGACACGGAGGGCCTTTAGAGGACAGCTCCTGAATGGTAGCAAGGGACGGATATATTTCGCGTCCAAAACCGAACGGCCGGTTTCATGGGGAGGTGGGTCCTATTCGTCCTATGGACTGATAGGAACCCTACACCTTCTCCAGGGAGTAGACCTTCACGTTCACCCCTCGTGCGTAGTGGCGTGTGGCGGCATTTTCGGGGCGGCGGATGCCGGCGGCCCAGACGAGGGTCTCGTCGGCCTCGGCGATCTCCGCTTTCTGGAGGGGATAAGGCTGGTGGTGCACGCGGGCGCGGTAGAGCTGGCGCGCTTCGTCCTGTGAATAGAGGATGTAACGCTCGGCCAGGAAGTGCTCGAGCGTGCCGGGGACGGCGGGGGCGAACGGTCCTTCCACGGGGCGGTAGCGGAGATGGGCGTTGGCCGGCAGCGTCCCGCGCTCGTCGGTGCGGCGGCAGTGGAAGTCGATCTCCGGGAGGGCCCCGGTGCCGGCGGTGAAGGCGATCTCGGCGTCGTAATACGGCAGCTTGTAGGCGGCGCGCGCGGCCGCGACGGCGATGCCGCTGGAGGCGTCGAGGCTGAAGAACCAGACGCCGGGGTCGCGGCCGTCGAGATGGACGTAGGTACGGACGTTGATCTCGTGAAACGTCGAGACCCACGGCAGCGGCGGCGTGAGGATCGGACGGACGCCGGTGAGGGTGAACGGCACCAGCCCGACGTACGCCTTCCCTTCGAACGTGTCGAGCGTCAACCTCGGCGGCAGCAGCGCCTGCAGGTCGTTCAGCGGCACTTCCCAGTGCAGGAACAGCAGGTGGTGCCAGTTCTGGTGGAGCAGCACCATCTGGTCCGGCTCGAGGGTCGGGGAGATGCGGTCGATCTGGTCGTGTTGATGCACGCGTCCGGTCCAAGCAATGCAAAAGCCACTCGGAGAGATAGGATCAGATCATGAAACCGTTCGCCCTCGGCGTCGCCTGTTTCGCTCTTCTCGCCTGCGCCAGCTCGGGAGACTCGGCCGGCGGCGCGAAGCTGCTCCAGGCGGACCTGCAGTTCGTGCAACTGGTCGGGCCGGAGGAGATGAACTGGCCGGCGGGGAGCATCGAGGTGCAGTACGGGATGCGGATCGCGAACAAGTCGGGCGAGCCGATCACGCTTCGCCAGGTGGAGGTCGAGTCCCTCGGCCAGGGTGGTCCCTATCGCCTCCGGCGCGACCGCTATTTCATGAACGTCGCGATCCCGCCGGCGTCAAACCGCGACGCGACGTTCTGGGCGCGCGCTTACGCCGAGGGGGATTCCATGGCCGACGACGCCAACATGCCGGTCACCGTCCGCGGCGTCGCCTTCTTCGAATCACCCGCCGGGAACTTCAGGAAGGTGTTCGTCCAGCGGATCGTGCAGAGCGGCGCTTTGGAGTAAGGCAGAAGGCAAAAGGCGAAGGCAGAAGGCAGAAGGCAGTGCTGCCGCCACTTCTGCCTTTTTGCCTTCTGCTTTCTGCCTTTATCGTGACGAATAGACCGTCACCGGAAACTTGAGCCGGCCGACCGGCGTCTTGTAGTACGCGTTGCCGCGGAGCTCGTAGCGGGCGCGCTGGCCGCGTACCACGTCGACGATCTCGTGCCAGAGGGAGCGGATGTTCTGGTAGCCGATCCGGGTGCGGAGGCGGACGTCGCCCCGGCCGTTTGCCGGAATGTTGATGTTCTGTTCGCTGATGCTGTCGAGGATGCGCGAGTCGTTGATGAACAGGTTGAAGTCGATCTGGTCGAGCCGGAGGCCGACCCGGTTCGGATTGTCCACTTCGAGGGCGAAATCGATATCGATCGAGGACGCCGAGAGGGGGATGGCGATGTCGACGCGGGGGCGGATCTCCCGGAGGCTGTAGCGGGGATTCTCGATGTCGAGGGCCGATTGGACCGCCGCGCACCCCGAAAGGAGGAGCATTGCGCACCCCGCGGCGATGCTGATGCAGGCGAGGAGGCTACCGAGAGCGAGAGAGCGTTTCATACCGGCTGGACTGTTCTGCAAAGGGCGTGTCAGGAACTTCGGCTAGAATCCGCCGTGGTCTACCCGTTGCACTGAAAGCCCCCGGCCGGGAACGAAAAGCCCAGGAGACGCCCATTTTGAGGACGCGAACCACCGCGATCGTCGCGGCTTACAACGAGGAGAACACGATTGCCGACGTTCTCCACGCTCTTACCAACAGTCCCCTGATCGACGAAGTGATCGTGGTCAGCGACGGCTCCGAGGACCGCACCGTCGAGATCGCCCGCACCTTCGACGGCGTCCGTACCGTGGCCCTCCGGGAGAATCATGGAAAAGGCTTCGCCATGGCCGTCGGCGTCGCCAATGCCTCCAACGACACTCTCTTTTTCTGTGACGGCGACATGTACAACGTCACCGAAGCGCACATCGCCGCGCTGGTGACCCCGGTCGTACGGAACGAGTGCGACATGAACATCGGCGTCCGCAATCGCGGCCCGGTCCCCAACTTCCTTCACCTGAAGATGAAGTGCGGCCCGGTGCTCTCGGGGATCCGGGTGATGCGGCGGGAGGTCTTCGAGACCGTCCCGGCGCAGTACCAGTCGCACTACAAGATCGAGGCGGCCCTCAACTGCTTCTGCGCCAGCGCCGGCTTCCGCCAGCAGCAGACCGTGATCTACGGCCTCGACCACGTGATCAAGGAATCGAAACGCGGCCTCGCCGACGGGCTGCAGGCCCGCTGGAAGATGTCCCGCGAGGTCTTCCTGCTGCTTTTCGACCTCTACATCTTCGAGACCTGGCGCTGGGCCGAGCCGGTGGAGTTGCCGGTGGCCGAGTACGATCTGTTCGAGTGACACCGGACACGCAGCTCGAATTGTTGCTGGTTACTGGTTGCTTGTGAGTCGTCGCCCGAGGCCCAGGCGCTGCTTCACAAGGAACCACGTGGAAACGGCAGTTAAAAAGAAGCACCGTCTTGTAACTCCTCTCGCTACGATGGTTTCGACGAAAAAATCACGTTTACGAGGGGGACAAAACGGTGCACGAACAGAGTA
>Ga0190275_10003969_pt1 | contig 10624 bp, 11 predicted proteins | sample Popmic550T_FD_133745 | JGI IMG/M metagenome (GOLD analysis project Ga0190275, IMG submission 133745) | Populus adjacent soil microbial communities from riparian zone of Yellowstone River, Montana, USA - 550 T | ecosystem: Environmental > Terrestrial > Soil > Riparian zone > Trees stand | place...
CTCTGGGAGGAGATCCCGGCGGGCGCGCCGTGTTCACATCGGTCAGCCGGTGGTCCCGCCGCCGCCGGAGTCGCCGCCGCCGTAGCCCGGGGTGGGCGCGGCCACATAGCTGTTGTCGCCGCCGGCCGTGCCGTCGTTGCCGACCGTGGCGTCGCCGTCGCCGGTGTTGGCGCCGCCGCTGGTGCCGTCGTTGCCGCGGGTGCGGTCGCCGTCGCCGGTGTTGTTGCCGCCGCTGGTGCCGTCGTTGCCGCGGGTGCGGTCGCCGTCGCCGGTGTTGTTGCCGCCGCTGGTGCCGTCGTTGCCGCGGGTGCGGTCGCCGTCGCCCGGCGGGGGCGCCGGCTCGGGGTCGTCGTCGGCGACGAGCTCCGCGCCACCTGAATCGTCCTTGCGCAGCTCGATGGACTTCGTCGCCGCCGTCTCGTCGTCGTCGCCGAACACGTTGGTGACGGCGAGGCCGAGCCCGCCGAACGCGAGCAGTCCGGCGAGGAGGATCACTGCGAGTCGTGCGGTCATGCGGATGCACCTCCTGGGTCGTTTCGAGCAGCCTGCGGGACGGCCGTGAGCCGAAGGTGAGGCTGTGGTGAGAACGTGTTCATGGGCGCTCCAGGCGCGCCATCAGCGCCTTCCCACCGGGGCGGAAGCGGCCCAGGCGGGGCGGCGGCAGCGCGCCGGCGAGCGGCTCGAGCACGTCGCCGAGCCCGCCCGCGGTGGGGCGGTCCGCCGGCCGCGGCTCGAGGCACGCCAGCACGGCGGCCGCCAGCTCTGGCGGCACCTCGCGGGGCAGCGGGCGCGGCGCGGCGTGCAGCTGCGGGAAGCGCTCACCGCCGGTGCGGGCGAACGGCTGCGCGCCCGTCAGCGTCTCGTGGATCGTGGCGCCGAGGCCCCATACGTCGGCGGGCGGGCCGATGGTCGCGAAGCGCTCCGGGTCGCACTGCTCAGGCGCCATGTAGGCGTCGGTGCCGACCGGCCGGCGGATGTCGCCCACCTGGTCGACGCGCATCGCGACGCTGAGGTCGATCAGGCGGGGGCTGCCGCCCATCACCACGTTGCGCGGCTTGACGTCGAGGTGCACCACCCGCTCCTCGGCGAGGTAGTGCAGGACCGAGGCGAGGTTGAGCGCGAGCGGGAGGACCTGCTCGAGGCTCAGCCCGTAGCGGCGGCTCAGCGTGGAGAGCCGCGGGCCCTCGATGAACTCGAGCACGAGGTGCGGGCGCTCACCCTCGAGCCCCGCGCCGAACCAGCGCACGAGCAGCGGGTGCGCGAGGCGTTCGAGCAGCGCGGCCTCGCCGCGCAGGCCCTGCAGGGCGCCTGGGTCCTCGGTCCGATCGGGCCGCAGGACCTTGACGACCACGAGCGTGCGCAGGCGGTCATCCCATGCGAGGTAGGCCTCATAGCGGGTGCCGCCGCCGAGCAGGCGGACGGCGCGGCGCCCCGGGACGATCTCGTCGTGCTCGGCGAAGCTCCAGGACTCCATGGCGCCGAACGTGCCCGCACGGCGTGAGCCCTGGATGAGACGACTCTGAGAATCCTCTCACGAAGGCGCGTCGATCCAGTCCGTCTCCATCTCGGCGGCCACGTGGATGCTCGTCATCTCGAGCGTCCCAGCGCCGGTGTTGCGGAAGCCGTGCGCCGCGCCGGCCGGCACGACGATCACGTGGCCGGCGCGCCCCGCGTAGTCCGTGCCGTCGACCGTGAACGTCGCCTCGCCGTCGTGGACAACGAACACCTCGGGGTAGGGGTGCCGGTGCGCGCGCACACCGCCGCCCGGCGCCGTGTGGTTCATGAAGAACGACACGCCGACGCCGCCGTGGTCGCGCCCGAGGAAGAGCTGGGACGCCGTCTCGGTGGCGAGGTCCACCGGGGCGTCGAGCACGATCGGATCCACGCCTACACCTCGCCGTCGTAGTAGTCGACCTCGGACGAGCGCCGCGACATCAAGCGGTCGTGCGGCGTGGTCGCCAGCACCTTCCCGCTGTCGGGATACACCGCCACCGAATGCACCGGCTTCGTCGAGAGCATCAGCACGCGCACGGTGTCGGCCCCGCGGTTCGTGACCTTGTGCGCGCCGTCCGGTCCTGGCGGGAAGCACACGAGCTCCCACTGCCCGAGCTCCTCCTCGCCCTCGGGCGTGCGGACCGCCACCGTCCCGTCGAGCGGCATCAGCCACTCCTCCTCCGGATACTCGTAGTGGTACGGGCAGATGCTCTGGCCGGACGGGAGCTCGTAGACCGATCCGCCGAGCTGGGTCGCGCCGACCTTCGGCCCGAAGCGGTCCATGGCCGCGCGGTAGCCCTCGGGGTCGCTGTCGTCGTACTCCGGCGTGGCGGCGAGAAGGTTGAAGCGTTCCATCGGGCGAGTATCTAACGTGGGGGCCGCGATGGCCTTCTACGTCACCACGCCGATCTACTACGTCAACGCCGCGCCCCACCTCGGGCACGCGTACACGACGATCGGCGCCGACATCCTCGCCCGCCACATGCGCCAGCGCGGGGAGGAGGTCTTCTTCCTCACCGGCACCGACGAGCACGGCGAGCCGGTCTCCCAGCAGGCCGAGCGCGAGGGCGTCAGCCCGGAGGAGCTTGCCGATCGCAACGCTGCGCGCTTCCAGGACCTGATGCCGCGCATCAACGCGTCGATCGACTTCTTCATCCGCACCTCCGACCCGCGCCACGGCAAGCGCGTCCAGGAGGTCATGCAGCGCATCTACGACAACGGCCACGTCTACAAGGGCATGTACGAGGGCTGGTACTGCCCCCGCTGCGCGGACTTCAAGACCGAGAACGAGATCGGGCCGGAGAACACCTGCCCGATCCACCGCATCCCGCTCGACCGCGAGCGGGAGGAGAACTGGTTCTTCCGCCTCTCCTCCTTCCAGTCGCAGCTCGAGCAGCTCTACGACGGCCAGTCGGACTTCGTGCTCCCGAAGGTGCGCTTCAACGAGGCGCGCTCGTTCATCACTGGCGGGCTGCAGGACGTCTCGCTCAGCCGCTCGAAGATCAAGTGGGGCGTGCCGGTCACCTGGGACCCGGACCAGGTCTTCTACGTCTGGTTCGACGCGCTGCTCAACTACTACACGGCGCTCGCCTTCGCCCACGACGGCACGGACGAGACGGACGTCTTCTGGCCCGCCGACTTCCACGTCATGGGCAAGGACATCCTCAAGTTCCACGCCGTCTTCTGGCCGGCGATGCTGCTCGCCGCCGAGATCCCCTTGCCCAAGCACCTCTTCATCCACGGCTTCCTGCTGATGAAGGACGCGTCGGGCGAGGAGCACAAGATGTCCAAGTCGCTGGGCAACGTGCTCGACCCGTTCGAGGTCATGGACCGGTTCGGGACCGATGCGCTGCGCTACTACTGCTTCCGCGAGGTCTCCTTCGGGCTCGACGGCTCGGTCTCGACGACCACGTTCGCCGAGCGCTACACGTCCGAGCTCGCCAACGAGTACGGCAATCTCGCCTCGCGCACGCTGAACATGATCGGGCGCTACTGCGACGGCACGGTCCCCACGGTCGAGGTCGACCCCGAGCTGCGCGGCGACTTCGACGGCCTCGCCGACGACGTCGCGAGCCTGCTCGACCGCGCGGAGATCACGCAGGCGCTCGACCGCATCTGGCAGCGCGTGCGGCGGCTGAACCGCTATGTCGAGGAGCGCGCGCCGTGGCAGCTCGCGAAGGATCCGTCACAGGCGGAGCTCCTCGCCACCACGCTGCGCTCGCTCGCCGAGGGCCTGCGCGTGCTGACCGTGCTGCTCACGCCCTACATGCCCGAGTCGACCGCCAAGCTGCTCGCCGCACTCGGCGACGAGCGGATCGAGCTGAGCGCGGCGGTGTACGGCGAGGGCCCCGGCGGGCAGACCGTCGGCGAGCTGCCGCAGCTCTTCCCGAAGCCGTAGTCGTGACTCCACTGATGATCGACTCCCACACCCACCTCGACCACGGCCCCGCGCCCGAGGACGAGCTGGTGGCCGCGGCGCGCGCGGCGGGCGTCAACCGCATCCTCACGATCGGGATGGACTCCGAGTCCTGCCGCGCCGCGCTCGCGGCGACCGAGCGCTACGAGGAGGTCTACGCCGCGGTCGGCCGCCACCCCAACTCCGCCGAGGGCTTCGACGACGCGGCCGCCGCCGAGCTCGCCGAACTCGCGCAGCATCCGCGCTGCCGCGCGATCGGCGAGACGGGGCTGGACTACTACCGCGACCGCGCGCCGCGCGAGGACCAGGCGCGCGCGTTCGAGGCGCAGATCGAGATCGCCCGCGACGCCGGCCTGCCGCTCGTGATCCACACGCGCGAGGCGGAGGACGACACCGTCAACACGCTCGCCACCCGCGCGCAGGGCGTCGAGGTGATCATGCACTGCTTCTCGATGCCCGACCGTCTCGACGAGTGCCTCGAGCGCGGATGGTGGATCTCGTTCGCCGGCAACGTGACCTACCCGAAGTCGACCGAGCTCGCGGCCGCCGCCGAGCGCGTCCCGCTCGACCGCATCCTCGTCGAGACCGACGCGCCGTACTTGACGCCCCAGGCAATGCGCAAGCACCGCAACCAGAGCGCGTACGTCGTGCACACCGCGCGCTTCATCTCCGACCGCCGCCGCATCGCCTACGAGGAGCTCGAGCAGGCGGTCGAGGCGAACTCCGCGCGCCTGTTCGGCTGGTGAGCGGGCTCCCGGCGCAGCCCAGCCTGCGCCGCATGAAGGCGTTCGGGATCCGCCCCAACCGCGAGCTGGGGCAGAACTTCTTGATCGACTCGAACCTGCTCGACGTGATCGGGCGCGAGGCAGAGCTGCATCGCGACGACGTCGTGCTCGAGGTCGGGGGCGGGCTCGGCGTGCTCTCGGAGTACCTCGCGGAGCGCGTCGCGCACGTGCACGTCGTCGAGGTCGACCGCCGGCTCGAGCCGGCGTTGCGCGACGCGCTCGACCCGCACCCGAACGCGACGCTGCATTTCGCCGACGCCGTGCGGCTCGACCTCGGGGCGCTCGACCCAGCGCCGACCAAGGTGGTCGCGAACCTGCCCTACGGCGTCGCGGCGACGGTGATCCTGCGCGTGGTCGAGTCGCTGCCCGCGGTGACGACCCAGGTCGCGATGGTGCAGCGCGAGGTGGGCGAGCGGCTGGCCGCGCGCCCGGGGAGCGCCGCGTACGGCGCGCCGTCGGTGCTCGCGCAGCTGGCGTGCGACGTGCGCGTCATCCGCCCGGTGTCGCGCAAGGTGTTCCACCCCGTGCCGAACGTCGACTCGGTCCTGGTCGGTCTGCGGCGGCACGGCCCGGCGCCCGAGCCCGGCCTGCGGGCGCTGGTGAGCGCCGGCTTCGCCCACCGCCGCAAGGCGCTCCCGGGCTCGCTGGCGCTGGCCGGCATGGATCGGGACCGGGTGCGCGAGGCGCTGCTGTCGATCGGCTTTGCTCCCGACGCCCGGGGGGAGACGCTCGGGCCGGAGCAATGGCGCGAGTTGTACGGCGCATTGAAGGAAAGGCCGCCCACCCCTCGATGAGGCTGTTGGCCCGCGCACCCGGCAAGGTCAACCTCTGCCTCTACGTCGGCACGCCGCGCGAGGACGGGCTGCACCCGCTCGTCTCGGTCGTGCAGGCGCTCTCGCTCGCCGACGAGCTGACGCTCGAGCCGGGGCCCGGTGGCGCGGACGAGGTCGTCTGCCCCGGCGTCGAGAGCCCGAACCTCGCGGGCCGGGCGCTCGCGCTCTTCCGCGAGGCGACCGGGTGGGACGCGCCGCCCCAGCGGCTGACCATCGACAAGCGCGTGCCGGTCGCCGCCGGGATGGGCGGCGGCTCTTCGGATGCCGCGGCGGCGCTGCGGCTCGCCGCGCACGCCGCCGGGCGGCCCGTGCCGGAGGAGCTCGCGCCCCGACTGGGCGCCGACGTGGCGAGCCTGCTGCGCCCCGGTCGCGTGCTGATGACCGGTGCCGGCGAGCACGTCGACCGGTTCGCCGACCCCGGCCCGCTCGGCGTGCTCGTGCTGCCGGTCGACGCCGCGCTCTCGACGCCCGACGTCTACCGCGAGGCCGACCGGCTCGGCCTCACGCGCTCCCACACCGCGCTCGCCGAGCTCGACGCGCGCGTCCGCGCCGCGCCGGAGGCCGCGATCCACAACGACCTGCAGGACGCGGCCCGCTCGCTCTGCCCGGCGATCGACGCCGCGCTCGACGCGGCGCGGGAGGCGGGCGCCGACCACGCGCTCGTCTCCGGCTCCGGCCCGACCGTCGCCGGCGTGTTCCTCGGTGCGGGCGGGCCCGGCCGGGCGCGCGCGGCGGCGGGCGCGTGGCCGCGCGCGTTCGCGGCCGAGCCGGTCGGCGAGGCGTGGGCGGCGGTGCGCGGGTAGTGAGCGCCTGATGCATCCCTTCCCACTCGCCGGGGCGATCGGCCTCGCGGTCTTCCTCGTCGTCCGCCGCAAGCGGCTCGGCCGCGTCGTCCTCGCCCTCGGCGTGCTCGCGGTTGTCGGGCTCGCGCTGTGGGGCACCGGGGTGGTCGAGCCGCCGAGCCTCACGACGCTGATCGAGGACGTCGGCAAGCGCCTGGGCAAGTGGACGTACTTGCTCGTCGGCGCGCTCGCGTTCCTCGAAACCGGCGCGTTCGTCGGCCTCGTCGCGCCGGGCGAGACCGCGGTCCTGATCGGGGGCGTCGTTGCCGGTCAGGGCGAGATCTCGATCACGCTGCTGATCGGGATCGTGTGGGCCTGCGCGGTCGCGGGCGACGTCACCTCGTACGTGCTCGGCCGCAAGCTCGGCCGCGGCTTCCTCGTGCGCCACGGCCCGCGGCTGAAGATCACCGAGGAGCGGCTGCGCTACGTCGAGGACTTCTTCGACCGCCGCGGCGGCGTGACGATCCTGATCGGGCGCTTCATCGGGCTCGTGCGCGCGATCGCGCCGTTCATCGCCGGCGCGTCGCGGATGGAGCTGCGCAAGTTCATCCCCTACGACGTGCTCGGCGCGGGCCTGTGGGCGACGCTGTTCTGCCTGCTCGGCTACTTCTTCTGGCAGTCGCTCGACCGGGTGGAGGCCTTCATCGGCCGGGGCGCCGCGGCGTTCACGGGGCTCGTGGCCGTGGGCCTCGCCGTCTGGTTCATCCGCAAGCTCCGCCGCGACCAGGAGTTCCGCGCGAAGGTCCAGCGCCGGCTCGATGGCAACCCGATGTACCGGCGCGTGCGCAAGCCGCTGTTCTTCGTCGCCGACCACGCGACGTTCGCGCTCGAGCTCAGCACACTGCTCGCGCTCGCCGCGGTCGGCGCCTACCTCTTCTTCGTGCTCGGCATGCTGATCGGCCCGGAGCCCACGGCGCCGTTCGACGACGAGGCGTTCGACGTGCTCGGCAGCTTCTACACCGACCCGGTCGGCGACGTCATCCGCGTCCTCACGCACGTCGGCTCGTATCCGGTCACCGGTGTGATCGTGATCGCCACCGCCACCTGGGCCGCGCGCCACGGGCGCGCACGCGAGGGCATCGCGCTCGTGGTCGCCCACGTGCTCCTGTTCGCGGCCGTCCATATCGCCAAGGACGCCGAGGGCCGCCCGCGCCCCTCCGACCAGCTCTCCGACACCGAGGGCCTCGCCTACCCGTCGGGGCACTCCGCCTACGCGATCGCGTGGGTCGCCTGCGCGGTCGTGATGGCACGCGGTGGCCATCACTGGTCGACGCGCTTCGCGATCGTGACCATCGCGATCGTGATCGCGGCCGCCGTCGGCGCGACGCGCATCTACCTGCGCGCGCACTACCTCTCCGACGTCATCGGCGGCTTCGCCCTGGCCACGGCGATCTACGCGCTCTGCGGCGTCGTCGCGCTCGTCATCGGGACCGTGCGTAACACTGAAGGTCGATGAGCAACGACACGCTCACCTATGTCATCGCCGGGACCGCCGCGGGGATCTCCGTAATCATCTGGGCGGCGCTCGTCCTCGTACCGGCCTGGACGTCGTTCTCCCGCGTCTGGGAGCGGATCGTGGCCACGGTGCTGAGCCTCTACATCCTTGCGGCCTTCGGGCTCGCGGGCACCGGGCTCGGCGCCGCGATCCTCTGGTACTACGACGAGATCTAGACTTACGGTGATGTCCCAGCCCGCTCGTCAGGTGGCGGCGGCGCCGGACCTCGGCTCTCTCGACGCCATCACGCAAGCGGTCGAGGGCGGTCTCGGGCTCCCCGAGGTCGTGCGTGCCGCGGCTCGCGCGCTGGACGCCTCCCTGATCCTGATCGATCGCTCGAGCAACGTGCTCGCGGTCGCCGCGCGCTCGAGCGCGGACGAGCGCTCGCTGATGACCGACGCGCCGGGGGTCGAGACGCACGAGCTGCGGGTCGGCGACTCGGCCGTCGGGCGGCTGCGCCTGCGCGCGCGCTCCGGCGAGGAGCCGCCCGCCGCGTTGCTGCGCGTGATCACCACCCTGATCGCCTCCGAGGTCGAGCGCCTGCGCGCGCCCGAGCGCGCGTCCGAGGCCGCCCAGGGCGCTTTCCTGCGCGCGGTGCTGGAGCGCGACGTGACCGATCGCGGCGACCTCGTCGCGCGCGGCGAGGAGCTCGGGATCGACCTCGCTGCCGGCGGCGCGGTGATCGTCGTGCGGGCGCACCACCTCGCCCCGAGCGATGACGACTGGCGCGCGCGCGTGCTCGCCGCCGCCGAGCGCGCCGCCCGCACGAGCGCCCCCGGCTCGCTCGCCGCCGTCATCCCGGCGGCCACGGAGAGCGCCGGCCAGGTCGTCGTGCTCGTCCCCGAGGCGGCCGACGAGGGCGTCCGCCGCGTCGCCGAGTCGCTCGCGCGCGAGCTGCAGAGCTCGCTGCACGGCTTCACGTTCGCGGTCGGCCACTCGCGCGTCGCCCAGGACCCGGTCGACCTCTACCGCGCGGGCAACGAGGCGCTCCTGGCGGCCAACGTCGCCGAGACGCGCCCGACCCACATCGACGACCCCTCCGCGGTGCTCGCCTTCGAGGACACCGGCGCCTACCGACTGCTGCTGCCGGCCATGAGCGAGGACCCGGCGGAGCTCCAGCGCTTCTACACCGAGACCGTGCAGCCGCTCGTCGCCTACGACGCGCAGTACGAGACCGATCTCGTGCAGACGCTCGAGACCTTCCTCGAGTGCGACGGCAACGTCGCGGGGACCGCGCAGCGGCTCTACACCCACCGCCACACCGTGCGCTACCGGCTCGAGCGGGTGCGCGACCTCTCCGGCCTCGACGTCGGCTCGACTGACGGCCGCGAACGCCTCGGCCTGGGGCTGAAGGCGATGCGCGTCCTCGGCATCCACTCGCCGCAGGGCCCCGCCAGCGAGGCGGGCGCGGGCGCGGGGCGGGTGAAGCGCGGTACCAAGGACCGCTGAGGGGGCGGGGCGCCGGCGAACGGCAACTGCTCTGGGTAGGGAGTTGGTGTGCCGGGCGGTGGGGAGGTCCGGTTTCGTTCCCCGGTTACGTCCCGCAGCCCTCGAGGGGAACGTTAGCCCTCCCGCCACCGGAAGAGGCCGCCACGCGACCTCGAACCCCACTCCTACCCAGCCGCCGTTGACGTTCGCTCGAGCGGCAGCAACCGCTGGAGCGCCAGGTTCTCCCCCGGGTCGAGCACGGAGTGCTGGGCGCACGCGGGCACGAGCGTGCCGTCCTCCGGGTGGGCCATCGCGTAGGAGCACGCCTGCAGGCGCTCCTGCGTCGCGCGGATGCGCGGATCGTCGGAGAGCTCGCCGCGCCGCAGACCCTCCCACGCCGGCCGCACGTCGCGCGCGTCCATGAACGCGTGCATGACGTACGTCAGCGCCTGTGGCCGGTGCGCTGCCACCCACCGCACGCCGCCGCCGCGCGCGACGAAGCGCCGCGCCCAGCCCGCGACGCCGGGCAGCGCGCGCGGGTGGCGGGCGAAGCCGCGCGCCAGGCGCGCCGCGAGCAGCGGCGGCGGCGCCGCGAAGTCCAGCCCGCCGAACGCCGCGATGAAGTCCTGGAGCCACTGCCGGTCAGCGGGGTCGTCCTCGTCGAGCAGCGGCACGTAGCGGTCGCCCGCGTAGGCGCCGTAGGCGGTGCGGTTGCAGCGCTCGTCGCCGATCTGCAGGGCGCGGAAGTGCAGCCGCGCCCCGGCGCCGCGCTCGACCTCCGCCCACACCTCGTCGCTGGAGACGGCGCGGTAGTCGTCCTTCCAGCGCCGCTCGTTGCCCACGAACGCCGCGGGCTGGAAGGAGAACATGCGGAAGCCCATGTCGCGGCAGTCGCGGATGACGTCCGCGACCTGGCCGAGGTTGCGCGGCGTCACCGTCATGTTGTGCGCGAGGTAGTGCGTGATCCCGTGCTCGCGCTCGAGCCGCTCGAAGTGCTCGACGAAGCGCGCGCGGTAGGGGTGCAGCTCGGCCTCGGTCCGCGCGCGCCGGATCCCGCGGCGGCCGAACATCATCGAGTCGAAGTGCCCCGCGAAGGAGAGGTGGGTGAACCGCGGCGTTCCGGTCGCCGGGTCGAGCGCGAGCCGCTGGAGGTAGTCGTAGTCGAAGTCGCCGTGGGACATGCTCATCGGCTTGCGGCAGTGGTCGAGCATCGTCCGCAGCGCCGCCGCGTGGTCGTCGGGGGAGAGCAGCGTGACCTCGCCGCCGATCAGCTGGGCGTACTGGCCGGGCCCGCGCAGCTCGCGCAACAGCCGCATCTGCGCGTCGATCTC
>Ga0190275_10003971_pt1 | contig 10622 bp, 13 predicted proteins | sample Popmic550T_FD_133745 | JGI IMG/M metagenome (GOLD analysis project Ga0190275, IMG submission 133745) | Populus adjacent soil microbial communities from riparian zone of Yellowstone River, Montana, USA - 550 T | ecosystem: Environmental > Terrestrial > Soil > Riparian zone > Trees stand | place...
CCGCGAAGGACCCTGCTATCCCTACACTGCGTCGCTCCAGCTCATCCTGAAGGTGCGATCTCGTCATGTAGACGACGAGGGCAGCAACGATCAACAAGGTGGCAAGTACCAACACCGTGTAAGTGGCGACCAACCGAAGTGGCAACGGCAGCGCACGGCGGGACAACATGGACCTCAGCTCAGCCGGGCCCGGAGTTGTCATCGGAGCCCGGGCTCCCTGATCCGGAACCGGAGTTGTCGGATCCAGAACCGGAGTTGTCGGATCCGTCCTCCTGCTCCTCCCGTTGTTCCTCTCGCCGCTCTTCCTCCCGCTCCCTCTGCTCCTCCAGCTGTTCCTGAGCATCCGAATCGCGGCCCGAGTTGACCGACCCGGGGCCCGAGTTGTCGACATCCCCGTCTTCGACATCGTGCTCGACCTCGTCGACCGAGGGCGACTCGGTTGGTGTCGCGGGGGGTGGCCTTTTTGTAGATCCTGTGAGCTTGATTGCTGCCGGCGCCTGCGGTGGCGATGTATCGCCGCCTTGCAACGCGACCACGAACACGATGATGGCGCCCGCTAATGCGCCCAGCGCCGCTCTCATTCAGATGCCTCGGTCACGGCCGTCGGATCAACCGACACGAATCTGTAGCCCGAGCCACGGACAGTTTCGATCAACTCGCCGCCGATCTTCCGGCGCAATGCGGAGACGTGAACGTCGACGACGTTCGAGCCCGGGTCGAAGGCTAGGTCCCACACCATCTCGAGAAGCTGAGCTCGAGATAGGACCTGACCCGGGTGACGCATGAACGCCGCCAGGAGCGACAGCTCGCGGGCGGACACCTGCACCTCGTGTCCGTCGATGAAAGCACGGTGCGAAGCGAGGTCGAGAGTGACCGTTCCTGCTTGCAGAACGGTGGTCTCCTCGTCGCCCCACCGGAGCCGGGCCCGCACGCGGGCAACGAGCTCGTCGAGAGAGAAGGGCTTCGTGACGTAATCGTCGGCGCCGGCATCGAGGCCCCCCACCTTCGAGAGCGTGTCGTCGAGTGCCGTCAGAACGATGAACGGAAGCCGTGGCTTCACTTTGCGCACCTCTTCCATGACGTCGAGGCCGCTCGAATCGGGAAGGTTGAGATCGAGGAGCACCAGGTCGACTTCGAGCTTGGTCGCGAGCTCGATACCGGACGCGGCGTCGGGGGCCAGAGTCACGTTGAATCCCCGTGTCCCCAGCCCCCGCTCGACGATGTCTCTGATCCGAGCGTCGTCTTCAACCAAAAGGATCTGCGTCGCGGCCATAGTCACCCACGAGGCTAACCAGGCTGCGGGTCAATCGGTGTCATCTCCGCCGGGGCCACTGTTTCCGCCCGAGGAACCGCTGCCGGAGTTGTCAGATCCAGAGCCGGAATTGCTCGACCCGGACCCCGAGTTGTCGGAATCGTCGGTGTCCGAGTCATCCGAGTCAGTGTCGTCATCGTCATCGTCGTCGTCATCGTCGTCGTCCACGTCGTCATCGTCTTCTTCCCGGCCGTCATCATCGCGATCGCTGTGCGAACCGGGTCCCGAGTTGTCGCCGTCATCGTCATCGTCGGACTCACTCGGGTTGGGGCTCGGGATCACGCTGGGGCTGACGCTGACGCGCGGGCTGGGGCTCGAAACGCTTGTGTTCGAGTCGGAAGAACTTCCGCCGCCATCCACCCGGGCGTGGCTCGAGATGTCTATCGAGCGAACCTTGGGAGCCTGGTCGGAAGTCGAGCCGAACACGGCTGTGGCTCCGAACGGGAGCGCCAGAACCAACGCCGCTCCGATCAATCCTTTGTGCCATAACTTCATGTCGATCTCCTTAAGAGGCTCTGTTAGCGGACCTTGACCGAACCGCACATCCCGTCACACTTCGCCCCGTCCATCTTGGAATGGCGTGTGCAGCGGTACTTGTAAGTGCCGGCCTTCTTGAACTTGAAGCTCGTTCTCTGGCCCTCTTCGAGGCTGGCGCTCTTGGCCCAGTTGCTCGTGTAAGAGGTGAAGTCGTGGTCGTCACCACTCGGGTTCTTCCACACGACCTTGGTGCCCTTGGCCACGCTGATCTTTCCGGGTGACCAGGAATCGTTGCCGGTGGCGCGGACGGTGGAGGTTCCACCCTGAGAAGGAGCAGCAAACACGAAGAGTGAGGCTGCTACGAGCCCGGCCGCGCCGACACGCTGCCACCTGCCGATCCTGGGCTTTGTTGCTAGATCCATTCCCAACTCCTTTCGGTCAACTCCGGCTTCTTGCCGGCTGTGTCCATTGACCGATACGGAGATGAAATGGCTATTAAGCGACCATTAAAGGGTCTTCATGTTGGGGAGTTATGGGGTGCGATTACGGATTAGAAGGATGAGACCTAAACCGGCCAGCGCAGCCGTGATGCCCCAGGAAGCAACTGTCGGTGATCTTCCGCTAGCAAGCAGAAACAGCTTGCTTGCCAGCGAAGCACAACCAAAAGCAACTAGCACGCCGCCGAGCAGTCGCTGATCCATCCTGAGCTAGCGGCGACGTCGGCCCCTCGGGCGAGACGAGTAGACCGTCGCCGGCTTGGGGGTGGTCATGCCGGAATCCTCGAACTCCTCTTTGAGGTCGAGTCGTGATGCCATCATGCCCACTTCTCTTTGCTGCAGCTGAGAAACCAAAGTGACCGCGTGGCCGCTTCGACCGGCTCGTGCGGTTCGACCTGTTCGGTGAACGTAGGAGTCGAGATCCATCGGAGCGTCGTAGTTCACGACGTGAGTGATGTCGTCGAGGTGGATCCCTCGCGCTGCCACGTCCGTTGCTACGAGAACCCGGGGGCGCCCCTCGGTGAATCGCGACAAGGTCTTGTTGCGAGCTCCCTGGGTCATGTCCCCGTGCAGGGCCAGGGCATCGATGCCCTTGCCGCGCAGCCTGGTCTTCAGGCGGTCGGCTCCGCGCTTGGTGCGCACGAATACGAGAGCGAGCCCATCCGAGTCCTCTCTGAGGATGTCGACGAGGGTGTCGAGCTTGGCGCCTTCACTGACGGGCACGAAGCGGTGGTCCGCCTGCTGCATCTCCGTCTGATCGACCTCGACCTCGTGGGACACGGCATCGTGCGTGTAACTCGTAGCCATTCGCAGAACCGGCCCATCGAGGGTCGCCGAGAACAGAAGGGTGTGACGCTGCTTCGGAAGACGACGCACGATGCGATCGACCTGAGGTTGGAACCCCATGTCGAGCATGCGGTCGGCCTCGTCCAGAACCAGGGTCTTGATGTTCTTCAGGGACAGCATGTTGCGGGCCTCTAGATCATCGAGCCGGCCTGGAGTTGCAACCACGACATGCGCTTTGCGAGCGCTCGCCGCCTGCTTCGGCAGCGGAACGCCGCCGTAGACGGCGGTGGTCCTGATGCCGCTCGTGGCACCCAGCCAGCGGAACTCCTCTGCCACCTGCATGGCGAGCTCGCGCGTAGGGACCAGAACGAGGGCCACGGGGCCATCGCTCTTGGGATCGGTTCGCTCGACGATGGGGATCGCGAACGCCAGCGTCTTGCCGGAACCCGTTTGTGACTTCGCCAGGACGTCACGTCCTGCGATCGCATCGGCGATCACCAAGGCTTGGATCGGGAACGGCGCCTTGATATCTCGCTTGGCGAGAGCCTGTACGACGGGCGCAGACACGCCCAGATCTTCAAATGAAGACATGTTTCTACTCCTTCAACTTCAGACGAGCGGGTGCTCGTTTAGCGGGGAGATTCGACGCCCGCACCCTTGAAAGAGGAAACCGGAGACAAATCTCACGGGCGACCACTTATCGCCCTCTGACACAAGGTAACACGAGAACGCGAAGATCCATTCCTTTGATGCACGCGATGATGGCCGCCGATCGCCTATGAGAGGGGTTCTCACATGCCGAACGCCACATTCCACACGTCCGCAGGGAAGTTCACGGTTCGTTTACTACCCGATCACGCCCCCAAGACGGTGGCCAACTTCACCGAGCTGGCTACCGGCAAGCGGGAATGGCGTGACCCCAAAGACGGGAACAAGAGGACGGAACCGCTCTATGACGGGACGATCTTTCATCGCGTGATCCCCGACTTCATGATCCAGGGAGGCGATCCGCTCGGCACCGGAACCGGCGGGCCGGGTTACACCTTCGAAGACGAAGTCCCACCGGAGGGCCCCGCGCTCGACCGCCCGGGCTTGCTGGCGATGGCCAACGCGGGACCCGGAACCAACGGTTCACAGTTCTTCGTCACGGTTGCGGCGACCCCATGGTTGACCGGCAAGCACACCGTCTTCGGCGAGGTGACGGACGGCATGGACGTCGTCAACGCCATATCAACCGCCAAAACACTTTCCGGAGACCGGCCCGAAACCGACATCGTCATCGAGCGCGTCGAGATAGACGCCTAGACCCGAGAGCGGTAGCCACGATCCAGGCATCGTTCGTGGTCAATCCGATGCGTTGGAGCATGCCGCCGGGCCCTATGCCGGCAACGTGCATCGTCAGCGCTATTCCTGCGACGACGCTCGTGAATACCGACGAGGGCCGGCGCGAATGAAGGACCGGCGCAAGCGTTAACGCTAAGTAGAGGATCCCCGCTGCAACACCGTGCGCCCTATCGGTGAATTCGCTTCCCCCGCATCCCTCGGTGCACGGGAACGCCGCGACACCCCACGACGCCAAGCCGGCAACCGTCAATGCAGTGCGGGCCCGCGGGCTGAGCTGCGGCGCGAACAGCACGCATCCGACGCCGAACGAGATCATCCCGCTCGTAACGATCCATCGGTTCTCGGCGCCGAGCTCCGCCAACCTGCTGATCGGGTCGTCTACCGGGCTGTAACCCTGTCGGATCAGCCCGGCGACTATCCACGAGGCGACGAACAAACTCGGACCGGCAACACCCCCGGCGGTTCGGAGTTTCTCTAAGCGTTCGTTCGACGTGCTCGCCGTTCGGCCCTTTCCTTGGCAGCGAGCTCGTCGGCCTCCTCGATCGTCGGCGCCCCGCCGCCGAGGTGCGCGGGCAGCCAGAACTCTCCGTTCGGAACCGCGGGGTTCTGCGGATAGCGAGTCTCCGCGCTCTTCACGAGGTCGGATATGTGGTCCATCAACGTCTGGGTTAGCGCTTTCGGATCAGAATCCGGTGAGTGCTCGATAGGCGAACCTAGATCGACCGAGATCGCAACCTTGGACTCGAAGTTCTTCGGGCGACCCTTGGTCAGGATCCTTTGGCTTCCCCACACCGCCCCGGGGATGAGCGGGACGGCGGCATCGATCGCGATGCGTGCGGCCCCCGTCTTCCCGGCTCGTGGAACGAACGATCGGCTGATCGTCCCTTCGGGGAACATCCCGACGATCTCGCCGTTGCGTGCCGCCTCCGTCGCGAGCTCGACCGCCTGTTCGGCGCGACCGAACCGGTCCGCAGGGATGTGCTTCATCCCCCGCATCAAAGGCCCGGCGACTGGGTGACCGAACACTTCCTGTTTCGCCATGAACCGCACCAGCCGCCGCCGGTAGCGAGCGGCATAGCCAACAAAGGTGAAATCCAGATATCCCACGTGATTGGTCGCGATAACTGCGCCTCCTACAGTGGGGATGTGCTCGATGCCGGATGTCGTGATCTTCCAACGCATCGTCTTGAACAGCGAGACTGCGAGACCGATCACCGGCCTATAAACGGCTTCCACCCGGTCAGGCTAACTGGGAGTGGCCATTAGGCGAATCGGGTAATCCATCTGTTTCTACGATTATCGCCATGCCAAATGAAAGGAAGCCAGAGTGAAGTTCCGACGTCGCAAGGGCATGAGCGCCAACATCCAGGATCGACGCGGCCGGCCGGGGATGGCAGTGGGAGCCGGGGTAGGGATCCCGGGGATCGTCATCCTGCTCATCTTCATGTTCCTAAACAACGGGAACGGCGGAGGGGGGCCGGACATCGACGACGTGCTGGGAGACCTCCAGAACCCGGGGGCCGTTCCGGCAGACTCTGCCCCGCCGTCGAACGATCGACTCGTGGACTTCATGTCATTCGTCCTGGACGACGTGCAGCGATTCTGGGCCCAGACCTTCTCGGAATCGGGCGAGGGCTATCCGAAAGCCGATCTCGTCCTGTTCACCCAGAGCACGAACTCAGCCTGTGGAGGAGCAACCTCGGCGATCGGCCCTCACTACTGCCCCGCGGACCAGAAGGTCTACGTCGATCTGGATTTCTTCCGCGACCTGCGGGATCGATTCGGTGCACCGGGAGACTTCGCGCAGGCCTATGTGCTGGCCCACGAGGTAGCGCATCACGTCCAGAACGTCCTGGGCATCAACGAGCAAGTTCAACGAGCACAGCAATCGGGCTCTGATGATGCGAACGAGCTGTCGGTGTTGCTCGAGCTTCAAGCCGACTGCCTCGCGGGGGTGTGGGGTTACACGACGAACGACCGCGGGATCCTCGAACCTGGAGATCTGCAAGAAGGGTTGAGGGCCGCGGCCGCCGTCGGAGACGATCGGATCCAGGAGCAAGCCGGACAACGGGTCAACCCCGAGACCTGGACGCATGGTTCGTCGGACCAGCGGGTGGATTGGTTCCAGCGGGGATTCGAGTCGGGAGACCCGTCGCGCTGCGACACGTTCGGCGACTGAGGTCTAGAAGATGACCGCCAGTACGTAACCCAGTACCAGGAGCATCCCGGTACCGAAGTGCACCATGATGTTCTTTCCCATCGCACTCATCAGCGCGTACGGATTGTTGTAGTTGGGATCGAGAGCTCGATACACCTGCATCGCGATCGGTGCGGTCACCAACCCCAACAGGGTCCAGGCCGGCATGATCCCGTTGAGCGCCCCGAAGACGATCAACAGGTAAGAGGCGACAACCGATACTGCGTAACCCTTGACGATCGCCTCTTTGCCCAGGCGAACGACGATCGTTCGCTTGCCTGCCTTCTCGTCCGACGGGCGATCCGGAATCTGATTGACGTAGAGAACCAGCATGATCAGCAAAGCAACAGGCAGCGATGCATAGAACGCTTCGAACGAGAGCCTCTGCGCCACGACGAAGTACGTGCCAAGCACCATGATCGGTCCGAAGCCGAGTGCGACGCAGATCTCGCCTACTCCCCTATGCACGAGCTTGAATGGGGGGGCCGAGTAGAAGATCGACAGGAACACCCCCGCCGCGCCGATCCACAACAGCTCCCACCCACGAGTGAATGCGAGGTAGAGCCCGATCGCGATCCCGGCGGCATAAAGACCGACCGCCGCCCGTTTCATCGCACTCAGCGAAACGAGTCCGTACTGGATCATGCGCGATCCGCCCGAGAACATCGTCGGGTTCACGTTCGCCTGGTCCGCGCCGCTGCTCGCGTCGGACACGTCGTTGGTGACGTTGAGAGCGAGATGGATCAAACAGCCTCCCAACAACGACAGGACCGTCAGCCACCAGGCGGAGAATCCATGGCTGCGAGCAACCACGGCCCCCAGCAACACCGGCACGATCGTCGCTGTCAGAAATGGAACCCTGGTCGCGAGGAAGATCAACCACCCCAGTGACAGCTGTGGCTTGACCTCCTCGCCGCGCTCGGTCGACAGCTTGCGCATGTACTCGTGAGCTACCGGCACGCTGCGTTCGCATAGTTCGAAGAAGGAGAGGCGGTCCTCGTCCCAACCGTGTGTCCGTCGTGGCGTCAACTCGAGGGAATCGCCCGCGACCTCGATCCGTCCCCAGATCGAGATGTAGCGACGCTGGTCGTAACCGACACCGGGCTGCGGCCGGATATGACTGAACGTGACGTTCACGTTGCTCCCCGAAGCGGGACTGGCAGGACCCGAAGGCTTGGCCAGACGGATCACTTGCCGGGCTTTGTCCACGGTGAAATCTGCGGCAACGTTTAGCGGATAACCCTCAGTGTCGACGAATGCGAGAACAGCGTGATTGAAATCGGCGACATCCTCGAGAAGCGCGTCATCGTGGACCGTGGAGCGAGCCATCAGGCCGCCGAATCGATGTCGAGGACGCGGGGCTCAGATTGTGTGCGCCCGTCCTGCCACACAAACACCCGGCGCGGAACGATCTGGATGACCGCCCGCTCCCAGAACAACGGCATAGCGAACCGTTGCTTCACGAGTTTGGCGATCATCGGCTCCTTCTCGACCCACAGAGGCAGGATCGTCTTCTCCCACCCGGAATGAAGGTCATCCTCGATCACCCGAGCATCGCCTTGGATCGTGGCGCGTCGGAAAGGTTCTACCGGAGCAGCGACGGGATCCGTGATCGTCACGGACACGCGAGGGTTCTTCTTGATGTGCTCGAGCTTCTTCGAGAACAGAACGCTGGAGTGCATGAAGATATGGGTACCGTCGTAAAGAGGGATCAGCGGGTACGTGACGGGCTGACCGTGCGAATCGATAACCGTGAGCTCCGCTACGAGAGCCGCCTGTAGCAGTTCCTCCACATCCTTGGGGAGCACCGTCATGTGACCACTATAGGAGTGTGGCCAGTGAACGGTTGCGGCTTGTGAACTTGCCCTCGATCAGCCGCCCTCGGTCCATGGACCAACACCCGCAACGCGGTCGATAGTGATGCGCGTGACGTATCCGGGAGGCGGTTCGGGCATCGGCGGGAACTTCACATCGGGACCTAGGTAGGTGTAGGCCAGTTTCTGTAAGAGCTCGGGTGCCCCGCCCTCGGTGACGCGACCGGTGCCGTGGATCACGAGATATTCGTTCAAGCCCATTGGATTCACACGATCCGTTTCGACCGAGATCGCAACCCGCGGGTTCTTGCGGATGTTCTTGAGTTTGCGTTGATCGAACAGGGTTGCGAGAACGATCTCGTCATCCTCGATGCCAACCCACGCAAGAGTGACGTTCGGGTCGCCCTGCCCGCTCATGGTCACCACGTGTGCTAGAGCATCGGATTCCAGCACCTCTTTGACCGATTCTGAGATCACACGCCTCTCCTTTCCTCGTAGTCGAACTATCCCCTATCGAGGGCGAACACTTCGCCCCGCCGGATAGGTTGCCGGGATGGCTGATGCCTTCTTCGTTCGAGAAGACGAAAACACCTTCGTCTCGACCGACCACACCCGCGGGCCGTGGAACCCGGACGCGCAACACGCCGGTCCGACGTCGGCCCTGATCGGCCGCGCGATCGAGCTGGTCGGGGGGCGTAACGATGTGCAGGTCGCTCGGGTCACGTACGAGATCCTCCGACCGATCCCCGTCGAGCCCGTAACTGTAACGACCGAGGTGATCCGACCCGGCCAGAAGGTCGAGCTGATCGAAGCGACCCTGAGCGCTTCCGGCAAGGAGATCATCCGTGCACGTGCGTGGCGCATCCGGACAACCGAACTGGATCTCGAAGTCTACGAGCCGAAGGTCGATCCACCACCAGGGCGCGACCTGGGACGAAGGGAGGAGTCGTTCGGCGATGTCGGCTACCTGAAGGCGATGGAAACTCTGTTCGTCGAAGGCTCGTTCCTAGAAGTGGGCCCTGCATGTGCGTGGTTCCGCATGAGACACCCGCTGGTCGAGGGCGAAGAGACTTCTCCGCTGTGCCGCGTCTTGATCGCGGCAGATTCCGGCAACGGGATCTCCGCTTCGCTCGACTGGTCCAAATGGTTGTTCATCAATCCGGACCTGAGCGTCTACCTGCATCGACTCCCGCGCTCGGAGTGGATCTGCATGGCCGCAACTACATGGGCCGAGCAGAAGGGCATAGGTCTCGCTGCATCCACGATCTTCGACGAGCAGGGTCACATCGGTGGCGGGATGCAGAGCCTGTACGTCGCTCCCCGTTGAACCGTCGCTACCTGGTCATCGCTCTGGGGACCTTGGTTGCCGCGGTCTTCGTCTTCATAGTGATGAGCGACCGAGGCGTGGCTCCGCCTCCCGAGATCCCGCTGCCCGAGTCGATGGCGGCCATCGGTGACTCGATCACGCAAGCGGTAGCCGTTAATGAGGAAGCACTCGGCGGAGCAGCCGAGCACTCATGGGCAACCGGCAGCGATGCCGGCGACGAGATCACCAGTCACTACGAGAGACTGGTCGCGGCACGCCCTCAGATCACCGGCCACGTGTTCAACAACTCGATCCCCGGCGCAAAGATGGCCGACGCACTCGCTCAGGTCGAAGTGACCGTGACCCAAGATCCGGACTACGTCGTGTTCCTGATGGGCGGCAACGACGTGTGCACTGCGGACGCAGCATCGATGACGTCACCCGTCGACTTCGAGTCGCAGTTCAAGGAAGCTGTCGATCGCTTGACCGGGGGCCTTCCGGACTCGGCCATCTATGTGGCCAGCATCCCCGACCTTCATCATCTGTGGGAGGTGGAAAGCGGCAACCTAGTGGCGTCGACCATCTGGGCAAACGTCGGAGTATGCCAAGCGGTTCTCTCCGACAACGAAGACGACCGGGAACAGGCTCAGGAACGGAACGCCGAGTTCAACGAGATCCTCGAGCGTGTTTGCGGCGTCTACCCGCAATGCCGATTCGATGCCTACGCGGTTTACCACTACAAGTTCTCATCCGACGAAGTCGGACCCCTCGATCACTTCCACCCGTCGGAGGAAGGACAGGCGAGCCTCGCCGAGGTCACCTGGGAGAACGGCTATTGGCCTGAGATCTGAGCTTCCTGCTGGGCCTGATGCTCGATACAGAACCGCGC
>Ga0190275_10003972_pt1 | contig 10621 bp, 9 predicted proteins | sample Popmic550T_FD_133745 | JGI IMG/M metagenome (GOLD analysis project Ga0190275, IMG submission 133745) | Populus adjacent soil microbial communities from riparian zone of Yellowstone River, Montana, USA - 550 T | ecosystem: Environmental > Terrestrial > Soil > Riparian zone > Trees stand | place...
CCACCCGGTGCCGAGCCCGGCCGCCACGCCCCACCCCACGTCGACCGCGGCCCACCGCCACCCGCCCGGCCCCAGGTCGTGGAGGCCGAGCAGTCCGAGCCCGAGCAGCACGAACGGGAACGCCGTGCCGTCGTTCAGCCCCGCCTCCCCGGTCAGCCCAAACCGGACGTGGTCGCGATCCCAGGCGTGAGCCACCTGAACGTCGGACGCCAGGACCGGGTCGGTCGGGGCCAGGATCGCGCCGAGCAGGACGGCCGCCCCGAGGGGCAGGCCCAGGAGGTACACACCGACAGCGGCGATCAGGCCGACGGTGACGGCCATCGACACGACGGCCAGGCGGACGGGGATGAACCACTGCCGATCGCCGGGCGGGGCGCGGAGTTTGAGTCCGGCGGTAAACAGGGAGATCAGGACGGCGACCTCGGCGACCCGCTCGACGACGGCCGCACCCGCCGGCAGCCCGAGGTTGATGAGTCCGAGCCCGCCCGGGCCGATGGCGTACCCGGCGGCCAGGTAGAACATGGCGGCGGAGACGGGCGCCCGCTTGAGGACGGAGCCGCCCAACGCCATCGCGGTCAGGAGCAGGCCGACGACGAGGAACCACGCCGTGTCATCCATGTCCACTCGGGATCTCGTGTGCCGTTATGCGAACAGGGGGGAGCGGTCGAGGTGAGCCGCCAGGTCGGCCGGGTCGTCGTACACCGCGACGGCCCCTCGAAGGCCGGCGTCGTCCCACCCGCCGCAGCGGAAGGCGATCACCCGCATCCCGGCCCGTTTCGCGGCCTCGACGTCGTAGGGGGTGTCGCCGATCATCACCGCCTGGGCCGCCGGCAGCCCGAGACTCTGGAGAGCGGCGTTCAGGATGTCCGGGTCCGGCTTCGACGCCGCGGCGTCGTCGGACGAGGTGGCGGACTCGCACACCCGGTCGGCCCCGCACAGCTTCATGAGCGGTTCGAGCTCGCCCTTCTTGGCCGAGCTGGCGACGGCCAGCCGCAGCCCCCGCGCGCTCAACTGGTCCAACAGCTCCCGGGCACCGCGGGTCGGGCGGAGGTGGGGCAGGTAGTCCGCCAGGAAGATTTCCCCACGCCGCTCCGAGACACGCTTCCCCTCTCTGGCCTCCGCGTCCAGCCCGCACACCTTCGGGAGCAGCTTGTCGCCGCCCATGCCGATCAGCGGGCGAACCTTCTCGAACGGAACGTCGTGGCCGGATTCCGCCAGCGCATGGACCCAGGCGTGGGCGTGGGCGTCGTTGCTCTCGACCAGCGTGCCGTCGATGTCGAGCAGGACGCCGCGCACGGGCTTCATGTTCATCTTCCGGGGGAGCCGTTCACCCGGGGGCCACTCGCCCGGGAGCTACCGGCAGTGCAATCGCTGTTCCGGGTGATCCGTCCGTCCCGCGCATCTGCCTGAGCAACTCGCGGGCGTTCTTGATCGCGTAGCCGTCCCGGTCGTTGTTGAAGTACGCCCACACCCGCTTCGCCCCGCTCGCCCGAATCCGCTCGGCCCACACCGCCAGCTCCGCCTTCGTGTAGTCGTGGCGGTACCACTGCTTCACCCCGTGGAACCGGACGTAGATGTCGTCGGCGGTCTGCACCAGATGGTCCGGCAGTCGCGGCCCGCTGCACGAGCAGAAGATGGCCCCGGCCGCCCGGAAGGCCGCGTACACCTCCTCCGTCCACCAGCTCTTGTGCCGGAACTCGACCACGTTCCGCCGGGCCGGGTCGAGCTGCGACAGGATGCGGTTCAGCCGGGCCGGGGTGTACTGGAAGCTGGGCGGGAGCTGGAACAGGAAGCAGCCCATCCGCGCGCCGAGCAGGTCGGCGACGTGCCCGAAGTCCTTCACCAGCGTCCTGGTCCCCTCGAACCGCTTGACGTGGGTGATGAGTTCGGACGCCTTGACCGTGTACACGAACTTACGGCGGCCGGCCTGGCGGACCCACGTCTTCACGGCGGCGACGGTCGGCCAGGAGTAGAACGGGGCGTTCAGCTCGACCGTCTTGAACCGCTCGGCGTAGTGGGCGAACCAGTCGCGGGTCGGGAGTTCGGCGGGGTAGAACGCGCCCTTCCAGTGCCAGTAGAACCACCCCGAGCAGCCGACGTGGACCTGGACCGGGGTCGAGCCTTCAGGTTCGGGCGGTTCGGCGGAGCCGTTTTCGGCCTCCCATGCCAGCCGCGCGGCGTGCATCTTGGCGGCCCGGCCGACGTTGTCGGCGCGCTGCTTGGCCCGCCGGGCCGCCCGCTTCGCCCGCCGCGCCTCGCGGGACGTCTTCGCGTCCTCGTCCATCCCACCTCCCGATTCCGTCGGCGTACGATGCAAGCCCGGCGCCAAGCGTGTGTTGCAGCCTCTCGCATCCCAATCGCGTGCGAATCCCGAGCCCTCGCGGAACGTCTAACAAAGGATGTGGCGCCGGGGGGTTCCGGTGCCTCCGTTCGAGTGGCCGCGAGTGAGCCAGGAGGCCGTATGCCGGCGGTGAAGTGCGGGGTGAACGGGTGCGGGCGGCGGCTCCAGCCGCTCATGAAGGTGGACCCGCGAGACCGGGACACGTGGATATACCCGGAGTGCGAGGCGTGCGGCCAGCCGGCGTGCGAGGGCCACACGTCGTGGTTCGAGGGGCGGGTGGTGTGCGACCGGTGCCAGGCCCGCACGGAGGGTCAGGGGCTCGCGACGGGGCTCATCGAACTCGGGCTGCGGGTGTAGGCTGTTGACCGCTACTGTGGCGGCGGTCCTCTTCATGTCGAACAGCGACATCGGCCCGCGCCACCCGAGGTTATTGTTTCTTGTACTTGAAGACGTGCTCCACCTTCTCGGTTCCGATCGGGCTTTTCAGCCCGACCTCGAAGTCGCCCACCACCTCGTACCCCTGAGGCTGCCATCCGTAGTACGTGTACCCTGGCCTCGGTCCCACGTACCTGGCGAAGTACCTGTCCTTGTCCGCGACCTCCTTCTCGGCGATTGCGTCCCTCCGCGCCCCGAGGTTGTCGCCCAGGATGGGCGAAGCCCAGTCCTCTGCCAGGTCGTTCTCGGTGACGAACCGGACGCCCGGGATGCCCTTCCCGGTGTCGGCGTCCACCGCCCGGAGGACGAGCTTGCAGGCGTCGGCGAGGTTGAAGTCGACCTTCTGCTCGGCGTCCTCGCCGACCTTGATCATCCGGTCGTAGTGGTTCGGGTGGCCCTTGAACCCGGCGGGCAGCCGCAGGTACGGGATCTCCTTCTCGGACGTGACATCGACGTAGTACCGGCCGGGCGGGAGCGCGAACGTGGTGCTCCCCGTCTTCCCCGTCGTGCCGTGCGCCAGGCTCTTCCGCCGCTTGTCCTCCGACCAGTCGCCGGTGTACGTGCGGATCGAGACCTTCAGCCCGTCGAGCGGGACCTTCTTCTCCCCGCCGAGGAACCGGATCGCCACCGTCTTGTCGTCGCCCCGCGCCGGGCAGACGGACGCCAGCAGGAGGAGGAGTACGGCGGCACGGAGCATGTCGGGCCTCGCTTCGGGAGAAGCTGAATTCTCCGGTCCGAGAGAATGCCATTCAAGAGGTATCGCTGAGCCCGTGACAATCGGGGCTCGCGCCTCGAAAGTCGCGTATGAAATCGGCAGGGTGCGGGAGCATCTGTGTGGAGGACGGGCATGCCGGTGAGCGCGGTGCGAGTCCTGCGAGCCGTCGCGGGCGAGGAACCGACCGACGCGGAGCTGTTGGGGCGGTTCGCCGACCGCCGCGACGAGGCCGCGTTCGCGCTGCTTGTGCGCCGCCACGGGGCGATGGTCTACGGGGTCTGCCGGCGGATGCTCCCGGAGCACGACGCGGAGGACGCGTTCCAGGCGGTGTTCCTCGTGCTCGCGCAGAAGGCTCGGACGGCTGCCCTGCGGGAGGTCGCCAACTGGCTCTACGGGGTGGCCCGCCGCGCCGCGCTCCAGTCCCGCCGGTCGATCACCCGTCGGAGAGAGAGAACTGGACAGATGCCCGACTGCCCCGCACCCGAGCCGACCCCGCTCTCGGCCCTGCGGGCCGCCCTCGACGAGGAGTTGAGCCGCCTGCCCGACATCTACCGCACGGTGGTTGTCCTGTGCGACCTGGAGGGCCGGACCCGGCGGGAAGCCGCGGGTCTGATCGGGTGCCCCGAGGGGACGGTCTCGGGGCGGCTGTCGCGGGCGAGGGAGTTGCTAGCGAAGCGGCTGGCCCGGCACGCCACGGCAGTGTCGGTGGCGGCGGTCGTGGCGGCCACGGCCGCGGCACGGGTGCCGGCGGTCCTGCCTCCGACCGCGACGATTCCGCCCCGGGTTGCCGCTCTGACACGAGATGTTTTGTGCGTCATGTCGGGAGGGAAAATCATGAATACCACTGCGGCTCTCATTCTGGTGGCCTGTGCCGGCTTCGGGATGGCCCTCCGGGCCGGACAGGGGAAGGCGGATGCACCCGCGACCCCCGCCCCACCGGTCGAGGGGGCCGCCCCGCCGGCGGCGGACGGTAGCACCCGCTGGGCCGTCACGGTGGTGTTCGTGAAGGCCGGGGCGGCCGAGCTGCTGAAGGGCGAGGCGTCCGTGCCGGCGGACGAGCGGGCCGTGCTGACGGCGTTCCTGACCGAGGCGTTCGTGGCCGACCCGCCCGAGCGGGACGGCAGCCGGGACCTCGCGGCCGTGTTCGACCGCGGGCTGATCGACTCGCGGGTCGAGCGGCTCCGCCGCCTGGGGCTGGTCACGACGAGGGAGCCGGTGGCCGTGCGGGCCGTGCCGGGCAAGACCGCGGCGGTGCGCCTGGTGCAACCCTACCTGGACCCGCAGCCCGAGCGCATGGCGGCGAATTGGGGGTTCGAGGTGTCGGACCGGAAGGGCGGCCGGCGGATAGGGCTGACGCGCCACTACACCTTGGACGGGACACCCGCGCACGGCGGGCGGGCGTTCGCGAGCGTCCGCCTCGACGGCGACCGAGCGGCCGTCCTCCCGTGGCACTTCAACGTGTTCGGGGCCCGCGACCTCCGCGAGGCGTTCACCAAGGCGTACGGCGGGGAGACGTTCGTGATCGTGCGGCCGGAGCAAGCCGGGCCGAAGTACCCGGAGCCGGCGGACTCCACGGCCTGGGGCGACGAGGTGGGCGGCTTGCAGGCTGGCTTGCGTTTTAAGGACGGGAAGCAGACCTACCACCACGGCGAGACGGCAAAGCTGGAAGTGAAGTTTCGGAACGTCGGGACGGCCGATGTCAAACTCACCCACGGCCTGCTCCGAGAGTCCCCGCCGCGCATCACGGATGCCGGGGGCGAGCGGGTGTTTGTCACCATGCCGCCCCGCCTGGGAATCATCGTGATCCCGACGGAACGGGTACTCAAGCCCGGCGAGACCGTGATCCTGTATACCCCCGAGCTCGCCGTCGAAGGCCGGCTGATCGGGCAGACCGGCCCGGCCCCCCTCGTCCGCACGCCTACGATTCGCGTCGAGCCGGGGCGTTTCAAGGTCGTGCTCGGCGGCATGGTCCACAGCCACACGAAGCTGGCGACCGGCGCCGCGGCGTTCGAGGTCAAGGCCGCCGCTGCTCCGCAGGCGGCGACCGTCTGGGGCAAGGAGGTCGGCGGCCTTCAAGCGGGGCTGGGTCTGAAGGGCGGGAATAAGACGTTTCGCCACGGCGAGACGGCCGATGTCGTCCTGCGGGTCCGCAATGTCGGCAAGGAGCCGGTTGAGTTCAAGCACATCTGGGCGTTCTTCGTCGAGAACCCGCCCACGGTCACAACCCCCGACGGCCGAACAGTCCGGTTCCCGCGGGTCGCCGCCGAAGGGATGCAGCGCCCCCGGAGTACCACCGTCGCCCCCGGCAAGGACGTCGAGTTGTACACCTGGAAGCTCGAACTCCGGCCGGCCAAGTGGCTGGGCAACGACGGCGTCGAGAGCCTCTACGGGACGGGCAAGTTCGGCCTCCGGTGCGAGCGCGTCGTCGGCCCGACCGCGAGCGTTTCGGAGCACCCCAACCCGGGTTTTGACAAGCTCGCCACCGGGACGCTGGAACTCGACGTCAACGCGGCTCCGCCGGAGAAGCAAAAAGCTCTCACGCCCGACGAAGCGGTCAGGGTGGCCGGGCCGCCGCCGACGGACGGTGCCACTCGCGGGGCCGTCAACGCAGTTCGACAGGAAGAGCCACCGCCCCCGGAGCGAGCGGCCGGCCGTGGTGCCCCGACCGATTCTGCCGCGTTCCTGCAGAAGCTACGGGCTCGCGACGCCCGATTCGACAACCGCTCCATCGAGGTCGAGCAGTGCTGGGTCGAGACCGTGTCGCCCCGCGGCATCCTCAGTCGACAGCGACGCGACGCGATTCGCTTCGGCCAGACGGACCCCGGCCTCCCGGCAGAGATCCCGGCCGACTTCCAGCAGCCGCATCGCCTGCGGCACCTGCTGACCATTCGGGGTGCGGAAGTAACCATGGAGAACCTCGGGGATCGCGAGGCGATCAAGGAACCACGGTTCGTCTCTGTGAACTCGGGCCGCCGCAACAGCTCTGCGGGCGGCTTCCAGCGGGCGTGGAGTCCGGAAGCGAACTACCTGTTCCTGGGCGACGCCCCCGGCCTAGGCGACGCATTCCACAAGGACCTCTGGCGGCTCCAATGGCCTTGCGGCATTGGCGCCGCGAGGTTTATCGACTCCGTCGAGTCGGTCCGGGCGGACGGCGACCAGTGGATCGTCAAAGGGCAGATGGCGCTGCGGAGCTCCTACCGACCCGACGACGCGACCCGGGGCCGGGATCCGTTCGAGCTGCGACTGGATCGCGATCTGGTCGTCCGCCGGGCGTGGATCCGCTTCGGCCACGACCGGTACGAGATCGAAACCAGAGGGGTGCTGAAGTCGCCCGACGGTGCGGCCGTGGCCGAATCGGGGACTTACCGGTTGCTGCAGGGGCACCCGGAAGCCCCGACGGAGCAGTTCGATTTCGCGGTCATCTCGGTCTCCGCCCCGTTGGCCGCGGACGAGTACACCCGACGGATCCGCATCGACCCCCCTCCGCAAACGGAGGTCCGAGACTGGCGGTCCGATCGACGCGCGCCTTGGCGGGTGAAGTAGCCCGACCACAACCCCGAGCAGGCGGGTTCGTTCGCGTTCGGGGTGACGGACATCGAGGCTCACCGCCAGGAACTGGACGGCCGGGGGCTCGACCTGGGCAAGCTCGGTGTCCAGGAGTGGGACGGGAAGAAGTACCGCGTGTTCTTCCTGCGCGAGAGTCGGGACGGGTACTGCTACTGCTTCACCCAGCCGGCCGACTTGCCGTCCGGCAGCTGATGAGATGTCGCCCCGCGCGATCCGGAGGTCACCGGTGAACCCGATCCAGTCGGCGATTCGTGCGCGGCTGGACCAGCTGCCGGCGGAACTGGCCCCGCTCCGGGACGCCGCCCTCCGCTACCTCCGGTACTGCAGCGCCGTCGCCGTCGGTGAGACGGCCGTGTACGTCGCCCACCAGCCGTGGGTCGGTCCGCAGTCCTACCTCATCACCCTCTACCCCGGCGCCCCCAAGGCCTGGGTGCCGACGTACGAGAAGGCGGCGAAGGTCAAGCTCCCGGCCGCGGTGAGGAAGTGGCTCGCGGCGGCCAACGGGTTCGAGTTCTTCCGCCTCTCGCTCTACGGCATCCCGCCGTCCATGGCGAAAAGCCCCAGGCTGCTGGACCGGTCGGCGGACCAGTGCCTGGACATCGGGACGGCGAACACGACCTGGAAGGTCGGGTACCCGGTCGACCCGGCGTGCGTCCACTTCGGCGCGCGGGACTACACCGACGACGAACTGGTGGGGTACTTCCTCGACGGGCGGGGGACGATCCGTGCGGTCACGCAGGGCGGCACGGAGGTCGGGGCGTGGTCGGACGTGACCGCCGGCTGCGTCGGGTGCCACACGCGGAACGCCCCGATCACCGACAAGAAAGCACGGCTGGCCGCCCTGGTGATCGCGATCCCGGTGAAGAACGAATAAGAACTGAAGAGCGCTGCGGAGGACACAGATGACCGCTCCTGCCTCCTCTCGTGCGGCGATGACCGCGGAGCTGAAACGCGTCGTCGTCCCCGTCCTCCGCGAGTTGGGCTACTCCGGCACGTTCCCCCACTTCCGACGGACCCGCGGCAAGCGGGTGTCGCTGCTTGGCTTCCAGTTCTCGTCCTGGGGCGGGAAGTTCTGCGTGGGGGTCGGGACATTCCCGGCAGGCGGGTACGAGCGAGGTGGCGAGATCATTCCTGCGGACCGCGTCCGGCTCCGGGACCTGGTACGGCGCACGCGGCTCGGGCCGGAAGACGGTGATGGGGACGGGTGGTTCGACTTCGACGGCGGCGACTACGCGACCGTGGCGGAGGCGGTAATCCACTACATCCGCGCCCGACGTTAGCGCGGGGTCCGGTCGCCCAGCTGCCCGCCGCTGGCGGGGCGGGCGTGGCGGCGGGTGGCGCTGTACCATCACGCCGTTCGGCTCGGGCGAGCGGCACCGAAACGAGCAGAGAGAGCACGCCGGTCGCGGCAAACACGAACGCGAACACCCCGAGGTGGCGGCCCGCGTCGAACGGCCGCCGGATCTCGGAGTCGAATGCCATCGACTGCCCGACCAGCGAGCACGCGGCAGCGGCGCACATTACCAGCCCGACGACCATCCGCTTCCGAGTCGCAAGCGTGCAGAGACTCGCCGTGGCGAGCGGGGCGAACGCCGTCAGCGCGCAAAGGCTCCCCACCCCTGTCTCCCAGATGAATGCGCCGCCGGCGGCTCCAACTGGCACGGCCAGCGCGAAGGCGAGCGGGGTCCGCCAACGGGAGTCGAGCGTTTTCCGCGGGTCGCTGGGGGTGATCGGCACGGACGGTTGCTCCGGATGCAGTTTGGAGCAGTCGGTCGAGGTCCCACGAGCAACCGTACCTCGCCCTCCGCTCGCAACCGGTGGATCATGCCCACCCCTTGCCCCCAGGTGGTTATCGTCCGAACGGGGGATTACTCTCGCTTCGCGGCATTCGCCGGGTTGGCCGGCCGCAGGGCAATGACCTCCACGTCCAGGTAACCGGTCCCGAGTTTTGTATTCTCCCGCTCCTTCCGCTCGTCTCGCTTGACCGCCGGCCAATTCTCCGCCGGCTGAGCGGGGAAAGCCTGCATGTGAATGTTCTCGCCACCTACCCGGTAGGTGCCGGGCTTCCATTGGAAGTACAGCATCCCGCGCCGGTTGATTACGACCTCGGCAGGCTCGTTTGGCACTGTCTCGACCGCAATGCTGCCGAGTAGGGTTTGGCCCCCGGTGTCGATGTCCCGGGTGAACGTGGGCGTCGGGCCGTTGTATGAAGGGTTCCGCTCTACTTCTGCGACCCCGTCCTTCACGTGGCAGACGAAATCACTGTTGTAACCCGAGAGCCGAATGGTCGAGGGGACGTTTCCCCCGCCGCGGATGTTGCGGACAACGACCTCGATCTCGAGCGCTCGCCCCGGCTCGAGGCGGAGTTGGTCCGCCCGGACCCGGACTCCGGCTTGCAGGCCCGCCACCGGCCTACCCCATGCGGTCACGAACGGGGCCGGCTTCGGCGCCGAAACACCCATCGGGGTCGGTGGAGTCGGGTCTCCCTTCGACGGGGCGCTTATCGCGGCCGGTGGCGAGGCACCTGGCGGCTGGCCGGTCAGGTGGTCGTGGCCGAAGCCGCCCCCGACCATCAGCGCCCCGAAGACGATCAACGGTGCTGCGGAGGATTTGAGTCTTGAGGTGCACATGGACTTCAGTACTCCTGTGGCGAGGCGGTTTATGTTGTTCGGGATGGCCCCATGGGCCGTCGCGTGGCGCAACGCGCTCATCACCCAAGGGGCCGGCAGGGTCGCCGTGGCGCTCGGGGCGGCCCATGTCGCCCCGACGAGGATGGCGGTCGGCCCCAGCCCGCGTCTGGTCAGCCGGTCCCGTAGCCTGGTCCGCGCCGCGTGGAGACGCGAATCGACCGTTCCAACGGGGCAGCCGAGTTCGCGGGCTGCCTCGGCGTTGGTCATCCCCTCCAGACAACACAGCACGAACGCCGCCCGCATCCGGTGCGGGAGTCGTTCCAGTTCCTCATCCACCGCCCCGGACAGTTCCCCGTCGGGCGTGAGAGGAGCAGACACGTCGTCCGTCAGACCGGTCAACCGGTGCCGGGCCTTCATGTTGAGAGCCGAATTCATCGCGACCCGGTGCAGCCACCCGGCCACGGCTTGGCGAGAGCCCAGCGTTCCCGCGGCGCGGGCCAGTGCAAGGAACGTGGCCTGGAAGGCGTCCTCGGCGTCCTGCTGGTGGCGGAGGACGCGGTGGCAGGTGCCCCAGACCATCGGCCCCTGCCGCCACACCAGCACCTCGAACGCGGCCGCGTCCCTATGCTCGGCGTACCGCCCCGCGAGTTCCGCGTCGGTTAGCGCTTCCTCTGAAGCGATCCGGAGGATCCGCGCGGCCAGCAGTGTCGGTTCGACTCTCGACATGCTCTCGTTCCTGTGACCCTGCTGATTAAGACCAGCTTCCGGTCGATTGCTTCATTCCATTTTCTGCGTTTCCGCTCTCGCGCCTGGGGCTAGTTCCGTTCTCGCTTCTACCGGGCACCGAGGTGTGCCTTCCCATCGGCCGAACGTAATTCGTCGGACCGGTACCCAACAGCAAGCGGCCGAGGTCGCGCCCGACGATCAGCCGCA
>Ga0190275_10003973_pt1 | contig 10620 bp, 9 predicted proteins | sample Popmic550T_FD_133745 | JGI IMG/M metagenome (GOLD analysis project Ga0190275, IMG submission 133745) | Populus adjacent soil microbial communities from riparian zone of Yellowstone River, Montana, USA - 550 T | ecosystem: Environmental > Terrestrial > Soil > Riparian zone > Trees stand | place...
GCCCTTGCCCGGCTTGACGTGCTGGAACTCGATGATCTTCCAGATCTTGCCGTCGATCTCGATGTGGGTGCCGTTCTTGAATTGGTTCGTGGTGATCGTCACGGCAGCGAATCCTAGTGGGGGTATCAGGTGGCCGTCGCCAGCCGCCGCACGGCTTCCTCGGGGTCGCGGAAGACCTCGCCGCGGGTGATCCTGCCGGCATCGAGCTCCCAGATCCAGGCGACCGGCATGTCGCGGATCCCCAGCGCTCGGCCGCGGGCGTAGGCCCTCCCCTGGACCAGCAAGGAGGCGCCGTGGCGCTCGACCACCTTGGGCGTGACTATCAGCTCGTCCCAGGCGCGTTCGACGTCGCCCAGGTATTCCTCGAGACCGGTGGGGCCGACGTAGGGGGCGCGCCGGCCCACCTCCTCGGCGGTGCCGACCGGGAAGAACCCCATCTGCTGGTCGCAGAGCTCGGTGATCTCGCCGGCGTCGCGGTGGTTGAAGGCTTCGTAGAGGCGCTCGACCAGCTGCACGTCGGCCGCCGGCGCCGGCTCGGCGGCGGGAGATGCGGGGCCGACGGCGACGATCGCGGCGTCGTCCTCCATCCTGCCGCCGGTGAACTCGTGCAAGGCGCCCTCGAGCTGTTGCGCCGCGAGGGCAGGACTGGCGATGCCGACGAGCTCGGCCCGCAGGCGCTCCTCGCCGAAGCGCTCACTCTTCTCCTCGCTCTCCGCCTCGGTGATCCCGTCGGTGATCACGACCAGCTGTTGCCCCGGGGCGACGGCGGTGGCCTCCACCCGCCACTCCTCGTCGGGGAAGGCGCCGAGAACCGGCGCCGGCGTGCTCGCCTCGGTTACCGAGTCGCCGTCGACCAGCAGCGGCGGCGGATGACCGGCGACAGCGAGGCGAACGGGCTCGGCGGGGTCGGCCGCGATCGCGATCGCGGCGACGCTGCAGAGCGCGGTTCCCCGCCCCAGGAGCTCCCGGTTCAGCGTCCTCAAAGCGACCACCGGGTCGTTGGTGAGCGCTGCCGCGGTGCGCAGCGTGTAGCGGGCGTGGGCGGTTACCGCAGCCGCCTGGGCGCCGCGACCGGTGACGTCGCCGATTACCACCATCCAGCCGCCGGCGATGCGGAAAGCGTCGTAGAAGTCGCCCCCGATCTCGTTTTCGGCCCCGGCGGGGCGGTACATCGCCGCCACCGACCATCCGGGGATATGCGGCAGCGGCGGCGGCAGCAGGCCCCGCTGCAGCGTCGCCGCGATCTCAGCCCGTTCGCGCTCGCTGCGCTCGAGCACCGTGAAGAGGCCGGCGTTGTCGAGAGCGAGGGCGACGCGGCCAGCGAGGACGCTGAGGAAGCGAACGTCCGCGGAGCCGAGACGCCGCCCCGAATGCCCGACGCCAATCGTCAGCATTCCCGTCGCTCGGCCGCGGGCGCGGAGCTCGACGATGACCGAGGAACTCGCCTTGAGGCTGCGCAGGAGCTCCAGGTCCTCCTCGTCGGCGGCGGCCTCGCGCAGCACCTCCTCATCAACATGCTCGAAAAAACGGGGCTCCACCCGCCCACGGATCGCCTCGGTCGCCATCTCGGCTTGGAGCGAGGGGCGGCGGGACGCCAGCCGGGCTCGGGTCGTCTCGGCGTCGGGGCCGGTGGCGCCAACCGCCACGCGGCGGACCCGCTCGTCCTCGATCAGGTCGATCGTGCAGAAGTCGCCCAGCTCGGGGACGAGGATGGCGGTGATCGCATCCAGCGTCTCCTCCAGGTCGCCGCCATCGTCGACGGCGTGGGCGATTTCGTCGAGGACCTCGAAGCGGCGGTTCATCCGCCGCACCTGCATCACCGCGAGGCTGGTCGTCACCGCGGCCGCCACCACCAGGGCCAGGGCGACGGCGGCGACGGCGACGGCGACGGCGACGGGGATCATTCGCCGCCGGTGCTGGTGGTCAGGTTGGAAGCCGGGCCGCCGGTGAGGACGCGGCGGGTGAGAGACGGGAAGAGGATGCGGGAGATCGCGGCGAGGGCGTAGGGACGGGGGACGTAGCGCTCGGCCTTGCCGCCGGGGCCGACCTCGTAGATCGCCTCGGCGACCTTCTCCGGCTCGGAGACGATCCAACGAGTGAAGGCCTTTTCGCGCAACTCGGTGGCAGGGAAGCCCTCGGTGGCGATGAAGCCGGGCAGGACCATGCCGACGTGGACGCCGTTGGGCTTCTCCTCGGCGTAGAGCGAGTCATTCCAGCCGATCAGGGCGAACTTGCTGGCGCTGTAGGCGCCGGTCCGGGCGCGCGAGACCCGGCCGGCGGTGCTAGCGACGTTGACGATCGCGCTCGGCGCCGCTTTGCGCAGCAGCGGCAACAGCGCCTCGGTGAGGCGGACGACGGCGTCGAAGTTGAGCTCCATGTGGCGGCGGACGTTGTCGTGGCCGCCCTCGGCGAAGCTGGCGCGCCAGGCGGCGCCGGCGTTGTTGACGAGCAGGTGCAGGGCGCCGCCGTGCTCGGCCTCGAGGTGGGCGCGGACGCGCTCCGGGGCCTCCGCGGCGGTCAGATCAACGGCGAGCCAAGTGGCTCGGCATGGCAGCGACTCGGCCAGCTCCCGCAGCAACTCCTCGCGGCGGGCGACGAGCACGAGCTCGGTCCCCGGCTCCCGTGCGAGCCTGATCGCGGTCGCCTTGCCGATCCCCGTCGACGCTCCCGTAACCAGTGCGACCCTCTTCCTGCTGGCCATCTCGGCCACGCTAGCCGATCGGTGAAAGGATGAGCCCCCTTGGAGGGCTCGACGGAAGCGCGGCACCATCGCTTTAGCGCCGTCCGGCGCGAAGGCGAGCGGGTGACGCCGCTGGAGCTCTTCTTCGACCTCGTCTTCGTCCTCGCCCTCACCCAGTGCACGGCGCTGATGGCCTACGACCAGACCTGGTCGGGGCTGGCACAAGGCCTGCTGGTCCTCGGCGTCGTCTGGTGGGCCTGGGTCGGCTACTCCTGGCTGACCAGCGTGATCGACCCCGAGGAGGGCGCGGTGCGCCTCGTCTTCTTCGTCGCGATGGCGGCGATGCTGATCGTCTCGCTCAGCGTCAAAGAGGCATTCGGCGATCTCGCTCTTGCCTTCGCCCTCGGATTGCTCGTCTTCCGCACCGCCCACATCGTCCTCTTCATGCTCGCCGGGGCTGACGACGAAGACCTGCGCCGGTCGGTGATCGGGCTGGCCATCAGCACCGCGGTCGCGGTCGGCCTGCTCGTCATCGCCTCGCTCTTCGACGGACCGGCGCAGGGGGCGCTATGGGCGCTGGCGATCTTCCTCGACATGGCCGGCCCCTACTTCTTCGGCTCCGAGGGCTGGAAGATCGTCCCCGGCCACTTCGCCGAGCGCCACGGCCTGATCCTGATCATCGCCCTCGGCGAGTCGATCGTCGCGCTCGGCATCGGTGCCTCGGGAGCGCTTGATCTAGGGATCGGCACGGTCGCCGTGCTCGGCGTCTTCCTCGCCGCGGGACTCTGGTGGACCTACTTCGACGTCGTCGCCCTGATCTCGGCCAGGCGCCTGAGCGAGACCCCGATCGGTCGCGCCCAGAACGAGCTAGCCCGCGATTCCTACTCCTTCATCCACCTGCTGATGATCGCCGGGATCGTCCTGATCGCGTTGGGGATGAAAGTGACGATCGGCCACTACGACGAGCACCTCCACGCCGAGCCCGCCTTCGCCCTGCTCGGCGGGGCCGCGATCTACCTGATTGGGCTGGTCGCCTTCCGCTACCGCCACATCAAGACGCTCAACCGCCACCGGCTCGGCCTGGCGATCGTCCTCCTGCTGCTGATCCCGGTCGCGACCGAGCTTCCGGCCCTGCTCACCCTGACGATCGCGGTGGCACTGATCTGGGCGATGATCGCCTTCGAGCACCGCGGCTACGGAGCGAGCCGAGCCGAGCTGCGCCGCGAAGCAAATGCCGCGCACTCTTAGGCATACTCCTCCAACCTTTTGAGCACTCCAGACCTCCTCGACAAGCTGCTCCGCGCCAAAGCGCCCTCTGGGTACGAGGGGCCTGCCGCCGAGGTCTGGCGCGAGGCGGCCTCCTTCGCCGAGCTCAGCTTCGACGGGATCGGCTCCTCGATCGCCCGGGTCGGCGAAGCCTCACCGCTGCTCGCCGTCGTCGGCCACATCGACGAGATCGGGTTGATCATCACCCACATCGACGAGAAGGGCTTCCTCTGGTTCGCCCCGATCGGCGGCTGGGACCCGCAGATCCTGGTCGGCCAGCGGGTCGAGATCCGCGGCAAGGACGGGCCCGTTCTCGGCGTCGCCGGGCGCAAGCCGATTCACCTGCTGGAAGCCGACCAGCGCAAGAAGGTGGTCGAGCTGAAGGGCATGCACATCGACATCGGCGCCTCCGACCGCGAGGAGGCTGAGCAACTGGTCCGGGTTGGCGATCCGGTCGTGATCGCCACCGAGCCGATGCCAGTCGCCGGTGGCCGCCTCGTCTCCAAGGCGATGGACAACCGCCTCGGCGCTTACGTGGCGCTGGAGAGCCTGCGCCGCTGCGCTGAGGGCGACGGTCCTGGCGGGTCGTTCGCCGCCGTCGCCTCCGTCCAGGAGGAGATCGGCCTCTTCGGCGCCCGCACCGCCGCCTTCGAGATCCAACCCGACATCGCGATCGCCGTCGACGTCACCCACGCCACCGACGCGCCGGGGGTCGACGAGAAGGAGATCGGCAGCCACCCGTTCGGCTCCGGCCCGGCGATCGGCCGCGGCTCCACCCTCTCCCCCAAGGTCTTCGAGCTGTTGGTAGAGACCGCCGAGGCGGAGGGCATCCCACACTCGACCAGCGCCAGCGGCCGCGGCACCAGCACCGACGCCGACGTCCTTCAGATCTCCCGCTCCGGAATTCCCACCGGCGTCGTCTCGATTCCCCTCCGCTACATGCACTCGCCGGTCGAGATGGTCGACCTGCGCGACGTCGAGGCGACGGTCGAACTGCTAGCCGCGTTCGGCTCCCGCCTCAGCAGCGACTGGGATCTCAGCCGCTGAGATAAGCGCTTCCTCCTCGCTGTCAACGAATACCGCGTCCCTTCCCCCCGCCTTGGCGGCGTAGAGAGCGGCATCGGCGCGCGAGAGCAGGTCCTGCGTATCGACCGGGCCGGCTTCGGCGATGGCGACGCCGACGCTGATCGAGACTTCGACCCCAACCGGCCGCCGTTCGCGGACCGCGACCCGCAGCCGTTCGGCGATCTCGACCGCATCGGCGTGGCCGGCGCCGGGCAGCATCACCAGCACCTCCTCGCCTCCGACGCGGTAGATCGAGTCGCCCGCCCGCAGGGTCGCCCGCATCGTGTAGGCGATGTCTTGGAGCACGGCATCGCCGGTGGCGTGCCCGTAGCGGTCGTTGACCCGCTTGAAGTGATCGAGGTCGCAGAGGAGGAAGGCGTGGGAGTCGCCTTGGGCGGGGTCGCAGGGCTGGCCCTCCAGCTCCCCCAGCCGCTGCTCGAGAGCGTTGCGATTGAAGAGCCCGGTGAGGGGGTCTAGGGTCGAGCGGCGACGGTGGGTGCGGTCTGACTCGACCAGAGCGCCGGAGAGGATCACGGTGCTGAGGATCAGAGCGGCGGTGGCGATCAGATGCTGGCGCTGCTCCCAGGCTGCCTGCGGGTCGGGAAGCACCCCCGAGAGGAGGAACATCGCGAGCACGAAGGCGGTCCCGAAGACCATCCCACGGGGCTCGAAGCGAAAGCCGAGGGTGACGGCCGGCAGGGCAAACCAGACCAGCGCCGGGCTGGTGACGCCGCCGGTGACCAGGACCGCGGCAGCCAGCAGGGCTGGCAACAGAGCCCAGGCTCCGGCGACCCAGATGGTCGGATGGGCGCTGCGGCGCATGACCCGATCGGCGACGGCAAAGCCGACGAGCCCGGCAACGAGGAGGGGGATCCACCAAAATCCGATCGCGCTGCCACCACCGACAAGCAAGGCGAGGGCGAGGATCCCGAAGCAGGCGAGGCGGTAGCGACCGACGCGATCCTCCATGTCGAGCAAGCGCTCGCGGCGGGCTTCCTCGTGGATCGAGACGAGGGTCTCGCGGCTCTTTCCCATACTGGCGGCATCGACCACCAGGAAACCGCGCTTGAATTTGAATGGTGAGCGCCGGTTAAGCGTCTAGGCGACGAGCTGCAGCTCTTTGGGCAGGGTGCTGAGGTTGCGCAGGCCCTCGTCGGTGACGACGACCAGGTCCTCGATCCTCACCCCGAACTCGCCGGGCAGGTAGATCCCCGGCTCGACGGTGACGACTTCACCGGGAGCGAGGACGTCGTCGGAGCGGAACGAGAGCCGTGGCGCCTCGTGCACCTCCAAGCCGACTCCGTGGCCGAGGCCGTGTCCGAAGCGGTCGCCGTGGCCGGCGCCATCGATCACCTTGCGGGCGGCGCCGTCTACATCCTCACCGCGAACCCCGGCGCGAATCGCCTCCAGAGCCGCCTGCTGGGCTTGCAGCACGGTCTCGTAGACGGCGCGCGCCTCCGGGTTGGGCTCGCCGGTGGCGAGGGTGCGGGTGCCGTCCGAGCAGTAGCCGTCGAGCTGTGCCCCCATGTCGAAGACGACCAGCTCGCCGCGACCGATCTCACGCGCGCCGGGCTCGGCGTGCGGCTGGGCGCCGTTGGGGCCGGCGGCGACGATTGCCGGGAACGAGGGGTCGCCGCCAAGCTCGCGGATCCGCGCTTCGGCGGCGAGGGCGACCTCGCGCTCGCTGCGACCGGCGAGGCCGCGTTCGAGCGACCAGCTCCAGACCTCGTCGGCGAGCTTCGAGGCCTCGGCGATCCGCGCCAGCTCCTCGGTGTCCTTGACCCGCCGCAGCTGCTCCACCGTGCCACCGGCGGCGACCATCGTGGTCTCGCCGGCGAGCTTCTCCTGCAGCTTGCCCAGCAGCCGCACCGACATCTGGTCGTCCTCGAACCCGACCTTGCCCTGGAGACGCTCGGCGATCCCGCCCAGCCAGTCGGCAGAGATCGTTATCGCTTCCCAGCCCTCTACCTCGGCGGCGGCGCGCTCGGTGTAGCGGAAGTCGGTGAGGAAGAGGCGGACCCCGGGCCCGCAGACACAGGCTCCGTTGGTCCCGGTGAACCCGGTCAGGTAGCGGATGTTGGTGAGGTCGGTGACCAGCATCCGGTCGAGCTCGCGCTCGGCCAGCAGCGCCTCGAGGCGGTCGCCGCGGCCCCGCATCAGGGGGTGACTTCCAGCTTGGTCGCCAGCAGTTCCAGCGCCTCTCGGTAGCCATCAGGGCCCCTGCCCGAGATCTTGGCGGCAACGAGGCCGTCAAAGACCGAGAGCTTGCGCCAGTCGTCGCGCGCCTCGACGTCGGAGAGGTGGACCTCGACCGCGGGCAGGCCGGTCAGCTCCAGCGCGTCGGCGATCGCGCGGCTGTAGTGGGTCCAGGCGCCGGCGTTGACGATCACCGCGTCGGCGAGGTCGGCCGCGCGGTGCAGGTACTCGCAGAACTCGCCCTCGGAGTTGGTCTGGAAGAAGATCGGTTCCAGCCCCTGCTCGTGCGCCCAGTCGGAGATCTGCCGCTCCAGCTCGCTCAGCGCGAGGCCGCCGTAGATCGAGGCGTCGCGCTTCTCCAGCACGTCGAAGTTGACCCCGTGCAGGACGGCGACGCGATTGCGGACGTTGGTCATCGGTAGAGCTCCTCCACGGCTGCCCGGACCTTAGCCTCATCGACGATCTGTCCGATGCGGGGCTCGCCGGGCTCGGAGAGGAGGACGAAGCCGACCCCGGCGGCGGTGCGCTTCTTGTCGCGCTGGAGAGCGGCAAGGACGGCGTCGAGGTCGACTTTGGGATCGAGTTGGGTCGGCAGGCGGTGCCGGGTGAGGATCGCCTCGACCTCGTCGCGCAGCTCGGCGGCCTCGGAGAGACGCAGCGCCGCCAGCAGTCCGAGCCCGATCGCCTCGCCGTGCAGGTAGGAGAAGCCGGAGACGCCCTCGATCGCGTGGCCGACGGTGTGGCCGAGGTTGAGGACGTGGCGGAGGCCGCCATCGCGCTCGTCGGCGGCGACGATCGCGCACTTGTAGCGGGCGCAGGCGAAAACGACGTCGTCGAGGCCGGCGGGGTCGATCGTCTCGATCTCGCGGACCCGCTCCCAGAGCCGGCCCCCGGCCAGCAGGCCGGTCTTGATCACCTCGACGAACCCGGCCGAGAGCTCCCGCTCGGGCAGGGAGGCAAGCGTCGCGGTGTCAGCGATCACCCCTGCCGGCTGGTGGTAGGCGCCGGCGTAGTTCTTCAGCTCTCCGACGTCGACGCCGGTCTTGCCGCCGTAGGCGGAGTCGACCTGGGCGACCAGCGTCGTCGGCACCTGCACCACCGCGACCCCGCGCTGGTAGACGTGGGCGCAGAAGCCGGCGAGGTCGCCGACCACGCCGCCGCCGAGGGCGACCACGTGATCGTCGCGCCGCATCTCCGCCTCGGCCAGCAGCTCGACGACGCCCTCCAGCGTCGCCAAAGTCTTCGACTTCTCGCCGGGCGGAATCGCCACCGCCGACGCGGCCAGCGGCTGCAGCTGCTCGGAGTAGCGATCCGCGTTGCCGTCGGTGACGCAGTAACGACGGCCCGGCGCCGGCCACCAGCCCGACTCGGCGAAGAGGTCGAAGATGTCGGCGCCGACGAAGACCGGGTACTCGCCCGAGGCGCTCGCCGCCCACAAGAGCTTCGCCCCGACCCGCGCTTCGGCAAGCGTTTCAATCGCCGGCAACGCCCGTTCGACCACACCCGGGCGCCCCATCGGCACCACTGCGTCGGCCAGCTTCTCGTAGAGCGGCAGCCGCTCAGAGAGCAACCGCTCGACGTCGACCTCGCTGGTCGCCAGCGGCCGTTCGGTGCCCTCGATCCGCCGCCAGGCCTCAGCCGCGTCGATCTCCAGCAGGACGACGGTGTGGCGCCCCAGCGCCTCGCGCACCCGCTCGGAGAGGACGCTGCCGCCGCCGAGGGCGATCGCCCCGCCGTCGGCTCCCTCCAGCAGCGCGCCGACGACCTCTGCCTCGCGAGCGCGGAAGGCCTCCTCGCCGTCCTCCTCGAACGCCTGCCGGATCGGCTTGCCGAACTCACGCTCCATCAGCGCATCGATCTCGACCGTCTCCATCCCGGCCTTGCGGGCGGCGGCGAGCGCGGTGCTCTTGCCGGCCCCCATGAAGCCGATGAAGACGATCGCGGGCCTGCTCACGGCTAGCCCCGGAAGTCGATTCGCTGCTTGTAGGCCTCGATCGCGGCCAGGACGTCGTCGATGTGGTCGCCGCCGAACTTCTCGCGGTAGGCGCGGGCGAGGGTCAGCGCCACCATCGCCTCGCCCACCACCGCGGCGGCGGGGACGACGGAGGAGTCGGTGCGCTCGCGCAGCGCCTGGGCCGGCTGCTTGGTCTCGGTGTCAACCGAGCGCAGCGGCTTGGTCAGGGTCGAGATCGGCTTCACCGCGGCCCGCACCGAGAGCGGCAGCCCGTTCGTCATCCCGCCCTCGAGGCCGCCGGCGTGGTTGGTCTCGCGGTAGTAGCCGCGATCCTCGGACCAGAAGATCTCGTCGTGGGCCTCCGAGCCGGGGCGGCCGGCAACGTCCCAGGCTTCGCCGATCGCCACCCCCTTGATCGACTGGATCGAGGCGACGGCGCCGGCGAGGCGGCCGTCGAGCCGGTCTTCCCAGGAGATGTGAGAGCCGAGACCGGGCACGAGCCCGAAGGTGAGCACCTCGAAGCTGCCGCCGAGGCTCTCGTTCGCCTTGCGCAGGCGGTTGATCTCGGCCACCATCGCTTTGCTCGCCTCCGGGTCGAGGCAGCGCACCGGGTCCTCGTCGACCCCGGCGAAGTCCTCCGGCTCCAGGTCCGGGCGCTCCTCGGCGCTGACCGAGGCGATCTGGAGGACGTGGCTGTGGATCTCGACCCCGAGCTTGGCGAGGAAGCCGCGGGCGATCGTGCCGGCGGCGACGCGGGCGGCGGTCTCGCGGGCGCTCGCCCGCTCGAGGATGTTGCGTATGTCGTCGTGGCCGTATTTCTGGGCGCCGACGAGGTCGGCGTGACCGGGCCGCGGCAGGTGCACCTCATCCGGGGAGAAGCCCTCCACCGGCCAGGGGTTCATCCGCTCTTCCCAATTCTTGTAGTCGCGGTTGGCGACGAGGAGGGCGATCGGGCCGCCGAGGGTGCGGCCGTGGCGGACGCCGCTGCGAACCTCGACCGTGTCGGTCTCGATCTTCATCCGGCCACCGCGCCCGTGGCCGAGCTGGCGGCGGGCCATGTCACGGTCGAGTGCCTCGCGGTCGAGCTCCAGGCCCGCCGGCATGCCCTCGACGATCGTCACGAGCCCCGGCCCGTGCGACTCCCCTGCGGTGGTGAAACGGAATGCCGTCATCGCGGCAAGGCTATCGGCGCGCCGCCGCCCTGCGCATCACGTCGAGGTCGGGTTCGCAGCCGGTCCAGATTTCCAGCGAGCGGGCGCCCTGCTGGACGAGGATCTCGAGGCCGTCGACGGTGGCAGCCCCGGCCGCCTCGGCGGCGACCAGGAGCGGGCTGCGGTGATCGCCGTAGACCATGTCGACGACGACCTGGGGGTCGGCGAACCGGTCGGGCCGCAGCGGCAGTTGCTCGAAGGGATCCTCGCCGCCGAGGCCGGCGGCGCTGGTGTTGACGATCAGGTCA
>Ga0190275_10003974_pt1 | contig 10619 bp, 12 predicted proteins | sample Popmic550T_FD_133745 | JGI IMG/M metagenome (GOLD analysis project Ga0190275, IMG submission 133745) | Populus adjacent soil microbial communities from riparian zone of Yellowstone River, Montana, USA - 550 T | ecosystem: Environmental > Terrestrial > Soil > Riparian zone > Trees stand | place...
ATTCCGGGTGTGATCTATTCTCCGACCACCACGTACGTCTCGGGTACCGATTATGTCGGTGTGTCCTCCACAACCCTTCAGTCAGGATCAGTCCGAGAATTGTCGGGTATCGAATGGCTTATTGCTAATCCACCCAGTGGTGGGACCCTGTTGACGTTGAACTATACGTATAACAGACTTCCCGAAGTTATGCAAGCTTTGATCACTTCACAAAAACAAATTACGACGGACGTGCTGGTCCACCAGGCTCATTACGCGTACTGCACGGTCGTGATCGTTGTCGTGTATAATTTCAACGTTGACATCTCGGCGGTCAATACAGCGATTACCCAAGTATTGACGGCATTCTTTACCAAGAGTGGCTTTGGTGCGTGGATTCAGATGTCAGATATCGAGCAGGCCGTGCACAACATCAGCGGTGTTGATAACGTGCGTATGGCAAAAATTACCGATGTGGCGGCCGGTCAGCCGTATAATGTGCTGGTGGACTACACCACGCCCATTCTGACGCAGTATACGACAGATTTTAGACTTCCTGATTCCACGCTCGGTGTCTTAAATGGTGTGACCGTGGTACGGAGATCCAGTAACACGTTCTAGTAGAGGAGGTGTAAATGACAACTCCCACTGATACCGACGTCATTCGTGCGCCGTATGACTACAATTCATTTCCTTTTCTCGCTCCTCGTACCACCGATTCACGCATGCGGCACTTCTCGCAGGGCGTGTATAACATCGGTCCGCAAACTCACCTGTATAAGCTCATCGATGCGTTGTGCGGTGATGGCGGAGCGGGCAGTCTAAAGAAAGAACTTCTATTTGCTCAGTTTAACCAGAATCTAGATTCGATCTTCTTTCGCGATCTTGACAACATCTTTGGTCAGATCGCCTCTTTCATTCGCTACGCCAGCGAAACCTACGAATACGACCCTTTCACTCAGCAGTTGACGACCGATCAATGGTCTGAGGTGATGACGAAAGACGCTGCGTACCGGCAGCGGATCAAAGACTTCATGCTCGCGATTGGCATGGGTGGTACCCCTCAGGGTATCCGCATGATGTGCCGGGCGGCCCTCGGTGTGGACTGCGAATTGTACGAGGTCTCCTACTACATTGATTCGGGTTTTTACACTTCTTATCAGTCGTTGGGTCGAACGAACGCCAGCATGCGTAATGAGCTAGTGGTGCGCCCCCTGATTTCTAGCATTCCTCGGGGACTCAAATATCTGGCAACACGTCTCATTGAACGCATCAAACCCATGGACACCGTGTTAACGATCGACAATAATGGTCTTGCGATTCATGCTCCCGTTTCGATCAATAATGTTGCGGCGTCGTCATCATATTTCCAGGTGGTCAAAGAGGTCACTGGTACCCGAGATATTGCCGATCTTCCTCCGACCACGGTCCTTTCACAAGATCTTGGCATTGATCCTAGCTATCTCTGGGTCCGGCCCAACGCTACGGTTGAGGCGCCCAGTAGTGCGTTTCAGGCCACACAGGAAGCCTCACAATACTATATTTATTCGTACGACGGTGCGAGCGCTGTGGATACCGTAGAATACTGTGAGGATGCGGGCAGCACACGGACGTTGAATATCGTTCCATTCACGCAATATCGCAAAGATGAAGTCGTCAGTTTTGGCCCATGGACTCCCTGGGATCGAGCGGATTCTCCGGATAACTACCCTGGCGGTAAGTTCGGTCAGACGCCGTTTACGACTCCCGCATTAACGACAACTGGGCAAAACTACATTTTTCCATACACGTCCCAAGATGATTTTGTCGCTAGACAGACCAATATTGTGGTTGGACTCGGTGGTGAGGCAACCACTACGCAATTCCGTTTGCCAGTGACGAAACTTGATGATGTTGCACGGCGAGTTTGGACCCCGGAATTAGCTATTCCTCTCACCCAACCCACGCAACAATCAACAGTGTCTAGCCAATGGCTAACCCGGTCCACTTCGACAGTATAGAGTATTTATGAGCAACCCTCTGCATTTATCACCGGCCGGTCCGATTAATCAGACCCCGGGGATCACGCTTGTCCAGGATACGAACTATGCTGTATCTTATGTGCAGGCTTTCAAGAATTTAAGTAGTACTGGAAACACATATTCAGCATCCGGTGATCGGTATTGGTTGTCGGTGCCGCGACGCATGGATGATCTTATCTGGGACGTTCTGCTGATCAAATTTCGTACCTCGGTATCGATCTCACAAATCAGTTTTGAGCTGAACAAATTTGCTCAGAATTGGGAGATTTGGTACTACGAAAATTCAATACCAAAACCTACTGTCGAAGGTGCGCCGTACGAAGATCCAACGTCCCGTATTCCGGTTCTTGATAGATCACTGCGACCGCTCAAAGGCAAAATTGATACCGGAGTCATTGATCAGTGGTACGGTTATGAGTATCAGATTCGGCCGATCATTGCCCGGGCCATAGAAATCCGGGTTCAGCGGCATAATGACGGCACGATTAGTCCCAACACCATGCTCTCTGTTGGTGTGAGAAATCTTCTGTTCAAACGCAATATCTATACTGAGCAAGACGCCATGTTGCCTTTGGAAGATGGCGTTGATCCCATGGGTAATCTTGTTCAGTCGTACATCAAGAAATGGGATCCTTCGCAGGCTGTTGACGGGGAAGAGATCACCTATTGGCGGTCGGGACCCCAACCGGCTCCGGATGCTATCGTTTGTTATTATCTGGACTGCCGGGATGCCCGGGGTAACGCTCAGCGGATTGATCGACTATATCTTGATCCAACTCATTCAGGGTCGTCGCTGAATCTGTATTACTCGACCGATGACACGGTCGGACCTCGGAGACTTAATCTGTCTCGGGTAGTTCCACTGAGTCAAATCGATGTCGATTGGATTGCTGATGTTGGTTTGGATATGTCAGCATCTACCGCACAATACACGATTAATGTCGATGCACTCAACCTGAACAATAGCGATAGTTTCTGGTTTGCCGGTACGTGGATTCCTGGATTCAACGCATCAGGACCACCGGCCGTCAACCTCACTTTGTTGACCGATAACCTCAACAAGATTCAAATTATTTATCGAAGCAACCTCAATGCATTCGAAGTGACCTGGGGATCATTCACGGCGAGGTTCCCTTGTAAAGTATTCTATCAGGATCTTGATATCAATTTCTCTCTACGTATCGTCAAAGATCGTCTTGCCGAAGTGGGCGCGACACCGCATGTGATCACCACGGATATTCTTTATCCGAAGGAAGATTTGTATCCCGCTTCTACGCTGTACCCCGTGGGTCCGCAGCAGTATATTGCGGGTGTTCCGCCGGGGATCTACTTTGTGGCTCTTGACAAGAATGGTTTCGAGCTGTCTTCGGGATCAGTCTTCATGCCCCCGGATGACTTTCCGTTGCCGAGTCAGCTTTCGTTGAAGTACTGCCAGGGTTTCATCCGGCACTTTTTTATCAAGCAAGACACCGTGACTCATGCCGAGACGATGTCAGCTTTGTGGAACATCGGTAACTATTTGTTGCCGCAGGAGTCTTTCACGAGCGGCGGTCATATTCAGCAGTTCCAACACAGCTCGCTGTCTAACATGGTATATGGCGCTGACTTCACCCTGAACGAATTGGGATTCGGCGGCGTTGATCATTTGTATTTTGTGGAAAAAGAGTGGTCGCCGATTTGGATGGATTGGACGGCACAGAAAGGGATCTACTACTTCCCGGACGTGGTGTATGCGAAGTATATCAAGCTAGAATTTACTGATCTTACCCCGGAGCCGTACACGATTCATGACTCGGGAATCAACGTAGAATACCAGACGTTCCCCATTGAAGTCACTGCGATCAATAAATCGATCGCGACTCAGACCAATACCTTCATCAACACTTTGACCTCGCAGGTCTCCTCCACCCGAGGCGTGCTGTACGACAATTATTATGCGATCAGTACCGCAGAGTCATCGAACAGAACGATAGCTCCCGTTTATTTTGTTAATCTTGGTACGGGATCGGTGGGCACGGTTCCGAGAACCTATGACGAACCGGTATCAGAAACCTTGACCACCGAGGTTTATACTGATGTCACGGAAGCGACGTACTCGTCCACCAGCTCGGTGGCTATGGCGGCAGATGCGTTTTATACCGTTGTTTCGGGCGATTGGCTGATCAAGATTGGGAAGCGTTACAAGATTCCGTGGCAAGAGATCTATACGGCTAATCGGTCGATGATCGATCGAGACCCCCGTGTCAGACTCTTGCCACAGCGGTCACCGGGATGGTGGATTTTCCCCGGTCAGCAGTTACGTATTCCCAATTCCATCATGGAACAGATTACCAATACCTCCACGACGACCGAGAAGACGGTCTCCACGAGTACCATCACCACAGTCCGCAATCGATTCGTCAAGACGCAGATTCATCGGTATGAGTATCGCACTGCTACGCGCGACGCGGCCTTGGCGTATTTCGCCGGGGTCCGTGAAGTCCAGGTGTTCCGTCTCGATTACACTGTAGCCCTGGACACCGAGGAATACAATTTTCCGTTGTATGACACCGGGTCGTTTTCGATGGTGGACATGATTCAGTATGATTATTCGGGAGCGTGGAAATCTACGGCCCGTGCTGTTCATCCATCCGAAATGATCTATCCACAGTTGACGTTGTTCCCGTCTAGTGGTTTGTTTCCGATGGGTTCAGGAACATACGCACCGTCGAAAGCTGAATGGTCGGACTCAGATGATCAATGGTCCGATACTGACGCGACTTGGGGTTTCATGCCCTCGCCGCTGAAAGGCGTGGCCGAGGGGAAGACGTGGTGGTCGTTGTCGCTGGTCAACGCCATAGAAGTCAATGTTTATGATCGCGGGTTGTTCCAACCGATCACTGGTAAAGAATTAGCACCGCTGAGCGTGTCTGATTCTCCGGTCGGGTATTGGTCATCATTAAGTGAGCACTGGACGGACACCATCACGGTGTGGGGTACGCGGGTCGCGTTGGTTGCCGAAGAATTCCACAGCAAGGTGCAGTGGGGCGGACAAAGTGCTTATTCTATTTTCCGGGTTCAGGGCGTTGGGGTGGCCGGGATTGTTGGTACCGAGTTCTTCATCCGTGGACATTCTCGGGTTCGTATAGAGATTGATTACTTCAGGCCCAAGGACACCGGTAATGATCTCATTCTTCAATTGGTGGACGTGACGACCGCCCTCGGCGAATTCGTGTTGTTCCAACAGAAGATCACGGAATACTACGTCGGCAAGTGGAGCCACTACAGCACACGTTTCTATGCCTTGGGTGACTATGACGTCCAACAGGCTCAGGTGCGTTTGGTTGTTTCGGGGGACGAAGAGGAACAGGTCTACATCGGTCGTCTTTATCCCACCATGACCTCTATTGTGTATGAATATTCCAATGATGGTGGAGTGCATTACTACGAAGCTACCGAGGTTGTGTATAGCGACGCCACGGTGAAGAGCTTGGTTTTCCCTGCCCCGGATAACAAACTTCGTGCCAGGGTCACCCTTTATGATCCAGACTTTGACTTCATTATCGGACAAAAAATTGTTCCTAACTATATCTAGGAGCTTGCATGACGACCCCTAGCAGTTATACTCCGACGCAATGGTTGGACACTGCGAGCGGCAACACGCCTTTGTCGGCGGCCAACCTCAACAAGATCGAAGGTGGTATTGTTGGTGCTTACGACAAGGCGAGTGGTTTAGCGCTTAATCCCACTATTGTTCGTACGGGCAGTTACACGCTCAATTACAATGATTTTGGTCGGTTCGATTGTTCGGCACAAAGCTTGGTGTCGACCTTCCCGGCGGCGAGTCCGGGTGCGTTGATCGGCGTCAAGAAAACGGATGCTACGGCCAATACGGCCACGTTCAACCCGGCCGGAACCGATACCATCAATGGCAGTACTTCACCAATTATTCTGCGGATTCAGCGCGAGACACAGATGTTGGTGGGGATCAGTGGTGGGTGGGTCACGATCGCGGGCAATACCCCGGTCAGTGCTCTTGACGCCCGGTACACCACACCACCGTTGTTTTATGCGGTGGCCGCGACAACACAATCGATTCCCAATGACACACCGACCCCGGTGACCTTCACGGCCGAAACGTACGACACCGCTAACGGCCATTCGACCACCACGAACACTTCTCGGTACACGGCTACCAAAGCCGGGTACTACCTGTGTTCGGGCATGATCTCCTATCAATTCAACAACACCACGGGGTCCCGGGCAGCAATTTTGTATAAAAATGGTGTTCAGTGGGCCGGTGGGGCGGGAGAGATTCCCCCGGTTAATGGGTTGCCCACCAAGCCGGTCACCCCGGCGGTCGTGATGAATCTTGCTCTGAATGATTACGTCGAATTGTGGGCGTATCACAACGCCGGTATTGCCACGTCCACCACGGCTACGGCCACCACCGCATCATCGCTGTCGGTGGCGTACCTCGCACCCTCCTAAGGAGTAAATCATGCCTCCTCTCGCTCGGGTCAATCCCTACCAGAATCGTACGCTCGACACCACTGATCTTGGTGGTGTTCGTCAGGACGTCCAGCAAAAGAATCTGATGAGGCTGACCAACGATGATGGCACGGTGACCACCCCGATCGTCGGGACTGTCCTCTCGCCCACCACCGCCACGGATATCAGACACTAAATGATCACTTGCCATACGACGATTCTATAGGGTACAATCCTGCGCGTGTGTGCAACCCTGTGGGATGAGTGGATGACATGGTGGCTGACTGTGTGGGATGAGCGAAAGGCCCAGCGAAGTCAGCGCGCCATGACGAGTCGTCGCGCACGGCGGCAAAAGGCATTGGAAATGTTTCGTAGGGAGTACGATATGGGACCGCTAGAGCTGCCGCCCGGTCCCGTCCACAATCATGCGCCGACTCAGACGTTCAGGAGTCATCAGGGAAATTTTGTTCGTGAAGGGTAAGCGGTGGAGTGGTATGATCACCGCCGTGCGGGAGTCATCATCGGTCAGGTTGACGCCCGAGGAATACAAAACAAATGCTGACCGTCGCGTCTTGGTTAGTGTGGTATCGATCGTTGTCATCAACTTCATTGTGATACCGGCAATCATGTGGTGGGTGTGGGTCGGATTTACCGTCCAGACTATTGGTATCATTTTTATCATTGTCTGGCAAGAATTTGAGAACCGACGTGACCATAACCGTACTGATTGGGGCGAGGTTGCCGATCGATGATCCTCCCACTGTACCGTTACAACTAGCGGAGACGCGGGAGGAAACGCCTTCATTTTCTGCAAATAAGTTAAAATTGCGTCATGAAATCCGAATTGGGTTAGTTGCTGGCGCTGTGGGCATCATTGTTATGGGCCTGGTGCTAGCACATTCGTTTGGTGTCTTAACGAGAACGATGATGTTAGCGGCTGGCGCGGTGGCGATTTTGGTGATCATTGCCGGTGCACTGAGCGCTATTGTCGACCGTCGTCGCTATCGTCGTCAAAAAACTACTCTGTAAAAACAATCTTCTTTACTCCGATGGTTTCCATCATTGCCAAGCATCGAGGGCACGGTCGAGAATACGCGGGGCTGTCCTGCCGACTCCATCGAGCGACATACACAGTCGCCCGCGCGGGTCGACGCACCCGGCGGAGTCCGGCGATCTCCGCGTGCACGGAATGCACATGATCACGATCGATGATGACGGTGGGGTCATTGCGCCACTTGTTGACCGACCAGGAAAGAATCTTTCCGCTGCGGACGATCACTGCTGCGTGCTTGGTGTTCATTTTTGACGTTTGACTCATCTTGATAGCAATATCGAGAAAATGAGATTCAGTCTTTGACAGAGGTGTCGAGTTACCCTTTGATAATCATCTTCAACTCCTAGAGCGTTTCTACACTGGGCTCAATGTTCCTACGTTGTTGTTGAATACATTTGTGGCAGAGTCGCCAGTCGGCGGGGAGTGTGCTCGGGTCGGCGCTTTTGATCGTGGCGCACATCAGACGTTTGCACGCAACTTCCGGATTTTCGTTCATCGGGATACCCGTATCGGGATTAATCGGAAGCGGCTCGCTCATGGACTTCATTATACACACCCCTTAGAAGTGGTAAGATTTCAAGTATGCCCCAAGCGAGTTGCGGAGGATGCACAGCAAGGTGGACAGGTGTGGGTCTTGCCCACTGTGGCACTTGCCACGAATCATTTAGTGGAGCTTGGACTTTTGATCAACACCGGAAAATGGGTAGTTCTCACGAACATGGATCATGCACGGACCCGGCGACCATGCCAGCCTTAGAACAACGAGAAACGGGGGTGTGGCATCGACGGGTCGGTGAGCATGAGATGAAAAGAAAAGAAATTTTTAGTCATTAGTTGTGTTCGGGAGACTGACAGACTATGCTGTAGACGATGAAGGTTATTCCGAGTGAGTACCACAAATTCCTTGAACTACAGGCACGATCGGCAGGGACACCCTATCGAGATATCTTGAATTTCATGGAGTTGTTGGCGAATGAGCTAGAGGGTGAATTTGATTTCTCGGTCTACAATCAGATTGTCGCCGAGCTAGAGAAGAAACTAGAGATTCGGTTATCCATTGGGGATATTGGCGAAATCTTCATCCTGTTGGCTAGTTATTGGGCATACGGAGAACGACTTTTAGAACGATTAACTCATATTGAGTCGAAGATCGTTGCGGAGAATGTGGAGTATCGGTTGTCGGTGTTGGCGCAGGGAAGCGATGTGATTCAATGAGACATTTGTGGTTAGCGTGGATTGCTAGCGGTATTGTTGCCGATGCGATCGTATATATCAAATGGGGCAAGACTTCAACGTTGAGCTATTACGTTCGGAAGAATCTGTATCTCGATGATCAGTCTTCGCGAAGACGTGTAGGTCAACTCCTGATTGTCACGTTCCTCAGTTGGCTTGGAATTCACATTATCGCTGATTGTTTGGAACCCTTGCCATACAACTTGTCAGGGGATTATCGGCGGGAACGGGCACTGTATGTCGTTCCTGATTTTGAAGAAAGGGCCGGGGATGGCTCATAGTCATCACGAAAACGAGCACCAGTATCACCGGCGCGGCTGCATTATCTGTGAACTCATCCACCGGCTCTACATTCTCGAAGGAGATGTTGAAACCATGTCACAAGCCTGGGAAGAGCAGGAATCTCGATTTGCGCGAGACGTTTCAGAACTAAAGTCGAAATTCGATACCCTCAACACTAAGGTTGAACAGCTAACCTCTCAGGTCGACTCGACGGAGGCGACAGAGGCCGCCGAATACGCCGCCGATTTCAAGGCTCAGCTTGACCAATTCGAATCCGCATTCGGTCTCGGTGGCGGTCAGTCGTCCGGCGGCGGCGAGACTACTCCTCCTGTGGACAGTGGTTCAGGCGGCGGCGAGACTCCCGTGGACAGCGGTTCAGGTGGTACCGAGACTCCCCCGGTGGACTCAGGCGGCGAGACAACTCCCACTGACCCGGGCACTGGTGGCGGCACTGTCGAACCCCCGGCCGGTGGCGAAGGTGGCGTGACGGACCCTACTCCGCCGGTGGATTCGGGGAGTGGCGGGACCGAATCTCCGGGTGGTGGCGTCGACTCTGGCACTCCTGACGCTGGTGTGGGTGGCGAGCCCCTTCCGGGTGAGCCCGACCAGGCTGGTCCTCATCCGGACAACACCCTCCCCGGTGACCTTGGTGGCGGCAGTGGCGGCGAGACTGCGCCGGAGCCGGGTACTCCGGAAGCACCTTCCGACCGAATGCCGGAGAGCCCTCCGCGTCCACGGACTCACCGGGTTCCGACCCAACGATCCCGGTCCCGGGTTCCGAGCAGTAAGTAAGACGGACGGCCCCGAGAAATCGGGGCCGTTTCCTTTTACTCCGTCGGGAATTCGTTCATTCGTAGCTCACCGTCGACATCGATCAATCCCGCAGCACGAAGTGCGGTGATGAGAGTTTCGGCAATGATCATGTCGTCAGGATCAGATTTGAAAAAGGTGTTGCAGGACACCGTGAAGATCAGACAGTTGCCCACGTTGATATTGACATATCCGGTCTGGCGTCGTGGATTATCGGTGGGCTCTCGGACGAGAAAAGTCCATATGTCCTGGGCAGTACCGTCCATCACGCCATCCCCCGCATGATCATTTCGATGTTTGTGAGCACTCGGTCGAAAATCTCGTCTCGCACCCATTCGATATCTGACAGAGCTTGTCCACCATGAGTGTTTCTGAGATTTCCGATAGCAGTGATGATTTCATCATCGGTGGCGTCGTGTAATGCCTGGACGCGACTGTGTAGTGGATCTTGTGTCCGAGCTTTCTCCGTCCAGTGTTTAGCGAAGTACTTCCGCACGGTCTCCGGAGTGATCTCAATCTCGATCTTCATTGTACTCGTCCCGATCGTCTATATTTTGTGTACGCATGAAATCGGTACTGTCCCATGCTTGCTGTAATTCATCGTCGGGATACCACGTGACGATGCCGCCCTGGACAATGGCTCCCTGAATGCGTGAGCCCCGTTCTTTGACCCACCGATCACGAAGTTTGATGGCTCCCTCATAGGTTTTGCGATATTCTGTCCGGCCGGTGACCAAACGTAATTTGTCGTCTTCGGTCTGGTGGGTCCA
>Ga0190275_10003975_pt1 | contig 10616 bp, 9 predicted proteins | sample Popmic550T_FD_133745 | JGI IMG/M metagenome (GOLD analysis project Ga0190275, IMG submission 133745) | Populus adjacent soil microbial communities from riparian zone of Yellowstone River, Montana, USA - 550 T | ecosystem: Environmental > Terrestrial > Soil > Riparian zone > Trees stand | place...
CGCCAGATGATGAGTTGGATGGGGCGTAAATGATGGCGGAGTCTGACGTAGTCATCTTCGACACGACGCTGCGCGACGGCGAGCAATCGCCGGGCATCTCGCTCAACCTGAAGGAGAAGGTCGAGATCGCCGAGCAGCTCGCTCGTCTCGGCGTCGACATCATCGAAGCCGGGTTTCCGATCGCGTCCGAGGGCGAGAAAGAAGCGGTCAAGGCGATCGCTGAAGCGGTTCGCGGCCCGGTTATCTGCGGTCTGGCACGAGTCGACGCCATCGACATCGACACGGCGGCGGAAGCGATCGCGCCAGCGGCTAAAGGCAGGATCCACACGTTCATCGCCACGTCCGAGATCCACATGAAGGCGAAGCTCCGCATGACACCCGACGAGGTACTCGCGGCCGCCGTAAGCGGAGTGAAGCGTGCTCGGACCTACGTGGACGACGTTGAGTTCTCTTGCGAGGACGCCACCAGGTCGGACCCCGATTTCCTGGTGAAGGTTTTCAGGGCCACGGCGGAGGCCGGGGCGACCACGTTGAACCTGCCCGACACCGTCGGATACGCCCTTCCCGAGGAGTTCGCTCAACTGTTGAAACACCTCATGCACGAAGTTGACCGCGACGTCATCTGGAGTGTGCATACGCACGACGACCTGGGTCTCGCGGTTGCCAACGCCCTCGCCGGCGTCGAAGTCGGCGCGCGGCAGGCCGAGGTTGCGATCAACGGGATAGGTGAGAGGGCCGGTAACTGCTCGCTGGAAGAGATCGTGATGGCTCTGCGTACCCGCAAGGCATCACAAAGGCCCGACACGCACATCAACACGAAGGAGATCGCACGTACGTCTCGATTGGTTTCGATGCTGACCGGATATCCGGTACCGGCGAACAAGGCGATCGTCGGCGCCAATGCGTTCGCACACGAGGCCGGCATCCACCAGCACGGCGTGATGGTCGAGCGGACCACATACGAGATCATGGATCCACACGACGTCGGCCTCGAAGGTTCGAAGATCGTGCTCGGCAAGCACTCCGGCCGCCACGCTTTCGCGAAGGCTCTGGAGGAGCTCGGCTTCTCGCTCGACAAAGCAGATGTCCAGCGAGCTTTCGACCGCTTCAAGTCCCTTGCCGATCGCAAGATCCGCATCACCGACGTCGACCTAGAGGCGATAGCAGTCGAGGAGATAGCAGCCGACTTCGATTACTACGAGCTCATCTCGATCCAGGTGGCCGGGGGGACGCACCTGTCGCCGACCGCGACCGTCCGCTTGAAGTACGCAGACGAGACCATCGACGAGTCCGCGATCGGTGACGGCATGATCGACGCGGCCTGCGGCGCGATCCAGCGCGCCACCGGTGTCGAAGCTCGGCTCGAGTCGTTCCAGGTCTCGAGTCTCACCGGCGGTATCGACGCACTCGGTGACGTGACGATCGTGCTGGCGGTGGGGGATGGCTCCACCGAGCAGCCCGTCAGACGCGCTACCGGTCGTGGCGTTTCGACCGACGTCGTCGAAGCCTCCGCTCGTGCCTATCTCGCAGCGGTCAATCGGTTGGTTCACCTCAAGATGAGAGAGCCGGCAGTCCAGTAATGGGTCAGACGATCACCCAGAAGATCCTCGCTGCCCACGCCGGGCAGGACACTGCCCGCGTCGGGGACATCGTGATGTGCAAGGTCGACCTAGCGATGGCCAACGACGTGACGGCTTTCCCGGCGGTGGACGCGTTCCGAAAGATGGGGGCCCCGGCGGTGTGGGATCGCTCGAAAGTGGCCTTGGTGGCCTCCCACTTCGCGCCGGCGAAGGACATTGCGTCTGCGGGGCTCATGACCCGGATGCGTGAGTTCGCGGCAGAGCAGGACATCGAGCACTTCTTCGACGTCGGCCGCGGCGGCATCGAGCACATCCTTCTGCCGGAAGAAGCACTGACACTCCCCGGCGACGTGGTGATCGGAGCCGACTCGCACTCGTGCACGTACGGGGCACTCGGTTGCTTCTCGACCGGCGTCGGTTCCACCGACATCGCAGCGGTGTGGGCGACGGGAGAGATCTGGTTGCGCGTCCCCGAGTCGATGAAGATCGTTTACTCCGGCCGCCCCGGTCCGTGGATCGTCGGTAAAGACCTGATCCTCACCGTGATCGGCCAGATCGGGGACGACGGCGCGTCGTACATGGCGATGGAGCACACGGGGGACACACTCGATCATCTGTCGATCGACTCCCGTTTGACACTGACGAACATGGCGATCGAAGCCGGTGCGAAGTCGGGGATCATCCCGCCGGACGACCGGACGCTCGAGTACGTGGGTCAGCGTCAGACGGCCGTCAGTCGCTACCGGGACTTCGACGTCTATCTGTCCGACGAGGATGCCGACTACGCACGCGTGGTGGACATCGATGTCTCCGCGATCGAGCCGATGGTGGCTCGTCCGTCGCTTCCCTCCCGTGCGGTACCTGTGTCAGAAGTTCCTCGCGTGAAGGTCGATCAGGTGTTCATCGGGTCATGCACGAACGCTCGCATCGAAGATCTGCGTATCGCCGCCCACGTGCTGGGTGACGAACGTGTCGCCGACGGAGTTCGCCTGATGGTGATCCCTGCAACTCAGCGGGTGTGGCAGCAGGCGAACAACGAGGGTCTGCTCGACAAGTTCGCGCAGGCAGGAGCATCGGTTTCGACCCCGACCTGTGGTGCGTGCCTCGGTGCTCACATGGGAGTCCTCGGCCCCGGCGAGGTTTGCGTCTCGACCTCCAACCGCAACTACGTCGGTCGCATGGGCGACGCGACCGCGCAGGTGTACCTGGCCAACCCGGCCGTTGCTATGGCAGCGGCGGTAGCGGGCGAGCTCGTCCATCCGGAGGAAGTCCGAGCCGAAGCACCGTTCCGGGAAGAGGTGGTCTTGATTGGGTAAGGCCTTCCTCTACGGAGACAACGTCGATACCGACGTCATCATCCCGGCGCGTTACCTGACGACCAGTGACGAGAAAGAGCTCGCGGCACACGCTCTCGAAGACCTCGATCCCACTTTCGCCACGGAGGTGCAGCCCGGCGACGTGGTCGTTGCGGGGAGCAACTTTGGTTGCGGTTCGTCTCGGGAGCATGCACCGATCGCCCTCAAGGGAGCCGGTGTCTCGGCCGTCGTGGCCAAGTCTTTCGCCCGGATCTTTTTCCGCAACGCGATCAACACTGGTCTGTCGATCAGTGTGTGCCCGGCTGCGGTCGACGGCATCCAAGCCGGGCATGAGGTCGAGGTAGATGTCGCCGGGGGACGGGTCGAGAACAAAACCACCGGCCAATCATTCGTTGCAGAGCCGCTGCCCGAGTTCGTCATGGACATCGTCAATGCCGGCGGGATGATCCCGTACGTGCGGACGAAACTGGGTGTGGCATGACGAAGTTCGTGTCGGTACTGGCCGGCGACGGGATCGGGCCCGAGGTGATGGAGCCCGCCCTCAAGGAGTTGCCCTCGGACTACGTCGTGAAGCGGATCCCCGCGAACGCCGAGCGTTATCTGGCTACAGGCGATCTGCTGACTCCTGGCGACATGAAGGAGATCTCCAACTCGGATGCGCTCCTGTTCGGAGCGATAGGAGACCCACGCGTTCCCGATGGAGTGCTGGAGCGAGGCATCCTTCTCGAGCTGCGCAAGCAACTCGATCTTTACGTGAACCTTCGTCCCTTCCCCGGACTGGACCTCGTATTCGTGCGAGAGAACACCGAGGGGTCATACGCGGGGATGGGTAAGCGCACCGAGGACACCGCGGTCGAGATCAGCGTCAACACACGGACGGCGATCGAGAGGTGCGCTCGGTACGCCTTCGACCTCGCTCTACAACGCCGCGGTCGGGTGACCCTCGTGCATAAGAGGAACGTCATGACCTATGCCGGCGGCCTGTGGACCGAAGTCATCGACGAAGTGGCGAAGCGCTACACCGATGTCGACCTTGCGTACGAACACGCCGACGCGGCCGCTTACCACCTAGTGACCGATCACTCGCGGTTCGACGTGATCGTCACCGACAATCTGTTCGGCGACGTTCTCTCCGACCTTGCCGCCGGACTAGACGGCGGGCTGGGCCGCGCCGCAAGCGCCAACCTGCACGCAGATATGGCAACACGGCCGACGCGTTGCGTCGGTCTCTTCGAGCCGGTCCACGGCTCGGCCCCCGACATCGTAGGAACCGGTACCGCCGATCCCACTGCCGCGATCGAGGCTGCCCGGATGCTCGTATCCACTCTGGAAAAGGAGCCCGTGCTGGCATGAAAACTTCGCCTTACTTCGACGTTTGCGGCTACAAGGTGACGAGTGAGCGATTGCACCACAAGGAATCGCTCATCCAGGCGGTGGTAGAGGTTCGGATCGGGCACGAGTGTGTTCGTCGCTCGGCCACCGGAGTGGGACCGGTGCACGCGCTCGACAACGCTCTCCGCGCCTGTCTGGCCAAGGAATTCCCCGAGCTCGATGATCAGCGTCTCTCCGACTACCGGGTGACGGTGGTCGACGGAACGGATGCCACCGCCGCCCAGGTGAAGGTCCTCATCACGTCTACGGACGGCCGGGACACGTGGGACGCGGGATGCATCTCGGAGAACATCATCGAGGCATCGTTCGAAGCGCTGTGCTCGAGCACGATCATGGGCATCATGCGAGCCCGCTCCGCCCGCCAAACCGTTCTTTCCTAACTGAGGTACCTACCAGCGCGCTCTGAGTGGGAAAGAAGCACACGTAAGCTGGGACAGATGACGGATCTGATCGTTGCATATCAGGGCGAAGCCGGGGCCTACTCGGAAGAGGGCGCCTTGGCGCTGTTCCCCGACGCCGAGCACAAGCCGCTCTCGACCATCCGGAAGGTCTTCGAAGCGACTGAGGTCGGGCGGGTCGACTACGGCCTGGTTCCCATCGACAACTCCCAGGCCGGGAGCATCAACGAGACCTACGATCTGTTCCTGAAGCACGGTCTTCATCTCGTCGCCGAGACGATCGTGCGCGTCGATCACTGCCTTCTGGGTCTTCCCGGTACCGCGATCGACGACCTGACTGAGGTCATCTCGCATCCGCAGGCGATCGCCCAGTCCGAGGAATTCCTTAGCACGCTCGAGATCAAGATCCGGGCCGAGTACGACACCGCGGGGGCAGCCAAGCAGATCGTCGACGAGAAGCTCGAGAAGACCGCTGCCATCGCATCTCGACGCGCCGCCGAGCTGTACGGGCTCGACATCCTCGCCGAGAAGATCCAGACGTACCCGGACAACTACACGCGCTTCGGCGTGCTCTCCCGTAGCCCCGATCCTCTTCACGAACCGAACAAGTCCTCACTCGTGTTCGGTGTCGGCCACGTCGCAGGTTCTCTGTTCCGATGCATCGGAGCGTTCGCCGAACGGCACCTCAGCATGTCGAAGCTCGAGTCGAGGCCCCGCGCCGGACGACCGTGGGAGTACGTGTTCTACGTCGACGTCGAGGCTCCGGCCGACGCGGCCCAGATGATCGAGGCTCTAGGCGAGGTCTCCGAACACGCCACGTTCACGCGCTTACTGGGGACCTACGCCTCCGGCATCTCCCGCTAGCTCTGGAGCAGGGCGAATAGCTCCAAAGCGATGTTGTCCGGGTCTTTGAAGTTCAGGACGTGCCCGTACCACTCGTCGATGATCGGTGAGTAAGTCACGCCCTTCTCGTCGAACAGTGCCTGCCATTTCTCGAGCTCAGCGCGGTCGTTACACGAAAATGCGACGTGATCCAAGCCGGTGCGCTCCGGCGTGAACTGATCTCCCGAGCCGCCGGCGTGTTGACGGAGCCCGATGATCAGGTTCGAGCCGGGATGGATGTTCACGCAGTATTTGATGCCGTCCTCGTCGCCTTCGAACAGCGTCTGGATCCCGAATAGATCCTCGTACCAGGCCTTGCTGCGATCGAGGTCTGTCACGGTTAGAGCCACGTGTGCCACGCCTGAGAACTCGGGCATCCTCGCCTCCTTGTCCTTATTTCCCACCCGTTAGGCTCTGGTTCTAACTCATTCACAAGCGGGAGGTTCAATCAATGGCGATGACCGAGGTCCTGCCGGAGGTAACGAAGTTCATCGAGGCCCCGAAGATGATCATCGGCGGAAAGAGCGTCGATGCGGTCTCGGGCGAGACCTTCGATGTGATCGATCCGTCCAAGGGCGAGGCCTTCGCCCAGGTCCCCAGGGGCGGAGCTGCGGATGTCGACGCCGCCGTTGCGGCCGCACGTGAGGCGTTCGAGGACCGCCGCTGGTCGGGTCTGCGCCCGGGCAAGAGGACCGAGGTCCTGATCAAGCTCTCAGAGCTCATCATGAAGAACCTCAACGAGCTGGCGCAGCTCGAGGCGATGGACTGTGGCAAACCGCTGAACCTTGCGTCCGGCGAGATGTGGGCGGCTTCGGACGTATTCCGCTACTACTCGGGCTGGCCGACGAAGTTCTTCGGCGAGACCATCCCCTCAGACGACAACTTGTTGATCTATTCCTTGCGGGAACCGGTTGGCGTGTGCGGCGGGATCATCCCGTGGAACTTTCCGATCATGATGGCTTCGTGGAAGGTCGCGCCGGCGCTCGCGTTCGGGAACACCGTTGTGCTGAAGCCGGCCGAGCAGACACCTCTCACGGCGCTTCGACTCGGTGAGCTATGTCTCGAGGCTGGGATCCCAGACGGCGTAGTGAATGTTGTGCCCGGTTTCGGTGAAGAGGCGGGCCAGGCTCTTGCCCAACATCACGACGTCGACAAGATCGCTTTCACGGGTTCGACGGAGGTCGGTCGCAAGATCCTGCACGCGTCGGAAGGCAACCTCAAGCGTGTGACGCTCGAGCTCGGCGGTAAGTCTCCGAACATCGTGTTCGCGGACGCGAACCTGAAACATGCCGCAACGGGCTCGATGTTCGGTGTCTTCTTGAACTCGGGCCAGGTATGCACCGCGGGCACGCGCATCCTCGTCGAGAAGGATATCCACGACGACTTCGTCAGCTCACTCGTGGAGTCCACGAAGTCGATGAAGGTCGGGCCCGCGCTCGAAGAGGGAACCGGGATGGGTCCCGTCGTCTCCCAGGAGCAGTACGAGAGGGTCACCGGCTACATCGATATCGGTAAGTCCGAGGGTGCTGAGGTGGCAACCGGCGGGGGCCGCCCCGAGGGTGTCAACGGTAACGGCTACTTCATCGAACCGACCGTGTTCACCGGGGTGCGCAACGACATGCGCATCGCCCAGGAAGAGATCTTCGGTCCGGTCACGTCGGTCATCCAGGTAGATGACGTCGAAGAGGCGATCGCGGTTGCGAACGACACGATGTACGGCTTGGCGTCGGCGGTGTGGACGAACGACGTGAAGAAGGCTCACCGGGTGGCCCGCGGTATCAAGGCCGGAACGGTGTGGGTGAACACCTACGGTCTATTCGACCCGGCGGTCTCCTTCGGCGGCTACAAGCAATCCGGCTTTGGCCGCGAGCTCGGCAAGCACTCGATGGAGGCCTACACCCAGTCCAAGCACGTCTGGGTCAACCTCAAGTAGTTAGCCGCGCGTCCGCAGTACGACGTTCTCGTGCTGGGGCTCCATCGCCAGGATCGGATCGGGGATGGCCTCGAGAACCTCGGGGGCGATGAAGAGCCTGACGCCCCCCGCCTCGATCGTTTCTTCGCCCGCGGCCGGAGCGTCGGCGAGCTCTATCTGGGTCTGTAGGCCACCTCCTAGGGCGTGGGCGGTCCTCAAGCGGATGCCGTGGGTCGCAGGGTCGAGCTTGGCGAGCTCCAGGGATCGCTTCAGCACTTCGATGGCTTCGGGGGTTATCTCGATGTCCAAAGTTCCTCCAATGAGTCCAAAAGTCTTCCGATAAGCGGGCAAATGACGCGCAGAAGGATACGTAGTTCTCCGCCTATCCCTGAGGGGTGGTTGACTGCAGAATCGTCCTTAAAGGGACTACCCGGCCGAGCCGATACCCAAAAGGTCGGCGTAAGCCGACCGGGACCGAGACTGGAGGCTTCGGGGTGAACCCCCTGCTTAGGGAAACGGACGCGCTCGGCGCGCCCGTCGAGTGGTACCGCCGGTTGGCGGACGTCTTTCGAGACGTCCTCTCCGAGCAGAGTCTCGACGCGCTCCTCGAACGGGTCGCGGACACCCTCTCCGAACTCATCCCTTACGACTCGATAACGATCTACGAGATCGACGACGACGGCCAGATGCTGGTCCCGGTCCTCGCGCGCGACGAGTGGGCAGACGAGATCATGCAGAAGAAGGTGGCTGTAGGCGAGGGCATCACCGGGTGGGTCGCCCAGCGGAAAGAACCGCTCTACACGGACAAGTCGCATGCGGATCCCACTCTTGCAGAGAACCTGGATTCGCCGCCGACTCCCCAAGCCCTGGTTGCGATCCCGCTCATGTCCAGGAAGTCTCTTAAGGGCGTTCTCAATATCTTTCGGATCGGCGAGGGTGCCAGCTTCACCGATGAAGAGTTCGAGCTCGCGAAGCGTTTCGCCGACGCCGCCGCTCTGGCGATGGCTCATGCGAAGAACCTCTCCGCCCTGGAACAGCAAGCGCTCAACGACTCGCTGACAGGGCTCTATAACCACAGACACTTCCAGGAGCGGTTGCGCGAGGAATTGACCCGCGCCAGCCGGTCGCGCGACGCGACCGCCTTGCTCATGTTCGACATCGACGATTTCAAGAAGGTCAACGACATCTACGGGCACTCGCTGGGCGACAAGATCCTGGTGGGTATCGCCGACATCCTTCGGGACACCGTTCGAGGCTCGGACGTGCCCTGCCGGATCGGGGGCGAGGAGTTCGCCGTGATCCTGCCCTCGTGCGACGCCGGAGATGCTTTGGGACTGGCGAGCCGGTTGCTGGCCCGCGTTTCGCAGCTGCAGTTCGGTGAGGCCGGCCAGATAACGATCTCAATAGGCATCTCGCAGGGTCCCGATCATGCGATGAACCCGAAGGAGCTCGTCTCGTATGCCGAGGCGGCCACTCTCTCCGCGAAGTCCAAGGGTGGTAACCGTGTCGTGCTCTTCGATAGCGAGAAGAGAGAACGGCCGGGCACCGCAGTCGCATCGCGCGGACGCGATGTCCGTTCGGTTGCATACCTCAAGATGCTCCAGAGCCTTGGTTCGAAACTGAACCGGCTGAACAACGTGGCCCAGATCGGCAAGACGATCGTCAACGTGCTACGGACGCTCATCGACTATCACTCGTGCCGCGTTTACGTGACCGAGGAGCAGATGCTGTTGCCGATCGCTGTAAAGGGCGAAACGCCCGGCGCGCAGGACGCACTCATGCGCCCGACGAAGGTCGGAGAAGGCGTCACCGGACGAGCCGCTCAGCTCGGCAAGTCTCTGTTGATCCCCAATGCCCTCGAGTGCGACTACGCGGTTCACCTACCCGGCAGCGAAGACATCGACGAGTCCCTCGTCGCGGTTCCTCTGATCTACAACCGTCGGGTACTCGGCGTGATCGTTATCTCGAAACTCGGTCTGAATCAGTTCCGGGAAGAGGATGTCCGGCTGCTGGAGGTGCTGGCGGGGCAGGCATCGGTGGCCATCGCCAACGCACGTCTGTACGAGGCCGAGAGGCGAGAGGCGGAGCATGCGAAGGCGTTGTTGGAGTTCGCCTCGCTGATCTCCAAAGCCCCGAGCTTCGGTTCGATCGGTCAAGAGACCGTTCGCATGGCGGCCAGGCTGCTCGAATCCCGCCAGGCTTCCCTGTGGCTGCACGACGAGCATTCCAACGCCTTCACCTGTGCGGCACACTTCGGATTCATCGGTGATGAGCGTTTCGAACATGTCATCAAGCAGCGCCTCGAACCCGTGAGCGCAGAACAGCTGCTGGCCAGTCGCACGGCCCCCTTCATCGCCACGGCACCCGAGATAGAGGCACTGTTCGAGAACTCCGTCCCCGCTCTGGCTGCCGTCGCGCCGTTGAACGCGAGTCACGGCTTGCGAGGCTGGATCGCGGTTCGGCACCCACACGGTCCCGACGGCCACTTCGCCGAGGACCAACTTCGTCTCCTCGAAGGTCTTTCGTTCCAGGCCTCGATCGCCATGCAGAAAGCGATCCTCTACAAGGAGCAGAAGGAAGACGCCGAGGTTGCGAATGCTCTGCTCGAGTTCAGCCGCGAGTTGGCACAAGCAGAGGGACTCGACGAAGTGCTCGGTCGCGTCGTCGAATTGTCGGCCCGCATCATCGGCTCGACCAAGGCTGCCGTCTGGATGCAGGAAGCACAGACCGGTGATCTCGTTCCGCAAACCATGTGGGGCTACTCCGAGAGCGAGAAGTCGCGCGTCTCGAGCCTCCGGGTTCCAAAGGATTCCACCCGAAAGTTCCTTGGCACACGCGAGCCTTTCGTGACCCCCGACGGTTTGCTCGAGTACGTGGAGGACTCTCGAGTCCTTGCCGGTGGATCGAGTCTCGCGGTTGCACCGATGCACCTCGATACTCACTTCGGCTGCATCACGGTCGTCGCGCCCGCGTACGGGGACGCATTTTCGGAGAAGAAGATGCGCTTACTCGCCGGCATCGCCGACCAATCGCAGCTTGCGATCGCGAACGCCGGCAGCTTCGAATCCTTGGAGAGGACGTTCTTCGAAACCGTCGAGGCTCTGGCCAACGCTCTCGAAGCTAAGGATGAATACAC
>Ga0190275_10003976_pt1 | contig 10616 bp, 10 predicted proteins | sample Popmic550T_FD_133745 | JGI IMG/M metagenome (GOLD analysis project Ga0190275, IMG submission 133745) | Populus adjacent soil microbial communities from riparian zone of Yellowstone River, Montana, USA - 550 T | ecosystem: Environmental > Terrestrial > Soil > Riparian zone > Trees stand | place...
CCATGGGGGCGGCGGGATGGGGGACGGTGTCCCGGGCATCACTCCAGGACGCCCGCCGAGATCGAATCGGCGTAGAAGAGGCCGAGGGCGACCGCCATCGACATGATCGCCAGGATCCAGAACCGGATGATCACGGTGGTCTCGGGCCACCCGCCGAGCTCGAAGTGGTGGTGCACCGGGGCCATGCGGAACACCCGTCGGCCGAACAACCGGAAGCTGCCGACCTGCACGATCACCGACAGGGTCTCGAAGACGAAGAGGGCGCCGACGATGGGCAGCAGCAGCTGCACGTTGAGCGTGAGCGCCAGGGTGGCCAGGCCGGCGCCGATGGCGAGCGACCCGGTGTCGCCCATGAAGATCTGCGCCGGCGGTGCGTTCCACCACAGGAACCCCGTGATGCCGCCGACCATGGCCGCGGCGATGACCGCCAGGTCGAGCGCGTGGTTGACCTCGTACACCGCCTCGTGGCGGAACGCCCAGAACGCCACCACCGTCATGGTGATGAACGCGTAGATCGACGACCCCGCGGCGAGGCCGTCGAGGCCGTCGGTGAGGTTGACGGCATTGGTGGTGCCGGCGATGAGCAGCACCGCGAACACGACCCAGCCCGCGTCGGTCATCTGCCAGCCCGGCTCGCTCCAGCGGGTGAAGCTGAGGGTCGTCTCGACGTCGGTCCACGCCACGCACCCCACGGCGAAGCCGACGGCCACCACGAGGAGGCCGCCCATCTTGGCCCGCTTGGACAGGCCGAGGTTGCGCTCGTTGCTGACCTTGATCCAGTCGTCGAAGGCGCCGACGACGGCCGCCCCGGCGATGGCGAGCATCACCAGCACGCCGCTGCGGGTGAACACGAGCCCGCCGTGCACGTGGCCCGCGGCGTAGCCCGCGACGGCCGCCACGACGATGGCGACACCGCCCATTGTCGGCGTTCCCGCCTTGGTGACGTGGCCGTCGGGCACGTCCTCGTGGATCGGCTGGCCGACGCGGTGGGCCTTCAGCCAGTCGATGAGGTAGCGCGTGCCGAGCAGCGACGCCGCCAGGCTGATGGCGCCGGCGATGAGCAGGGGGACCACTAGGGGGTGCCTTTCGTCGGTGACTGCGACCGCGCCGCGTGCGCGGTCCGGCGGTGGCCCAGCGCCTCTCTGGCCACAACCCGGTCGTCGAAGGGTAGAGCCTCGTCGCCCATCACCTGAACGGTCTCGTGGCCCTTGCCCGCCACCACGACGACGCCGCCGGGGCGGGCGGCGTCGAGGGCCCCGCCGATCGCCCGGCGGCGGTCGGGGTCGACGGTGAGCGCGGCACCGGCGGGGATGCCGGCGACGATCTCGGCGATGATGGCGTGCGGGTCCTCGGATCGGGGGTTGTCCGAGGTCACCACCACCTGATCGGCCAGGCGGGCCGCCACCGCGCCCATGAGCGGGCGCTTGGCAGCGTCACGGTCGCCACCGCAGCCGAACACCACGGTCAGCTCGCCGTCCCCGGTGACCAGCTCGCGCGCCGCCTGCAGGGCCTGGTCGAGCGCGTCGGGCTTGTGGGCGTAGTCGACGACGACGGTGAAGGGCTGGCCGGCGTCGACGGCTTCGAAGCGACCGGGCACCGGCCGCGCCGCGGCGAGCCCACGCGCGACCGTGGCCGGCTCGACGCCGAGCACGGCGGCGGCCGTGGCCGCACCGACGGCGTTGCGCACGTTGAACCGCCCGGCCAGCGCCAGCTCGATCCGTGCACCCCGCCAGGTGAAGGCGGCCCCGGACGGCGACAGCACGAGATCGGCCGCGTCCGCCAGCCCGTAGGGCTGGACGCCCACGCCGTCCCGGCCGGCCACCACGGCGAGCAGCCGGCGCCCCCACGGGTCGTCCGCGCACACCACCGCCCGATCGGTGAAGGCGGGGCTGAACAAACGCGCCTTGGCGGCGAAGTAGGCGTCCATCGTGCCGTGGAAGTCGAGGTGGTCCTGGGACAGGTTGGTGAACACGGCCACCGCGAATCGGGTGGCGTCCACCCGGCGCAGCTCGAGCCCGTGCGAGGACACCTCCATCGCCACCGCGGCGTCGCCCCGGCGGCGGTGCTCGGCGAGCAGCGCCTGCAGCTCGGGGGCCTCGGGGGTGGTGCGTGCGCCCGACAGCGTGCCGATCACCCCGCAGGGTCGCCCGTCGGCGGCCAGGATCGACGCCAGCAGGTGGGTCATGGTGGTCTTGCCGGCCGTGCCGGTCACTCCCACCACGTCGAGCGCCCGGCTGGGGTGACCCCAGAACGCGGCGGCCACCGGCCCGAGCGCCGCCCGCACGTCATCGACGACCAGCTGGGGCACCTCGAGGGGCAGCTCGTGGTCGACGACGAGCGCGACGGCACCGGCGGCGATGGCGGCCGGCGCCAGGTCGTGACCGTCGGCCCGCGTCCCCCGTACGCAGCAGAAGAGCGCGCCGTCACCGACGGCGCGCGTGTCGTGCACCACCGCGTCGAGGTCGGGATCGCGCCCGGGCCCGGCGGTGCGGACCCCGACGCCCTCGACGAGGGTGGCGAGGTGACGGAACCGCACCCCTATCCCCCGGGTGCCCCGGGGGCCGCCGCCCCGGCGCGGCGGGCGGCGGGGTCGGCTGGGGCGGTGGCCCCGGCCGGGGGCAGCGTCGTGGCGCCCACGGTCGGGGGCAGGGTGGTCGCAGGTCCCGTCGGCGGCAGCGTCGTGGGCGGCACGGTGCTGGGCGGGACCGTCGTCGGCGCCGTCGCCGGGGTGCCGCGGACGCGGCCGTCGGAGGTCGAGATGGCGAGCGGCGCCTGCTCCTCGGGGGCCGAGGGCGCCACCCCCATGCTGCGGGCGGCGTGATGACCGATGTCGGCGAAGGCCGGCGCCGCCACCTCGCTGGCGAAGGGCGAGGTCGTCGGCTCGTCGATGACCACGATGATCGACAGCTTCGGGTCGTCGGCGGGCAGGAACCCGGCGAAGGTCGAGATGTAGTCGTAGCCGCCTTCGCCGTTGTCGTAGCCGCCGCCCTCCTGGGGCTTGCGGGCCGTGCCGGTCTTGCCGGCGGCGGCGTAGCCCTCGATGGCGGCGGCCTCGCCGGTGCCGTTGTCGATCACCTCGGTCAGCATGGCACGCATCTGTGCGGCGGTCGTCGGCGACACCACCCGGCGGGGGTCTCCGGGCGAGGCGGGGTGCAGCTCACCTTCGGTGTCGCGGGTGGCCTGCACCAGGGTGGGCGGCACGTAGGCGCCGTCGTTGGCGAGGACGTTGTAGGCGAAGAGCATCTGCATGGCGGTGACCGAGATCCCCTGGCCGAGCGGTATGGACCCGATGGAGGTGCCGGACCAGTCGTCGAGGTCGAGCATCTGGCCCGTCTCCTCGAAGGGCAGGCCCAACCCGGTGTCACCACCGAACCCGAAGCGGCGAAGGTACTCGTCGAGCCTGTCGGCACCCAGCTCCTGGGCGATCTTGATGGTGCCGACGTTCGAGGACAGGGCCAGGATCTCGGTGACCGACAGGTCGCCGGGGTGCTTGTCCTCGTAGGTGTGGTCCGCCACCCGCAGGGCGGGGGGCACGGTGATCACCTCGTCGGGGGTCACCAGGCCCTCCTCCAGCGCGGCGGCCAGCGTGATCACCTTGTTGACCGAGCCGGGCTCGTAGTTGGCGGTGATGGCCACGTTGTTGACCGAGTTGTGCACGATGCCGGTGGTGGGGTCGGTCTCCTGGTTGGCGAGCGCCAGGACCTCGCCGGTCTCCGGGTTCGAGACGATGGCGATGCCGCCCTTGGCACCGGTCGCCCCGATCTGGCGCTGCAGGATGATCTCGACCTCGTGCTGCAGGTTGCGGTCGAGCGTGAGGATCAGGTCGTCGCCCGGTACCGCGGGGTCGATGTGGTGGCGCCCCGCCGGGATCGTGCGCCCCTCCAGGTCGCGCTCCACGCTCAGCCGCCCGGACTTGCCCGACAGCTGGTCGTGGTAGGCGCGCTCGATGCCGGACACCCCCTTGCTGTCGGGGTCGACGGTGCCGAGGATCGAGCTGGCCAGGTCACCGGCCGGGTTGAACCGGGCCTGCTCCTCGAACAGCAGCACGCCCGAGATGTCGAGCGTGTCGACCACCTCGGCCACGCTGTCGTCGACCTGGCGGGCCAGGTACACGAAGCGGACGTCCTCGGTCAGCTTGGCGAGCAGCTCCGGCTCCTCGACGCGCAGCACCGGCGCCAACCGACGGGCGGCGTCCGCCGGGTCGGTCACGATGCTGGGGTCGGCCGCGATGCTGGTCTGCGGGATCGACAACGCCAGGTCGTTGCCGTTGCGGTCGTAGATGGCCCCGCGCCCGCCCGCCAGCTCGATCGGTTGGATGCGCTGGGCGTCGCCGTAGGCGACGTACCGGTCGGGGCTGATGACCTGCACGTAGGCGAGGCGGAGGACGATGATCACGAAGAGCGTGGTGAGCACGACCAGCAGCCCGAGCGAGCGCGAGCGGGGGTTGCCCGGCCGTGCCCGGCGGGGCAGCGGATGGCCGCCCGGGCCCGAACCGCCTGCGCCGCCGCCGGACGGGCCGCCAGGACCGGAGCGGTCGCGGCGGCGGGCTGGCCCGGTGCCGACCGAGCGTCGCGCCGTGGATCCGGCGCCGGCGCGGCCGGCGCCCCGGCCGGCGCGCGTGGGCGCGGTCGTCCGACGGGGCGCGCCCGCGCCGGTGGACCGGCGGGACGTGCGGGCCGGCTCCTTCCTGGTGCGCGTCGAGGTCGACGTGCGCACCGGTGACGACGACCGCCGCTTCGGACCGGAGCCGGCCTTCGACCCACGTGCCGGCGCCGGGGACGACGACGACCGCCGCCCGCTGGCGGACCCGGTGGCCGACGTGCGCGCCGGCGACGAGGGCGCGGCCCGTCGTACCGGGGCGGAGCTTGCCTTCGACCCACGCGCGGCCGACGACGACGCCGGGCGCGCTCCCTTGGTGTCCGGACGCGGGTTGCCGGAGGACCGACCCGGGCTCGAACGGGCGGAGCGGGTGGTGGTTCGGTCCGGGGAGCGACCTGAACCGCCGGCCCGGGTGCGACGACCCCCAGGGGTCGGGCGCCCGGATCCGCTCCGCGGGGTCATGGCGTGGCCTCGAGATAGGGCTTGACCCGCGCCGCGCTGGTATCCGGGGCGGTGTCCGCCTCGTCCTCGTCGGCCTCGGCCCCCTCGGGCGGAGCGGGCTCGTCGGGGGTCAGCCACACGACGTCGCCGGCCGGCACCATGCCGAGGTCCTCGATGGCCGCGTTCTTGATGCGCTCGGGCGACTTGAGCTCGGCCACCTCGAGGCTCAGCTCCTCGTAGCGGGCCTGCTCGGCCGCCACCTCGGCGTCGAGCTCGTCGATGGCGGCCTGGCGCTCGATGAGCAACGCGTGGCACACCGCCACGGCGAACAGCGCCACGAAGGCGAGGACGGTCAGCACCACGCCGGCGCGGGGGCTGAGGCGGATGCCCTCGGGGGTGCGCCGGACGACGCGCAGGTGGCGCGACCGGTCGGCCTCGTCGCGGCGCGGTTGCACCTGGGGCAGGCGAAGGACTCGGGCTGTGGCCATCACGCCACCTCCTGCAGATCGAGCTTCTCGACGGCGCGGAGGCGGGCCGCCTCGGCGCGGGGGTTCTCGTTGGTCTCGGCGTCGGACGGACGCCACGCGCTGCGGCGGAGCAAGGTGACGGTGGGACGGACGTGCGACGGCGTGGGCAGGTGCGACGGCCCCGTCCAGCCACCGGTCGCCGCATGGCGGAACCGCGCTTTGACGATGCGGTCCTCGCCCGAGTGGTAGGCGATGGCGACGCAACGGCCACCGGGCACCAGCACGTCGATGGCGTCGTCGAGCGTGCCCGGCAGGATCGCCAGCTCGTCGTTGACGGCGATGCGCAGGGCCTGGAACGTGCGACGGGCCGGGTGGCCACCTCGACGTCGGGTGGCCGCCGGCACGGCGTCGCGCACGATGTCGGCCAGCGCGTCTGTCGTGGCGACCGGCCGGTGGGCGACGATCGCCCGGGCGACGCGCCCGGCGAAGCGCTCGTCGCCGTAGGTGTGCAGGATCCGGGCCAGCTCGGCCTCGTCCGCGCCGTTGACGATGTCTGCGGCGCTGAGGGGCCGGCTCGGGTCCATGCGCATGTCGAGGGGTCCCGCACCCCGGTAGCTGAAGCCGCGCTCGGGACGATCGAACTGAGGTGAGCTGACCCCCAGGTCGAAGAGCGCGCCGCTGGCGCCGTCGTGGCCGAGGCCGGGGAGCACCTCGGCCACCACGCGGGCGATCTCGTCGAAGCGGGTGCGCCGCACCGTGGCGCGGCCGCCGAAGCGGGCCAGGCGCGCGCTGGCGGCCGCGATGGCGTCGGGGTCCTGGTCGAGACCGAGGATCGACAGGTGGGGGTGCGCGTCGAGCAACGCCTCGGCGTGGCCGCCGCCGCCGAGGGTGGCGTCGACCACCACGCCCGGCGGCACGGGGGCGAACAGCTCGACCACCAGATCGACGAGCACCGGCCGGTGCTCGAACTCCAGGTGCGACCCGCTCACCCGTCGACCTCCGGTCGGAGGGCGCCGGCCGGGATGTCTCCCCGGAACCGGCTCGATGGCAAGCAAGCGGAGTCGATGTCTTCCACCGCACCGACCGGGGGCCTGCGGGTGAACGGGACCGCACCTGTGTGGTGGTGGGCTGAATGGTGGACGCGGGGGGACGTCACAGCTTGAGGTCCCTCGCGCCCTGCCGAAGGGCCGCGTGCGGCCCGTCGGGGATGGACTCCATGCGCTGGTCCCAGCGGTCGCGGGACCAGACGGCCAGGCGCTGGCGGGCGCCGACGACCATGACCGGGCCGGCGAGATCGCCGAAGGCACGGAGCGACTTGTGTACGACGATGCGGCCCTGACCGTCGGGCTGCACCGGGAAGGTGGACGCGACGAACGCCTCCGCCGCCTCCTCCGAGACGATGCCGAGGGCCACGCCGTCGTCCCACTTGGCGAAGACGGTCTCGATCTGGTCGTCGGGCCAGAGGCCGAGGTAGCCGTCGAGCGGGCCGAGGTAGGCGCCGGCGGCGAGGCGGGGGCGGAACGGTGCCGGCAGCACCAGCCGGCTCTTGTCGTCGACCGAGTGCTCGAAGGAGCCGGTGAAGAAGCGGGGGCCCGCCGGGCGCGCCGGGGCGGCGACCGCTCCGGTGGCGGTCGACTCAGCGCCTGTCTCGGCGTCCGGGGGAGTACGGCTGCCTTCCACTTCGTGGGAAATTACCCCACTACCTCCCCCACGACAAGGGATCCCCCCACGTTTTCCCAGGTGGGAGCCGATTCCCGTCCCTCAGAGCGTGCCGCGGAGGGCGCGTGCGACCCGTCGCCGGAGCGATCAAACCGGCCACAGTCCGTGGCGCCTCGGTGTCAGGCGGTTGCGGACCGCGTCCTAGCGCGCCCTGTGGTCGACCGTCGCGCGCCCTGGGCGCGCCCGCGGCGAGGACGCGACACCGCCTCCGGCGACGTGGACGTCAGGCGGGGAGGTGCCGGACGAGCGCCTCGACGAGCGCGGCCGGGTCGTGGCCGACACCCACCGCCGCGTCCCTCAGCGCACCGGCTCCGGCGGCGTCGAGCCGCAGCAGCTCGGTCAGCGGCGCCGGATCCCAGCGGGCGTAGGCCGCGCACTGGAAGCGCGCCGCCCCCCGCGTGCGCCGCTGGCTGACGCCCACCACCTTGCGCCCGTCCGTCGACGTCACCTCGCCGGACCCCACGGTGCCGAAGCACACGAGGCGCCCGAGCGGCCCGCACGCCAGGGCCCCCTGGTGCACCTCCGTCGGCCGCAGGTCGAGATCGGCCAGCGCGGCCTGCCACGACCGTCCGACCCAGTGCGCCGCCCGGCCGACGTCGTGGTCCCACAGGGGATCGCCGGCGGGAACGATCAGGTCGACCCACGCCATGGTCGTCGGCTCGACCAGCACAACACCCCCGCCCGAGCGCCGGCGCACCACCGCGATCCCCCGCCGGGCGGCCGCGTCGCGATCGACGATCCCCTCCGCCTGGGTGGAGCCGAGCACCAGCGCCGGAGCGGTCGCCTCGAGCACCCACACCGCCCGATGGGCGGGATCGGGCAGGGGGCGGGCGTGCAGCGCGGCGGCGTCGCCCCGGATGTGGTGCAGCTGCCAGCCGACGGGCGCGCCGGGGACGCCGGCCGCGCTGACGGCGGGTCCGAGGGCGGGTCCGACGGTCGGGCCGACGGGGCCCGCTGGCCGGCTCACGAGGGGCTCACTGGGGGGTCACGCCGCGCTGCGCAGGTACGGCGTCCAGGTCTCGGGCACCGCGCCGACGGCGAAGGTCAGCCAGCTCGTCCCCCGAGGCTCGGACGGCGGTCGGTGCAACCGCATCGAGGTCTCGTCGAGCATGCGGTCCCGTTTGCGCACGTTGCACGGCCGGCACGCGGCCACGACGTTGTCCCACGCATGGGGGCCGCCCCGGCTACGGGGGACGACGTGGTCGATGCTCTCGGCGGGCGCGTTGCAGTACTGGCAGCGGTGACCGTCCCGGGCGAAGATCGACCGGCGGTTGAGCGGCGTGCTCCACCGGTAGGGCACCCGCACGAACCGCCGCAGCCGCACCACCGACGGCACCGCCATGACGAGGTGGGCCGAGTGCATGAGCGCCTCGCTGGCGTGCAGCATCTCGGCCGTCTGGCCCAGCACGAGGACGACCGCCCTGCGGTCGCTGACGACGCAGAGGGGCTCGAACGTGGCATTGAGCACGAGCGCCCGGCTCATCCCTGCAACGCTACAAGCGCACGCAGGGCTTCTGCTGTCCGTTTGCCGGCTCAGTCGAGTGCGCGGCACCAGCGGAGGTAGGTGACGAGGTCGTCCGGTGCCGGTGCGCGGTCGCCGTCGCCCCCGTACGCGGTCTGCATGCGGAAGCGGAGGTAGTCCGGAGCCGGCAGCGGCAGGAAGGGCGGGCGGCGCCACCACCCGGGCGCAGCCAGCACGAGCGCCTGGCGCACGCCGGTGGGCCACAGGCGGGGATGGCGGGCCAGCACGGTCAGCGCCGCCAGCATCCACCGCGCCCCGAGTGGCGGTGTCCCGCCGGGGTCGACCGCGCCCGATCCCCTCCGGTGCTCCACGGCGGGGAGGCTACCCCCGCCCAACCACGGCGCCGGACCGGTCAGGCCACCCCCACGTCGTGGCCCTGGCCCCGCCAGCCGACCGCGGCGGCGCCCACCAGAGGGCCGGCGTCGCCCAGGCCCGCGGGCACGATGCGGGCCCCGCGGGCGAACGAGATGCGGGCACGGGCGTCGAGCTCCGCCTGGGCGGCGGCGAAGAACACCTCGCCGTACCCGAGCGCGACCGACCCCGCCACGACGGCCAGGCGCAGGTCGAGCAGGTTCACGACGTCGGCCACCGCCAGCCCGACCAGACGCCCCGCACGCACGCGCACGGCCTCGTCCGCATCGGCGGGGTCGCGCCCCGTCGCCGCCCGGATCGCCGTGCCGGACGCCTCGGCCTCGAGGCAGCCCCGCGTCCCGCACCCGCAGACCCGGCCGTCGGGCTCGACCACCACGTGGCCGATGTGCCCGGCGTTGCCGCCCGCCCCGTCGAGCAGCCGCCCGTCGACGACGAGGCCCCCGCCGACCCCCGTCGACACCACCATGGCGATGTAGTCACGGGCGCCGCGAGCCGCGCCGACCCATCCCTCGGCGAGGGCCAGGGCCTTGGCGTCGTTGTCGACGTGCACCGGCAGGCCGGTCAGCTCGGCGACGCGGTGGCGCAGCGGGAACCCCCGCCACGCGGGGATGTTGAGCGGCGACACCGCGGTGCCGTCCCGCTCCATCGGGCCGCCGCAGCCCACCCCCGCCACGACCTCGTCGCCCCGGCGGACCTCGGTCACCAGCGCGGCGAGTCGTGACCACATGACTTCGGGCCCCTCGCTCGCCGGCGTGGGGACGGCACGGCGACCGCTGAGCCGCCCGTCGCGGTCGACCCGCCCCACTGCGAGCTTGGTGCCGCCGACGTCGATGGCCAGAGCTGTCTCCACGAGGCGGGGACGGTACTCCGCAACGCCTGCGGTCAGCTTGCCGTGTGGAGCGCGTAACCTGTCATGGCTCACCACACGACGGAGGGAGACCGAGGCTGTGGCCAGCATCGAGACCGCGCCACCCTGGGGAGCGACCTTCTCCGACTACTTCGAGCGGATCATCGCCAACGTCGAGCGCGTCATCCAGGGCAAGCGCGACGTCATCGAGATGATGCTCCTGTGCCTGGTCTCCGACGGTCACCTGCTCCTCGAGGACGTCCCCGGCGTCGGCAAGACGAACCTGGCCAAGTCGCTCGCGACCTCCATCGAGTGCAGCTTCGGCCGGGTGCAGTTCACGCCCGACCTCCTGCCGTCCGACGTGGTGGGCCTGACCGTGTGGAACCGCGGCGCCAACACGTTCGACTTCCGCCCCGGGCCGATCTTCAACAACGTCGTGCTCGCCGACGAGATCAACCGCGCCTCACCGAAGACGCAGGCGGCGTTGCTCGAGGCCATGGCCGAGGTCCAGGTCACCGTCGACGGGGTGACCTACCCGCTGACGCCGCCGTTCATGGTCATCGCCACCCAGAACCCCATCGAGCACGAGGGCACCTACCCCCTGCCCGAGTCGCAGCTCGACCGGTTCCTGATGCGCGTCTCGGTGGGC
>Ga0190275_10003977_pt1 | contig 10615 bp, 9 predicted proteins | sample Popmic550T_FD_133745 | JGI IMG/M metagenome (GOLD analysis project Ga0190275, IMG submission 133745) | Populus adjacent soil microbial communities from riparian zone of Yellowstone River, Montana, USA - 550 T | ecosystem: Environmental > Terrestrial > Soil > Riparian zone > Trees stand | place...
CGCCGCCAGCTCGGCGTGCACGTCGCGCGGTCGACCCAGGCCGCCGAGCACGTGGTCGCCGTAGTCGTAGGTGGAGTCGGCGAACCGTTGCGGATCACCCCAGGCGTGGTGGAATCGGAGGCAAGCGCCGTGGTCGATCGCCCACAGGCTCTGGTGCCACAGCAGCAGGTTCGTGTTGCGCCGGCTGCGATCGACGTTCGCCACGTACGCGTCCAACCAGACGATCTTCGAGGCGTCGGCGACGGGCACGTCGAAGCTGCGGTCGTACCCGACGGAGCCGGGCAGGAAGTCCATCGCCAGGTTCAGACCGGCGCTGGCGGAGACCAGGTCCTGGACCTCCTCGTCCGGCTCCCGACGGCCGATCTCCGGGTCGACCTCGATCAGCGCGAGCTCGGGGATCCGGATGCCCAGCTCCTGGCCCAGCCGACCGACGACGATCTCGGCGACCAGCGCGCGCGGCCCCTGCCCGGCGCCGGTGAACTTCACGACGTACGTGCCCAGGTTGTCCGCCTCCATCAGCCCCGGCAGCGAGCCGCCCTCCCGGAGGGCGGTCAAGTAGGCCGTCGCGGTGATGTGGGGCAGCACGGGAGCGAGCGTAGTGTGCTCCTGCCATGCGGGTGCGGCCGGAGCCGGTCCGCGCGGTTTGACCCGCTAGAGGTGCCCAGGTAGATTTGATCCTCGGTGTGCGCTCAGGCGCGCTCGTTGGTGTGTCCTTCGGACCATCGCTGAAACCAAGACGTGAAACGAAAGAGTAGGTCAGGCGTGTACGCGATCGTGCGCAGTGGCGGCCGGCAGCACAAGGTGGCCGTCGGTGACGTCCTCGAGGTCGACCGGCGGGCCGAGGAGCCGGGGAGCAGCGTCGAGCTGACCCCGCTGCTGGTGGTCGACGGTGACACCGTCACATCCGATGCGGCCGGACTGGCCGGAGCCAAGGTGACCGTGGAGGTCCTGGCCGAGACCAAGGGTCCGAAGATCCGGATCCTCAAGTTCAAGAACAAGACCGGCTACCGCAAGCGCCAGGGTCACCGTCAGCGGTACACCCAGGTCAAGGTCACCGGGATCGAGAGCTAGACCGAGCAGCTAGGAAAGCAACTGAGATGGCACACAAGAAGGGCGCGTCCTCGACCCGCAACGGTCGTGACTCCAACTCCCAGCGGCTGGGCGTGAAGCGGTTCGGCGGCCAGCAGGTCAACGCCGGCGAGATCATCGTCCGCCAGCGTGGCACCCACTTCCACCCTGGCGACGGCGTCGGCCGGGGTGGCGACGACACCCTGTTCGCCCTCGTCGAGGGCAAGGTCGACTTCGGCACCCGCCGCGGTCGCCGCGTCGTCAACATCCTGCCGGCCGAGGCACCCTCGGCCTAGGTCCAGCACTCCGGTCGGCTGACCGGACCACACACCTGCCGACAGAGGGTGGCCCAGATCTGGGCCACCCTCTGTCATGTTTCCTGCAGTTCGAGTAAGAGAGAGGCGGCACCCGTGGCGATCCCCACGTTCGTCGACCGGGTGACGTTGCACGTCTACGGAGGCAACGGCGGCCACGGCTGCGCTTCGGTGCACCGGGAGAAGTTCAAGCCGCTGGGTGGACCCGACGGTGGCAACGGCGGCCACGGCGGCTCGGTGATCTTGAAGGTCGACAGCGGCCTGACCACGCTGGTCGACTTCCATCGCCAGTCGCACCGCCGCGCCGAGAGCGGCCAGCCGGGCAAGGGCGGCCACGCCAACGGCGCCAACGGGACCGATATCGTGCTCTCCGTCCCGGACGGCACCGTGGTCACGGACATCGACACCGGCGAGACGCTGGCCGACCTGACCGTCGACGGGACAGAGGTCGTCATCGCCGCCGGTGGCCGGGGTGGTCTGGGCAACGCCGCGCTGGCCTCGTCCAGTCGCAAGGCCCCCGGCTTCGCCCTGCTGGGGGAGGAGGGCGAGACCCGTACGGTCACCCTCGAGCTCAAGGTCGTCGCCGACGTCGGTCTGGTCGGGTTCCCCAGCGCAGGGAAGTCCTCGTTGGTGGCCGCCATCTCACGGGCCCGGCCGAAGATCGCCGACTACCCCTTCACCACCCTGGTGCCGAATCTGGGCGTCGTGGTGGCTGGGCAGACCACCTACACGGTCGCCGACGTGCCCGGCCTGATCGAAGGCGCCTCCGAGGGTCGCGGTCTCGGGCACGACTTCCTGCGCCACATCGAACGATGCGCCGCGATCGTGCACGTGCTCGACTGCGCCACCTTCGAGCCGGGTCGGGACCCGGTCACCGATCTGGACGTGATCGAGGCCGAGCTGGCTGCCCACGGTGGGTTGGAGGATCGGCCGCGGCTGGTCGCCCTGAACAAGGTCGACGTCCCGGACGGTCGCGAGCTTGCCGAGATCGCGAAGCCGGAGCTGCAGGCCCGCGGCCTGCAGGTGTTCGAGATCTCCACCAAGTCCGGAACCGGGCTGCAGGGGCTGATCTTCGCCATGGCCGAAATCGTCCGGGAACGGCGCGCGTCCACGCCGCCCCCGTCACCGCCGCGGATCGTGATCCGCCCCGCCCCCGTCACCGGGGCCGACGAGTTCACCATCGGTCGGGAGAACGAGCTGTGGCGGGTACGCGGCGCCAAGCCCGAGCGCTGGGTCCGGCAGACCGACTTCGGCAACCCCGAGGCGGTGGGCTATCTGGCTGACCGACTGAATCGGATCGGCATCGAGGACAAGCTGCTGGAGCTGGGCGCCCAGGCCGGCGACGGCGTGGCCATCGGCGGCGCCGATGCGGTGGTGTTCGACTTCGCCCCACAGATCGACATCGGGGCGGAGATCCTGTCCCGGCGTGGTGAGGACCAGCGGTTCACCGAGGAGCGGCCGGCGGCCGCTCGCCGACGCGAGAAGGACCGCGCCTACCACCTGGCCGACGACGCCGACGAGACCAGCGGAGCTGCTGCGGCAAGTGACGACTCCGACGCATCCGATTGGGTCGACGATGACGACTGAGCGCTCCCACCCCGACTTCGCGGGGGATGCATCACCCGCGAAGTCGGAGGGGCAGGAGGTGCTGAACGCCGAGATCGTCCGCCCCGAGATCGCCGGCGCCCACCGGATCGTGGTCAAAATCGGCTCGTCGTCGCTGACCACCCCGGCCGGCGGCCTGGCCCCCGGTCGGGTGCAGGCGCTGGTCGAGGTCTTGTCAGCCGCGCGGGTGTCCGGCCGAGAGGTCGTCCTGGTCTCGTCCGGCGCCATCGCGGCGGGGCTGTCGCCACTGGGGCTGAGGACCCGGCCACGGGACCTGGCCACCCAGCAAGCCGCGGCGTCGGTGGGGCAGGGGCTGCTGATGGGCTACTACACCCATCTGTTCGGTATCCACGGTCTCGAGGTGGGGCAGGTGCTGCTGACGGTCGACGACGTGACCCGGCGCGGCCACTACCGCAACGCGTACCGCACCTTCGGTCGGCTGCTGGAGCTGGGTGTGGTGCCGATCGTGAACGAGAACGACACGGTGGCCACCCACGAGATCCGGTTCGGTGACAACGACCGGCTGGCCGCGCTGGTCGCCCACCTGGTCCACGCCGATGCGTTGATCTTGCTCAGCGACGTCGACGCGCTCTACACCGGCCATCCTCGGCTGTCCGACTCCCGGCGGATCACCGACGTGTACTCGACCGATGACCTGGTCGGGATCGACATCACCACCCGCGGGGCGGCGGTCGGCACCGGAGGCATGATCACCAAGGTGGATGCGGCCAGGATCGCCACCTCAGCTGGCATCCCGACGGTTCTCACGTCGGCGGCCCAGGTGTCCGGCGCCGTGGCCGGGGACGGCGTCGGGACGATCTTCCATCCCACCGGCAAGCGTCGTCCGACCCGGCAGCTGTGGCTCAAGCACGCCTCCGACGCGCGCGGGGAGCTGGTCCTCGACGACGGTGCCGTTCGCGCCGTGGTGGCAAGGAACGCGTCCTTGCTTCCGGCCGGGGTGACCGCCGTCCGAGGTCGGTTCAGCGCCGGCGAGGCGGTGGACCTGGTGGACCTGCGGGGCACGGTCGTGGCTCGCGGACTGGTCAACTACGACGCCGACGAGCTGCCCGGGCTGCTGGGCAAGACGACCCAGCAGATCGCCGCCGAGCGGGGGCGCGGTTGGGACCGTACGGTCGTCCACAAGGACGCCCTGGTCGTGATGGACACCGATCTCTAGCCGACTTGTCAGCTGGGTGGTCCCCGGGTCACCACCGAATCTGACACGTCGGCTCGCGGAGTGGTAACGGTTGATCACGCGTTCGTGTCGGAACTTGCGCTCTCAGGCGTTCCTTGGGTTAAGGTCAATTTTTGTTCGTAAGCCATCAGGCCGCGTAGACCTTTACCCATTGGTCCGGAGGCCGCAAAGACACGAGGTGAACATCGTGCGAAGCACAAGAATCTTCCGCCGGGGGGTTGCCGCCATCGCGGCGCTGACGCTGGCCGGAACACTCGCGGCCTGCGCCCAGAGCGAGCGCGAGACCGGGTCCACCACGGAGGAGGGCAGCGGCGGCGGCGACTTCGTTTTCGCGGCCTCCTCCGACCCGGTGATGCTGGATCCGGCCATGGCCAGCGACGGCGAGACCTTCCGGGTCGCTCGCCAACAGTTCGAGGGCTTGGTCGGTGCCAAGCCCGGCACCACCGAGGTTGAGCCGCTGCTGGCCACGGAGTGGAAGGCCTCCGAGGACGGCAAGTCCTACACCTTCACCCTGCGGGAAGGCGTGAAGTTCTCCGACGGCACGGACTTCAACGCCGAAGCCGTCTGCGCCAACTTCGACCGCTGGTACAACTGGACCGGCGTCAACCAGTCGGAGAACCTCAGCTACTACTACGGCAAGCTGTTCCGCGGCTTCAAGACCGGCAAGACCGGAGGCATCTACGACAGCTGCTCCGCAGCCAGCCCGACTGAGGCGACGGTCAAGCTCACCAAGCCGTTCGCCGCCTTCGTCCAGGCCATGACGCTTCCGGCGTTCTCCATGCAGAGCCCGACCGCGATGAAGGAGCACAATGCGGACGACACGGCCGGCACCGAGGACGACCCGCGGTTCTCCGCCTACGCCACCGAGCACCCGACCGGAACCGGTCCGTTCGTCTTCGAGAGCTGGGAGCGGGACCAGCAGGTCGTGCTGAAGCGCAACGACAACTACTGGGGCGAGAAGTCCAAGGTCGACCGCGTGATCATCCGGACCATCTCCGACTCGAAGGCCCGAACCCAGGAGCTGCAGGCCGGCAACATCGACGGGTATGACCTGGTCGGCCCGGCCGACGTCCAGCCGCTGAAGGATGCCGGCTTTCAGATCCAGAACCGGCCGGCCTTCAACATCCTCTACCTGGGTATGAACCAGAAGACCAAGGCGCTCCAGGACGTCAAGGTCCGGCAGGCCATCGCCCACGCGGTCGACAAGGCGGCCGTGGTCAAGTCCTCGCTTCCCGAGGGCTCGACCCCGGCGACCCAGTTCATGCCCAACCTGGTCGAGGGCTACAACGAATCGATCAAGGACCCGGCGTACGACATCGACGAGGCGAAGAGGCTGCTCAAGGAGGCTGGCCAGGAGAACCTGGAGCTCAAGTTCGCCTATCCGACCGGCGTTTCGCGGCCGTACATGCCATCGCCGGAGGACACCTTCGCAGTGATCAAGTCGCAGCTGGAGAAGGCCGGGATCAAGGTCACTCCCGTGGCCGCCAAGTGGACCCCCGACTATCTGGACATGATCCAGGGCGAGGCCGGCACCGGCAAGCACGACATCCACCTGCTCGGCTGGACCGGCGACTACAACGACCCGGACAACTTCGTGGGCGTCTTCTTCGGTGGCAAGTCCGCCGAGTGGGGCTTCGACAACCCTGAGCTGTTCTCGGCCCTGGCCTCGGCCCGGGAGCTGCCGACCCGCGAGGAGCAGACGCCGGCGTACCAGAAGATCAACGCCCAGATCGCCGAGTTCGTCCCCGGACTCCCACTGGCTCACCCCGCTCCGTCGCTGGCCTTCGCCAAGGGTGTCGAGGGCTATGTGGCCAGCCCGGTGCAGGACGAGGTCTGGAACAACGTCACCGTCACGCGGTGATCATGGTGGGGCGGCGCCTGGACGCCAGGTGCCGCCCCACACCCTGCTGACGTCCTGATCCCCCACCTCCGGGAGGCAGCCCAACCGTGCTCAGATTCGTCGCTCGGCGGATCCTGCTGATGATCCCGGTGCTCTTCGGCCTGATGGTGCTGCTCTTCGTCTGGGTCCGGGCGCTTCCCGGCGACCCGGCGCGCGCGCTGCTGGGAGAGAAGGCCACGCCGGCGTCCATCGCCTCGGTGAACGAGCAGTACGGCTTCGACCAGCCGTTGATCCAACAGTTCCTGACCTACACCTCGCAGCTTCTGCAGGGAAACTTCGGGAACTCGCCGAGGACCGGCGAGCCCGTGCTGGAGACCTTCATCGAGCGCTTCCCGGCAACCATGGAGCTGGCGATCGCGGCGCTGATCTTCGCCACTGTGGTTGGCATCCCGCTCGGGTACTGGGCCGCCAAGCGCGCCGGTGGATGGATGGACACCTTCGCGGTCGGCACCTCGCTGGCCGGCGTGGTCATCCCGGTCTTCGTGCTGGCCTACTTCCTCAAGCTGGTGTTCGCCGTCGGCTTGCCCGGCCCACTGCACGCCCTCGCGGTGCTGCCGTCCTCGGGGCGGCAGAACCCACGGATCGACGCCACCCACATCACGAACTTCTACGTCCTGGACGGGCTGCTCACCCGGGAGTGGGACGCTGCCTGGGACGCGTCCGTGCACCTGATCCTGCCGGCCATCGCCCTCGGCTCCATCCCGTTGGCGATCATCGTCCGGATGACCCGGGCCTCGGTGATCGACGTCCTCAGCGAGGACTACGTCCGGACGGCGAACGCCAAGGGCCTCGCCCAGTCGACGATCACCCGCCGACACGTGCTGCGCAACGCGCTGCTGCCGGTGATCACCGTCATCGGCCTGCAGACCGGAGCCCTGCTCGCCGGAGCGGTGCTGACCGAGTCGGTGTTCGCGATCAACGGCATCGGCTCGTACCTGTTCCAGGCGATCAGCACCCTCGACTTCGTCGTCCTGCAGGGCTTCATCTTGTACATCGCGGTGATCTACGCCGTGGTCAACCTGATGGTCGACCTCGCGTACGGCGTCATCGACCCCCGGCTGAGGACGAGGTGAGGGAGGTGATCTGCCCGTGACCGCGCTGGACGCTCTGCAGGGCCCGATCGACGAGGGCCTGATCGGGAAGCCGCCTGAGGACGAACGGGGCACCAGTCTGTGGCGCGGTGCGTTCCGCCGACTGCGCCGTAACCCGTCGGCGATCATCGGCTCGGTGATCGTGATCATGCTCGTGCTGATCGCGCTCCTGGCCCCGCTGCTGGCTCCGTACGAGCCGGCCAGCAGCGAGTGGATCGACCAGGTGACCCCGGCTTCGGTGCCCGGACCCTCGCCCGGCCACCCGCTCGGCCTCGACTCCTTCGGCTCCGACATGCTCACCCAGCTGATCTACGGCGCTCGCCAGACGCTGGTCATCGGCATCGTCTCCACCATGATCGGGGTGATCGGCGGCGCCGCCCTGGGCGTCCTGGCCGGTGGGCTCGGCGGCTGGTGGGACACCGGCGTGATGCGATTCGTGGACATCCTGCTGTCCATCCCCTCGCTCTTGCTGGCCGTCAGCATCGCCGCCGTGATGGGAGCCAACCAGTGGGCGATCATGATCGCCATCGGTGCCGCCCAGATCCCGATCTTCGCTCGGCTGCTGCGCGGATCCATGCTGGGTCAGCGGCGCCAGGACTACGTGTTGGCAGCCTCGTCCCTGGGGCTGCGGCACCGGCGGATCGTGATGGGCCACGTGCTGCCCAACTCATTGGGCCCGTTGATCGTGCAGGCCACGCTGGTCCTGGCCACGGCCACGATCGAGGTCGCCGCGTTGTCCTACCTCGGACTCGGCCAGCCCGACCCGGCTGTGGCCGAGTGGGGCCGGATGGTGGTGAAGGGTCAGGACCGGCTGCAGAGCGACCCGCGGCTGACGATCCTGCCCGGTCTCTGCATGACCATCACGGCTCTCGGCTTCACCTTGTTCGGCGAGGCGCTCCGCGAGGCCCTGGACCCGAAGTCGAGGCGTTGATGACCGTGTTCGATGGTCGCGCTCCGCGCTCCGCGGTCATCAACTTCCGCGGATCTCGCTCGTTCGTCGCGATCAGGAACGACGAAAAGCGTGTCGTCCCTGATCGCTCCTGCACTCCCGAAAGGCTCCGCCCGTGACCGGGTCTCTGCTGACCAAGGGAAGGCCCAGGCCGGAGACCAACCGGGAGGAGAACCTGCTGGAGGTCGACGACCTCTCGGTCACGTTCACCCGCAAGGGGTCCAGGCCGGTGAAAGCGGTGGACGGTGTCTCCTTCGAGGTCCGGCCCGGACAGATCGTCGGCATCGTGGGGGAGAGTGGAAGCGGTAAGTCGGTGTCGTCACTGGCGATCATGGGTCTGTTGCCGCACCGCGGGGTGCTCACCAGCGGGCAGATCCGCTACCGTGGCACCGATCTTCTGGCCGCCGACGCCAAGACCTTGAACGACCTGCGCGGTCGCGAGATCGCGATGGTGTTCCAGGACCCGATGAGCTCCCTCAACCCGGTGGTCCCGATCGGCGTGCAGGTGACCGAGGTGCTGCGCCGGCATGCCGACGTGTCCCGGTCCGAGGCGAAGGAGGAAGCCGAGGAGCTGCTCCGCCGTTGCGGCATCCCCGACCCTGGGCGGCGGCTCAAGGAGTACCCGCACCAGCTGTCGGGTGGCATGCGGCAGCGCGCCCTGATCGCCATCGCGCTGGCCTGCAAGCCGGCGCTGCTGATCTGCGACGAGCCCACCACCGCTCTGGACGTGACCATCCAGGCTCAGGTGCTCGAGCTCCTCAAGGAGCTGGTCAACGACCTGGACACGGCCATGATCATGATCACCCACGACCTCGGCGTGGTCGCGGGACTCTGCGACTTCGTCAACGTCATGTACAGCGGTCGGGTGGTCGAGTCAGCCTCCCGGCAGGAGCTGTTCGCCCACCCGCGGCATCGTTACACCGAAGGGCTGCTGGCCTCCATCCCGCGGCTGGACAGTCCGCGCGGAGAGCCGCTGCGCCCCATCCGCGGCACCCCTCGCGATGTCGCCTCCTGGTCGCAGGCCTGCGCCTTCGCGCCGCGCTGTGATCATGCCGACGAGGCTTGCGCCACGCCGGACCTGCCGCTGTTGGTCGACGGGTTCGGTGATCACCGGATGCGCTGCGTCCACCCGGCGCCGCTCGCCGGCGACGTTTCCGCCGAGCCCTACGAGTCCGACCAGTCCGACGAGTCGGAAGGAGAGCTGCGATGAGTGGGACCGACGCTCGCACTCCCGGCTCCGACCTGTTGCAGGTCAGCGGTCTGAAGGTGCACTTCCCGATCCGGAGCGGCATCATCATCGACCGCACGGTGGGGCACGTGCGAGCGGTCGACGGCGTCGACCTGGCCGTGCCCCGTGGGCAGACCTACGGGCTGGTGGGGGAGTCGGGTTGCGGCAAGTCCACGCTGGGCCGGGCCATCCTGCGGCTGGAGGAGCCCACCGCCGGGTCCGTGGTCTTCGACGGCACCGACGTCCGTTCGCTCAGGCCCGAGGCCCTGCGTCGGCTGCGCCGCCGGATGCAGATGGTCTTCCAGGACCCGCTGTCCAGCCTCGATCCTCGCCAGTCGGTGGAGAGCCTGCTGGTCGAGCCGCTGACCGTGCACGGGCTGTCGGAGCAGGACATCGACGAGTACGGCAAGGACTCCGCCACGTCGCACCTGGCCAAGGCGGCCGCGATGCTCGAGGTGGTGGGTCTGCCGCGTTCGGCGATGTCACGCTTTCCGCACGAGTTCTCCGGCGGGCAGCGGCAGCGGATCGGGATCGCCCGGGCCATCGTCCTCAACCCTGATCTGGTGATCGCCGACGAGCCGGTCAGCGCGCTCGACGTGTCCGTTCAGGCCCAGGTGATCAACCTGCTGGAGGATCTCCAGAGTCTGCTCGGGCTGACCTATCTGGTGATCGCGCACGATCTTGCCGTGGTGCGGCACATCAGCGACACCGTCGGCGTGATGTACCTCGGGTGCCTCGTCGAGGAGGCCTCCAGCGATGCCCTCTACGAGCGGCCGCTGCATCCGTACACGATCGCGCTGATGTCGGCCATCCCCATCCCGGACCCGGTGGTGGAGGATCGCCGGGAGCGGATCCTGCTGCGCGGTGATCTGCCCAGCCCGGCCAAGCCGCCGAGCGGCTGTCGGTTCCATACCCGCTGTCCGTACCGGCAGCCCACCCGGTGTGACACCGAGGTCCCCGAGCTGCGGGAGATCCCGGGGCTCGCGGTGGGTCGGCGGGTAGCGTGCCACTGGGCCGAGGAGATCGCGAACGGCACCGTCACCGTGGCCGGCCCGGATCTGGTGGTGGAACCGCTGCGGTGATGTCGGTGGCGTCGGCTTGACTGGCCCCATGGCATCCACAGCAGCTGACAACTCGGCGTCCAGGAGCCTTGCGGCGCCGACCGAGCAGGCATCCGTGGAGTCCCCGGTCGGTCGGATCGTCGTCACCGCCGGGCCGGACAGTGTGCGCCGGGTCGCCTGGCGTGCGGCGTCGGCCTCGACCGC
>Ga0190275_10003978_pt1 | contig 10615 bp, 11 predicted proteins | sample Popmic550T_FD_133745 | JGI IMG/M metagenome (GOLD analysis project Ga0190275, IMG submission 133745) | Populus adjacent soil microbial communities from riparian zone of Yellowstone River, Montana, USA - 550 T | ecosystem: Environmental > Terrestrial > Soil > Riparian zone > Trees stand | place...
ACCGGCCGTCGGCCGCGACCGGCAGGAAGAAGTCGAAGCGGAAGCCGGGCCGCACGTCGTTCAACACCCGCGCGCCGCCGAACAGCACCACCGTGCCCGGCACCCCCGGCGCGCCCGCGAGACCCGGCCCGAGCAGCGCCGGCCCGGTGCTGACGACCGCCGGCGCGGCCGGCCCCTGCGTCGCCCACAGGAGGAAGTCGAACGACGCGAACCCGACGGCCGAGCACTGCACCTGCGTCTCGCAGGCGTTCGTCGTGTACCGGCCCGGGTCGCGGGTGAAGAACGGCTCGCGCTCCCACCCGGCCGGGATCAGTTCAAACTCCGGCGTGCCGTTGTGTTTGGTACCGGTCGGCGTGATGGCCGGGGCGACGAGCGGCCCGCCGCGCGGGACCACGGTGGCGTTGGTGGAGCGGACGGGGGCGGTGAAGAACGGGTCGCGGAAGTCGGCGGCGGTGCCGGTCGTAGCGGTTGCGGCGACGGTGACGATCAGGAAGGCGGTGCGGCGCATAAGCGGTCCCCCGGAGAGGCGGCGGTAGCGGGAGAATCGGCGGGCTCGGCAACGCCGGACGACCCCGGACAACCGGAACCGCCCGATCACGCGCGAAGCTGCGCAAACCCGCTGCGGGGTAACGGTCGCGCCGAAATGTCCGCCGGCGGCCGGCGTCAGTACGCTGCCGTCGGCCCGATCCCGCGTTTCCGCTCACGGAGGCTCCCCCAATGTTCCGCGTGTTCACGTCGTTCGCCCTCGGCGCCGTCTTGGTCGCCGCCGGAGGCACCACCGCCCAGGACGCCAAGACCGACAAGAAGGCCGACGGCCCCCGCGGCATCTGGTCGCGTGAGGTCGGCGGCGTCGAGGTGAAGCTCGACTTCACCGGCGGCAAGGGCTCGCTCAAGGCGTCGATGTCCAAGGGCGACGACGGCGTCACCGCCACCTGTAAGTTCGAGATCATGGACGGTGTGCTGAAGGGCGAGGTCGTCACGGTCGAGGAGAAGGGGAACTTCCCGGACCCGCCGCCGGTCGGGTTCGCGTTCAGCTTCAAATGGCGGGTGACCGACGAAACCGCCGAGCTGTCCGAACTCACGGGTGACTTCGCCGAGCGCGCGAAGCCGATCATTGAGGGCCAGTACCGGGCGGTGAAGGGGAAGAAGAAGTAACCCCCGATGCCCCTGCCCTGGCCGGCGGACTTTCCTCCGCGGCACCGCCCCTGTACCTTGTGGCGCGTCGTCCACCTGTTTCACGGAGGCTCTCCGATGTTCCGCCCGCTCACCGCGTTCGCGCTCGCCGCCGTCCTCGTCGCTGCCGGCGGTGCCCCCGCGCAGGACGCCAAGGACAAGAAGGCCGACGGCCCCGCCGGCGTGTGGAACCGCGAGGCCGGCGGGCTGGAACTGAAGCTCGACTTCACCGACGCCAAGAAGGGGAGCCTGAAGGTCACCCTGATGAGCGGCGACAACGGCGTCGTGGTCGGGTGCAAGCTCGAGGTCAAGGACGGCGTGGTCCGCGGCGAGGTGAAGGACGTGGAGGAGAAGGGGAGCTTCCCGAACAAGCCGCCGGTCGGGTTTGAGTTCAAGTTCAAGTGGAAGGCGACCGGCGACACTGCCGAGCTGTCCGAACTCATGGGCGACAACATCGCCAACCTCAAGCCGGTGGTCGAGGGCGAGTACAAGCGGGTGAAGGGGAAGTAACCGGCGAGCGGCGCGGCGTCAGCCCGCCGGTGCAACCCCATTTGCGTTCGGGACCGCACCGGCGGGCTGACGCCGCGCCGCTCGCCGGCGCCCGGCGGTACAATCCCCGCATGAGCAGCGCCGAAAAGTACCTCCGCCCGGAGGTCATCCGCCAGGTGTCGCGGCTGGACCTGCGGGCCAAGTTCATCGTGCAGGGGTTCCTCACCGGGCTCCACGCCAGCCCGTTCCACGGGTTCAGCGTCGAGTTCTCCGAGCACCGCAAGTACACGCCCGGCGACGACCTCAAGACGCTCGACTGGAACGTCTACGCCAAGACCGGCCGGTACTACGTCAAGAAGTACCAGGCCGAGACGAACATGACGGGCTACCTCGTCATGGACCTGTCGAAGTCGATGGACTGGAACGGCCGGGCAGCCGCGAAGGCCGCCGGCGTGCGCCTCGACCGCAACTCCCCCGGCCCGGCCGATGCCCTCGGACCACCCGGTGAGGGGCAGGCGGGGAAGCAAAGCCGTCTCGCTCGAATCGTGCAATTCCTGAAGTCGGTGTTGGGGATGTCACCCGGCGTTCTCCCCGGACCGATAGAAGTGCTGGAGACGGGGCCGGCCGACGAGACGCTGACCAAGTTCGACTACTGCGTCTGCCTCGCCGCCGCGCTCGGCTACCTGATGATCCTCCAGCAGGACCCCGTCGGCCTCGTCGCGTTCGACACCAAGCTCGCCACCGTGGTGCCGCCGAAGAGCAAACGGTCGCAGCTCGGCACCATCCTGTCGGTGCTCGCCAACCTGAAGCCGACCGGCGACACCGACATCGCCGGCAGTCTGACGCAGCTGGCCCCGATGCTGCGCGGCAAGAGTTTGGTGATGGTGTTTAGCGACCTCCTCGCCGACCCGGAGCCGGTGCTGCGGAGCCTGTACCGGCTGCGCTACAGCGGCCACGAGGTGATCCTGTTCCACGTCCTCGACGAGCTCGAGGCGAACTTCCCGCTGACGGGGCTGGTGGACTTCGCCGACGTGGAAGGCCCGGAGCGGCACCTGGAGGTGGACGCCGCCGGCATCCGCGACGACTACCTCGGCGCGGTGCGCGAGCTGCGCGAGTCGTACCGCCGCGAGTGCGCCGGGGCGAACGTGGACTACGTGCCGATCGACACGTCCGTCGGCTTCGACAAGGCGCTGCTCGACTACCTGCAGATGCGCCAGCGACGGTTCGGGTAAACTGAGACGGTCATGACGACGCCTAGCACACCCACGGTCGCGGTCCTCGCCGGCATCAACGGCGCCGGCAAGACTTCGTCCGCGTTCCCGATCCTGACCGGGCAGCTCCGCATCCCGGTATTCGTCAACGCCGACGCCATCGCCCGTGGACTAAACGCCTTCGATGTCGAGTCCGAGGCCGTGAGGGCGGGCCGAATCATGCTGGAGTACTTGGACGAACTTGCCACATCCCGCCGGAGCTTCGCCTTCGAGACAACCCTTGCCGCGCGGACGTACGCCCCGCGCCTCGTAGCCCTCCGGGCCGCCGGGTACGTTGCCCACCTGTTCTACTTCTGGTTGAAGAGTCCCGAGGTTGCGATTCAGCGGGTGGCGGAGCGTGTGCGGTCGGGCGGACACCACATTCCCGACGAGACGATCCGCAGGCGGTACTCCCGGAGCGTTCGCAACTTTCTCGACCTGTACCGGCCGGTCGTGACAACCTGGACGGTGTATGATAACACCGACACCGCCCCGCGGGTGCTGGCGACCCACAACGGGTACTACGAGACGGTCGTCGATCCCGACCGATGGGGGCTTTTCCAGCGGAGTGCGAACGATGACAGGAACCCCGACGGAGCCGGCCGTTGAGTACTTCGACCTCGACCGCATGACGGCCGCAGTCCAGGCCGCGATTCGGGAGGCTCGGCTCGAACACGCCCGCCTCGGCCGCCCCGTGTGCGAAGGCCGAAACGGGCAGGTGGTGTGGCTCACGCCGGCCGAGGTGTTCGCCGGCTACGGGCTCGACGAACACGGCAACCCGCCGGCTACTTCCCCTCGACCGTCAGCTTGAACGCCGGGCTCGTCAGCGTCACCACGCCGAAGCCGTCGTTCTCCGTCGCCCCCTTCGGCACCGGCCGCACCCCGGTCCGCAGCGTCGCCGTCAGCTCGTACTCGCCGGGGGCCGTCCAGTAGCTGTAGTGCGTCACGCCGCGCGTACCACTCTTCAGTTGCTTCACCGGGAACGAAAAGCTCTTGCCGGCGTCCAGCGTCAGCTCCTGCGGGATGCGGAACTCCTGCGTCATCGCGATCGGCGGGTCCAGGTTGAATGACCCCTTCCCCGACAGGTTCAGCGTCAGCACCACCGGGTCGCCCGACTTCCACACCGTCACCGCCTTGTCGGACGTGTTCTTCAACTCCACCGTCAGGTCCACCGCTGGCGGAGCCGGGAGCTTCCCGCCGAACCCGCCGAACTTCTTCCCCGGCTTCGCCGCGTCCTCGACCGCCTTCTTGTACGCCTCCGCCGTCAGCGGCGCCGGGTCGAACACGTACTTCGCCTTCCCCGTGATCGTCACCGTCAGCGGCACCCCCGGCGGCACCGACTTCGGGGCGGCCGTCGGCTCGTCGGCCGCGGACCCGCCCGCGACCACCGCCCCCGCCGCCAGCACCGCCGCGAACATCGACCGGACCATCGCATCCCTCCAACTCGGGTCGGGCGAGCACTCTCAGTCCAGACTACGGAACCGGACCGGCCGATTGTCACGAGCTCGTCACGGCCGCGGCGCCCGGGTTCGGCCGTCCCGGGTGTTCCACCCGCGCGGGGTGCTCTATAGTGACGGGGCGGGCGCTCGCGCCCGTCCGCACTTCTACTACCCGGCGGTGACATGGCCGAGTTGAACCACGAATGCGGCGTCGCCGCCCTCTACCGCCTCCCGGGGCCGGTGGACGAACGGCACCCGGTCTGGGGCGGAATCCCCGACCAGGCGTCGAAGCTGATGCCGCGGCTCCTGCTCGACCTGCAGAACCGCGGCCAGCTCGCCGCCGGGATGAGCAGCTACAACCCCGCCCGCGAGCAGCTCGTTTCGACGTACAAGGAAATCGGCACGGTCAACGAGGCGTTCCGGGTCAACAACCCGACGAAGTTCGCCGAGATCATGCGCGAAAACTCGGGGCGGGCGGCGATCGGCCACACCCGGTACGCCACCTGCGGTCCGACCACCCGCCGCTACGCCCAGCCGTTCGAGCGGCGGCACGGCTGCATGTGGAAGTGGTTCGCGTTCGGGTTCAACGGCCAGCTCACGAACTTCGCCGACCTCCGCGACCAGCTCCTGAAGAACCACAGCTACCACCTCGCCAAGGACAACGACACCGAAGTCATCATGCACTACATCGCCCACGAGGTCCGCGGCGACGACCGCCCGGACCTCGTGGACGTGTTCCGCCGCCTCAGCACCAAGTTCGACGGCGCGTACAACATCGTGTTCCTGAACGCCCTCGGCGACATGGTCGTCCTCCGCGACCCGACCGGGCTGCGGCCGATGACGTACTCCGTCGAGGGGACGATGTTCGGCGCCGCCAGCGAGAGCGTGGCGCTGCAGAACCTCGGCTTCAAGAACATCCGCTCGCTCGCCCCCGGCGAGATGATCCTGATTCGCGACGGCAAGCTCACGGTCCACCGGTTCGCGGAGGAGCGGAAGCCGAGCCACTGCTTCTTCGAGTGGATCTACTTCGCCAACGTCGCCAGCACGCTCGACGACCGCAGCGTGTACCTCAGCCGGGCGCGGCTCGGGCAGGAGCTGGCGAAGCAGGAGCGCACCCTGAACCGGGTGCCGCTCGACCCGACCGAGACGGTGGTGGTGCCGGTGCCGGACACGGGGAAGGCCGCGGCCGACGCGATGGCGTTCGCGCTGGGCATCCCGAGCGTCGAGGGGCTGATCCGCAACCGCTACATCGGCCGGACGTTCATCGAGGGCGGGTCGCAGCGGGCGGACAAGGTGAAGCAGAAGTTCACGCCGCTTCGCGAGGTGATGAGCGGCAAGCGGGTGCTGCTGGTGGAGGACTCGATCGTCCGCAGCACGACGCTGCAGAGTCTGCTGCGGCACGTCCGCGAGCAGGGCGGGGCGAAGGAGGTGCACGTCCGGGTGGCGTGCCCGCCAATCCTGGCGCCGTGCTTCTACGGCATCGACATGAGCACGGTGAAGGAGCTGTTCGCGCCGAAGTTCATGGCCGGGCTGGTGCCGTCGGTGGCAGAGCAGGACGCGATGGCGGCCGAGTTGGGGGCGGACAGCTTGTTCTACCTGCCGGCGGAGTCGATCGCCCGCTGCATCGACCTGCCGGCGGAGCACCTGTGCCGGGCGTGCATCACGGGCCAGTACCCGACGGCGAACGGGCAGCAGCTGTACCAGCTGGCGCTGCGCACGCACGCCACCGGGGCGACGCCGTCGGGCCGCACCTACGAGGCGCCCGCGGGGACGTGCCCGCCGGAGCGCGTGAGCGTGTGACGGGGAACCGCGGCCGACCGCCCGAGTGGGGACATGGCGTATACCGACTTCACGCTCGAAACCGCCGAGTCGGTACTCGGTGTGACCACAAACCCGGGCGACCTGTTCCCGGACCTGCGTCCGGCCCCCGTTCCCTCCTGGCTCGCGGACTCGCTCGGGCGGGGGATGCAACTGGCGCTGGTCAGCGAGAAGGCGCGGTCGGAATTCATCGTCGCTCCCATCCTGCTGGCGGTGCGTGAGGCCTCCGGCGAGATGGTGGCGATCCTCTCCGGCCAGCGGCTCGACGTGGACGTGGAGCGTCGACTGGTCGGCGAGTGCGACTTCCTTCTCACCCGGTCCGAGCCGGTCCCGCGGTTGCGGGCGCCGCTCATGGCCGTCGTCGAGGCGAAGAAGAACGACATCGACGGCGGGCTGGGGCAGTGCATCGCCCAGATGGTCGCCGCCCAGGTTTACAACGAGCGGGCCGGCCAGCCGGTGCCCACCCTCTACGGTTGCGTGACGACGGGCGAGGACTGGCAGTTCCTCGGCCTCACCGGAACGGCCGTAACGCTTCACCGCCCTCGCCTGTACATCGCGGACGTGGGGATGGTGTTGGCCGCGTTCGGACGGGCGGTCGGTTCCCATCGTCCGTCACCCGCCGCCTGACGGCGGTCGGCTCGCCGGGAGTGTGACGTGACCGCCCCTACTCGCCGCGAATTCGCCGCCGTCGCTGTGGCGTCCGCTTGTGCCACCGCCGCGGCCGACCCCCCTGCCCCGCCGCCCACGCGCCCCTTCCTGACGCCCGCCGGTGAGTTCCGCGACGTGTCGCGGGGCAGCCCCGTTCCGCACACGCTCCGCGGTCCGGCGCTCGAAGCGGCCCGGCTCACGCCGGAAACGTGGCGGCTCGAACTCACCGCCGACCCCGCCGTCGAGGAGCCGCACACGAAACAGCCGGCGTCGATCGCCCGGCCGCTCACCATCGCCGCTGGAACCGCGCTCGACCTCACCAAGTTGCTCGACCTCGGGAAGTCGCACCAGGTTCACTTCCTGAAGGCGATGCAGTGCCTGAACATCGACACGCCGCTCGGCCAGGGGCTGTGGACCGGCGTGCCGCTGCGCGAGGTGTTGAAGCTGTCCGGGCGGGTGAACAACATCCGCCGAGTGTACTTCCGCGGCTTCCACAACAACGACCCGAAGCAAATCTTCCAGTCGTCGGTGGACTACACGCACGCGATGGAGACGCCGCCGGGCGAGTTGCCGGCGTTCCTCGCGTACCGGCTCAACGGCGAGCCGATCCCGCCCGAGCGCGGCGGCCCGGTGCGGATGGTCGTGCCGTGGAGCTACGGCTTCAAGTCGATCAAGTGGCTGCAACAAATCGTCGTCACCAATAACCCGCGCAACACCGACACTTATGCCGAGGGGAACAACGACCCCGAAGCGGTGCTGAAGTCGGCCGCGTTTACGGACCGCGTTCCCGAGAAACTCCCGGCCGACCGGCCGCTGACGTTCCGCGGTGCGGTGATGTGCGGCCCGTCGGGGGTGCGGCGCGTCGAGTACTGGGTCCGCCGCGTGGAGGCGGACAGCCCCGCGCTGGCCGACGACGCGCCCGAGCTGCTTCGGGCGCTGTGGATCGAGTGTCCGCTGGACCCGCAGCCGGATTGGGGGAGTGCGTTCCCGATGGGAGTTCGCCCGCAGGACGTGCTCGGCTTCGATCGCACGACGGGACAACCGCGGGAATGGCCGTTGCGGTACAGCGTGGCGCCGTTTACGGCGACGGTCCGCGGGCTGGCGACGGGCCGCTACGAGTTCCGTGCCCGGGCCGTGGACCTGAACGGATTCGCCCAGCCGGAGCCGCGTCCACTTCAGAAAACGGGCAAAAACGGCATCCAGGTGCGGCGGTTCGAGGTGGGATAGTTGAACGGTTCGCCGCTTGCGACGTTGCATGGCTAGCCCTGCAACGCCGCAAGCGGCGAAGCCGTGCGCCATCACGGCCCGGCGACGCGGAACTCGGCCGGCTGGCTGCGGGCGGTGCGGCCGCTCGACGGCTCGCGGACCTCGACGGTCACCGTGTACACCCCGGCCTGCGGCGGCATTTGCAACTGGAACGCCTGGAAGTAGTCGCGGACCGGCGACCGCAACCGGTCCTCGATCGGGAACCGCACGACGCGTACCCGCTGCCGGTGGTCGGCCGGGTCGACCTGCTCGACGAGTTGCCCCTTCGCGTCGCGCACCTCCAGCAGCGTCTCGGCGCGCGTCAGGAACCCGTCGGCGGCGGAGTGGCAGCCGAGGTTGCGCACCTCGACGTACAGGCGGGCGATGTCCGCGGGGCGGTACGGCTGGGCCTGCGGCCACGGGTCGTACTTGCCGAACCCCTTGATGATCTTGCAGAACGCCACCTTCTCGACCCGCAGCGCGGCCTTCGCCTCCAGCTTCGCCGCGGCTCCGCCCAGCTGGCCGGCGAGGTGACCGGCCTCCTGCGGGTCGGGGGCGGTCAGGTTCATCACCGCGCCGCGGGCCAGCACCGGCATCACCGCCAGGGCGAACTCCTGGTTCGGCCGGTCGAGTTTCTCCAGGTGACGGATGGCGTCGTCGGGCCGGTTCTCGACGTAGGCCCGCATCGCGGCCAGCAGCGGCGGCTCAGGCAGCGGCGGCATCCCCGGCAGCGGGAACGGCCCCGGCTCACCGGACTTCACGGCGACCACCTGCTCCGGCGGCGCCACCGGCTCGGGCTCCGTCGCGACTGATTTCGGGGTCGGTGGCCTCTCCGCAGTCGTTTTCGGCTCGACCGTCGGCCGCGTGGCGATGGCTTCGCCCGGCCGCAGGCTGGCGAAGCCGTCACCCTTCGCGGTCGGGGCGGCGGCCGGCTTCTCGTCGGTGCGGTGAACCGTGCCGTGAACGTGGAGGCAGCCGGGTGCAAACCCGAGTGCCAGCGCGGCGAGGAGACGGGGAGAGACGGCCATCCGTGACCTCGGAACCCGAAACGGCCGCAGCCCGGCCCCCCGCCGTATAAGCGGGTCACGCCGCGGCGCCAAGCCGACCCGTTGCCGCCGACGGTCGCCGCAGACAGGATAAGCCCGCCACCCTCCCCGGAGCCCCCGATGCCCCGCCTCCTCGCGGCCGCCGCACTCCTCGCAGCCGTCGCCGCCCCCGCTCCCTGCCAGCCCGTACCCGACGACGTGACGGTCGAGCGAAACGTCGAGTACGCGACCGCGGCCGGCGAGTCGCTTCAACTCAACCTCGCCCGCCCGAAGGCCGGCGACGGCCCGTTTCCAGCGGTCGTGTGCATCCACGGCGGCGGTTTCCGCGCCGGCAAGCGCGACAGCTACGACCCGCTCACGGTGAAGCTCGCGCAGCGCGGCTACGTCGCGGTCACGGTCAGCTACCGGCTGGCGCCGAAGCACCAGTTCCCGGCGGCAGTCCACGACGTGAAGGCGGCGGTGCGCTGGGTGCGGGCCAACGCCGCGAAGCTGAAGATCGACCCCGACCGCATCGGCGTCACCGGCGGGTCGGCGGGCGGGCACCTGGCGCAGTTCCTCGGCGTGACCGGCGACGTGAAGGAGTTCGAGGGCGACGGCGGCAACCAGGGTGTGTCGAGCAAGGTGAGGTGCGTCGTGAACGTGTACGGCCCGAGCGACTTCACCAAGAGCTACGGCAAGAGCGTGGACGCGGCGGAGGTGCTGCCGCTGTTCCTGGGCGGGAACCTGGAGACGGCCCGGGCCGCGCACGTCCGCAGCAGCCCGCTCAACTGGGTGACGCCGAACGCCGCCCCGACGCTGTGCGTCCACGGCACGGAGGACAAGTACGTGGCCCACGAGCAGGCCGTGTGGATGATCGACCGGCTGAAGGCGTGCGGCGTCGAGGCCGAGTTGCTGACGCTGCAAGGTGCGGGTCACGGCTTCCGCGGCGCCGACGCCGAGACGGCGGAGAAGGCGCTGTTCGCGTTCTTCGACCGGCACCTGAAGGCGAAGTGACGCGGGCTACTTCCCCGGGATGGGGCGGCCCATCTCGCGGAGGAGGAGCTTCATGTCCTCCCAGGTGTCCTTACGCATCGCGGTGCCGCCGGCCGACTCCTCCCGCAGCAGCGCCGACGGGTGGTACGTACACACCACCGGGATGTCGCGGTAGGAGTGAACGCGGCCGCGCATCCGGCCGATGCCGAGTGTCGTGTTCAGCACGTTCTTCGCCGCCGTGGCCCCCAGGCAGACGATGTACTTTGGCCGCACCAGCGCGAGTTGGCGGTCGAAGTAGTCGCGGCAGTTGTCGCGCTCGTCGGGGGTCGGGGTGCGGTTGTTCGGCGGGCGGCACTTCAGCGTGTTGCAGATGTACACGTCCGCGCGCTGGAAGCCGCATGCGGCAATGATCTTGTTCAGCAGCTGTCCCGCGCGGCCGACGAAGGGTTCGCCCTTCGCGTCCTCGTCGGCGCCGGGCGCTTCGCCGATGAAGCACACGTCCGGGTCGATCGGGCCGACGCCGAACACCGTCTGG
>Ga0190275_10003979_pt1 | contig 10609 bp, 8 predicted proteins | sample Popmic550T_FD_133745 | JGI IMG/M metagenome (GOLD analysis project Ga0190275, IMG submission 133745) | Populus adjacent soil microbial communities from riparian zone of Yellowstone River, Montana, USA - 550 T | ecosystem: Environmental > Terrestrial > Soil > Riparian zone > Trees stand | place...
CAGCAGGCCATCTCCGGAGAGATCGAGCTGGAGCGGCTGGTGACCACGCTGCTGAAGGCCGCCATCGAGAATGCAGGCGCCCAGCGCGGAGCCCTGCTGCTGCCGAGCGGAGACACGCTCTCGGTGGCAGCCACCTTCAGTGTCTCGTCGGGCAGCGTGGCCGTCCTGTCGGAGGACGGCACGGACCACGAGCTCCCCTGGACAATCCTCGCCTATGTCCGGCGCACCCGTGAGCACGTGCTCATCGGCGACGCCTCCAAGCCTCACCCCTTCTCGTCCGACGAGTACCTGGCGCGCGGCCAGGCGCGGTCGGTGCTGTGCCTGCCGCTGCTGCGCCAGGAGCAGTTCTCCGGAGCGCTGTACCTGGAGAACAACCTGGCCACCAATGCCTTCAATCCCAAGCGACTGGCGCTGCTGGGGCAAATCGCCGCTCAGGCGGCCATCTCCATCGAGAACGCGCAGCTGTATGCGGACGTGCAGCGCGCCCGGGCGGAGCTGCGCCGGAGCAACGACGAGCTCGAGCAGCGGGTGGAGGAGCGCACGCGCGAGCTGAAGGATGCCCAGGCCCGGCTGGTGGACACGGCGCGCGCGGTGGGCATGGCCGAGGTGGCCTCCAACGTGCTTCACAACGTGGGCAACGTGCTCACCAGCGCCGTCATCAACCTGGAGACGATGCAGCGGGCGGTGGGCGCCTCGCGCGTGGGCCGGTTGAAGCAGGCCACGGCGCTGCTGGTGGAGAACCGCGGGGACCTGGCGAGCTTCCTGGCACCGAGCGCGCGCGGCAAGAACCTGCCGGACTACCTGGCGGCGCTGGCCGAGGAGCTGATGACCCAGCAGATGAGCCTGCTGGAGGACCTGGATGCGATGGGGCGGCACATCGAGCACATCCGCGCCATCGTCCAGGTGCAGCAGACGTACGCCAGGACTTCGCTGATGGCGGAGGAGTGCGACCTGACGCAGCTCATCGACGACGCCCTGCGCATCCAGATGGTGGCGCTCCAGCGTCACGGGGTGACCATCCTGCGCGAGCTGGCGCCGTTGCCGAGGATGAAGGTGGACAAGCACAAGGTGCTGCAGATCCTCATCAACCTCATCAGCAACGCGAAGTACGCGCTGGACGCGATGCCCGAGGGGGAGCGCAGCCTGCGGGTGCGGCTGTCCTCGGACGGGAAGCGGGTGCGCATCCAGGTGGCGGACAACGGGATGGGCATCCCGGAGGAGTCGCGGGAGAAGCTCTTCGCGCACGGCTTCACCACGCGCAAGGACGGCCACGGCTTTGGCCTGCACTCGAGCGCGCTGGCGGCGCAGATGCTGGGAGGGCGCCTCACCCTGGAGAGCGAGGGGCCGGGCAAGGGCGCCGTGGCCACCCTGGAGCTCCCCCTGTCCTAGAGGACCTCCCAGGAGGGACCGAGGAGACAACTCCAGCGGGGGCTTCCCGGGACGGATGTTCCGGTGTTCAATGCGTCCCGTGGAGTTCCCGTCAATCGAGGCTGAGGTCGCGTTCCTGCGGGGCCTGACGTCCGTCCAGCGGATCGCGGACGACATCCTCGAGGACTGCTTCGAGCGGGGGCTGGACCTCGACACCGGGCTGGACGTGTTCCTCACGCAGTGTGCGCGGATGGTGCATGGCAAGGCGGGCTTCGTGTGCCTGAAGGGCACGCAGGGCATAGTGCTCACGCGGGTGGTGGGCGAGCTGGGCGTGGACACCCGGGACGCAGTGAAGTGGACGGGCCCACGCCGGCTCGAGGACGGGCGGATGCTCTTCTGCACGAAGCTCACGCTCGGCAGGTTGGACCTGGGCACGCTGGGGCTCGCGCTGGAGGGGCGCTTCGAGGACGGCGGCAAGCTGGTGATGAAGCTGGTGGAGGCCATCGGCGAGCAGCTCGACTCGGCGGTGCTGGGCTTCCTGGCGCTCACGGATGGGCGCAGCGCGCTGGAGCGGCTGGATGAGCTGGCCGTGGACGAGGACTCGACCCCGGTGATGCGCGGCCGCATTGGCCGCTACGAGGTGGTGACGCCGCTGGGCACCGGCGGCATGGCGCAGGTGCTGGTGGTGCGCGCCCGGGGGCCGGAGGGGCTGGGGCGGCTGGTGGCGCTCAAGCGCATCCTCCCTCACCTGTCCACGGATCCGCTCATCGTGCAGCAGTTCCTGGACGAGGCCCGCATTGGCCTGCGGCTGTCCCATCCGAACCTCGTCACCGTCTACGACATTGGCGAGACCCAGGGCGCCTACTACATCGCCATGGAGCTGGTGCGCGGCGTGGACCTGGACCGGGTGTTGAAGACCCTGAAGGCGCCGCTGCCCGCCCCCCTGACGGTGGCGGTGGTGATTCAGGGACTCCATGGGCTGCACGCGGCGCACCTGCTGAAGGGCGAGGATGGGGCGCCGCTCCACCTGGTCCACCGGGACATGTCCCCGCACAACCTGATGCTGGGCTTCGACGGGCGGGTGAAGGTGCTGGACTTCGGCGTGGCCAAGGCGCGCGCGCAGCGCACGGTGACGCTGCCTGGCATCGTCAAGGGCAAGCCCCTCTACATGTCCCCGGAGCAGGCGCGCGGTGAGCGGCTGGACGCGCGCAGCGATCTGTTCTCCATGGGGCTCATCCTCTACGAGTCGCTCACGGGCAAGCGCGCCTTCGACAAGGGGGATGAGCTGGCCAGCATGTACGCCATCTGCGACGAGCAGCTGCGCCGGCCCGAGCGCATCCCCAGGCCGCTGTGGGAGGTGATGGAGGTGGCGCTGGCCAAGCGCGCGACGGACCGCTTCCGGGATGCCCAGGAGATGGCGGAGCGGCTCGCGGAGGTGGTGGCCCCGGCGAAGGACACGGAGCTGTCGCGGCTCGTCTCCGCGAACTTCCCGGAGCGGCTGCGCGACCTGGCCCGCCTGGATCGCTCCGCCTCTGAGAAGTCCAAGGCCGAGAAGACCCGCGCCCGCCCCGCCATGAAGCCCTCGGGCTGAGGGCTCCTGGCAGGGGAGGTGGGGACAAAGCCTCAGGAGCGGCGGAAGGTCGGATCGTCCGGATCCAGGTCCAGCTTGCGCGGGCCCTCCACGTCCCCATCACTGCGGATCTCCACCTTCTCGCGGCGCACCGTCTCCGCTACCCGCTGCTCCTCCTCGATGGCGTCCTTGCGGATGACCACCTCCTCGTCCACCACCGTGCGCTTCTGCACCTCCACCTCCTCGGCGCGCAGGGGCACCACCACCGTCTCCTCCTGGAAGGAGGCGTGCATCGCCGGACGATCCTTCACGTCGCGGCGCTCGACCCGGACGCGCTCGCGCCGCACGGGGACGGTGAGCTCCTTCTCCTCTTCGACGACGTCCTTGTGGACGCGGACCTCGCCGGCCTGCTTCTCACGCTTGATGACGTCCAGCTCCTCCTTGTAGACGGGGACAGCCACCTCGTCCTTGCCCACCATGGGCGCCGAGCCCACGTCTGCTCCGATGCCCTGGTCCGCCAGCACCCCGCGCTCTTCGTCGAGCGAGAAGCGGTGCAGGCCCTCCTTGCCATGCAGGAGGATGATCTCTCCGTCGCGGATGTCGCTGATCTCCGAATAGCGGCAGACATAGTCCTTCGGGAAGAAGAGCCCCTTCTCGATCAGGAACTCCCCCTCCTGCACCGCGAAGATCTTGCCGAGCTTCTCGCCATCGATGCTGCGGACCGTCATGCCTTCTCTCACGTCGCTGCGCTGATACATGGCTGCTCCCCTTGTAGGTAGTGGCCGGCCCACTCCGGCCTCTCCCCGAAAGTGGGGGCTCCTCTCCCGTCGGAAACCCCTGAAGGGATCACCGTCCGGTGGCACGGTGGAGCCCTCGCTCTCCGCCACAGGCGCGTGCCTCCCTGCCTGCTCCCAGAGGTGCGGGGCGTGGACTCGGGTCTCGGGCTTTCCAAGGAGGGCTTCCATCCCAAATGTTCGCTGGGCAGAGGTGTTCCTGGCCGGTCTTCCAGGGCTCAGCGTGCCCACCGTGCTCGGTGGGAGGCGGAGTGTGGGCAGCCCGGTGACCGTGGGAGCAGTCGCGGGCTGCCAGGCGTGCTGCTGGGGGCAGGCTTGGGAAGGGGGAGACATGGGCTGGCAGGTACATGAAGGCATGGTCGTTCTGACGGCGGACGGTGCGCGGCTGGGCAGGGTGGTACGCCGCGGCGAGGACACCTTCGTCGTCGAGAAGGGCTTGCTGCTCCCGCGGGACTTCATCGCCCGCTATGAGGACATCTCCGAGGTGCACGGGGAGGAGGTGCACCTGCGGCGGACCCGGGACGAGATGATTCCGGGCCCCCTGCTCCGGGGGCGGGAGCGCCAGGAGGTGGTACCGCTGGGGACTTTCGGGGCGCCGCAGGAGCTTGTCGTCGAGCTGGCCCACGAGGAAGCCCACCCCCACACCGTCATTCGGGAGGTCGGACAGCTGCGCATCCACAAGGTGGTCCGGACAGAGGTGCGGCACTTCAGCATCCCCGTTCGCCGCGAGGAGCTGGTGGTGGAGCGCATTCCGGTGACGGACGAGGCACAGGCCCAGGGGGTCGAGGCAGCCCCGGTCCCGGGCGGGGCGGCACCCTTCGAGGAGGTCTCCTTCGTCATCCCCCTCCGGGAGGAGCGGGTGGAGTTCACCCGGAGCACCCACGTCTGGCAGGAAGTGCGGGTGTCCAAGAGTGCCCTGGAGGAGCTGCAAGCCGTGCGCACCACCGTGCGCCGGGAGACGGCAGAGGTGGAGGAGCGTGGCGAGGTGCGCCACGAGGGGCCGGTTGACGGGCTCCACTCGTGAAGGACGGCCTTGGAGTAAAAACCAGCCAGCGCCATGGCTGCGAGCTTGACCCACATGACGGGCTCTCCTAGAAGACCGGAGCTTTTGCCGGTGACGGGAGACTCCGCATGCGACGTTTTGTCCCGATGCTGCTGGCCGCGCTTGCCTTCATGGTAGCCGGCTGCGAGAAGAAGACGCAGCCCGCGTCATCCGACACGGATACGAGTAAACAGGCCGCACAGGGCCAGGGGGGAACGGCCACTGCCCCACCTACCCCGGAGGGGACGCCCCCGCCGCCCGCGGCCTCCGACACCCTCCTGCTGGGCGTGGCGACCAGCCTCACCGGCGGGCAGGCGACCTTCGGCGTCTCCACCCGCAACGGCATCGAGCTGGCGCTCAAGGAGGCCAACGAGGCTGGCGGCGTGAAGGGCAAGAAGCTCACGGTGCGCGTGTATGACAACCAGGGCAAGCCCGAGGAGGCCGCCCAGGCCGTCACCCGCCTCATCAACCAGGACCGCGTGATTCTCATCCTCGGGGACGTGGCCTCCTCCAACTCGCTGGCCATGGCCGAGAAGGCGCAGGCGGCCGGGGTGCCGATGATCACCCCCTCGTCCACCAACCCGACGGTGACGGAGAAGGGCGACTTCATCTTCCGTGTCTGCTTCATCGACCCGTTCCAGGGCTTCGTGATGGCGAAGTTCGGCCGGGAGAACCTGAAGCTGTCCAAGGTGGCGGTGCTCCAGGACAACAAGAGCGCCTACTCCATTGGGCTCACGGACGTCTTCACCCGCAAGTTCACCGAGATGGGCGGGAAGATCACCGGCGTGGAGAGCTACAGCCAGGGCGACACCGACTACCGCGCGCAGCTGACCGCCATCAAGAAGGCGCAGCCGGAGGCCATCTACGTGCCCGGCTACTACAGCGAGGTGGGCGTCATTGCCCGCCAGGCGCGCGAGCTGGGGCTGAAGGTGCCGCTGCTGGGGGGGGACGGCTGGGACTCGGAGAAGCTGTACGAGCTGGGCGGCACCGCCATCCAGGGCAGCTACTTCTCCAACCACTACTCGCCGGACAACCCGGATCCGCGCATCCAGAAGTTCGTGTCGGACTACAAGGCGGCCTATGGCGGCGTGCCGGACGCGCTGGCGGCGCTCGCCTATGACGCGGCGAACGTGGCCATTGATGCGCTCAAGAAGGCGCCGGACACCTCCGGCAAGGCCATCCGGGATGCCATCGCCCAGACGAAGGGCTTCCCGGGCATCGCCGGCGCCATCACCCTGGACGAGAAGCGCAACGCAGTGAAGCCCGCGGTCGTCCTCAAAGTCGGCGATGGCAAGTCGGAGTACGTCACCACGGTCAACCCGTAAATGGCGCAGCTCCTCCAGCACCTCATCAACGGCCTGGCCTCCGGCACCATCTACGCGCTCGTCGCGCTCGGCTACACGATGGTGTACGGAGTCCTCAAGCTCATCAACTTCGCCCACGGTGACGTGATGATGGTGGGCGTGTACATGGGCTACGCCACGGCCTTCACGCTGGGCCGGCAGGAGCAGAAGACCTTCCTGGGAGTGGTGCTCATCTTCCTGGTGGCCATGGGGGGCTGCGCCCTGCTGGGCTTCCTCATCGAGCGCTTCGCCTACCGGCCGCTGCGCGAGAAGCCGCGGCTCACGTCGCTCATCACCGCCATTGGCATCTCCTTCACGCTCTCGTACGGCTTCCAGCTGGACATCGGCTTCCTGCCGGGCGCGGCGCCGCGGGCCTTCCCGGAGATCATCGTCCCCACCGAGTGGCTCATCATCGGTGACCGGGACGTCGTCGTCTGGAACTGGCAGGTGATGTCGCTGCTCATCGCGGTGGGGCTGATGGTGGGGCTGCAGTACCTGGTGTTCAAGACGCGCTTCGGGCGGGCCATGCGGGCGGTGTCCTATGACCACCGGGTGGCGGCGTTGATGGGCATCCCCACGGACCGGGTCATCGCCTTGACGTTCATGATCGGCAGCGCGTTGGCGGCGGGCGCGGGGCTGCTGTACGCCATCAAGGACACGTCGGTGAGCCCGCTGATGGGGCTGTATGTGGGGCTCAAGGCCTTCGTGGCGGCCGTGATTGGCGGCATCGGCCACGTGCCGGGGGCGGTGGTGGGCGCGCTGCTGCTGGGGCTGGTGGAGGAGTTCGTGGTGGGCTACGCCGCGAGCACGTGGCGTGACGCGGTGGCCTTCGGCATCCTGATCCTCGTGCTCCTCGTGAAGCCTGGCGGCCTGTTCGGCCGGGTCGCGGCGGAGAAGGTCTAGGGCGCATGGAATCCTCCGTTCCACCGTCCACGTCCGGTGTCCCTCCCATGCTTCGGGGCGTCCTCCCGGTGCTGGTGGCGCTGCCCGTCGTGATCCTGTTCGAGCAGCTGCTGGCCGCCGCGCCCTTCGCCACGTACCTGCTGTCCATCATGGGCGTGAACATCATCCTCGCGGTGAGCCTCAACATCGTGAACGGGATGACGGGGCAGTTCTCCATCGGCCACGCGGGCTTCATGGCGGTGGGGGCCTATGTGGCCGGCGTGCTCTCCTTGGCCCTCAAGGAGGTGGCCCTCTCCTTCCTGCCGGTGGCGGTGAGTGACCAGGTCTTCCTGCTCGTGGCCTTGCTGCTGGGGGGGGTGGTCTCCGCGGTGTGCGGCTTCGTGGTGGGACTGCCCAGCCTGCGGCTGCGCGGGGACTACCTGGCCATCGTGACGCTGGGCTTCGGGGAGATCATCCGCGTCGTCGTGCAGAACACGGACGCGTTCGGGCGCGCGCTGGGCCTGTCCGGCATCCCCCAGACGGCGGGCCTGGGCATGGTGGGCTTCTGGGTGTTCCTGGTGGTGCTGGTGGCGCGGCGCCTGGCGGGCTCCAGCCACGGTCGCAGCCTGTGGGCCATCCGCGAGGACGAGGTGGCCGCCGAGGCCATGGGCGTGGACACCACGGGCTACAAGGTGCGCGCCTTTGTCATCTCCGCGTTCTTCGCGGGCATCGCCGGCGGGTTGTTCGCCCACTTCGTCCCCATCATCAACCCCGGCTCGTTCACCTTCGTGAAGTCGATGGAGGTCGTCGTGATGGTGGTGCTGGGGGGCCTGGGCTCGACCACGGGCGCCATTATTGCGGCGATGTTCCTCACGCTGCTGCCGGAGGCGCTGCGCTCGGCCTTCACCGTCATGGGGGCCGAGGGCAGCCTGGCGCAGAAGGTCGATCAGATCCGCATGCCGGTGTACGGCCTGATGCTCGTGGCGCTGATGCTGCTGCGGCCGCAGGGGCTCTTCGGGACGAGGGAGATCTGGGAGGTGCTGCCGCGCTGGCTGCCCCGGCGGAGAAAGGGGCTCGCATGAGCTCCAAGCCCGAGCCTACGCCGCCGCAGCTGGCCGACGCTCCGCTGCTCAGGGCGGAGGGGGTCAGCATCCAGTTCGGCGGCCTCAAGGCCCTGACGGACTTTGATCTCTCCATCCACAAGGGGGATCTGCAGGGGCTCATCGGCCCGAACGGCGCCGGCAAGACGACGGCATTCAACGTGCTGACGGGGGTGTACAAGCCCTCCCAGGGCGAGGTGCGAGTCGTGGGGCGCAGGGTGAACAAGCTCAAGCCCCATCAGATCAACCACCTGGGGCTGGCGCGCACCTTCCAGAACATCCGCCTCTTCCGGGCCCTGACCGCGCTGGACAACGTGAAGGTGGCGTGCCGGGCCGAGGCGTTCTCCGATGCGGCGGCGCACGAGCTGGCGGTGGGGGCAATGCCCATCGGGCAGCTTGGGGCCCTTGCGGCGATTGTTGCCAACTGGAGGACCCTGCTCCTGGTGGGCTGGTGGAAGTCCCTGCTGCTGACGCCCCGCTTCCAGGCCGAGGAGCGCCGCATCACCCAGGAGGCCGAGCACCTGCTGGAGGTGATGGGCCTGTCGCACCGCCGGGACGAGGAGGCGCGCAATCTGCCCTACGGCGAGCAGCGGCGGCTGGAGATCGCCCGCGCGCTGGGCACGAAGCCGAAGGTGCTGTTGCTGGACGAGCCCGCCGCGGGCATGAACACCCGCGAGAAGGCGGACCTGATGGTGCTCATCCGCAAGCTGAGGGATGACTTCTCGCTGGGCATCCTCGTCATCGAGCACGACATGAAGCTGGTGATGGGCATCTGCGAGAAGATCACCGTGCTGGACCATGGAGAGATGATCGCCCGTGGCGCGCCCGAGCAGGTGCGCAGCGACCGGAAGGTCATCGAGGCGTACCTGGGGGACAGCTACCTGGAGACGCATGGAGGGGCGGCGTGAGCGTGGAGGTGAAGACGCTGGGAGAGCGCGAGCCCCGTCCGCCGATGCTGACGGTGGAGGACGTGAAGGTCCACTACGGGGCCATCCAGGCGCTCCGGGGTGTGTCGCTCTCGGTGGGCAAGGGCGAGGTGGTGGCGCTCATCGGAGCCAACGGCGCGGGCAAGACGAGCACGCTGCGCGCGGTGAGTGGCATGCTGAAGCCGAGCGGGGGCCGCATCACGCTCGAGGGGAAGAACATCACCGGGCTGAAGGCGCACCAGCTGGTGCCGCGCGGCATGGCGCACGCGCCGGAGGGGCGAGGCATCTTCCCCAACCTCACGGTGCAGGAGAACCTGGACCTGGGGGCGTACCTGCGGCGGGACACGGATGGGATCGCCGCGGACCAGGAGAAGAGCTTCGGGTTGTTCCCCGTGCTGAAGGAGCGGCGCAAGCAGATGGCGGGCACGCTCTCGGGTGGTGAGCAGCAGATGCTGGCGATCGCCCGGGCGCTGCTGAGCCGGCCACAGCTGCTGCTGCTGGACGAGCCCTCACTCGGCCTGGCGCCGCAGGTGACGGAGACGATCTTCCGCACGCTGCGCGAGGTGAACAAGACGGGGATGAGCATCCTGCTGGTGGAGCAGAACGCGCACCTGGCGCTGAGCATGGCCCACTACGGCTACGTGCTGGAGACGGGTGAGGTGGTGATGGCAGGCAAGGGCCGGGCGCTGCTCGAGAGTCCCGAGGTGCGCAAGGCGTACCTCGGCGAGTAGGCGCGCCTCTGGAGCAGCGCCGGACCCGGCTGGCTGCTCGAGGCTCAGATCACGGCAAGAGGACGCGCACGCCCACCTGGCCGGGGCCCGCGAGGATCTGGGTGGTGCCCGCTTGGGCGGGTGAGCCTTTGGGCGACGAGGAGCCGTCCATCAGCCAGAGGACCGCGCCGCCCACGGCCAGCGCCGCGCTCGCGCCTGCGACGAGGGTGGCTGTCCTCCGCTGAGACTCGATGTCCTCGCGGAGCGCGTCCAGACGAGGCAGGTCGCTGTACGGAGGGAGATTCTCCTCAGCGAAGGCACTGTTGAAGTCATTGGCCTTCGAGTTGGAAATTGTGATCAGGACGCCCGAGACGATGAGCCCGACGCCGCCCACAGCCATGCCCGAGATGCCGGCTGGCGTCTTCCACGTGCGTTCCCGAGGAGCCTCCTGCCTGAGGGAGGTGACGGGGGGGACGGGCGTCGGCGAGGTGGCCGTGGGCTCCGGGGCTGGGGAGGGGGAAGGGAGCGCCATGGGCTCGGGCTCGGGAGGGGAGCCGGGAGCGAGCGGCACGGAGAGGCTCTCCTGTTGCGGTGCCTTGGCCACCTCGAGCTGGTCGAGGAGCTGAGAGACGGCGAAGCGGACGACGTCGCTCGGCGGCTGGTCCTTGATTCGAGGCAGCTCGATGGGGCGCTCCTCGAGCTTCTTGCCGGTCTCATCCACCACGAGGCCGGTGATGCGGGTGGACTTGGGCGTGAAGGGATTGAGGGTGATGTAGAGGACGCGCGAGGCCTTGGTGGCGGCGCCGAGGCGTCCGAGGCAAGCGTTGCGGTTCTTGGCCTTGGCGCATGAGCCGCGCTCCTTCTCCAGGAACGC
>Ga0190275_10003980_pt1 | contig 10609 bp, 9 predicted proteins | sample Popmic550T_FD_133745 | JGI IMG/M metagenome (GOLD analysis project Ga0190275, IMG submission 133745) | Populus adjacent soil microbial communities from riparian zone of Yellowstone River, Montana, USA - 550 T | ecosystem: Environmental > Terrestrial > Soil > Riparian zone > Trees stand | place...
GCCGGCGGCCGCGCCCCGCGGCGCGATCGCCCCCTCGCTGGCGATGGGATGAAACAGGTGGTGATCAGTTCGGCTGGCCGGTGGGCTGCTGCTGCGGGCGGGTCGGGAGCTGGTGCAGGAACGTGGAGGCCATCGCGCTGCCGGCGCCGTACTGCAGCAGCGTGCGCGCCTCGATCCGCTGGGTGTCGGTGATGTCGTCGCGGATGAACGCCGCGGCCATCACAGCGCTGATCTGGCGCTCGTTGGCCGGAACGCGGTTGGTCTGCTGCGAGCGCGCCACCGCCAGGGCGAGGTTCTCCCTCACCTTTGCGGCCCAGCCCTCCTGGCGCTTCTGGCGCTTCTCGGCCTCGTAGGCGACGTACTCGTCGAGGTGGCGGCAGAAGTAGCGGTACAGGACGTCGCTCGCCTGGCCCTGCGTCATGCCACGCCTGGCGCGCACGCCGAAGCGCTGCAGCAGGGCCTTCTGGCCGTCGCTGATCGGGGCGTCCGGCTGCTTCGGCTGGTACCGGTTCACCACCACCGGGGTCGTGGACGTGGCGGTCGAGGTCGTTTCAGTCGTCGTGGTGTTCATCGTAGGGCTCCATGGCCTTGAGTGCGGGACCCGGCTGCCGGTCCTGAGTTGGTCCGACGATCGAGTTACCGAGTCCTCGCCCTCCGTTTTCTCCCGAGACCTCCGGCGCTCCAGGCAACACCCGACCTCAAGGATTCTGCTCCATCTCGGTGACTCCCCTTCTGCGAAACGAGCGTGAGTTAGACGAAGGGGGGATGGGGGAGACGGGGGAGACCGATGAGGACGGACCGGAGATACGTCAGCCGGAACGTGGCGCTTGATGTACGAGGATATTATCCTGTCGCGTAACGTTACTGCCGCCATACCTGCCGCACGCCCAACCACAACACATGGCGAACCGCAACGCTTTATACGAGCGCCGTCCATCGCGCCCTTCGATTCCGCCGCCCGCACCGCAGCCCTCGTCTGGACTCGGGATTCCGAAGGAGCTTGCGAGCTCGCTCGGTGTGGTTCTATGGAGAGCAGTTCGGGACGTGCAACAATGCACCGACACGGCGCCGCAGGAGCGCCAGCGGCTGCTGCGGGCACCCACGGACGAAGTGGAGGAGCGCCTCTCGCTCGCGCTCGACGAAGCACCGGAGCTTGCGACGCCTCTCGAAACGTTTGCGCTGCTGCTCCGTGCTCCGGCAACGCTGGAGGTGGCCGAACTGGCCGCTGCGTGCCATGAGGTCTACGAATGGGCGGATGCGAGGGGATACAAGCAAACGGCTTTGCACTTCGCCGAAGCAGCGGCATACGCCGATCCAACCGATCCAGCGCGCGCAAATTGCCGTGTGGTTGTTGCAGCGGGGCGGCCGCGAGTGCATGACGCCCACGCTGTCGCGAACGCGATCCGCGGCACCCATCACGTCGATGCGGGTGATCTCCCGGGTGGTGTCCTCGCCGGTGGCGAGGTTCACGACGCGCCCGAACCACTCCTCGTCGCGGAACGGAAGGCCGAGCACCGTGCGGCAGTAGAGGGCGTACGGCGGGATCTGGAGCTCGACGTCGCTGTCGTCACCCGTCTTCCAATCGAGGATCACGACCTTCCGCCCGTCGGGCCGGTAGACCAGGTCCGGTCCGGCGTAGATCGGCCACCCTTCGTGCACGAACGCCTCGGGGCCGTCGGGCACCGTGATCCACTCGGGCTGACACTGCGCCAGCTCGTTCCAGAGGGCGGAGCTTTCCAGCGCACGCAGGCAGGCGCGCGCCTTCGTCAGGGCGGGAGCCAGGCCTGACGCGTCCGCACGGCCGGCGTAACCACGCGTCGCGCAGCATCACGACGCGCTTGGGATCGCGCAGGAACAGCCCGCGATGGTGCGAGCCGAGCACCACCCGGTTGGGCGCATCGGAGACCCGCGCCAGCATGATCTCAAACGTCGGACGGGCAGCGCCCTTCCGCACTGCAGCCGCGGAGTCTCGCGCGCACTCGTGTACCGCCGTCCCCGGGTAAGAAAGCGCCAGCGCGAATAGCCTGCGTGAAGAATGATCGCTTGGATGAGCGCGCATGGGTGGGCGTGGGCGGCCTCACGGCGTGGATTCACGCGCGAGCGGCACCACGCTGTGCGAGGGCTTGCGTACCTCAGCACCAGTTCACCGGGAGCGAGCTATTCCGGAGAATGAAATTCTTGACGCCTAACGAGACATAATACATCCTGTCTGTGCCTTCTCGCAGGGCTGCCGCAGTCGGGTGGGTTTACGATTCACATTCAAGTAGAGGCCAAATGCAGAACTACAAGTCAGTTGCCGATAGCGTCGACGAGTTAATCCCTTCAGCCTCCGCTCTTGAGATCTTTGCCGCAGTGTTCCGCTGGCTCACGAATCCTGCCCAAACCTCGATAATTCCCACCCTCGATCAGGATGTGATTACGGGTATACGTGAGGGCAAGAGCTACGGTTGCCTGCGAAGGGAGTTCGGCAAGAGGTTTGCTTCGGCCACTCTCCATTACGGAATATCCGCCCGCCTGGACGGAGACCTGGTACTCGCCCTATCGGAACTGGACGGTCTCCGCACCGCTCTGCGAGTCTATTTTAAAGATGGGAAGGACTTCGTGCTCCCGGTCCTGTTGGCACTCCTCGACGCGATAGATGCTGAATACGGTCACATCCTGGAACTGGATCGCCCCCAATCTCAAAACCGGTTTTCGTTCCTCTGGACGCTCTCGGAGAACCGGGCTATCTGGAAACCCCGATCGGCCTTTGGCAGCGATTCTATCTCAAATGACAATCGCCCGCCCGAATACGGACCGGACGTGCGACAGTTGAGGTTCGAACGGCTTTTTGGAAATCTGTTGGTTCCCTCACGCGATACCCTCGGCGGCAGCCTTCAGCCGGCAGTTCTTGGGGGACCGGTGCTCGCGCACATCCGGGAAAACGAACCCTGGCGGATCGCCATGATCAGTATTCTGGCCGACATTGATGATATCGCCTGGACATATCCAGCCGGGAGGTTCTGGGGGGAGAGTATTTCATCCAACCTGGAGTCCAAGGTAATTGAGCGTCTCAAGTGGGCGCTAGAAATTTGCCGCGAAGCACATACTGATATCATCCTGCTCCCCGAACTCAATGTTAGTCCCGCGCTTCGGAAAGAACTGGAGCGATTCGCGGCAGAGGGCGCTCACCTCCCACGGCTCATCATCTGCGGGCAGTTACACCAGACTTGCGATCCCGATGCCTCGACGTTTTACAATCGGCCGCTGATCATTGGCTCCAACGGAGAGATTCCTTGGCAATATTGGAAATACGCTCCGATGGAGGTTTCAAGAACGGCTTTCACCCGCAATCCCGACGACAGGAACTTCAGGCATGGCGAAGCCTTGGGATCTTGCCCAGAATACGTCGTAGCTGTGGATCTGCCGATCGGGCGGTTATCGGTCGTAATCTGCCTGGACTTCCTTCAGGACACCGTCCACCGGGCGCTGCTTGCTTTACGAGCGAACGTGATTGCGGTTATTGCGATGACAGGCCCGACATCTGTGACCTCATTCAAGGAGAAAGCACACGATCACGCCGCGGGTTCTCAAGCTGTCACCTTCTTCTGTAACTCCTCCCTGCATTACCGAGCAGGCCATCATAGGGTGCCTGCGGTCAGTGCCTATTCAGCACCCACCGGTGACGAGCCCGTACTCGGGTTCGTCCACTTGAATCAGCGGGTCCGCACTCAACACCTGCACACGCATGAACTCCCGGAGACGCGGACTACAGTGGCAACGGTCGGACTGTATGAGCTCAACCGGCCGGACCCCAGCGCAGAAGCAAGGCTTGACGTAAGAACCGTGTCGACGCCCGACTGCGTAATCAGAATTGAACAGGCGGCTGCTCGACACAGCGGCTAAGCGACTTGCGCACCCAACCGTAGCTTTCCGCAAGAAGCGCCGCTCGCAGCATCGAACATTCGGATGCCACCAGGCGGAAACTGTATCTGCACGCATTCGCCGGGAGTGCACTTGGAGATCGACCAGACAGCAAGGATCCCTACGGCCGAATCACATTCGAGTATATAACCCTCACCGTGATAGAGGGCTCGGAGCACCCTCGCGGGCAGGCGAAGTAAGCGTTCGTCGATCGAACCAGGGCCAAGAACGAGCTCCTCTGCCCGAAGCGCGAGTTCGATCTGCTCTGGCAAGGCGTGACCGATACGTTCGACCGCAGCGGCCTGTACCCGTAATTCGCGCATCAAGAGTTCAACCTCACCTGATGGGGTAACGCCCAGTACTCTGGCCTGTAGCCGATTTGCAGAACCACCCCAAAGAAGGCGCACAACGTCTAGATGGACTGGCGCGCGGTATACTTCTTGAGGAGAGCCTATCTGTAGCTGGCGACCGTCCCGCATCACCAGAACCCGGTCTGCAATCGCCAACGCGTCTGCGGCAACGTGGGTGATGAAAAGGGTCACCGACGAGAGTCGGTCATGTGTATCGCGGATCAAACGAAGCAGCCCAGGACGGATAGCCGCATCAACACTGGACAATGGCTCATCAAGGCAGAGGATCTGCGGACTCCACCCTAATACTCGCGCCAATGCAACCCGCTGCCTCTCTCCGCCGGACAAGCGGTCAGCCCGCTTTTCGCTCAGGTGTTCGATTCCGACGCTTTCGAGTGCCTGGCGAACTCGCTCGCGTACCTGACTCGCCGCAATCCCACGAGAGCGTAACGGGAGCGCGATGTTGTCCGCGACGCTAAGGCCCGGGTAAACCGGCGATTCTTGCGCAACGAGGCCGACCTGCCGCTCGGCAGGGGCTAGCTCATGGACCGAGTGACCGGCCACGGTCACTCTCCCGCGGTGAGGAACTTCAAGCCCTGCGGCCAGCCGTAAAAGCGTTGTCTTGCCGCTTCCGGAGGGACCAATGCAGGCCAGCAACTCACCGCGGTCAAGACGGAAGTCGAGCCCGGCAACCGCCGTGTGTTCGGCACCGGGGTATCGAAAGCTGACGTCCTGAAATTCCAGCGAAACAGCGTCTTGATTGGTCAACGAGGCACCCATGTCCGGGTCATGGAACGCCACACCATCGGTCGAGTCAGCAGGAACACGACGAGGACCACGGGAACGATCATCGCGGTACTCGCGGCGGCCACCAATCCCCACTGCACACCTCGAAGCGTCTGAAAACCCGCGAGTACGACGGGGGCCGTCCGGATCTGCTCACCTCCGAGAACGAGAGCGAAGAAGAACTCATTCCACGAACTCAAGAACGCAAGCATGGCACCCGCCAACACCGCCGGAAACAGCGCGGGGACGACCAGTACGGCGAACTGGCGAGCCACCGAGACACCGTCTAGCGACGCCTGCTCGCGAAGTCGCTCGAGCACGCTAATCGGCTGGACTGCCACCACGACAATCACCAGAGGGAGGCCCAGTGCCCCGTGGACCAACGCGAGCCCAAGAACGGAATCCGTGAGAGACGCGGCGATTGCCATGGCGAGGATGGGCATCACGACGACGACGACCGGTAGCATCCGCGTGCCCAAGATCAATCCGAGGAGATCCCAGCGTCTCCGCCGCATCCTCGCGATGAGGTATCCCGCTGGAGAACCGACCACTACCGCGAGAGTCGCGGCCAGAAGCGCGATCAAGAAGCTCAGCCCCAATGCTTGCGGGAATCCTACGGTGACGCTCGAGGTGTAGTCGTCCGGGACGGTGCCGCCGAACAACTGGATATAGTTGCGCAGGGTGGGCTGAAAAAGGACCCGCGGTGGAACAGCCAGTGCATCCGCCCGCGACTTGAATGACTGGATCACGAACCAGCCGAGTGGCGCCACGCTCCAGAAAACAGCCGCACACAGCAGCATCCTCCCAGCTGCACTGGAGACTCGCTCTCTGATGCTAAACATACACTGTGCTCCGCCCGGACAACCGAACCCGAAAGACGAATAAGCCAACCATCATAAGCGTCGTCGATATACCCCACATCATCATAACCGCACCAGCAGCGCCAGCGGGATCATTGAACTGGAACGCACGCTCAAAGACCAGGAAACTCAGGAGTTCTGTCGCCGTTCCAGGACCGCCCTGCGTAAGCACGTACACGAGATCGAACGTGCGTATGGTTTCCAGCGTCTGGACCAACAGAAGGATCAAGGCAGATTCCCTGATCCGCGGCCAGATCACGTTGCGGAACCGCGCCGCCGGGGTCAGGCCGTCGAGAAATGCCTGGTCAAGCAGCGAACGGGGAGTCGTGGCAACCGCAACGGCAACGACGATCGCAACGAACGCCGACCACTGCCAGATCGAAATCAGCGCGAGGTTCCGGAATGCCGATGTCGTGGTCGAGAACCCCTCCACAGTCAGCCCGAACAGCGACTTCGATACGGAGGCGATCGGCCCACGGGTAGGCTCCAGGAGAAACCGCCACATCAGCCCTATCGCGATCGGGGGAACGAACATCGGGAGAGCCACGAGAACCAGAACCACCGTCCGCCCGCGTTGAAGCAGCCCGATCTGAGTGCCGACCGCAACTCCAACCAGAAGCTGGATAGGAACGACGATCGCTACGAGGCGAGCAGTTCGTCCCAACGCCTCGACGACGTGCGGATCCGATATCGCCTCAAAGAGGCGAATAGAGCGACTGGTGCCCGGCCGCAGCGCCTGCAATACGATCACGGCCAGCGGGTACACGCTCACGGCCCCCAGCCAAAGCAATGCCGGCGCGAGGGCTAGCACGCGCCAGCGGCGCCAGCGCAGGTGAAGCACCCGCTACATCCCGCCTCCCGTCCCTAATTTGGATCTTGCCTCGTTTGCAGCTTCCTGCAGTGCAGCGGCCGGGGTAGCTTCCCCCACGAAGCCCCGAGATACCGCGCGGCCGATCATTGCCTCGATCTCAGCATAATCGACGAGCCGGGGCCGGAACCACGCCATCTCCAGCGACTGGAGGTAGACATCTACCGCTGGATTCTGTTGTCGCACCCGTGCATCAGCGTATGAAGACCGCCGTGGTACGATCACGCCCCTCAGGGCCGCTCTTGCCATGAATTCTGGACCTGTCATGTGCTCGATGAACCGCCATGCGGCCTGCGTCTTCCGGGAATCGGCCGCAATGCCGAGACTTCCACCACCGATACTCGGTGTGCGTCGCACGGAATCGGGCCCCACACGTGTGCCGGGCACCAGCGCCACACCGAACCGGTTGCGAATGGGAAGAGTCGTGTCTCCGTGCAGCGTCGCATAGAAGTCGTACCACTGGGGAGCCATCGCGAGTTGCCCCTGGGAAAACGCGCTGACGGTCTCGTCGTGCGCCCAGTTGGCGGCTCCAGGAGCCGCGACCGGCGCAAGGCTTCTCATGAACTCGAGCGCCCTGATTCCGCCCGGAGATGCGAAGAGCGGTGCACCCCCGTCGCTGAAGAACTGCTCGCCGGTCATTGACCAATACCTCATCGCGAAAAACTCAAACGCGAAGTGTGGCCGCTTCAGCGTCTCCCCCGAACCCCAGAGGACCTGGCCCGACGTTTTTCCGTAATCCGTGAAATACGTAGCCACCTCGCGATATTCCTCCCACGTCTCCGGCACCCGTAGCTCCCGTCCGAATCTCTGCTGGAAGCCGCGGCGATGCTGCGGGTCTGCGAACAGGTCCGTCCTGTAAAACAGAACCTGGACGTCTGCCCGCTGGGGCATGAGCCAGATCCGGCCGTCGAGCTCGGCCTCCGCTCGTCTCGCCGACTCGAAGAAATCGTTCATATCGACCTTCGAGGCGGTCACAAAGCTGTCCAGCGGTACGAGGTACCCTTTCCGTGCATATTCAGACATCCACACGTCGTCGACAAAGATGACGTCGTAGGTGCCCTGCCGATTCGTGATCGACGCGATCTCGCGCTGGCGGATAGCGTCGTATGGAAGTTCCCGGTACGTCACGCGAATCCCCGTCGCCCTCGTGAAGGCGGGGATCTCCTCCCGCATCATCTGGCCGAGGGGCACACCCGCATAGTAGAGCACCGTGATCTCTGCGCCCTCAGAGGCTCGATTGCACGAGCCTAGCACTGGGATGCAGCCCAGTGCCAGTGCCAACAGCACGTTCGTCTTATACAAGGTCCGGGTAAACATTGCGCAACCCCTCCTCGTTCTCCGTTTGCCGGCAATCCCGCTCGAGTTGCTTCATCGCGAGTCCATCGCCCAGAGCGGCGCGGACAAAAACTGCCAACCTGTCGCGAGACTTCAACAGGTCCACGACCGCACGGGTGCTGTACGTAGCGATATTGAGTCCGGCCTTGAGGAGTGAGAAAGCCACGTCCTCATCATGGGAGGGACTAAGCGGTTGTCGCTTGTGCTGGTCGGTCACATGCTGGGACGCCAAGCGCGCGAGGAGCATAATCAGCATCTCCTCGAATATGCCGAGGTATTGGAATACGGCGGCAAAATACCGAGCACGTACATATTGTGTGAGCGCGCTACTCTTTAGTTTCCTCACGATTTCTAGAACGCGATCGTCTACTCCCATTCCAGCGAGATCGTCCAGCAGTTTGTCGATGTCATTGGATTCGTCCAGGTAACCCCGTGCGACGACTGGCAGTGCATCAAGATACCGTATGTCCAGGCGCTCGAACTCCTCTCGAGGTACCGTCACTCGGATTTCATGCGGCCCTTCCACCACTTCGGGCTCAACCCGCTTAGCCGCAGCGTAGCCCCGCCTTGCACGAAGTATCAGCGCGAACGACTTGCGCGAAAACTGCTTCAGCAGTTGGTCGACATTCTCATAGAAGTAATTGCATGCCGCGTATGTCCCGCTCGGCTTCAGGCCGGCAAGAACGAAATGACTCAGGCCCCGCTCGTCATCCCAAATCCGGATTAGCATGGCAAAATCGTTTTCCTGCGTGAGCCGGTGTGCTGTGCCCTCCAACCCACGATCCCAGTAGATCAGCGAGCTCACGTCGTCGTCGAAATAGATGGGCACACCATATTCGAACAACAAGGCGAGGGTGACGGGACTGACCATCGGGCTCGAAAGACTGATGATCGGCTCCGTGAGAGGGAGCAGCCACGGCTCCGTTTTGGGGTCGGAGAAGCGTTGTGGGGACAGTTCTTTGGTCCGCTCGCCGAATCCGGCACGGTGAAGGCTGAGCCTGACCAGGTGCTCCGCCTGCGCGTCTAACCTGGGAGCATATAAACCCTCCCCATCAATCCACAGCTCTTCGTCCTCCCGAGGAGAACGCTGCTTCAGAAGGTGTTCAGTTTCCTCCGGCAGTTCCCTCGGATAGATCACGGGACAAAGGAGGACGGTGCCTCGAGTCCCGGTGCCCTCGCTCAGCGCCTCCCCCAGAGGAGTCACCAGAGGACTCCTGAGATCGTGCAGCACGCTCCCAACGCTCACCTGGGCTTGATGTTGCGGGAGCGCCGTGAGCTCCGCCACCTCGGCAGCCATTTCGTCCGCCGTGCTGCGGAGACTCCTTCCGCGTATGGCAGCCCGAATCAGGACAGAAGCCAGGCGTAGCCAAGCTGGCTCATCAAATGCCTCCAGCGAGATTTCACCCAATCGCGTAAGCCGGTAGATGACCTCCTTCTCCGCAGGCGTCCGTGAAAGAAGCCCCCCGCTTACACCCCACCGCAAGACACGATGGACCTGCTCTGGACCGAGATCGAGCGCGTCCTGAACCTCGGTAGGGCGCTCCTTGCCCAAAGAGATCTCGCGGAACACGGCAGCGGCATGCCTGCGCGAGCGGAGCAGGCCTCCGAGACCTCCCTCGGTTTCCGGCGGCGTCGACGGCACGGGAGTACGCTGGAGGTGCCGAACGAGCACGTGGACGAGTCGCACGACAGCGAGAACGGCTGCCCGGGTCAACTCGTCATCGCGGCGCTTCGCAAGTGCGTCTGACGTCCGGCTCAGTAAGCCCGCGACTTCATCGAGCGTACCCGAGTCGGCGCTGCTGACGGATAGGGCGCTGGCAGTTGCTTCAAGGACCCGCAGATCCTCCACAGTGAGCGCGTCCGGTGAGCTCTCCAAGCGGTGGACGACCGATGAGAGTTCTCCAAGCTGAGCATCAAGTTCCATCGAACCCCCTCTCGCGGGAAAGCGAGCTTCTACAAGAGTATAAAGACTCACACTTCGATCACGCAAGGCTCTTGCCGCGGGCTTTGCAAAAACGAAAGCTGGGTACGTTCGTAACAGTTCTGGGCACACGACAGCGAACACCCTCGCTCACTGATTGCTCTCGTCGTCCTCGATGAGTGACACCGGGTTGCCGTAAACGGAGACCACCTCCCCGGTCTTACGCGGCGGTGGACCCGCTTCGCGTAACAGAAGCCCGGCGGGCGGTGAGGTGACCGGTCAAGAAGTACGGGAGGTACACTCCGTCGGCGCGTGCGCGGTTGGTCGCCGTTCACGCCGCCCTTCCCTGCGGCTCCGAAGCGCCGCACAGGTGTGCTCCTCCAGTGCGTAAAACTGGGGGTCCCCAGACCAGCATCTTACTGCTGGCACTACGTCGCGTGCCTTCCCACTAGCACGCTCCCCTGTGTCAACGCCGGGTGAAAGTCTGACAATTGTGGCGGTCGAAAATCTGACAGCCGGGAGTGGGTGACGAGCCCGTTGTTCGTCGCAGTTCAAAGAAAGATTTATCTCTTGTCTTTCAAGGCTA
>Ga0190275_10003981_pt1 | contig 10608 bp, 9 predicted proteins | sample Popmic550T_FD_133745 | JGI IMG/M metagenome (GOLD analysis project Ga0190275, IMG submission 133745) | Populus adjacent soil microbial communities from riparian zone of Yellowstone River, Montana, USA - 550 T | ecosystem: Environmental > Terrestrial > Soil > Riparian zone > Trees stand | place...
CCTCGACCGCACGAGCGACAAGGACGCCTGCCAGCCCGCCCTGCGAGTCGGGCGCCTGCGCGAGCTCGGCTGGGCGGCCACGTTCCTGGCCTCGCCCTACGCCCGCTTCATCAGCGGGCACACCCTCGTGGTCGACGGCGCCAACTGGCAGCGCCGCTCCCTCACCAACCCGCCGGTGACGACGGTCCGCGACCAGATGGGCCGCGGCTCCTTCAGCCCCTGACCGCACCCCGACGGGCCCGGGCCAGAGCTCGTGTGGGCTCGTCGGCGGGGTGGGCTCAGACGTGGTCGGCGGCGGCGGACCAGCCGTCGCTGCGCATCATGCGGACGAGCACGACGACGGGCAGGAGCCCGACGGCCACGATGAGGAGGGCCGGGAGGGCGGCGGTGTCGAAGCGGGAGTCCTTGGTGGCCTCCCAGACCGTCACCGCGAGGGTGTCGCCGCCGAGCGGGCGCAGCAGGGCGGTGGCCGGCAGCTCCTTCATCACCTCGACCACCACGAGCAGCGCCGCGCTGAGCAGACCGGGCACGAGGAGCGGCAGGTGGACCTCCGCGAGCACCCGGGCGCGGTCCGCCCCCAGGGCTCGGGCCGCGTCGTCGAGGTTGGAGCCGATCCGCCCGAGGCGTGCTTCCACCGCCGCGTAGGCGAGCGCATGGAACCGCACGAGGTAGGCGATGACGAGACCGAGGATCGTGCCGGTGAACAACAGGGCGACGTCGAGTCCGAGCGCGTCGTCGGCCCAGTGGGCGAGGCGACGATCGACGCCGACGAGGGGCCCGTACACCGCGACGGCGACCACGGTGCCGGGCACGGCGTAGCCGAGGGTGGAGAGTCGCGCCGTGGCGCTCCCGAACCGCGACGGCTGCGTGCGCTGGCCGTAGGCGATCGCGGTCGAGGCGACGACCGCGACCAGCGCGGACACGACCCCCAGGAGCAGGGTGTTGCGGGCGGCCCGGCCGAGGTCGGCATCGACGGTGCCCTCGGTGATCGTCTCCAGCGCCCAGGCCGCGAGCTGGGCGACGGGCAGCGCGAACACGACGGCCAAGAGCGCGACGCCCGGCAGGGTGGCGAGCCAACGGCGCGGTCCCTCGATGGGCCGAGGGCGGATGGCGTCGCCGCGGCCCAGCGCCTGGTGGTAGCGCGCTCGGCCGCGGAGGACGCGCTCGATCGTGACCAGCACCAGGGCCAGGCTCACCAGGACGGTGGCGAGCTGCAGGGCCGAGTCCTCGTCGAAGGTGCCGTACCAGACCCGGTAGATGGCGCTGGTCAGGGCCTGCACGCCCAGGAGGTCGACGGTGCCGAAGTCGGCCAGCGCTTCCATCACCGCCAGCGACGCCCCTGCCGCGAGGCCGGGCCGGGCGAGGGGCACCGCCACCTGCCGCACGGCCTGACCGTAGGTGCGACCCAGGCACCGGGCCGCCTCCAGAGCCTGGCGCGACTGGCCGAGGAAGGCACTGCGGCCCAGGACGTACACGTAGGGGTAGAGCACCGCGGTCAGGATGACGATGGCCCCGGCGGGGGTGCGCAGGCCGGGGATGCGCAGCCCGCCGCCCAGCAGGTTGGAGTGCAACGGGCTGGCCAGGCCGTACTGGCCGAGGACGACGAACACCAGCACGTAGGCCGGCATGGCCATGGGGAGCACGAGGGCCCAGTCGAGCCAGCGACGACCCGGGAAGTCGTAGAAGGACACGAGCACCGCGAGGCCGCCGCCGATGAGAAGGGTGCCGACCCCTACTCCCAACCCGAGCAGCAGGCTGTTGCGCAGCGCGCTTGGGAGGAGGGTGCGGGCGATCTCGTCGAACACCTCGCTGCCGCCGATGAAGCTGGCCGGTAGCGCGACCAGCGGTCCCACCACCAGCAGCGCGACCGCGCTGCTCACCACTGCCCAGGTCGGGAACCGTGCGTGGCGGGGGAGGCCGATCAGCGCCAACCCACGTCCAGCATCAGCTGCACGGCTTGGTCGAGCAGCGGGCCCGCCTCGTCCACCGCGATGGGGTCGGTCTTCACGTCGGCCCAGTCGGCGATGTGGTCGGCCGGCGGCACCTCAGGGTTGGCCGCCATCTCGCTCCCCGCCGTCATCAGCGCCTGCGCGTCCGTGCCGGTGAGGTGCTCGAGCAGGGCCAGCGCCTCCGCGGGCATGTCGGAGCCGGCCACGATCCCGGCCCCGGAGACGTTGGTGTGGGCGCCGGCGCCGTCCTGGTCGGGCCAGGCCGGGGCGACCGGGAAGCCGGGGTCCTCCTGGAGGGCCCGGCCGAGGTAGTAGTGGTTCGTCAGGCCGACGTCGCAGTCGCCCTCCGCGATGGCGGCCAGCAGCTCGCTGTCGGACGTGATGATGTCGGGGTCGTTGGCCATCCACGACTCCAGCACCTCTCGAGTGGCGTCGGCCCCGCGCTTGGCGAGCATGTCGGCCACGAGCGACTGGTTGTACTCGTTGGCCGAGGTGCGGAGGCAGGTGCGGCCGGCGAAGCGGGGATCGCCGAGCGATTCGTAGGAGGTGACGAGGGCCGGGTCCACCCGCTCGGTGGAGATCATCGGGACGCGCAGCCGGGTGGTGAGGGCCCACCAGGCGCCGTCGGCGGCGCTGAGCTCCGCCGGGATGTTCGCCTCCAGGGTCTCGCTGGTGACCGGCTCCAGCAGCCCGGCCTGGTCGGCGCGCCACAGGTTGGCCAGGTCGGTGGTCACCAGCACGTCGGCCGGCGAGTCCTCGCCCTCCTGCAGCAGCCTCTCGTAGAGCTCGGGACCCGTTCCGCCCCGCAGCTCGACCTCGATGCCGGTCTCGGCCTCGAAGTCGTCGAACACCTGCTCGTCGCCGTAGTGGGACCGCCCGTTGTAGATCACCAGCTTGTCGTCGCCGTCGTCGGTGGCCGCCACCCCCGCGCCGACGATCGCGACCAGGACCAGGAGCCCGGCGACGGGGATCGGCCAGCGCATGCGGATCAGCCGGGAGAGCATCGGACGTCCCTTCAGGAGCAGTGACCCCGAGTCTACGGGCGGCGTCAGGAGTACCGAACTTAGCCCGGTTTGCCTCCCTACCGTCCAGTAGGGTGCCGCTCGTGACGGGCGCCCCCGGCATCGAGGCCTCCGAGGTCACCAAGTCCTACGGCGATGCCACGGCGGTCCGGTCGGCCTCGCTCGTGGTCGACCGTGGCGAGCTGGTCGCGCTCCTCGGGCCCAGTGGCTCGGGCAAGACCACCCTGCTCCGCGTCATCGCCGGCCTCGAGGCGCCGGATGCGGGCATGGTGTCGATCGGCGGCCGAAGCGTCGTCGGCCCGGGGGTGTGGGTCGAGCCAGAGGCGCGGCGGGTGGGGATGGTCTTCCAGGACGGCGCGCTCTTCCCCCACCTCAACGTGGCCGACAACGTGGCCTTCGGACGACCGGCGGCGGGCCGGGTCCAGGCCTGCCTGGAGCTGGTGGGCCTGGCCGACCGCGGCCGCTCCTACGCGCACGAGCTCTCCGGCGGTGAGCGACAGCGGGTCGCCCTGGCCCGGGCCCTCGCCCCGGAACCCGACGTCGTGCTGCTCGACGAGCCGTTCGCGTCGCTCGACGCGACCCTGCGCGGCTCGTTGCGCGCCGACGTCGTCCGCATCCTCCACGACGCGGAGGCCACGGCCCTGCTCGTCACCCACGACCAGCAAGAGGCGCTGTCCCTCGCCGACCGCGTCGTGGTGATGCGCGACGGCGCCGTCGCGCAGTCGGGTGCGCCCCAGGACGTGTACGACCGCCCGGCCAGCCGGTGGATCGCCGAGTTCCTCGGAGCGGCGACGGTCCTGCCGGGGGTCGCCGCCGGCGGCACGGTCGAGTGCGGGCTCGGCCGACTGCCGGCCGAGACCCCGCTCGAGGGCCCCGTCGATGTCGTGATCCGCCCGGAGCACCTCCGCCTGGCCGACCTCGACGGCGGAACCGCCGCGATCACGGCGACGGTGGTCCAGACCGCGTACTACGGCCACGACCACCTCGTCGACGTGGAGCTCCCCGACGGCCAGCGCCTCCAGAGCCGGGGGCCGGGTGCGGTGCGGTGGGAGCCCGGTCAGGTCGTCACCCTGTCCGTCGACGGAGCAGTGACGGTCATGGCGCCGTGAGCGACGAGCGCGCACCGATCGATGTCGACTTCGTCGAGGTCGACCCTGAAAGCGCTGACGCGCAGCAGGGCCTCGACTCCTACTTCCGCGAGCTGGCCGAGCGGCTGCCTTCCGGGTTCGACCTCGGCCAGAGCCTGCACAACCCGGCGGAGGTCATGCGTCGGCCGGCCGGGCTCTTCGTCGTGGGCCGGCTGGACGGTGAGGTCGTCGCCTGTGGCGCGCTCAAGCTCCACGGCGCGGAGCCGACGGAGCTGAAGCGCATGTGGGTGGCCGCCGCCACGCGGGGCATGGGCGTGGGCCGCCGTCTGCTGGCCGAGCTCGAGCGCCTGGCCGCGGCCGAGGGCTCGACGGTGGTCCAGCTCGATACGAACGGTGCCCTCCGCGAGGCGATCGAGCTCTACCGGTCCGCCGGCTACAGGGAGGTCCCGGCCTTCAACGCCGAGCCCTACGCCGACCTCTGGTTCGAGAAGCGCCTCAGGTCCTGAGCCCGCTGCGCCCCGGATGGGGGCTCGGCGTCTGCGTCGAACGGGTCGCATCGGCGGGGACGGGCGCAGGCTCACTCGAGCACGCTGAGCGTGAAGGCCAGGGCGAAGCCGAGGGTGGTGCAGAGGCCGACCAGCTTGCCGCCGTGCTCGTACGCCTCGGGCATCATCGTGTCGGCCAGCATGGTCAGGATCGCTCCGCCGGCGAAGGCGAGCACGAACGCGATCGTCGCCGGCGACGCCGCGTCGAACAGGGCGTAGCCCGCCAGGGAGGCGACCCCGCAGACCACCGTCACGAGCCCCCACAGGCCGAACACGTGACGGCGGGCCCACCCGGCGGTGGTGAGACCGCTGGTGGCGGCCACCGCTTCGGGCACGTTGGACAGGAACACTGCGGCGAGGAACGCGAGGCTCACGGATCCCTCCTCGAGGACGGTCAGCCCCAGCACCATCGACTCCGGTACGCCGTCGAGCACGATGCCCAGCACGATGGCGAGGGCCGAGCCGCTCTGCTGCGCACCCCCTGAGTGCTTGCGGTCGGCGCCGCCCATCCGATCGATGAGCGCGTCGCCCACGAAGAACACCAGCGCGCCAGCGAAGAGGCCGAGCACCCAGCTGCGGTCGCCCGAGGTCTCGAAGGCGTCCTCGACGAGCTCGAAGGCCACCGCGCTGATCAGGACGCCGGCGCCGAACGCCATGACCAGCCCGAGCGTTCGGAAGCCGACGGGGAGCCAGATCGCGACGGCACCACCGACGATCAGCGCCGAGCTGGCGAACATCCCCCAGAGCAGGGCCTCAGCCATGGCCGTCAACACTGCCGCATGGGCGCAGGCCGATCAGCCACCCACCGCGAGGATCGCCCCCCCGGCCAGCAGGCCGGCGCCGAGGCCGGCGACCACGTCCAGGGGGTTGTGGGCGCCGACGTAGACGCGGCCGAGCATGGTGAGCGTGATGGCGAGCAGCGGGATCCACCGGAGCGAGAGCGGGATGGCGGGGACCACGACCACCGCCACCGCCGCCACGAGGATGATGTGACCCGACGGGAAGCTCGGCCCGCTCGCGGGCACGTCCCCCCGCAGGATGGCACCGGGCTGGCTGGTTCCCGGACGGGTCCGGACCGCCAGGTACTCGTGCATCTCGTGGCGGATGACGCGCTCGATGCCGAGCTTGGCGACCGCCGCCAGCACGGCCCCGACCGCCACCAGGACGGCGTCTGCCAACCAGCCGATCAGGACCCCGGCGGCCGTCCCCACGGCCAGGTTGCCCAGCTGCATCGGGCCCCACAGCACGGGGTAGAGCCACCCGGGCAACCGGTTGACCCGCCGGAACAGGGCCGCTTCCCAGGTGGGGATCGTGCTCCCGTGGGCGTGGGCGACGGCCGTGAGGAGGACGAGCAGACCGACCATGGCGACCGTGAGGCCCGTGAGGTTCACGTTGGGAGGAGACCGGCCCGCAGCTCGTCGAGCAAGCCTGGCCGCTCCTTGAGTGCGGTGCGCGTCGCCCCGCTCAACGCCCAGGGCTGCAGGCGGGCCTGGGCCCGGAGCAGCAGGTCGCCGTCCACGGTGGCTCGGGCGGGGGCCACGGCCCGGTCGGGTCCGACGACGATGCTGGACGAGGCGACGAGCTCGGCCACGTCGTTGGCGAGCAGGAGGCCGGACGCGGCCATCTCGCTGAACCCGAAGTCGATCATCCAGACCACCCCGTCGTCCCCGAGGAACAGGTTGGCGAGCCGGAGGTCGCGGTGGGCGATGCGGTGGGCTCGGAGGTCGGCGATCTGCTGCCAGATCGACAGCAGGACCTCGTCGGTGATCTCCTCCGGCGCGAGCCGGTCGAGCGATCGGCCCGCCACCGCCTCGTAGGCGAGCACGAAGGTGTTCGGCTCCGCGAGGGAGAAGCCCCGCACGCGCGGGGTGCGCACCCCGAGGTCGCGCGCAGCGAGGGCGATGAAGGCCTCGTGCTCCACCGTTCGGCGCAGCGAGGAGAACGGTCGCTCGTCGCCCAGCTCCTTGCGCTGCACGCCGCGGTAGGCGCGGAAGAGGAGGTCGGCGCTGCGCTGGTCCTGGCCCAGGGCCTTGACGAAGTAGCGGCTGCCATCGGCGGCGGTGCCGAAGTAGGGCGTGGAGCCCCGAGCGTCCACCCCCGCCGGCTCGAGGGCGGTGAGGGGGAGCCCGACGCCGGCCAGGCTGCGCTGCAGGCTCTCCGGGGTCGCTCGCCTCGATGGCGCGCCCAGGAGCACGAGAGCCGCCGCCCCGCCCAGCCAGCCGGCGACGACCGAGCTGACCGAGTCGAACGACGTCGGGGCGGCCACGAACCGGGTCAGCACCAGGCCCATCACGGCCACCCACCCGAGCCTCCGCCACCGACGGCTCAGCCATGGCGCGCCGGCGGTCAGCGCCGCCGCCAGAGCCGCGATCCCGTAGGTGGTCGGGTAGCCCGGTCGGGTCAGCGGTCCCAGGTCCACCTCGAGGCCAACGATCCGGGCGCCGTCGTCGACGTCGACCACCTGGTCCAGCACCACGAGCGCGAGCAGGCCGAGGGCGATGCCGACGGCCACCGAGATCAGCATGCGCAGCCCGCTCCGCACCACGGTGAGCACGAGGCCGACGAGGAGCACCAGCACGGCGACCACCCGGGTCACGCCGACGGCCACGTCGACGATCCACTGGGGGATGGCCCGCAGGCCCGACATCAGATCGGCGGCGAACCCCACGAGCGCGTCCCCGAAGAGCCACTCCAGGAGGACCAAGATCAGGGCGACCGCGGCCGCGACGGCGAGGCGCAGGATGTCAGCCGGTGAGCGCACCAGCGTGGACTCGGGTGTCTCGGGCACGGTGGAGGTCTAGTCCCTGGCGTCGTCGAGATCACCCCATCGGGGTGCAGTCGTCGTACCCCGACCGGCCTGGGTTCGCCACCTGGGCACCCGTGAGAGGTAGGTTGCAGCCGCGATCACATGTACGAGCAGCCGTCACGACCTGGATCGTGGCTGGCGGCGGCGACGACCCATGACCGGGTCGAACGACGACAAGAGCGCCGCGGCCCCTGAACGCCGCGTCCACACAACCAACGACGAGGGAGAGTGCAGTGCTGGCTTACGACTACCCGATCCTCGGGTTCTTCTGGACGATGTTGATCATCGGCTTGTGGATCGCCTGGTTCATGCTGCTGTTCCGGGTCATCTTCGACATCTTCCGCAGCCACGACATGGGCGGCTTCGCCAAGGCCCTCTGGGCGATCTTCGTGGTCCTGGCGCCGTTCCTCGGGGTGTTCATCTACCTCATCGCGCGAGGGCGAGCGATGACCGAGCGCGACATGCAAGACGCTCGGAACCAGGAGGCGCAGTTCAGGACCTACGTCCAGCAGGCGGCAGCCTCGTCGCCGACGGGCGGCGGCACCGCCGACGAGCTGACCAAGCTGGCCGAGCTCAAGGCCCAGGGCGTGCTCACCGACGCTGAGTTCCAGACCCAGAAGGCCCGCATCCTCGCCTCCTGAGCCGTCTGTTACACCTCGGCCCCGCGCTGTAACGCGCGGGGCCGAGCGTGTGGCATGCTCCGAGGCGTGCCGATCCGCACCGAGCGACCCGACGAGCACCTTGTGCTCATCACCATCGACCGGCCCGAGCGCAAGAACTCGCTCGACCTCCACCACTTCCGCGACCTGGCCGCCGCGTGGCGCGACTTCGGCGCCGACGACGACCTCTGGGTCGCGATCGTCACCGGCACGGGCGGCTGCTTCATGTCGGGCGCCGACCTCAAGGACTACGTCCCGCAGATCACCGCGCTGGCCGACGAGATCGCCCGTGGCGAGGTGGAGGAGATCGACGGTTGCCGCCTCAGCGACGGCACCGAGGCCGTGCTGCGCAACTCGAAGGTCTACAAGCCGATCATCGCCGCCATCGACGGCCCCTGCGTGGCCGGCGGGATGGAGATGCTCGGCGGGTGCGACATCCGGGTGGCCAGTGCGCGCTCGACGTTCGGGGTGATGGAACCCAAGCGCGGCTTGTTCGCCGGCGGGGGCACCACGGCCCGCCTGCCCCGACAGATCCCCTACGCCGCCGCCATGGAGCTGCTCCTCTGTGCCGACGCTGTCTCCGCCGAACGGGCGCTGGCCCTCGGGCTCCTCAACGAGGTCGTGGCCCCCGAGGAGCTGCTGCCGCGCGCCATGGCGTACGCCGAGCGGATCCTCGCCAACGGACCGCTGGCGGTGCGCGCCACGAAGGAGTCGGTCGTGCGCGGCATGACCGGCACGCTGCGGGACCACTACCGGATCGAGGCCGAACTGTCGCAGGTCGTGTTCGCGTCCGATGACGCCAAGGAGGGACCGCTCGCCTTCGCCGAGAAGCGCGCTCCCCGGTGGCAGAACCGGTGATCGACCGGAGGTGAGGCGATGGCGCTACCGCCGTGCGTCCGGTAGCAGGTGGGCGCGGCCGTTGGCGGAGAGGGCGGTGTCGAGGGCGGCGCGGTCGTCGTCGGTGAGGGGGACGTAGCGATCGGATCGATCGGGGCGGTGCCACACCTCGTCGGGGGTCCGCCAGCCCTGCTCGCGCAGGGGGCGGCGGTCGACCTTGTGGGTGGCGGTCACGGGCAGCCGGTCGACGATCCGCACGTACCGCGGTGCCCACTTGGTCCCCAGGTCGGCTTGGTCGGCGAGGAACGCCCCGAAGCGGTCAGCGTCGAAGGCGACGCCACGCGCCAGCTCGACCGCGGCCATCACCTGGTCGGCCGTGCGCACGTCGGGCACCGGGTAGACGACGACGGCCGCTGCGTCCGGCCAGCGGGACAGCACCGCCTCGATCGGGCCGGCGGCCAGGTTCTCGCTGTCGACCCGCAGCCAGTCGCCGGTGCGGCCGGCGAAGTAGAAGACGCCGGCCTCGTCGCGGTAGGCGAGGTCGCCGGACCAGTACCAGCCATCGCGCGTGCGCTGGGCGTCGGCCTCCGGATCGTCGTAGTAGCCCTCGAACGCCGAGGCGACGTTGCGGCCGACCAGCTCGCCGATGGCGACGTCCGCGTTGGTGAGCCCGCCGTGCTCGTCGAACTCGGCGACGGCGCGCTCCTCGCGGGTGTCCGCGTCGACGACCGCGATGTCGGCCCCGGGCGGGGCCACACCCAGCGCACCGGGCCGGGACGTCGAGGCCGGGTGCAGGACGATGGCGTTCTCGCTCGAGCCGTACCCGGTGAAGACCGGAGGCCCGAAGCGGGCGGTGAAGCGGGCTCGGTCCTCCTCAGAGGCCTCGGGGGCCAGCACCCAGCTCAGGCGGTGATCACGATCCTCGGGCGACGGCTCGGTGTCGTTGATGTGACCGAGCGCGCGCCCGACGGTGTTGAAGAAGGTGGCGCCGTAGCGGCGCACGTCGGGGAGGAACCCGGAAGCAGAGAAGCGGCGGCGCAGCACGAGCTGCGCACCGGACGCCAGCGCGGGCAGGACGGCGGCGTTCAGCGCGTTGCCGTGGTAGAGCGGCATGGCGCTGTAGAGCACGTCGCGCCGCCGGAACACGACGTTCCCGACGATCCCCGCGGCGCGCCCGTGGGTCATCCGCACGGCCTTGGGATCGCCCGTGGATCCCGACGTGAAGATGAGCAGCCACAGGTCGTGCGGCGTCGGGAGCGGGATGGCGTCGAGATCGATCGGGTCGAGGCCGTGGTGCGCCTCGTCGTCGACGACCAGCACGTGGCCGTCGGCCGCGCCGAGGTCGAGCCCGTGGAGGTCGGGCCGTCGGGCCCCGTCCGTGATCACCAGCTGGCAGTCGGTGTGGCGCACGTCCCGTGCCAGCGGCTCGCCCCGGCGCGTGGGGTTGAGGCCGACGACGGTGGCGCCGGCCAGCGCTGCGCCCGCCAGGAGGAAGAGGTACTCGGGCACGTTGTCCAGCAGGACGCCGACGTGGAACGGGCCGGGCCGACGTCGTGCGCGCAGCAGCTCGGCGCGGACGGCGGACGCCTCGACCACCTCGGCCCACGTCCAGCGGCTGTCCTCGAACCACAGGCCCGGGCCGGCGTCGCCCCGGCGGCTCAGCACGAGCTCGGCCACCGTCGACGCGCTCACGACGGCCCAC
>Ga0190275_10003982_pt1 | contig 10608 bp, 10 predicted proteins | sample Popmic550T_FD_133745 | JGI IMG/M metagenome (GOLD analysis project Ga0190275, IMG submission 133745) | Populus adjacent soil microbial communities from riparian zone of Yellowstone River, Montana, USA - 550 T | ecosystem: Environmental > Terrestrial > Soil > Riparian zone > Trees stand | place...
ATCCGCATGACGCCCCGCGAGTTCGTCGAACTGGGTGAGGCAACCGGTATCACGCGCTGGCAGATGTTCTTCAAGATCAGGCTGCCTTTCGCGATGCCCAGCATTCTGGCGGGCATAAACCAGAGCCTGATGATGGCGTTCGGTATGGTCGTGATCGCGGGCATCGTCGGTTCGGGCGGTCTCGGCGAGACGATCTACAGTGCGATCCGAACCCTCGATATCGCGAAGTCGATCGATGCCGCCATCGCGATCGTCATTCTGACCATGGTTCTCGACCGTCTCACGCAGGGAGCCGCCCGCATCGGCTATGGAGGCAAACAATGAATCCGTCGCTACCTCAGATCTCGCCGGGAACGTTTCTCGCGCCGGCGGTCGATTGGCTCAACCAAAACTTCCATCCGCTGTTCGCGGCGATCAGCAGCCTGATCGAGGCCATCCTGGGTGCGATCGAAACGGTGCTGCTCTCCGTGCCGTCATACGTGCTGATCGCCGTGGTGGTCGCTCTCGCCTTCTTCCTTGTCAACGGGCGGGCGGCTATCCTGGCAGCGGTGGCATTGGGATTCTGTCTTCTGGTCGGGCTTTGGGAAGCCTCGATCCAGACGATCTCCCTGGTGTCCGTCGCCGTCACGATCTCCGTGCTGATCGCGTTCCCGCTGGGGATTCTCGCTTCGCGCCATAAACAGGTCGAGGCGGCGATACGGCCCATGCTCGACATCATGCAGACCGTGCCGCCCTGGGTTTACCTGATCCCGGCCGTCATGATCTTCAGCCTCGGGCGTGTTCCCGCCATCATCGCGACGATCGTCTACGGCGTTCCGCCGATGCTTCGGTTGACCACGCTCGCCTTCAAGCAAGTGCCGAACGACCTGTTGGAGCTGGGCCAGGCGATCGGGGCACCGCCACGCTCCATCCTGTTCAAGATCGAGATCCCGGCGGCCAAGCCGACGCTGCTGGTCGGCCTTAACCAGTGCATCCTCCTTTCCCTGGCGATGGTGGTTCTGGCTGGACTGGTGGGAGCAGGCGGTCTTGGAGCGGAGGTCACCAGAGGGCTGACGCGCATGGAGATGGGCGTCGGTCTCCGGGCGGGACTGGCAATCGTCGCGGTCGCCCTTCTTCTCGACAGGCTTTCGCGCGGAGCACTTCAGGGCAAAGGCGTGGTACGAGCGGGCTGAGGTCCGCTTTCCAACTCGTAAGGACACACGATGCGACGCAGTTTCTTTTGTATAGACTCGCACACCTGCGGGAACCCTGTCCGCGTCGTGGCGGGCGGCGGTCCGCTGCTGCCCCATCTCCCGATCGCCGAGCGGCGTGAAATCTTTGTCCGCGATCATGACTGGGTCCGCAAGGCGCTCATGTTCGAACCGCGAGGCCATGACGTCATGTCAGGTGCTATCATCTATCCCGCGTTCAGGGAGGACTGCGACTTCGCTGTTCTGTTCATCGAGGTCAGCGGATGCCTTCCCATGTGTGGGGCGGGCACGATCGGCCTCGTCACGGTGGCGATCGAGGAAGGTCTGGTCACCCCCCAGATTCCCGGAAGGCTGTCCCTCGAGACACCCGCCGGAAGGGTGGACATCCAGTACGAAATGCAGGGCGAGTTCGTCGATACGGTCCGCCTGTTCAATGTTGCAAGCTATCTGCACAGTGCGGATATCCGCGTCGATGTTCCCGGCATCGGCCGTCTGTCGGTGGACATTGCCTATGGCGGCAACTACTACGCGGTTGTCGAGCCGCAGGAGAACTGGGCCGGTCTGGACGGCATGACCGCCGGAGAGATCGTGAACCTCAGCCAGAAGCTGCGCACGGCACTCTCCGATGTCTGCGACCCCGTTCATCCCGAGGACGGCAGAATACGGGGTGTCCATCACGCGATCTGGTGCGACGATGCACGAAGTGAAGCCGCGGATGGCCGCTGCGCCGTCTTCTATGGTGATAAGGCAATCGACCGGTCGCCTGGGGGGACCGGAACATCGGCGCGAATGGCGCAGTTGCAAGCAAAGGGGCGGCTCAAGATCGGCGAAACGTACCGGCATGAAAGCCTGATCGGGACGATCTTCGAGGGCCGGATCGAAGCAGACGCCAGGATCGGACCTTACGACGGAATCCTACCCAGCATAGGGGGATGGGCCAGGATCACCGGTCACAACACGATCTTCGTCGATGACCGCGATCCGTTAGCTCACGGATTTCAGATCAAGTAAGGGGATGGCGAAGATCTGACGGCTGGAAGAATGGACCGGAGATGGGGAGGACACGAGGCATGAGCACGGGCTCACCCGCCTATCGGCCGGTTTCGAGCGGCTGGGCGCCACAGCGCCGCCACAGCGACCGATCGTGGGAAGGCGCACGGCCGCGATTGTCGGTCGGCTTCCTGCTCGCGCGTAACTTCACCTTGACGCCGCTGTCGAGCTTTCTGGACGTGCTGCGCCTCGCCGCCGATGACGGCGACAGCAGCCGTCAGGTTCACTGCCGCTGGACCGTCATGGGCCTTGGGCGGGAGCCGGTGCGCTCAAGCTGCGGCTTGGACACCATCCCCTGGGACGACCTGCGCGACGTGCGTGACTTCGACTACATCGTCGTCGTCGGCGGTCTGCTGGACGAGGGACCGCAGCTCGACACGACGACGCAGGCGTACCTGCGGCAGGCCGCTGCCAAGGGCGTCACGCTCGTCGGTATCTGCACCGGCACATTCGCCTTGGTCGAGGCTGGCCTCATGACCGGGCATCGATGCTGCGTGAGCTGGTACCATCATCGCGACTTCGCCAACCGGTTCCCTGACCAGCCGTTCGTGGCCAACCAACTGTTTCTTGTGGATCGCAACCGGATCACCTGTTCCGGCGGCACGGCCGCCGTCGATCTGGCGGCCTATCTGATTGACCGGCACGTCGGTGCTGCGGCGGCACAGAAAGCCATGCACATCCTGCTGGCCGAAAGGATGCGGCCGCCTGCCCAGCCACAGCCACAGCCGCCGAGTGCAACGCCCGCGACGAACGAGCGCGTCCGCAAAGCGGCTCTCCTGATGGAGCAGAACCTCAGCACCACGCTTTCGGCGGGCGAGATCGCTAAGCGGGTGGCGCTGAGTACCCGCCAACTCGACCGCCTGTTCCAAACGGAAATGGGCATGTCACCGCTTTCCTACTACCGGCAACTGCGGCTCAACTACGTCCGTTGGATGCTCCTCAATACTGAGGAATCGATCACGGAAATCGCATTGGAGGCCGGATTTTCCGACTGTGCGCATTTGTCCCGTCAGTTCCGAGTAGCCTTCGGTGTTTCGCCGTCCGCTCTGCGCAATCAAATTGGCACGGCACGGCTGGGCTGATCTGTTTGTCTACCGCTAGGCTTGCTCCCCTTCGTGCTCAAACACCATGCGCACTGCGTGCTCGCCCAACTCGGGGGGTATTTCGGTGATGTCCGCTTCGTCATGATGACCCCAGTTTCTCAGGAAATGCGGCCTCCGGTAAACCCGGTGCGGTTCAGTACCACCATGATGATGAAGGCAAGAGCGGCGAGAATATATCTCTTCACGTTTTCCTCCGGTTCGCCGCGACCTTGGTTAGAAAGGATTGATGTAGTTCATGATGGCTGTCTGTCGCAGCAGGACCTGGCGGATGATGTGGGCCGCTTCTATGTGCTCGGTGTAGATCGCAGCAGCCCCGGTGCTGCCGGCCGGCAGGCGGCGAGCCGCTTCCTGATTATCGAGTTGGACCCGAACGACAAAGGGTGCCGCCTGGATCTCCGGCGGAGCCACCGCCGAAACGCCGAGCTGTGCCTGCCCGGTTGCGATCGCCTGCAACACCGCCTCGACGCGTCCCGTGAAGACCTCGCCTGGGAATGGCTTGAACGTAACCTCCACGAGCTGGCCGGCCTCGACGTATCGTGCGTAGATCTGCGCGATTTCCACGCCGATAATGGTTTGCGATGTATCGATAAAGGCCATCACCGGCGACTGGGCGGTGACGCGAGCCCCTTTCCGCAGGGCAAGGTTGGTGACGTAGCCATCGGCCGGAGCCTTCACGGTCGTCCGGTCGAGGTTCCACTTGGCGCCGTCGAGCTGTGCGCGCAGTTGCTCGACCTCGGATTCACGCTGCTGCACGTCGAAGGTCCGCCCGGTGTCCCGGTTCCTGAGTTCCGAGAACTGGGCAAGGCGCAGCTCGGCGAACCTCAGCTGCGCCTCGATCATGTCGACTTCCGCCTTGTAGGTGGTCGGGTCGATGTGGAACAGCACATCACCTTCTCTCAAGGGGGTGTTCGCCATGACCGGCACGTCGGTGACCTCCCCGGATACGGAGGGTATCACCTGCACGGCGTTGCGGATCACCCCCGCCGGTCCCGAGGGAGCACCCCAGCCCATGGGGATGAACAGGCCGATCAGGAGGACGAGCAGTACGAGGACCGGCGACAGTTTCCAGAACGTGTTGAGCGGGATGAACCGGAGCCAGACGAAAAGAGCCAGGAGGGCGACATAGGCATTGACCAGGACGACGATCATTTCGGCGTCTCCCGTCTTTCAGGCATGTCCACATAGGCCCAGATCAGGATCAGCGGCCAGAACACGAGGCCGAAGACCAGGGTGGCCCAGCTTCCGACCGCCACCGCCTCCGCCCAGGGATGTCCGCGCTTGCGGGCGATGCGACCCGGCATCATTCCGAGAGCCACAAAGACCGCAATGGCCGTTGCGAAAAGGACGAGCAGAACGATCCAGGCAAAGATGTCGATGAACGCCATGAGTATGCCCCATAATCCGTCTTCTGTTTGGAACGGTCGAAGAAGCCGGTGACTCTCGGTAAAGGCGGCAAGATGCAGGCCTGCCAAGTAAATGGAGCAACATTCAAAACTTGAAGGAAACTTGAAGGAAACTGGTGTCTCCTTCAAACCTCTTGGCGACGGCGAACTCATGGTAGTACCGGGCGCTGGCGCTGAACTTGTAATCCGCGACGTCAAAGTTGTACGAAGCCATTGGCCCCAGCCCAATCGCTCTTCCCTTGAAGTCGCCGAGCACCGCACCGGTCCCGCTGTCGCCGGTCACCTGCCAGACGCCGTAGCCAGCGAGGCCCAGCGCCAGTCCGGAGGGAAAATGCTGTGCTACAGCCGCCTCGAAATGCACTTCATCGCCGGAGTCATAATCGGTTTCGTCGTTCTCGAAGCTGACGGTGTACCCCAGTGCACCGGACACCTCCAGACCGGTCCGAGGGTTCAACCAGGTGACGCCGACCGTAGGGTCGATGGCGTATCGGTTAAGCGAAACATTGATCGTCTTCGATGCTTCGTAGGTGCCGAGCGGAACAACCACCGACAAGGAACCCGTCCAATGCAGCGATCCGCTGTGCCACCCCAGAACCAATGGTGTGAGGACCAGGTCGCCGACGTCGAAATCGTCGCTGTCTGCTTGAAAGGTTTGGCTCGGTTCCAGAATACGACTTTCAAGCGACACGTAACCGATTGGCAGAGCTGCCCCGAAGCCGACGCTGGCGCCAAAAAGATTGATTGAGGTTATATGAGTCACCTGAAGAACGTCGAGCAGAGCATCCACCTCGACCTCGAGTTCGATGCGGCCGTTGCGCGGCAGCCTGCCGGCGTCTCCGGTGTAGTAGTACAGTGAATTGGTCCCGTAGGTGCCGGGTCCGGGAAGAATACCTGCCAGAGGTCCCTGACTGCCAGGTGCTCTTGTCGAGAAGCCACCTTCGATGGCAAAAGCCGGCATGGGAAAAAGGGCGCCGGAGAATCCGATCAGCGCGACACATACGCTCCGTCCCAGCCGATCCAGCGAGCCACCAAGCGAAGGGGGATCGGACCATGACAACTTCATTTCACAACCCCCTTCCGTTATCGCTACGTTGGCGGCGTGGATGATTTGAGTCGAGGTCGGGAGGAGAAGCAAATCGGCATGTGTAAATTACTGTATGTCGCGTTGTACTCCACTCGTAATGCACATTACAGAAGGCCAAGCATCTGGCAGCATTCCATGAATCAACAGCAACAAGGTAAAAATAATATGGTTGATTATAGTTCTCAGGAAATGGTGTTTTTGACTTGGATAAGATCCGGCCGTCCATGGTACTGACAGCTTCCTGGACATTCGTAAGATAGCTGCAATTGCGATATGTCAGGCGTGTAACGGGGATGACGGAGATGAGCCTGGGCAGCGGCTCATCCCCTCAAGCTATAAATGGTGCGCGTACCTGTACGTCTGTTGCCCGTGCCGAAAGACTATCCTGGACAGGCCGGCCTGGACAGGCAGGCGCCACAACGGTGCGCCGTTTTCGATGATTGGGTTTCGATCAGGCCTTCGCTTCGTAGGCCACGGGCTTCCGCCATAAATAAACAAACCGGGAAGGGAATAGCGTCCATGAAAACTAATTTAGCGGCAATTTGCGTTGCCGGCGTCTCAGCGCTCCTGATTTCCGCCTGTGCACAGACGGAGAATATGGACAAGCCCGGCGTAGTGGCAACGGATACCGTCCAAACCCAGGCCACCGTGATAGCGGTCAACCGCCCTGAGCGCGAGGTCGTTTTGCGAGGCGAGGACGGTACGACGATGGGCTACATCCTGGATGATCGGGTCAGGAACTTCGACCAGATCGAGGTCGGCGATGTGGTGACGGCCCAGTACTACGAGGCGGTGGCCATTGTCGTGCAGCCCTCCACGGGAGAGCCAAGGGCCGAGGAAACCGGTTCACTCCAGCGTGCGCCGCTGGGTGAAAAACCTGGGATGGAGACCACCCGTGTCAGGGAACTGACGGCAAGGGTCGAGAACATCGACTATGGCAATCGCATGGTCACTCTCCGAGGCCCTTCAGGCCAAATCCGCAAGGTAAAGGTCGGACCGGAAGTAAAGAATTTCGCGGCTGTAAAAAAGGGTGATCAGGTACTGGTTCGGCACACCGAAGCCGTCGCTATCGCCGTCACGGAATAGAAACGGATCAAGCTCGACGATCATCACTTTCAAGGCAGGTGAGCAATGACTCGGAGGCTGAGCGGAAACGCGGCGATCCACCTTTGTGCAGGGCTGCTCCTTTATAGTATCAACCTGGTTGTCCTGCCGCCTGCCGGAACCGCCCTGGCTCAGTCTTCCGCTTCTCCTGCCGCCGCGACGACAGGTACCACCGCTTTCTCAGGCAGCGATCTCGATCTATCGCCCCAGCAGCTCGAAACGCTGGTGAGCCGCGTAGCACTCTATCCCGACGATCTGCTGGCGCTGTTGCTGCCGGCATCCACGCAGCCGCTTCAGGTGGTGGAAGCGCAACGCTTCCTCGACCAGCATAAGGCCGATCCCAAAAGCCAGCCGCCCAAGACCTGGGACCCCAGTGTCGTGGCGCTGCTGAACTATCCGGAAGCGCTGACCCTGATGAACCAGGATCTCACCTGGACCCAGCAGCTCGGCACGTCGGTCGTCAGCCAACAGGCGGCGCTCATGGACGCGGTGCAGAGCTTCCGGAAAAAGGTCGCGGATGCCGGCAACCTGAAGTCCGACGACAAGCAGACGGTCATCGTCGAGAAGCAGACGATCGTTGTTCAGTCCGCCGATCCGCAGGTCGTGTACGTGCCCAGCTACAATCCGACGACCGTGATCTACGCGGCGGGGCCGGCCTATCCGCCGCCCTACTACTACTCACCACCATATCCCTACTACTACAGCCCTGCCGCGACGTTCTTCACGGGGGCGGTGTTCGGTGCGGCAGTCGGCTTCGCGGTCGGGTGGAATGACCACAACATCTATCATGGCGATGTCGACATCAACCGAAACGTCAATATCAACAATATAAATGTGGACAACAGGGTCAACCGGTTCAACCAGAACAATGTTTCCAACCGGGTGAACCAGCATCGGGAAAATGTCTGGAAGCCCCAGAATGCCTCGGTCCAGCGCGCTCCGGTCGGATCGCGTGCCGGCCGCGCTGGAACGGGCGTTGCGGCAGCAAACGCGCCTCGGGTCAATCAGGAGCAGATCCGCAGCGGGCTTGCCGAGCGCGGCGGCAATCATGCCGCGGCCGGCCGCACACAGGCAGCCCGGTCTGGACTGAACGACCACCGTGCCGCTCCGGTCAACCGTGCGCATGCTCCCGCCTCAGGAGCATTTTCCGGGATCGATTCCGGTGCTTCAGCGGCACGGTTCAATGCGCGCGGCGCCCAGAGCCTCGGAACCAGCAGGCAGTTCCACCCGATGGGCGGTGGCGGCCGCGCCGGTCATTTTCATCCGCGCCGATAGGTGGGCACCATGATCACGTCACAGCGGCTGGCCAAACGAGCGACATGCCTCTGCGTGGCTGCTTTCATCGGATTCGGTCTACTGATCGCGGCGCCACCCATTTCACGCTCACAGGACGGGGAGCCGGACGCCGCGATCTCGCAGCAGCGTTTCGAAACGCCGGAAATAGCTGCCCATGCCTTTACGGCAGCCCTCGCGACGAACAGCATCAACGCTCTTCTGAAGATCTTCGGGACCGACTACACCGAGATCGTGCTCGGCTCCGATCCGATCACCGGAAAGGTCCTGCGCCAGCGAGCCTATGCCGCCGCCGTCGAACGCCTTGCGATCAGCCCGGAGACGGATGGCCGGGTCTTCCTGCTGCTGGGCCAGGATGAATGGCCGATGCCGATCCCCCTGGCCAGGACGAAGGGCGGATGGATGTTCGATACCGCTACCGGAGCGGAGGTGATCCTGACGCGGTGGATCGGCGAGAACGAACTGTCCGCGATCGATACGCTCAGGGCTTTCGTGCAGGCGCAGGAGGCCTATCGGACCCGGCTCCGCGCTGCCGGTCAGCCCGTCGAATACGCCCGCTATATTCAAAGCAGCCCCGGATCGACCGATGGTCTTTGGTGGGACGAGAAGACATCCGCGACAGCCGGTCCAAGTCCTCTGACCAGTTTCGTATCGCGGTCCCGTGAATTCCTGGAGGGGCGTCAGCCGGGTGATCCCTTCAAAGGCTATTACTTCCGGGTCCTCACCGGACGGGGAGTTCACGCCGATGACGGTGCCGGAAGCTACTTCGTGAATGGCCGCATGACGGAAGGCTTCGCCCTGATTGCGTGGCCGATGAGCTACCGGCGTTCCGGCGTCATGACGTTCCTCGTTGATCAATCCGGGCAGATTTTGCAGAGGGACCTTGGCGAGGACACGGCAGCGCTGGTCGATACGATCAGGGTTTATGACCCCGACGAGAGTTGGGAAGCGGCTGAGGAGTAGCGGCAGGGGTGCCGGTTTTCACGGGGGAGTTCGCACCACGTATGCATGGCCGCACCGATTATGACAGGCCTTCGATGAAAGTCCGGCGAACCGACCTATGTCGCCGGCAAAGCCGCCGGCTCTCCCGGCAATGTCGAAAGCGCGGTCGGACATGTGGGACTGGAACTCGTAAAACCGCCGCCGGCCGCTTAGGGAGGATCATGAATTGCAGCGCCTGATCCTTTACCTGACCGTCGTGCTGCTGTTGCCGGCACCGGTCCTCGCCCAGGAGGGATTGATCCTGATGCCGCCCGGTACGATACCCGATCATGTCGGCGGCGGCATCGGGTTTGCGCCGGACTATGTCGGGTCTGACGACACCTTCATCGGCGGCCTGCCGGTAGCCCGGATCAGCAGCGGTCAGCGCTATCTTCAGCTTCTGGGAAACAGTCTCTACGGCAATATCCTGGACAGCGAGCGCTTCGAGTTCGGCATCCTCGGATCCTACCGGTTCGGCCGTGAGGATGTCGATGACGCACTGGTCAGCCGGTTGCCCGAAATCGACGACACGATCGATCTCGGCCTGTTCGCCGGCGTCGAGTTGCTGGGATTGGATGACCCGCGCAAGCGCTGGTGGGCCGGCGTTTCCGGCCAGCATGACGTGCTCGGCGAGCATCAGGGTTACACGGTCGATCTGACGACGCGCGTCTGGTGGCCGGCTGCCGACTGGCTTCAGATGGGAATGTTCGGCGCCGTCACCTACGGCAGCGGCGATTACATGTCGAAGTTCTTCGACGTGAAGGCAAATGATGCCGCACGTAGCGGATTGCCGGCCTTCGACGCGGATTCAGGCTTTCGGGACGCCCGACTGACGGTCTTCCTTATCACCGAGCTGGCGCCTTCGTGGTTCGTCGGGGGCGGCCTGATGTATCAGCGGATCCTCGGCGACGCCGGAGACAGCCCGGTCGTCCGGGTTCGAGGCTCGGCCAATCAGCTCTATGGCGGCCTAGGGGTGGTCTGTGCGTGGTGATCCAGAGAGGGGTATACTTATCATGACTGGAATGTTGCGGCAGTTGCGCCGGGCCTGCTTACTTTTGGTTATGATCGTTGCGCCCATGCCGGCCCTGGCACAGGGCGATCCTCTGCCATCCTGGAACGACGGACCAGCCAAGTCGGCGATCCTCGATTTCGTCAAGCGCGTGACGACCGACGGCGGCCCGGAGATGGTGCCCCAGGCGGACCGTATCGCCGTCTTCGACAACGACGGCACGCTCTGGTCGGAGCAGCCCGCCTACTTCCAGGGCATGTTCGTGTTCGACCGCATCAAGGCGATGGCCCCCAAGCATCCGGAGTGGCAATCGGAGCAGCCGTTCAAGGCGGCGCTGGAGGGCGATCTCAGGACGCTGGCTGCCGGCGGCATGGCCTCGCTCGACAAGCTG
>Ga0190275_10003983_pt1 | contig 10607 bp, 5 predicted proteins | sample Popmic550T_FD_133745 | JGI IMG/M metagenome (GOLD analysis project Ga0190275, IMG submission 133745) | Populus adjacent soil microbial communities from riparian zone of Yellowstone River, Montana, USA - 550 T | ecosystem: Environmental > Terrestrial > Soil > Riparian zone > Trees stand | place...
AGTATCACGTCTTCCTGAGCCACCACAGCGCCGACAAACCGGCGGTCGAGCACCTGGCGGAGAAGCTGCTCGCCGAAGGGATCCAGCCCTTCCTGGACAAGTGGAACCTCGTTCCCGGCGAACCCTGGCAAGAGGGACTCGAAAAGGCACTCAACGAGAGCGAGACCTGCGCGGTGTTTTTGGGCCCTCACGGGCCGGGCCCCTGGGAGAACGAGGAGATGCGTGTCGCCCTCGACCACCGAGTGCGGGGCCGGTTGCTGCGGGTCATCCCCGTCCTCCTTCCCGGCACGACGATGCCGGGGAGCGGCGACCTGCCGGCGTTCCTCAGCCGCTTGACCTGGGTGGACTTCCGGGCAGGATTGGACGATGCCGACGCCTTCTGGCGGCTGCGCTGTGGGATTCGGGGCGAGGCCCCGGGACCTTCCCGGGCCAGGGCGGGAGCCGCAGGAACGCCAACTCCGGCACCAAGTCCTGGACCGGCTTCCAACCAGGCGGCCAGAGCGCGCCTGCTGGAGAAGAAAGAGGCGCTCGAGATCGCTTGGGCGACCACCGCGGACGCGGCTCAGAAGTTCCAGCTTCAAAAAGAGATCGAGCAGGTTCGGGCGGACCTCGCCAGGCTGGATTCTTTCTCTCGGGCGTAGATCGATGATGGCACGGAGCGGCGAACGCATTGGGCAAGAAGCGATATCAGGTCTTTCTGAGCCACAACAGCGCTGACAAGCCGGCGGTCGAACGTCTGGCCGAACAGCTGCTCGCTGAGGGGATCCAACCCTTCCTGGATAAGTGGAACCTCGTTCCGGGCGAGCCGCGGCAGGAGGGACTCGAAGAAGCTCTCGATGAAAGCGAGACCTGCGCTGTGTTCCTGGGCCCACACGGCCCCGGCACCTGGGAGAACGAGGAGATGCGGGTGGCTCTCGACCACCGGGTACGAGGCCGGCTGCTGCGGGTCATTCCCGTCCTCCTCCCCAGCACGACGATGCCCAGGAGCGGAGAGCTGCCGGCGTTCTTGAGCCGCCTGACCTGGGTGGATTTCCGCGCGGAATTGGACGATGCCGAGGCCTTCTGGCGGCTGCTCTGTGGGATCCGGGGCGAGGCCCCGGGGCCTTCCCGGTCCTGGGGAGCCGCAGGGACGCCGGCACCAAGTTCCAGGCAACCTCGCCCGCCATATCCGGGGTTAACGCCCTTCACAACTGATGATGCCAAGTTCTTCCACGGTCGCGATGCGCTTACCCGCCGCCTTGTCGCATGTTTACACGGAGAACGGTTGCTTGTGATTGGAGGACGGTCCGGCACAGGAAAATCTTCTCTGATTCACGCCGGCTTGCTACCTGCCATTGACAAAGGAGAAGTTCCTGGCAGCGAAACTTGGACTATTGTGCATAGTCGGCCAGGAAATGACCCTCTCCGTCGACTCATGTTCGCTTTGTCTAAGCGCTTTCCCGATGATGAACTCGACTTGGAGCGCTTCGATGCTCTTCCAGAGGCCATGCAAGCCGACGCCCAGGCGCTCGCTAATGAGATTAAGCGCCTCTCGCCTTCACATATATTGATGATAGCAGATCAATGTGAGCAAGTTTTTGACAGCCGCGTGCCAGTTGCGATATGCAGAGCGTTCTTTGCCAATCTAGCTAAAGCTTCCGACTCGGCGCAAGCCAACGCTACTGTTGTTCTCGTTGTACGCAACGACTTCCTCGAAAGCGTACTAGATATCTGCCGCCACTTCTATGCTTCAGCTGAGATCCGTCCGTTGATCGTCCATCCCATGAGTGAAGATGAGACATGGGAGGCCATCACTACTCCAGCCCAGCAGACGAACTTGATTTTCGAAGGCGCGCTTGACAGCATTATTATGAAGGAAATGAAGACGCCGAACCTCGCACTACCTTTGCTGCAGAGGGCATTGCGCGAACTCTGGGAACAACGCAAGGGCAACGTCCTAACGATTAAATCTTATACAGACATGAAGGGCGTAGCAGGATCGATCGCAAGATGGGCCGAGTCAATCTACAGCACGTTAAATCTAGGCGAACAGGAGCTAGCTCGACGCATTCTTTTGAAACTGGTACAGCCGGGAAGGAAGGCCGAGAATGATATCCGGCGACGAATTCGCCTAGACGAATTGAACATTAAACCTGAATATTCTTTTAAGGTGGAGTCGGTAGTCACTTTTCTGATTAAACGATCCATACTCATTGCGGATATTGATGAGTCGTCCAAGGATCATCGCGTGGTCGAAATCGCCCATGATGCCCTTCTTCATTCATGGCCGCGATTCCAGCAATGGCTCGCAGACTCCCGCAACTCCATGATTGCTCAAGATCGCCTCCGCGAACGCGCAGATGCCTGGAGAGAATTCGATGAAGACTCCGGCAGTCTTTTGCGCGGCAAGGAGTTGGCCTACTTCGAGAAATGGAGCTGCCGAGAAACTGATGAGGTCAACCCTGCGTTGCGGGACTATTTGGACCGTAGTCTTGAGAATAGAAGAATCGAAGCGGGCGAACACAAGGTGCTAATGGAACTTTTGCCCGAGCGCGCCAAGGTACACGACCGTGTCGATTCTGACAACCGGCAGGTCATTCCATTTGGGGTGCCGCTCCGTCAGTGGCAGCCGAACCTTGATCCTCCGGGCGCCCTATTGCGCGCGCAGTTTGGTGTCGTTCCCTTCCATGGCCGCGAGAAGGAGCTGCAGGATCTTCATAATTGGTGTCACTCCGCCGCACGAGTAGCAATCCGCCTATACACAGCAGCGGGTGGAGCGGGAAAAACCCGGCTGGCACTTGAGTTGGCCCTCCAACTGAGAAACGGAGGCTGGTGGACCGGCTTCGTCACTGCGGAGGGTCTGCGTTATCCAGAGCGGATGATGCCGGCGCTCGCCCGACCTGGTGGCAAGGTGCTCCTGGTCGTCGACTACGCCGAAGTTCAAAATCCTTTCCTCATATTTCTTCTTCGGGAGCTATATCAAATTGATCGAGGGCCGATCCGGCTTCTCTTGCTTGCCCGCGCTGCTCTCGACTGGTGGAAACAGCTCAAGAGCGAACCCGGTGGCGTGGGTGGCCTTCTAAGCGGTCCGGCCACCTCAAGGCATGCTCTCGCGCCTTTTATCGACTCACCCCAGGCTCGCGCCGATTCTTATCGCGTCGCCGCGCAAGCATTTGCTGCACAGCTCCAGGCGGCAGTACCAACCGCAGTTCCTGACGATCTAGATGCCCATTACTATCAAAAGCCCTTGTTACTCCATATGAGAGCCCTGATCGATCTAGAGGGTGAGAATACTGTTCGAAGTGGCGAAGGTATCCTTGACCGGATATTGCATCGCGAGAGAAGGTATTGGGAAACACGAGCCGCGGATCATGGGTTACCGGCTGAAATCAGCCCGGGTATTGGCCGCGCTATGGCAGCCATTACCATGGGTGGAGGTATTAATAGTGAGGCCGAGGCGGTTAAGATGCTGCGCAGCATGCGGTTCTTTGCCGACCAGCCAGCCGCCGTGCTTACCGCGGTGGCCCGGCTGCTTCATGAGGCCTACCCGGGCGAGCGCTGGATCGAGCCCGTCCAACCCGATCTGCTGGGCGAGCACCTGGTTCAGCGCGAGCTCGAAGACGGTGCCGACGAACTCTTCGACCTCGTATTAGGGCCGAAGAGCGGAGGATGAAGTGTTGGACGTGCTCGGCGATCAAGCTAAGGGCTATGCAGGGCTGACCTTGTTGACACGACTGGGCTCTCGCCAGGACGTGCAGGCGCTCTGGATCGGTAAGGCCTTTGAGGGCAGGCTGGGGCGCTTGGCCGAGACTGCGATGGCCGTGGCAGCCGAGACCGGGGATCCTGTTGGCCAGGAACTGGCCGGCGCGCTCCAGGCCAGCGGCTCTCCAGAGGACATCGAACAGGTCCGCGCCCTCTGCGACCAGCCGGCCTACACCGATTCCTTCCCCCTCAGGGAGGTCGCCCGCATCGCCACGGAGAGGAGCCTCGACCTCTTGCTAGCACGCCGCGAGGAGCTCGACGACGAGGGATCGATCCGCTATGCCCGCTTGGCCAACCTCGCCATCCGCCTGCTCCGGGTCCGCGCGCTCGACAAGGCATACGAGGCGAACCGAGAGGCCGTCGCAGCGTATCGCCATCTCCTCCAACGCCGGCCGGATCTGCTGGCCGAGCTGGCCATGAGCCTATCGAACGCGAGCAACACGCTCAGCGATCTGGGACGACACGAAGAGGCGCTGCAAGAGTGTCGCGCCGCCGTAGCGATCCTGCGCGAGGCACGGAATGTGGTGCGCCAGCCGGCCGCCTTGCTCCCGGAGCTCTCCGGAAGCCTCTACAACCTGTCGAACAGGCTGTACGAGCTCGGGCGCTGGGAGGAGTCGCTCGAGACGGCGCAGGAGGCAGTCGAGATTCGCCGGCAGCTGGCGACCGGCAGTACCCGTGACCGTTTCCTTCCCGCACTCGCGAGCAGCCTCGGGCAGCTGAGCAGCAGGCAGACCGCTCTGGGCTCCAAGGACGAGGCGCTGCGCACTTCCCGGGAAGCTCTCGACATCGTTCGGGAGCTTCCCGACCACCGGCCAGACATTTTCTTGCCGAACCTTGCCGAGAGCCTTCAACAGATCACCACGAGGCTCAGCCAAGACGGCCGGCACGAAGAGGCCCTCACCACCGCCAGCGAGGCGGTCGAGGTCTCCCGCGGCCTCGCTCGCCAACGACCCGGCTTTCGCCACAGCCTCGCGACCAGCCTTCACGATCTGGGGGACGAGCTTCGCCGGAACGACCGGTACGAAGAAGCTCTGGGCCCTCTCCAGGAGAGTGTCTCCCTCTACGAACAGATCTTGGAACAGCATCCGGACGACCTCCTTCCCGGCCTCGCCACCAGCCTCGAATCCAGGAGCCTGGCGCTCGCTGCCCTACGGCGCCGCGAGGATGCTGTCCAGTCGGCTCAAGACGCCGTAGAGATTCGCAGGCAGCTTGCGAAACAGCGCCCGGAGACGTTCCAGCCGGATCTCGCCCAGAGCCTCAATAACCTGGGAGGCAAGTTGAGCAGTCTGGGCCGCTCCGGGAAGGCAAGGAAGGCTTTGCAGGAAGCCGTCGACCTGTACCGCGACCTCGCTCGCCGGGAGCCCGGCCTGTTCCTTCCCGAGCTTGCCAGAAGCCTTCGCAACCTGGGGTATGTTCTGGGAAACCTGGAGCGCTTCGAGGAAGCGTTCGGCATGGAACGGGAGGCGCGACGGATCCGTGAAGAGCTGTCCTTCACCGCCAGCCGCTCGGTCGACGCGGAGAATCGCCTGAGCCAGTCGCTTGTGGGTTAAATTTTCTGGATGCCGGCTTAGACGCGAGGAAAAGCGTGAACCCCAAGCCAAAGGCGATTCTGTTAGAGAAGAAGGAGGCGCTGGCAGCCGCGCTGGCGGTTACTGCCGATCCAGCAATGAAGTTTCAACTTAGGAAACAGATCGAGGAGGTCAACGCTGATCTCGCCCTGCTGGAGTACTATCCAACCGCAACTGTGGGCGACCGCCTGCCCACTGTCAAAATCGCAGGTCGACCACCATACCCGGGCCTCAGAGCTTTTGGGCCTGACGACGCCGACTTCTTCTTCGGCCGCGAAGAGCTGACCGAGCGAATGATCGAGCATCTCCGAACTAGCCACTTCCTCGCAGTCATCGGTCCTTCCAGGAGTGGCAAAACCTCGCTGGTGTATGCCGGCCTTATCCCAGCTTTGAAGAAAGGGGCCCTCCCTGGCAGTGAAGGGTGGAGCGTGGTGCCTGTCAAGCCGGGTCGGAGCAGTCCCCTTGAGGAGCTTTCCGCTCGGCTCCTGGGAGCCTTCATGGACCATGAAGAGTCCCTCGTCGAGAGCCAGAAAGAGCTTGCGCAGGCCATGCTCGACGATCCTTGGGCGCTAACAACCGCGGTCGAAAAGCAGAGCAACCGACACTTCTTATTCATCATAGACCCATGCGACGAGATTTTCTCGACCTCTTCCCACCACGAACCAGAGCGACAAAATTTCTTTGCCAACCTCCTCAAGGCAATCAGCTCAACGCCTGACAGAGTTTCCCTTGTACTCGTGCTCCAGGCGAGCTACTACTCTTACCTGGCCTCATATCCAGATCTGGCAAACCAAACGGCAACCCATCAAATTTATCTAACGCCTCTCCAAGGCAGCGATCTCTGGCAAGTGGCCACTCAGCCTGCCAAGAAGGCGGGACTACAATTCGAAGCAGGCCTGGTCGAGGAGATTCTCAAAGAGGTACAGGGCCCCGGCTATGCGATGCCCAGCCTACAGCAGGCGCTTCTCGGACTTTGGGAGAAGCGTAACGGCACGTTACTGACATGGGCCAGCTACTGGGCCATAGGCAAGGTGAGAGGCGCGATTGCGCGCCATGCCGATTCCTCGTTAGAGGCATTCTCGGAACGCCAAAGGGAGCTGGCTCGTCGCATTTTCCTGCAGCTCGTCCAGCCAGCCAAGCCTCCGGGGCAGACCGCTGAGGCGCCAGCGGGCAGGGAAGACGCCCGGCGCCGCGTGCCTCGGAGTGAATTGATTCCCACCATCAATCGAGCCAAAGAAACAGGCTCAGTGATGGAGCATTTGATTCGAGTTGGCCTTCTCACCACGGACTTCAACCATTCGACACAGGAAGTCACGATAGAAATTGCCCATGATGCTCTTCTGCACGAATGGCCACGTCTACGTGAGTGGATTGAAAAAAATCGCGCCTCGCTCCGCATTCGTGACCAGATCACGGAACGCGCGAAGCTCTGGCGCTACAATAATGCCTCGAGCGCTCTGGCGCATGGCGTCGAGTTAACCGAATTCCAACGTTGGTGGCGTGACCACAGTGAAGAGGTCGGCCAATCGCAGAAGGAATACCTGGAGGCGAGCGTTGCGGCTGCCCAAGGGGAAACTCAAGGCACGACACTTTATTTCAGCGGTGTTGATACTCAAGGCCGATACCTGACTCCACCCATCGATAAGGCAGAGCTTGCACGTCGATTGGTAGCGACAAATTGGGAGGCGCCTCCTGAACAGCTTCTCGTCCAAGAATGGACAGAACCTCTTGATCCGCGACGGTAGCGGCATAATGACTGAGCACTTCCAGGCACTCCGCCTTGCGCAGCAAACGATACCGAGGCGGCACAGGTGACTCAGTCGTGGCCAGCCCGCGTCTCCAGACGACCTACACCTTCCGCAAAAGGATGACCCTAAACTACCTGGATCCCAAGATATGGCCCCCATTTTAGAAATACGCCGACCCTGGGACCTGGCGGAGACCGGCTGGGGCATAGTGTTCGCTCCGGATCTCGACCAGGGAGTGCGCCGCCAACTCGACCTCCTCCTAGAACACCGCCGCAGACAGGCGGGCATCCACAGCCACTATTATCGCGACGACCTGACCTATCGGGAGGGAGATTCGGCGCAGGTTTTCCTGAAGCGCCATGGCGCCAAGCCCGGTGCGATGGCTGATCCCGAATTCTTGCCCTATTACTTACTCCTTGTGGGGCATCCCGAGTCGCTCCCCTACTCGGTGCAATCCGAACTTGACGTCAACTATGCAGTTGGTCGTCTCTGGTTCGAGTGCCCTGAAGATTATGTGCGGTACGCGCGGAACGTGGTTAAGTCCGAGGAGCAGTGGCACCGGCGCTCGCGGGAGATCACGTTCTTCGCCCCCGAGCACGCGAACGATCCGGCGACACGGCAGATTTCCCAGAAACTCGTCCAGCCCTTGGCGAGGCTAATCGGCGAGCTCCAGGCCAAACTGGTAGGGGCCGAGCCTAGCTGGCAAGTCCGCACCCTAATCGGCGAGCAGGCGCGTAAGGAGAACTTAAGCGCTTTGCTCGGAGGTGCAGAGACCCCGGCCTTGCTGTTCGCCGCCTGCCACGGTCTGGGGCTCGACTGGGAGGATGACCACCAAGCGGCACTCCAGGGAGCACTCGTCTGCCAGGACTGGCCAGGACCAGATAACGAGGAGGGGGTTGGCGAGGAGCAGGTCTTCGCCGCCGCCGATCTGACAGAAAAGGCTTCGATGGAAGGCTTAGTCGCATTCTTTCATGCCAGCTACGGCCTTGGCACCCCCGAACGCGACAGCTTCGACCAGGGATTGGTCGGCAGGACGCGGCCCATGGCAACCCGAGCGCTGGTATCGCGTCTGCCGCAGCGTCTTCTGAGCCGCGGTGCGCTGGCCGTGATCGGCCAGGTCGACCGGTCCTGGCTCTCAAGTTTCGAGGGCACCCCGCAGGGGGAAGGGGTCGACGCTTTCCGCTACGGGCTCCAGCGCCTGCTGAAGGGCTATACGGTGGGCTCGGCCATGGAATACATCAACCATTCTTACGCCGCCCTGGCGGCTATACAGGGGAACCTGGAGGAAGCCTTTCGCTATCAAGAGGAGGTCGATCGTGAGCTGTGGACCCGGCTCTGGCTGCTGCGCAACGACGCCCGCAACTTCATGGTCTTCGGCGACCCCGCCGTGCGCCTGCCGGGCGTCGGCGAGCCGCCATGAGCCCCGGTATGGTCGCGCGGGAACCGATGCCATGACCGCCCTGGTCAAGCCCAGGATTTGGCACCAACGGGCGGAGCAGGCGCCGCGATCCGCCGGCGCCCAGTAATCGCCAGGGCCTCTTTCCCGGCCTTCGCTCTCATGTTAGCCTTCTCGAAACAGCCCTCAACTGGTAGGGAGGCCCTCAAGTGCCCGACGACCGCACGCTCGACCTGGCGGCGATCACCGAAAGCTCCGACATCTGCCTGACCGCGGGTTTCCGCTTGTACCTGCGGGAGGCGGCGCAGTTCTGCCTCGACCACAACGGCCATGCCGCCGGCGCCGGGCTCGAGGTCGACGGCTCCTCGCCCTGCCGCCTCAGCCTGCGATGGGCGCCGCTGGCGGACGCCCGTCGTTCCTGGAACACGTTCGCCGACACCGACGAGGCCGCCGAGCACGGCGCCTACGGCCTGGCCTTCGCTCTGGTTCTGACCCTCACGGAGCACAGCGTAGTCGAGCGCTCCGCCAAGGGGACGGGGTTCGACTTCTGGCTAGGGGAGCGGGGCTCCATTGGGTTCCAGAAGAGCGCCCGCCTGGAGGTTTCGGGGATCCTCGCCGATCCGGCGCGGATCGCCTCGCGCACGCAACAGAAGATCGCGCAGACAGAGCGCTCCGACAGCTCCCATCTGCCAGCGTTCGTGGTGGTCGTGGAGTTCAGCCGCCCAGCGTCAAGGATGATCCAGCGATGATCACACCTCTCGAACGTGCCCAGGTCCTCCACCAGGCCGCCATGGACTCGGCGGAGGAAGCCTTTCTCGCCGCGCGCCGGGGCGAGCGCGCTGTTGCGATCGAGCTTTACCGCCATGCCTGCCGACAGGAAGCTCGCGCAGCGGACGGGCTAGCGGAGGGGGGCCCGGAGGTCGAGCCCACCCGCTCCATCCTCTACCGCAGCGCTGCCACGCTGGCCCTGCGCTGCCGGCAGCTCGATGAGGCACAGCGGCTGGCCACTCAGGGATTGGCTGGGCAGCCGCCGAATGAGATCGCGCAGGAGCTACGCGAGATCCTGGCGGAGGCCGAAGGGGAGAAACAGCGGTTCCTCGCCTCGACCCACCCCGGACCGGCCCCGGACGGTCCCAAGCTCTACCTCACTGGGCTGAACCGGCGGGGCGCCTACCTGTCGCCGCCCACCTCGTGGGCGCGGGTGGTCGAGCGTTCGTTCGCGGACCGCTGGCAGTCGCCTCCGGCGTGGATCCTAGGCGACGAGGACATGATCGATCCACGGCGCGCCCCGGCCCCGGATTTCAAAAAGCCCTGGGACCTTTCGGAGACCGGCTGGGGAGTGGTATTCGCCCCCGACCTCGATCGACGGGTGCGCTCACAACTCGAAGAGCTCCTAGAGCACCGCCGCCGCCAGGCTGGACGCATTCATAGCAGCTACTTCCAGGAATATACCTACCGCGCGAAGTCGGCGTTCGAGTTCGTGAAAAGCAACAAGGGGAAGCCCGGTGCGCCGGCTAATCCGGACCACCTGCCTTACCACCTCCTCCTCGTCGGCCATCCCGAATCCCTTCCCTATCACGTGCAGTCCGAGCTCGACGCCAGCTACGCGGTCGGGAGGCTCTGGTTCGACCGTGTCGAGGACTATGGAACGTACGCGCGCAATGTTGTGCGAATCGAGGAGCAGTGGCGCCCGAGACCAAAGGAGATCGCCTTCTTCGGCCCGGAGCACAAGAACGATCCGGCGACGCAGAAGACCTGCCGGGAGCTGGTCCAGGGTCTGGCGCAATCGGTGATCGAGCCCGGCATGCCCTGGCAGGCCCGCACCGTGGTCGGCGACGAGGCGAACAAAGAGCGGCTCCGCGCCCTGCTCGGAGGAGCCGAGACCCCGGCCTTCCTGTTCGCCGCCTGCCACGGCCTGGGCCTCCAGCTAGGGGATGAGTGGCAGGAGGCTCTCCAGGGCGCCCTGGTCTGCCAGGACTGGCCGGGGCCAGACGACGAAATAGGGGTCGGCGACGAACAGATCTTCGCCGCGACCGACGTGCCGCCAGGGGCTTCCTTGAACGGCCTGGTCGCGTTCCTCTACGCCTGCTACGGCCTGGGCACCCCTCAGCGCGACAACTTCGATCAGGATACGCCCGGCAGGCCGCGGCCGAT
>Ga0190275_10003984_pt1 | contig 10607 bp, 12 predicted proteins | sample Popmic550T_FD_133745 | JGI IMG/M metagenome (GOLD analysis project Ga0190275, IMG submission 133745) | Populus adjacent soil microbial communities from riparian zone of Yellowstone River, Montana, USA - 550 T | ecosystem: Environmental > Terrestrial > Soil > Riparian zone > Trees stand | place...
CACGGCATGGCCGTCGGAGGTCTTGCCGGGTCCGCCGGTCGCGGTCTTGAGGGCGGCCCTGGCCTTGGCCCTGGCGATGATGGCCTCGCGCATCGCGTCGTCGGGATCCAGGGTCACGGTGCCGGACGCGGCGTCGATGGCGATGGTCGCGTCGTCGGCGAGCTGCATCGAACCGGTGACCCGGACCAGACAGGGCAGGTTCAGCTGGGCGGCGATGATCGCGGTGTGGCTGGTCGGTCCGCCGAGCTCGGTGACGATGCCGACGACGTGGTCGAGGTCCAGGGTCGCGGTGTCGGCCGGTGCGAGATCGTTGGCCACGATGACGGTCGGCTTCGACAGGGGCGGAATGCCGGGCTCCGGCACGCCGAGCACCTTGGCGACGATCCGGTCGCGAACGTCGCGCAGGTCGGTGACCCGCTCGGCGAGGTACGGCCCGCTCGCCTCCAGGATCTTGCAGAAACCCTCCACCGCCTGATCGACGGCCGTGGCCGGTCCGACGCCGCTGTTGATCCGGCGCACCACATCGGCCAGCAGGCCGGGGTCCTGGGCCATCAGCGAGGTGGCCTCCAGCACGGCCGCGGTCGCGGCCTGGGCGGCGGCGGCGCGGACCCGCAGGTTGGTGGCGACATAGTTGAACGAGTTGGAGACGAGCGTTTCAGCCGCGGTCTTGTCCGTCGCCGCCGGCTCGTCGGCCGGCGGCTTGGCAGCTGCGGCGAGTTTCACGACGGAACCCACGGCCGACCCGCGGCCGACGCCGATGCCGCTGAGCGTGCTGGTGGCAGTTGAGGTCTTGTCGGTCGAGGTGGTCGTCATGGTGGTGTCGCTCCTAGGTCGAAACGTGGTGCCGGACAACGATGAATGCGGACTCTGCGGAACAGTCCCGGCCTGCGGGCCAACTCACAAACGTACGCCGGTCCGCGGCCGCGGGGGAGCGGACCGGCGCCCGAGTTCGGCGGCTGATCAGGCGGCGTCGTGGTCGATCTCGAGCAGCTCGGCGAGCTGATCGAGTGCCGCATCGGCACCGTCGCCCTCCGCGGACAGGGTCACCTCTTCGTTGTTGCCGACGGCCAGTCCCATCACCATCAGAATGCTGCGGGCGTCGACCGGATCGCCGCCGGACTTGGCGATGGTCACCGGCAACCCGGTCGCGGTGACGGCCTGGACGAACAGCGAGGCGGGACGGGCGTGCAGGCCGACGCGGGACGCGACCTTGACGGTACGGCTGGGCATCAAATGGCTCCTTGTTCTCTCGGTCCGAGGGACCGAACGGGACGACGTGCCTTACAAACTAGCCAGCGGGTGAGCTGGGACACACAGCCGGGGCTGCGACAGACATCGTCGCAGCCCCGGCCGTCGTGTGCAGGGTGAAGCGGGTCAGGCCGGAACGCCCTCCGCCACGTCCTCGGCGTGCGCGATTTCCTCGGTCTTGCTCTTGTCCAGGCTCATCAGCACGATGACCAGCGCAGCGGTGATCACCATGCCGACTGCGATCGCCAGCAGGTACAGGATCGGGTTGCTGATCAGCGGCAGCACAAAGATCCCACCATGTGGCGCCCGCAGCTCGTTGCCGAATGCCATCACCAAGGCGCCGGTGGCCGCAGAGCCAACCATGCACGACGGGATGACCCGCAGTGGGTGGGCAGCGGCGAATGGAATCGCACCTTCGGTGATGAAGGACGCGCCGAGCAGCCAGCAGGCCAGGCCGTTCTCGCGCTCGGCCTCGGTCCACAGCTTCTTACGGACCGCGGTGGCCAGCGCCATACCCAGCGGCGGGGTCATGCCGGCGGCCATCACGGCGGCCATGATCTGCAGCCCGGGTCCGCCCTCGGTGATGGCGATGGTCAATCCACCAGCAGCGAACAAGTAGGCGGCCTTGTTGAGGGGTCCACCCATGTCGAAGGCCATCATCAGGCCGAGAATCGCACCAAGTAGGACGGCATTACCGCCGGACAGGCCGGACAGCCAATCCTCTAGTGCACTTTGAGCGGCCGCGACCGGCTTGCCGACAACAAAGATCATCAAGAGGCCGATGAGGATTGTCGACACCAACGGGATCACGACGACCGGCATCACGCCGCGCACGCCCTTGGGTACCTTGAGCCGCGTCATGTAGTAGGCGATGGCGCCGGCAGCAAGACCGGAAACCAGTCCACCCAAGAATCCCGCGCCAACCAGGTTGGCAAGCATGCCGCCGACGATGCCGGGTACGAGGCCGGGCCGATCGGCGATGCCGAAGGCGATAAACCCTGACAGGATCGGCACCAGCATGAAGAAGGCGACTTGACCTAGCACGAACAGGATTCCGGCAAATCCGGCTTGCGCGAGTACCGCGTCGAAGCCCCCTCCCGCCGGGAAGCCGGCCACCGTGCCGGCCACGTTCTCGTAGGTGACTCCCTCGAACTCGCCGCCGTAGAGCTTGTAGACGACTTCCTCGCCACCGAACAGGAAGCCGAGGGCGATCAGAATGCCGCCCGCGGCGACGAACGGAATCATGTACGACACGCCGGTCATCAGCCATTGGCGCAGACGTGTGCCAACGCCCACCTTGCGGGTTGATGCACTGGCCGTGCGTGGTGCTGGGGCGGCCGCAGCCGCAGCCGCTTCCGCAGTGCCCGCTTTCGGCGCGTTCTCGACTGCCGCGATGGCGGCCGCCAGCACTGCCTTGGGGTCGTGCACGGCCTTCTTGACACCGACGTCGACGAAGGGCTTGCCGGCGAACCTGGCCTTGCCCTTGACCTCGAGGTCAGCGGCGTAGATGACGCCGTCCGCGGCCGCAATGATGTCGTCGGACAACGGAACGGTGCCCGCGGAACCCTGAGTTTCGACCTGAACTTCGTGACCGAGGTCTTTACCGGTCTGCTCGAGGTTCTCGGCCGCCATGTAAGTGTGCGCAATGCCCGTTGGGCATGACGTTACGGCGACAAACTTCACTGTCCTCCCACCTCTCCCTGAACGTATTTGGCGACCGACGCGGCGTCGGGTGCGTCGATGATGGTCTGGCGGAACGCGGGGCGTACCAGCCGGCGGGCCAGCGCCGCCAGGATGGTGAGGTGCTCGCTGCCACCGCCGGCCGGCGCGGCGATCAGGAACACCAGGGTTGCCGGTCCATCCGGGGCGCCGAAATCGACGCCGGCGGGGACCCGGGCGAGGCCGAGCGAGGGCACGGTGACGTGCTCGGAACGAGCGTGCGGCAGGCCGATCCCGCCCGGCATGCCGGTGGCCATCTGCGCTTCGCGGGCCGCGACGTCGGCCAGGAAGCCGTCGAGGTCGGTGACCCGGCCGGCGTCCGCCAGCTTCTGGGCGAGCTGCCGGGTGGCGTCGGCCTTGTCGGTGGCGACCAGGTCGAGGACGACCAGTTCGGCGGTGATCAGGTCTGTCATGATGCGACGTCCTTTACTGCTTGGAGGGGATCGGGATCGGCGACGACGCGGACTGCGACGGCGCATGCTTGGGTTTCTTCGGGACCGGGAACGGTACTACCGGGTAGCAGGCAGGCGGCCCGGCCCCAGGCCACCGCCCCGGCAAGTCTTTCGGCAGGAGTGCCGACGGCGTGCAGGTAGCCCGAGAGCGTGCAATCGCCGGCACCGACGGTGCTGCGCGGGACCAGCGGCGGGCCGCCGGCCCACCACGACCCCTCTGCGGTGATCAACAGGGCGCCATGACCCCCCATGCTGACCAGCAGGTCCTTGCAACCGCGGGCCCTGAGCTCGGCGGCGGCGTCGATCACGTCGCCGACCGTGACCAGGTCGCGGCCGAGGATCTCCTCGAGTTCCTCCAGGTTCGGCTTGACCACGCTCGCACCGGCGTCGATGGCCGCCGCGAGTGCGGGGCCGGAGGTGTCGATCGCGACCGGAACCCCCACCGCCACCGCGGCCTTGGTGACCTGGGCGTAGAAATCCTCAGGCGCGCCGGCCGGCAGGCTGCCCGCCGCGACCAGCCAACTCGGCCCGTCGCGAAGCGCATCGTCGACCGCCTCGAGCAGCGCCGACACCTCCGCCGCCGACAGCGTCGCGCCGGGCTCGTTCAGCTTGGTCGTGGTGCCGTCCTTCTCGACGACCGCGATGTTGGTCCGGATGGCACCGGTGATCGGTACCGCGACTGTTGCCACCTGTTGCGGCGTCAGCAGGCCGATCATCCGCTGGGCATCGTCCCCGGCCGGCAGGATGGCCGTGGTGCGGTGGCCGTGCTTGGCCAGCGCCCTGGCGACGTTGACACCCTTGCCGCCGGCCTCGACCAGCGCCTGGCTGGTGCGCTGGACCTCGCCGCGCTCCAGAACTGTGACCTCGACGGTGTGGTCCAGGCTTGGGTTGGGGGTGACGGTAACGACTGCACCCGGGTTTTGCGTCGCTTGCGGGGGAGCTGTCATGCGCGCAGCACCTCCGGTCCGGCATCTTCGATCTCTCGGGCCATGTCGGCATCCACCTCGCTGTCGGTGATGATCGTGTCGACCTCGGACAGGTCGGACACATGGGCAAAATCGTCACGGCCGAACTTGCTGTGGTCGGCGAGCACCACCGTCCGGCGGGCGGAGCGCATCAGGGCCCGCTTGACCGCCGCCTCGACGATGTCCGGGGTGGTCAGGCCGCGGGCCGCGCTGATCCCGTTGGTACCGGCGAAGGCGACGTCGGCGAACACCCCGGCGTACTCGCGTTCCGCCCAGGAGCCCACCGCGGCCAGAGTGCCGGGTCGCACTTGGCCACCGACCAGATGCAGGGTGATGTTCGGCCGTTCCGCGAGCAGACCGGCGATCGGCAACCCGTGCGTCACGACCGTGAGCGCGCGGTCGGCGGGGAGGATGTCGGCGAACCGGACCGTGGTGGTGCCGGCGTCGATGATGATCGAGCCGCCGTCCGGCAGTTGATCCAGCGCCGCCTTGGCGATCCGGTCCTTCTGGGTGGCGTTCATGCTGAACCGCTCGCTGACCGCCAGTTCCATGCTGAGCCGCTCGACGGGGATGGCGCCGCCGTGCACCCGACTCAAAACGCCCCGGCGCTCCAGGCTGGTCAGGTCACGGCGAATCGTCTCCGGCGTGACGTCGAAGATGTCTGCGAGCCCGTTGACATCGACACGTCCGTCCGAGCGGGCAAGGCCAAGGATGGCCTGCTGCCGTTCCGGTGCGTACATGTCGACTCCGTTGTCGTTCCGTTGGTCATCGCCGATGACCCGCTGCTGTGGACTGATCGCGCAATGAGATCGTGGGTGGCAGAGCTGCCGGATGGGAACCCGCCAGCTGCCGTCGTGCTAAATCGTGGCCCCGCTGGTCGAAGTGTGCGACTTGACGGTGTGGTGCCGGACACATGTATATGCGCTCGATCAGCCGATGTCAACATATTCGGACGAAGACAGAAGCAAATCGGGCACGCGAGCTGTTGGTTTGGCTGTCTTTGCGCTTCTCCTCAAGGTCCTCGGCTGAACCGAACCAAGCGCAGCCGATGATCGGGTGCCCAAGCCCGGCCCTGCATGACGAGTGGACCGTAGTGGATGTCGCCGCGATGCGCTCGGTGTGACACGAGTGACACAAGTGACTGATGTGAATTCGTGACGTGAGTCGGCGGTCAGCGGCCAGCCGTCGCAGCAGGCGGGACCGGGCCCTATACATGGGACACTTACCGGGCGATGACTACCTCCCTGCCGTTGATCTTCACTGCCCCGCGCCGCGGCTTGCCGCCGGTGCATCTTGCCGACCTCGATCCGGCGGGCCGTCAGGACGCCGTTCGCAAGGCCGGCCAGCCGGCCTTCCGCGCCGCCCAACTTGCCAGGCACTACTTCACCGGGTTGACCCGGGATGCCGCCGTGATGACGGACCTGCCCGCGGACGGCCGGGCCGAGTTCGTCGGCGCGCTGCTCCCGGAGCTGCTGACCGAGGTCCGCTCGCTGGCCTGCGATGCCGGTGACACCCGAAAAACCCTGTGGAAGGCGCACGACGGCACGCTGATCGAGTCCGTCCTGATGCGCTACCCGGACCGGATCACGCTGTGTGTCTCCAGCCAGGCCGGCTGCGGGATGGCCTGCCCGTTCTGCGCCACCGGGCAGGGTGGCCTGCAGCGGAACCTGTCCGCTGCGGAGATCGTCGAGCAGGTTCGACTCGGCGCTCGGGCCGCCCGGGATGGCGCGCTCGGTGCACCGGGCCGATTGTCCAATGTGGTTTTTATGGGCATGGGCGAGCCGCTGGCGAACTACAAACGGGTGCTGGCCGCCGTCAAGATGATCACCGCCCCGGCGCCGTCCGGGCTCGGCATTTCGGCACGGTCGGTCACCGTGTCGACGGTCGGGCTGGTGCCGGCCATCGAAAAGTTGACCGCGGAGAAGATGCAGGTTCGGCTTGCGGTTTCTCTGCACACCCCCGATGACGAACTACGCGACACCCTCGTTCCGGTGAACGATCGCTGGAAGATCGACGAGGTCCTCCGGGCCGCCCGGGCCTACGCCGACACCACCGGCCGCCGGGTCTCCATCGAGTACGCGTTGATCCGGGATATCAACGACCAACCCTGGCGGGCGGACATGCTCGGCCAGTTGCTGCGTGAACACCTCGGGCAGCTGGTGCACGTGAATCTGATTCCGCTGAACCCGACGCCCGGTTCCATCTGGGATGCCTCGCCGAAACCGGTGCAGGACGAATTCGTCCGCCGAGTCCGGGCGCAGGGAGTTGCCTGCACCGTCCGGGACACCCGTGGCCAGGAGATCGCCGCTGCCTGCGGCCAGCTGGCTGCCGCAGAACAGTAAGTCTTGACTTACGCTCCTATTCGCCGTCTGCTGCGATCGAACGCACCAGTGCCCGCATTGCGGACTCCGCGCTGTCGGTGGCAGTAGGCCCCAATGCGGTCAGACTGGAGATGAGGGCAGCGGTCTCGGCGAAGGTGAGGGTCAGCGGCCGCGGCTGCTGATTGGCCACTATTCGGCTGCCGCCATGAGCCCCGGCCACCGTCTCGATGGGTACGCCCGAGTCACGTAGTCGGGCGAGGTCTCGCTCGATCGTGCGCAGACCAGCGCCGAGCCGGTCGGCCAACGCACCGCTCGTCATCGGCTCACCGGCCGTGGTGAGAAGTTCCACAATTCGCTGTTGACGTTCCACCCGGCGGAGGGTGAGGTAGTTGTCGCGGGACGCGGCCGACAGGTGAGCAGAGGAGGCCGATGGCTGCGAATTCACATATCGCAGAATATTTCCCAACCCCGCCACTGGCGTGGCGGCGTTCAGCCCTACCGTCCTGGGCGTGGAGACGACCATCGCAACTGCAATCGAATCAATTCCGGACTTCTTCGCTCGCTACACCGACTACCTGACGTCGGGGGACATCGAGGGTCTGGCCGATATCTACCACTACCCGGCGTTGGCGGTCACCGCCAACGGCTGCCGGGCGATCGTCGACCCGCAGCAGACCCGGGACTTCTTCACCCAAGGCCAGGCCTTTTATCGCGCTCAGAACATTCAAGGCGTGCGTGCCACAGACATCGTCACTGATGTGGAGGTGCCGGGTGTTTGGGTGGGTCGGCTGGTCCTGGACAACCTGGATGAATCAGGGCGTTCGGTCAGTCAGGAGCGGAATGCGTACCAGGTGGTGACCACTCCGGACGGCACTCGGCACATTGCCGTTTCCACCCCGCTCGACGCCTATAGCAGCGGCGAGTCCAGCTGAATTGCCGACTGTATTTCGGTGTGTAGTCGCTTGGCGACCTTGGTGCGCTTCCAGGTGGCGTGGATGAAAAATGGCGCGGCGAGCACGTAGAAGACGACCGCAAGAATGGCAATGACGGCCGAGATCGGGTCGTTGTCCAGTGGCTCGGAACTGCCGATGCCGCGGACCCGTCCACCGCAATCCGGCAGTCCGGCCTCGCCGGGCAGGAATGGCCGGAGATACCTGATGGAACCGTCGTCCAGCTGCAGCTTCAGCACCCATGGGCGGCGGGCCTTCGTTGCTTCCCGGACACCGAACGGCGCCCAGCTGGCATTGGCCTTGGTGCGCAGCGCGATGCCGCTGGGCCGGATTCGGATCGCGGCGTAGCGGCGTTTGATCTGCACCATGGTGACGCCGGCCGGCAGCTGATGACTGCGGTAACCGGTGTCGCGGGGTTTGGCTGATTCCGCGTCCACCGCGACGGGGTGCTCGTCGGCCATCTGTCGGACCAGATCCGGCCGGTATCAGGGTCGGCGAGCCCGGTCCTGCTTGTGCTTGCGGCCGCGCATGATCAGCCAGATGGCCATCAGGCCGGCGATGACGACCAGCCAGTAGTCCTCGACATATGACTCGTGATTACCGAAAATGAGCAGCAGAATCCCGACGACACCCAGCCAGAGCAGCGCGGCCGACCCGCGGGGCGCCATGTCCTGCCAGGAGCCATGCCAGCCCCATTCCTCGCTCGGCGCATCGGGGTTGTAGGAAACCACCTCGCCGTGCTGCACGGGCGCTAGCTCGGCACCGTGGCTGTCGTCCTGATGCCTGCCCGCTGCGGAGCTGCGCTCGAGTTCCGTGCCGGCCACGGGTCCTCCCGGTGAGTGTGCGTGCTGTTGTGCGGATGCTGATCACGTGCGGCGGTGATCAAACTGCTCTGCTCATCTTGACATGAGCGGGGTTCATCGAGCGCGCCGGGCGGGCGTGCCGAGCCACGAGTTAGGGCGCCCTGGACAAATCCACCACCGCTATCACGGAGCGCTCGCCGTCGACGGTGGTGGCCTTCACATCCAGGTGTGCCTTCGTACTGCTCACCCAACCGGTGACGGTCGACCCGGCGGCCAAGGTCCGGGGCACGCGTACCGTCCCGCCGGACTCACAGGGTTGCAGGTCAGTCTCGTTATCTACCAGCAGGTTCGGCGGAAGTGCGCCGCGCACCGGCTGGTCGTCGATCAGCACCCCGGAAAGCAGGGTGCGGGTGTCTCCGGCGGGGCCGAAACCAACCCCGGTGGTCAACCACCAGGTCCGGCGGACCGCCCCGGTCTGATCCGCCGACGCCGAATAGATCGACAGACCAGGGATACCGGCCGGGGTGATGCCCAGCGTCATCGATACCGGATTGGGGTCATCGACAGAATCGGCGCCACCGACCGGGCCCTGTAACGCAAGATCCGCTCGTCGGGTGTACGACGATGCGCCTACGGAGGTTGCACACCGGCCGAGAACGGTGATCGTCATCTCGGCGACACCGGTCCAGCCGGCGGGAAGCTGCAGACCGGAGCCAGGCAGCACCGGCGCAGGGGTCGCGGTGCTGGTTGCAGAGGTTGTCGAGGCCTCGCTGCCTGCGGCACCCGCAGAGTCACTGGCGCTGTCCACCGGCAAGGTGGCCGACGACGCGGTGGATTGCGCCGCAGATGACGCCGCAACTCCGGATGACGGCGTCGACGATGACGCCGGACTCTCGCCGGTGATCTGAATGAGCCCCCAGACGACCAGTACCGAACACACCAGCGCCGCCACCATGATCACCGACACCCATCGGGTACTCAGGGTGTTCCGGCCGGCCATCCAGCCAGTATGTGCGCAGGCCGAAGGCCGCGGGCGTACTGGCATGTGCGCAGGCCGAAGGCCGCGGGAGCCGTCGCCTCCATCACACTGCCGAAGACGGCAGTGTGATGGAGGAAGATGAATGGGTGAGCGCACCCGGTGAACCTGTCGAACCAGCCTTCGTCCACGGGGCGCCGGCCGGCCTGCGCCGCCGGGTGATCATTCTCGGTTCGACGGGCTCTATCGGGACGCAGGCGTTGGAGCTGATCGCCGGGCATCCGGAGGCCTTCGAGGTGGTCGGCCTTGCCGCCGCCGGCGGGCACCCGGAACTCTTTGCCGCCCAGGCCGCCGCGCACCCGCAAGCCCGGCTCGCGATCGCCAATGCCACTGAGAGTTTGGTACCGCACTTCACCGGTCCGCGCGCCGCAACTGAGTTGGTGCAAGACACCGACGCGGACATCGTGCTGAACGGCATCACCGGTTCCATCGGGCTCGAACCCACGCTGGCCACCCTGCACACCGGCAAGCTGCTGGCCCTGGCCAACAAGGAATCCCTGGTCGCAGGAGGACCGCTGGTCCTGCAGGCGGCCGCTCCCGGGCAGATCATCCCGGTCGATTCCGAGCACAGTGCGCTGGCCCAGTGCCTGCGAAGTGGAACGGCAGCCGAGGTTGCCCGGCTCGTCATCACCGCCTCAGGTGGGCCTTTCCGCGGCCGTACCGCGGCCCAGATGGCAGCTGTCACCGCGGCCGAGGCACTTGCCCACCCCACCTGGGCGATGGGCCCGGTCATCACCATCAACTCGGCCACCCTGGTCAACAAGGGACTGGAGGTGATCGAGGCGCACCTGCTGTTCGGGCTCCCTTACGACCGGATCGATGTGGTCGTCCACCCGCAATCGGTCATCCATTCGATGGTGACCTTCATCGATGGCGCCACCATTGCGCAGGCCAGCCCGCCGGACATGAAACTGCCCATCGCGCTCGCACTGGGCTGGCCCAGCCGGCTGGACAACGTCTCGACCTCGGTGGATTTCAGCGTCGCAAGTGCCTGGACCTTCGAACCAGTCGATCGGGTCGCGTTTCCCGCGCTCGACCTGGCCATCGCCGCCGGAACGGCAGGTGGGACAACCCCGGCGGCGTTCAATGCGGCCAACGAGGAGGCGGTCGACG
>Ga0190275_10003985_pt1 | contig 10606 bp, 12 predicted proteins | sample Popmic550T_FD_133745 | JGI IMG/M metagenome (GOLD analysis project Ga0190275, IMG submission 133745) | Populus adjacent soil microbial communities from riparian zone of Yellowstone River, Montana, USA - 550 T | ecosystem: Environmental > Terrestrial > Soil > Riparian zone > Trees stand | place...
GAAACGGTCGAAAATGCGCTCCAGATGCTGGGGCGCAATGCCGATGCCGGTGTCGGTGACGCGGAATTCCAGAACACCCTGGCCGGCAAGCCGGACCGACAGGGTGACCGCCCCCCGTTCGGTGAACTTGACGGCGTTGCCCAGCAGGTTGGTCAATGCCTGCTGGAGCCGGCGGTCGTCGCCGATGATACGGCGTGGCACGTCCACGTCGATCACCAGCCGCAAGGCCAGCCGCTTCATCCTGGCCTGACCGCGCAGCATCAGCCGCGTGTTGTAGACGACCTGGTACAGATCGAACGGCGCCTGATCTATCGTCAGCTTGGCTTCCTCGAGCTGGGAGAAGTCGAGGACGTCCGTGATCAGCGATAGCAGTTGCCGGGCCGAGGTGTTGACGGTGGCCGCCATCTCCCGCTGCTCGGCGTCCAGGCGGGTGTTCATCATCATGTCGCCCATGCCGATGATGGCGGTCAGGGGTGTGCGCAGTTCATGGCTGACGGTCGCGAGGAAGCGGCCCTTGGCCCGGTTGGCGGCCTCGGCCTGGGCCTTCGCCTCCGTCAACTGGCGGATCAGGCGGACGACATAGGCGGGCAGCACCACCAGCGCCACCAGCAGGCCGTAGGCGACATAGGGAATGTCGCGCCAGACGGGGGTGACGTGGATGACCAGCGCGAAGGTGGCGGCGCCCAGGACGGCGGACACCTCCAGGAACCGGGTGCCGTAGCGGAAGCCGTTGCCGAACGTCACCCAGAGATAGATCAGGTACCAGGGCGCCGCCATGGCGCCGCCGACATAGAGGAAGGCGCTGACCATCGCCATGTCGAGCATGTTGCCGAGAACCCGCCGGGGAACCGAGGGGGCCGGGTGCAGCATCAGCAGGACCAGCAGCAGCCAAGTGCCGGCGAAGCCGGGCGGCAGGATCAGCACCGACCCGACGAAGGTTTCCGGCGGGCCGCCGGCCAGGATCAGCACCAGCACATAGGCGAGGTTGAGGCTGACCAGCAGGATGCGGATCATGACCTGCTCGTGTTCGCTGTCGGGCCGCGCCGCGAACATCCGCTGGACCCGGCGGAGACCGATGCGGAACGCCACCAGTCCCGTCACGACGGGCGGGATCGACAGCGTGAGGGTCAGCCCGGCCGCCTCTAAAGGGGCTGTGGACCACAGATCCGTGCGGATGAGCATGAACTGGAAGCCGCCGAAACCGAAGACCGCACAGCCCAGCAGGATTGCGTACCAGGAGTTAATCACCACACGTCGTCCATTCCCCTCAGCCGGTCTGGTCCGGCCGTTCCTTCACTTGCCGATTGTGGGGGACGGGCACGACGGGCGCAACATCGCGGCCCGATATGTTAAGCTGCCGCCCATGTTCGAGATCACCTTTCTGGGCACGTCGGCCAGCGTGCCGACCACCGAGCGCGGTCTTTCTTCCCTGCTGGTGGAGCATGGACGGCACCGCTTCCTGATCGACTGCGGCGAGGGAACCCAGCGCCAGCTCATGGCGAGCGGGCTGGGTTTCCGGCGGCTGGACAAGATCCTGCTGACGCATGGGCACCTGGACCACCTGCTGGGACTGGGCGGTCTTGCCGGGACGCTCAACCTGTGGCGCAGCACCGACCGGCTGGCGATCCATGCCGGCCCCGGCCCGTTGCGGCTGGCGCGCCGGCTGCTGGAAAGCGTCGTCTGGCCGGACGGCCCGCCGCGCATGCGGCTGGACTGGGTCGAGTTGTCGTCCGGCCCGGTCTTCACAGTACCGGACCTGACCGTGTCGGCTTTCCCGGTCCGTCATGCCGGCGACGACTGCTTCGGCTTCCTGTTCGAGGAGACGCCGCGCCAGCCGCTGAACGGCGAGCGGCTTGCCGAGCTTGGCGTGCCGGAGGGGGCGGAGCGCGGATTGCTGGCGCGGGGGAAAGCGGTCACGCTGGCGGACGGGCGGCGGGTGGAGCCTGAAGAGGTGCTGGGGCCGGAGCGGCGTGGCATGCGGATCGCGGTGGTCGGCGACTGCGAGAGCACGGAGGGATTGGTGGAGCACGTCCGGGACGTCGATCTGCTGGTGATCGAGGCGACCTTCCTGAACGCCGACGCCGACAAGGCTGAGGCGCGGAGCCACCTGACCGTCGGTCAGGCGACGCGGCTGGCGCGGGACGCCGGGGTCGGCCAGCTTTGGCTGAACCATCAGTCCAACCGGTACGGCAAGGGGCTGGTGGAGGCGGAGGCCAGGGCTGAGTTCGGGAATGTGCGGGTGGCGGCGGATTTCGACCGGGTTACGGTGGGGTAAGGGCGGAACCACGTGGGGCGGGTCATGTTGTCGTCAGGGTCCGGACACCGTTCGATCCGTCAGACCCAATGCTTTATTGCGATGGAGGCCCCCATGGCCGATACGACCGTGAAGAAGATCGACTCCGCCCATTCTCCCACGGGCGCCCAGGGCCAGAAATATCTGGCTTCCGGCAAGAGCCTGTCGATGCGCCTGTGGCAGGACGAACCGCCGGCCGACGCCAAGCCGCCGTCCCGCCGCGACTATGAGACGGTCGGCTACGTCATCTCCGGCAGCGCCGAGCTTCATATCGAAGGACAGATGATAAAGCTGGAGCCGGGCGACAGCTGGGCGGTGCCGAAGGGCGCCGAGCATACATATAAGATCCTGGAGAACTTCACCGCCGTCGAGGCGACCAGCCCGCCGGCCGAGGTTCACGGGCGGGACTGAGGATGGGACTCGGCGCGGGACCGGGGACGGCACCGGGGATCGAAAAGGGAGAGCGTCGATGAAGATCGTCTACAGCTATGAGGGCGAGCGGAACGAGGGGCTGGAAAGCTCGGTGCTCCAGGATGTCGGGGAGCGTTTCGGGCAGGCCGGGCAGACCGCGAGCCATTCCGGCGAGGAGGGTCTGACGACGGTGACGCTCGACCTGCCCGGTGCGGAGCACTGGCAGAAGGTGGTCGAAGCGCTGGAAGGCCGGGGAGATCTGGTCGAGGTGGCGCCCGAGTCGTTCGGCGAAGGCGCCTGAGCGATGCCATGTCCGAAGCCTGGCCTGCTATCGGGCACCCTGCTGCTGGGCGCCCTGGCGCTGTCCGCCTGCGGCACGCTGGACGAACCGCCGATGCGGATGCCGGCGGCGGTCACGATCACCCATCCGGCGGACAGCGCTCCGGAAGAAGCGATCGATGCCGACGCCGAGGGGGTTTGCCGCACCTGGGGCCGCGACGCGGCCCTGGTGGAGCGGTACGAGAACGAGACCCGCAACAGCAGGGTTTCTGCCTATAACTGCGTTCAGGGCTGAGTTGCGTTCAGGGTTGGGGGCGGAAGGCGCCGGCAGCCGCCGTGATCCGGGCGGCGGTGGTGATCCAGCACAGCGCGCCGAAGCCCCAGGCGAGCCAGGGGAAGGCGTCGGGGAACAGGCAGATCGCGATGAAAAGCGCGATGGTCTCGGTTCCCTCGGTCAGTCCGCCGATATAGTAGAGGGACTTGGCGCCCCGGATGCTGGTGGTGACGTTGCGCTTGGCGGCGAAGACGGCATAGGCCAGGAACGACGATCCGGTGCCGACGAAGCTGAAGATCAGGAAGGCGGCGGGGAGAGCCAGTTCCGGCCGGCCAGCGGCGAAGAAGAACACCACTCCCGAGTAGAACAGAAAATCGCAGACGATATCCAGGTAGCCGCCGAAGTCGGTGGCGCCGGCATGGCGCGCTACCGCTCCGTCCAGGCCGTCCATCACGCGGTTGAGCAGGATGAGCGCGAGGGCAAGGCCGTAGGCCTGCGTCGCCAGCGCCGGGAAAGAGGCGGCGCCCACCGCGAACCCCGCCAAGGTCACCGCGTCGGCTCCGATCCCGCGCCGTCCGAGAGCGGCGCCGATTCGGTCCAGCGGCGGGTCGATCAGGCGGCGCAGGCGGGAGTCGAGCATGGCCGCCCCCGGTCCGCCGTTAGCGGGTTTCCGGCGAGAAGGGAGCGGCTTCGTCCTCTTCCGCCGGGGCGGAAGCGGCGGCGGAAGCGTGAAGCTTTTCCGCTTCGATCCTCAGGCGGCGATACTGGCGGTAGCTGAACGGCAGGCTGATGAGGTAGGCGATGCCGATCAGCGACAGCGTCAGCCAGGGCGTGCTGACGAGCATGGCGGCGATCAGGCCGACGCCGGCCAGCAGGGGTATCACGAGCTTCGGCGGGACCCGGACGCCCTTGAACGAGAACGTGGGCAATTGGCTGACCATCAGCAAAGCGATGGCGCCCGCCCAGAGCCCGACGAACAGGGGATGTCCGAACACGGTGGTGCCGGCTTCGAACGAGAAGACCAGGGGCAGCAGTGCGAGACCCGCCGCCGCCGGAGCCGGTACGCCGGTGAAGTAGTTGTAGGCGTAGGGCGGCAGATCGCTGTCGCCCAGCTTGGAATTGAACCGGGCGAGCCGCAGCGCCGCGCAGACGCTCAAGGCCAGGACCGCGATCCAGCCCGGCGTGCCGGCCCCGGCAAGGACCCAGAGATACAGCGTGATGGCCGGAGCGACGCCGAAGCTGACCACGTCGGACAGGCTGTCCAACTCCTCGCCGAACTTGCTCTGGCCGTTGAGCAAGCGGGCGATCCTGCCGTCCAGCGCGTCGAGCACGGCGGCCACCATGATCGACACCACGGCGGCTTCGAACCGGCCCTGGATGGCGAAGCGCATGGCCGTGACCCCGGCGCACAGCGCCAGCATGGTCAGCATGTTCGGCAGCAGCCGGTTGAGTGACAGACCGCGCAGGCGGGGCGGACGGTTCCGCCGGCGGCTACGTTCGCTCCGGATATTCATGTCAGCGCACCTCCCCGAGCCGGGCCGGCTCGGTCGAGTTCAGGTCGGCGATGATGGTTTCGCCCCCGGTGGTGGTCTGGCCGACGATCACCTGGGGATGGACGCCGTCCGGCAGGTAGATGTCGGTCCGGCTGCCGAAACGGATCAGGCCGTAGCGCTCGCCGGCGGTGACGGTCTGGCCCGGCTTCAGATGGCAGATGATGCGCCGGGCGACGAGGCCGGCGATCTGGACGAAGGCGATCTCCCGCCCGTCGTCCAGGCGCAGGCGGATCGCCATCCGCTCGTTCTCCTCGCTCGCCTTGTCCAGCGCCGCGTTGAGGAACTTGCCCTTGTGGTAGGCGGCGGCTTCCACCGTGCCGGCGGCGGGCGTCCGGTTGACGTGGACGTTGAAGACGTTGAGGAAGATGCTGACGCGCAGGCGGGGCTGGTCGCCCATGCCGAGTTCCGGCGGCGGCACCGCCGGCACGATCATCTGGACCGTCCCGTCCGCCGGGCTGACCAGCAAGCCGGGCCGGGTCGGCACCACGCGGTCGGGATCGCGGAAGAAATAGACGCACCACGCGGTCAGGATCGCCCCGGCCCAGCCGAGCGGCTGGGCGACGAAGGCGAGGACGGCGGTGACCGCGGCGAAGACCGCGATGAAGGGCCAACCGGCCCGGTTGATCGGAACGACGACGGATTGCAGTGCGGACATGGTCGGAGGCTTGTTCCTGCGATGTGCTGGCGGCGGAATGCGCCGGACCCCGTTACTTATGACACCGGAGCGCCAATGCAAACCAGCGCAACCGGTTTGGGCGGCGCATTTACCGCATATTAAGTCGCGAAACGTGATTCTGCGCCGCCACGGCCGCGGGTGATGCGGCCATTTCTTTTCCCGAGTAGTGTTTTCCGGGACAGGCGAGTGATCGACATGCAGCCTCTTGCAGAAGTTTCCCAGGCGGCCCTGCCGCTCCGGCTGGGCACCGTCCATGTCAACGCGGACGGCCTGCTCGGCATCGCCGCCACCCCTGCCCCGTCGAAGCAGCGTTTTGCGATCGACGACGTGCTGTACCACGTCTCGATCGACCCGGTCGGCGACGGCAGCCGGTTCCGGATCTGGGCGGAGCTTGGCTATGTGCCCTATACGGCGCAGTCGCCCCAGCGCCGGCGCGACATCCTGGCGATCCTGCGCGCGACCCAGCATCTGGCGCGGTCCTGCTTCGTGGTCGACGGCGGGCAGAAGATCCTGGTGATCGGCGAGTCGCATGTCGAGGAACATATCGACGTGACCGGCGTGGTGTACGAAACGGTCCAGTTCCTTCAGGAGGTCCGGCCCTACCTGCGCATCCTGTCCGATTTCCTCTGAGGCAGGAGTCAGGGGTCAGTTCACCTGCGGAACGGTGAAGATCTGGCCGGGATATATCAGGTCGGGATCGCGGATCTGGGTCTGGTTCGCCTCGTAGATCAGGCTGAAGCGGATGCCGTCGCCATAGGTCCGGCGGGCGATGCGCCACAGGCTGGCGCCGGGCTGGACCACGACGTTCTGGCCGGCGGGCAGGTTCGATGCGGCCTGATCGGCCATCTGGAAGGGAATTTCCGCGCGGGCGCCGACACGGCCGTCGCCCGAGACATGGTCGGCCCGCAGGGTGTAGCGGCCGGGCCGGACCGGCCGGTCCGGTGTCAATCCCCAGCGCCCCTCGGCGTCGGAGACGGAGTGGCCGATCAGGATGTTGTCCAGATAGACCTGTATGCGGGCGTTGACCGGCGCGTGCCCCCCGATGTTGACCCTGCCGTCGGGACCGTAATCGACGACATCGACCGTTACGCCGCCGGGCGGCAGAGGGGCCGCTCCCAGTGCTGGGACGGTGTTTCCCGCGGAGGCCACGCGCTTGCCGGAAACCGCCGGCGGCGCCTGGAGCAGCGCCGGAGGGCCGCTGCCGTCCCTGGGAACGGCGAGCGCCAGCGCGCCGGAACGCTCGGCCGCCGGCTGTCCCGCGACATCCTTTGCCGGTTCCGGCACGACCAGCACGACGATGTCGCTGGACTGCACGGCTTCCGCCGCATCCGGAAGCTTCGCGGACAGGCTGAGTTGCCGTCCGCCTGGGGCGAGGGTGTCTTCGGGCAGCAGCACCCATTCGCCGCGCTGGTCGGCCGTCGCCCGCCCGATCGGCCGGCCGGCGTCTAGCACGGTAACGAGGGCATGGGGTTCCGCCCGGCCGGCGATCACGGCGTTGCCCTGAGGGTTGACCCGGACGACGTCGAAGGTGGGCACGGAACTGGGCGGAAGCCTGGAAGCCGCCGGGGTCTGCGGCGGCGGCTCCGGCGGCGGCGCGGACGGCACCGCTTGCTGGACCGGGTCCGGTTTCGGCTGGACGGCGGGTGCTGGCGCGTTCGGCGAGACTGGGGCGGTCAGCGCCGCCACCTCGGGCGAGTCCACCTGATTGGCCGAAGTCATGATATGGGCCGCGCCAAGGAACGCGACTCCGATGCCTCCGATGATGAGCGCTCTCTGCACAGCCGCCCCGCTTCCTGTCCGTCGGCAGACCGGAACGAAACCGCCAATCCCGCCGCTGGACGATCGGATGGTTATTCAGTCCAGATCAGATTGCGAACAAGTTACGTCAATAGCCATCGCCTTGTCCGCCGAAATAATCCTGGCTGGAATCATGTCGCACCGGATGGGGACCGCATGGGCGGCACTCATGGCGCGAAAGGCCGGGAGCGGATATCCCCCAAGCGTGTTGATCCCTCGGAGCTTCACGGTGGCGCTTGGCGTAGACGCGCGACCGTGAGACGCTAAGCGTGACGGACGGATCGACCGTGGGTGGCGGGAGCCCTGGGAACAGGCGTCCCGCCCGCCCCGGTCCGCAAAGGTGATGGAATGAAGGACGTCTTTTCAGTTTGCGTATATTGCGGCTCTTCGAGCCGGGTCAGCGATTCCTATAAGGACGCCGCCCACCAGCTCGGCACGCTGCTGGGCGAGAAAGGCCATCAGCTCGTCTATGGCGGCGGCCGCGTCGGCCTGATGGGCATCGTCGCCGACGCCACCCTGGCGGCGGGCGGTTCGGTGGTCGGCATCATCCCCGAGCACATCCAGGTGCTGGAGGTCGAGCATACCGGCCTGACCGAGCTGCTGGTGGTGGACAGCATGCATACCCGCAAGCGCATGATGGTCGACCGGTCCGACGCCTTCGTCGTGCTGCCCGGCGGTCTGGGTACGCTGGACGAGACCTTCGAGATCCTGACGTGGAAGCAGCTCCGCCTCCACGACAAGCCGATCGTCGTCGCCAATGTGGACGGCTACTGGAACGCGCTGGAGGAGTTGCTGGACCACATGATCGCCCAGGGATTCGCCCAACCGGCGCACCGCAAGCTGTTCACCGTGGTCAACCGGGTCGAGGACGTGCTGCCGGCGCTGTCGGCCGAGCCGGAACCGGTGATCAGCCCCGACACCAAGTGGCTCTGACCGGCGGCCCCTGCGACTCGAGACCGCTGGCGTCAAGTGCGGCTTCTTATGAGCAATCGTCGGTGCTATAAGACGCGCCGTCAAAGCCGGTGGCCGATTGCCGCCGACACGTCGCATGACGCCTGAACCGCCCGCCTGAATCGACCAGCGGGTGGCAATCCAGCGCGCCCAAGAACCTCACGCTACCCGCCCAACCGGGAGAATATTACATGGCAAAGATTAAGGTCGCTAACCCGGTCGTCGAACTCGACGGCGATGAGATGACCCGGATCATCTGGCAGTTCATCAAAGAAAAGCTGATCCTGCCCTATCTCGACATCGATCTGAAATACTACGATCTGGGCGTCGAATATCGCGACAAGACCGAAGATCAGGTCACCGTCGATGCGGCCAATGCCATCAAGCAATATGGCGTGGGCGTCAAGTGCGCGACGATCACTCCGGACGAACAACGCGTTACGGAATTCAACCTCAAGAAGATGTGGAAGTCGCCCAACGGCACGATCCGCAACATCCTGGGCGGCACCGTCTTCCGCGAGCCGATCATCTGCTCCAACGTCCCGCGTCTGGTTCCGGGCTGGACCAAGCCCCTGATCATCGGTCGTCACGCCTTCGGCGACCAGTACCGCGCGACCGACTTCCAGGTCCCCGGCCCCGGCAAGCTGACGATGACCTTCACGCCCGACGACGGCGGCGCACCCACGACCTACGACGTCTTCAACTTCCCGGAAGCCGGCGTCGCGATGGGCATGTACAACCTGGATGAAAGCATCGTCGGCTTCGCCCGCGCCTGCTTCAACTACGGTCTGTCGCGCAAGCTGCCGGTCTACCTGTCGACCAAGAACACGATCCTGAAGGTCTATGACGGCCGCTTCAAGAACCTGTTCCAGGAGGTCTTCGACGCCGAGTTCGCCGCCGAGTTCAAGAAGCACGGCCTGACCTACGAACATCGCCTGATCGACGACATGGTCGCCAGCGTGATGAAGTGGGACGGCGGCTTCGTCTGGGCTTGCAAGAACTACGACGGCGACGTGCAGTCCGACACCGTAGCGCAGGGCTTCGGCTCGCTGGGCCTGATGACCTCCGTCCTGCTGACCCCTGACGGCAACACGGTGGAAGCCGAGGCCGCCCACGGCACGGTGACCCGTCACTACCGCGAGCACCAGAAGGGCCGCGAGACCTCGACCAACCCGATCGCGTCGATCTTCGCCTGGACGCAGGGCCTGTCGTATCGCGGCAAGTTCGACAACACGCCGGATGTCACCGCCTTCGCCCAGACGCTGGAGAAGGTCTGCGTCGACAGCGTCGAGGCCGGCGCCATGACCAAGGACCTCGCCATCCTGATCGGCCCGGAACAGCCCTGGCTGACCACCAAGCAGTTCCTGGACAAGCTGGACGAGAACCTGACGAAGGCGATGGCTTCGGCCTAAGCCTGAAACGGGACGGCATCGCCCCGGCGATGCCGTCGTTTTGCCGCAACCCCGCCCGATTCGTTCGGGCGGGGTTGCTTTTTATGGGCTTGCGGGTAAATCTCACCACGGCTTCGCGAGATGGTGTCCGTCAGATGCGCCAGCACGCCGAAGAGTTACTGTGACATGCCGTGCTGAGGAATTGCAAAGATGCCACACAAGATCAGAATCGCGATTGTCGGGGCAGGTGAAACCGGCGCACCACTGCTCGAACAGCTCCTTAAGGCAGATTTCGTCAAGGTTGTCGGCATAGCCGACCTTAATCCCGAAGCTCACGGTATGGTAATCGCACGGTCCTATGGTGTGAAGACCTACGGTGATTTTCTTGAGCTTGCCAGCCTTGGCGAAGACATCGATATATTCATCGACGTCACTGGAGTTCACAAGGTCCGAGATTCCCTGCGCCATTACATGCAGACGACGGATAACCATCACACGGTTATCATGCATGAGCTGATAGCTGTCTTGCTACTGTCTCTTTCCAAAGGCAAGCTGGTGAATTTCAAGCACGACGACTTGGACTACTGAACCTTAAACCATGTCGCTTAGCTGATTATCTTTATTGACACCGCGACTTGTTTTTGGAGTATCATGATATCGATTACCGCGTTGCTGCCAGGTTAACAGGAAGCGCGGAAATCCGGGCTTGCACCGCAAAGCTTGTGAAGGACGTTTGTTTTCGGCAGGTTACTCCGCGTTCTGAATGTTACGGGGTAATGTCCGTTCTTCGGATCTTAGTAGGAACCGTGCCCGCGGCGTATGTGTTTTCAGCACTGGACTCTCGCGTGTACGCGTTACGTTGATGCACCAATTCAGCTCAAGGGAGAAGGTCGTGCGCCTTAATCAAATCGCTGCCTCGGGCGTCTTTGCGTTCCTGGCGATGTCGGTGGTTGCGCCCGCCAGCGTGCTGGCTCAAAGCGC
>Ga0190275_10003986_pt1 | contig 10606 bp, 9 predicted proteins | sample Popmic550T_FD_133745 | JGI IMG/M metagenome (GOLD analysis project Ga0190275, IMG submission 133745) | Populus adjacent soil microbial communities from riparian zone of Yellowstone River, Montana, USA - 550 T | ecosystem: Environmental > Terrestrial > Soil > Riparian zone > Trees stand | place...
ACGATGGCGTCGATGTCGAGGTAGCTCGGCACCCGTCGTGCCTCGTCGGCGGCCAGGACGTGTGGAGCCTGGCGGTCCAGGTCGGTGAAGATCGCCACGGTGCGGATGCCCATCCGGCGCGCGGTCCGCATCACCCGCAGGGCGATCTCGCCGCGGTTGGCGATCACGAGGGTGCGAAGCTCCGACATCATGATCACATCCGGAAGACGCCGTAGGAGGGCGCCGGGACGGGCGCAGGTGCGGCGACGGCCAGACCCAGACCCAGGACACGACGGGTGTCGGCCGGATCGATGATGCCGTCGTCCCACAGCCGCGCGGTGGCGTAGTACGGCGATCCCTGGGCTTCGTACTGCGCGCGGATCGGCGCCTTGAACTCATCCTCTGCCTCAGAGGTGTCGAACCCGCGGACGGTGGCCAGCACCGAGGCGGCTTGCTCCCCGCCCATCACCGAGATCCGGGCGTTCGGCCAAGTCCACAAGAACCGGGGGTCGTACGCGCGACCACACATGCCGTAGTTGCCGGCACCGAAGGAGCCGCCGATGATCACGGTGAACTTCGGCACCACCGAGCAGGCCACTGCCGTCACCAGCTTTGCCCCGTCCTTGGCGATGCCGCCGTTCTCGTACTCCCTGCCGACCATGAACCCGGTGATGTTCTGCAGGAACACCAGCGGGATGCCTCGGGAGTTGCACAGCTCGATGAAGTGCGTGCCCTTGAGCGCCGAGGAGCTGAACAGGATCCCGTTGTTGGCGAGGATGCCCACCGGATGGCCCCAGATGTGGGCGAAGCCGCAGACCAGGGTCTCGCCGTACAGCTTCTTGAACTCGTGCAGCCGGCTGCCGTCGACGATCCGCCGGATCACCTCGCGGACGTCGTACCCGGTGCGGGTGTCGGTCGGCACCACGTCGTACAGCGTCTGCGGGTCCTCGTGCGGCTCCTCCACTGGCGCCAGCTCGTACGGCGCACTGTCGGGTGTCCGCTGCAGCGTGCCCACGATGCTGCGCACGATGGCCAGCGCGTGCTCGTCGTCGTCGGCGAGATGATCGACCACCCCGGACGTCCGGGCGTGCACGTCACCGCCACCCAGCTCCTCGGCCGTGACAACCTCACCCGTCGCCGCCTTCACCAGCGGCGGACCGCCGAGGAAGATCGTGCCCTGGTTGCGGACGATCACCGTCTCGTCCGACATCGCCGGCACGTAGGCACCACCGGCCGTGCAGGAGCCCATCACGCTGGCGATCTGAGGGATCCCGCGGGCCGAGAGATTGGCCTGGTTGAAGAAGATCCGGCCGAAGTGCTCGCGGTCGGGAAACACCTCGTCCTGCAGCGGCAAGAACGCCCCACCGGAGTCGACCAGGTAGAGGCAGGGCAGTCGGTTCTCCCCTGCCACCGCCTGGGCCCGCAGGTGCTTCTTCACCGTCATCGGGTAGTAGGTGCCACCCTTGACCGTCGCGTCGTTGGCGACCACCATCACCTCGCGCCCGCTCACCCGGCCGACGCCGGTCACGATGCCGGCGCTCGGCACGGCGCCGCCGTACATCTCGTACGCCGCCAGCGGGCTCAGCTCCAGGAACGGGCTGCCAGGGTCGAGCAGCCGGTCGATCCGCTCCCGCACCGGCAGCTTGCCCCGCTCGACGTGTCTGGCTCGGGAGGCCTCGCTGCCGCCCTGCCGCACCGTGGCCAAGCGCTCGCGCAGCTCAGCGACCAGCTCGTGCAGGCTCGCCATCACACGCCTCCGCCGGTGGCCTCGGCCAGTCGAAGCACCCGGCGAGCCTGGGCGAAGATCGGACCGTCGACCATCCGACCCTCGAAGGTGGTGACGCCGGTGTCGTCGCCCACCTGAGCCAGCAGCCGTCGCGCCCAGTCGACCCGCTCCGGCGACGGCGCGTACGCCTGTCGGATGACCGGCAGCTGCGACGGGTGGATCGCCACCGTGGCGTCGAAACCGGAGGCGACGGCGTCCTCGCACTCGGCGGCCAGCTCGGCCCCATCCGTGATGTCCATGAACACAGCATCCAGGGCCAGCCGACCGCGAGCCTTCGCCGCGATCAGCGTCCGGGACCGGGCGTAGCGCGCCACGTCCCGGTAGCGGCCGTCCTCGCGCCGGCTGGCGGTGCCGCCCAGGCCGGCCACAAGATCATCGGCTCCCCACATCACGCCGACGACGTTGGCCTGCTCGACTAGCTGGCCGACGTTCTCGATGCCGCGCGGGGTCTCCACCAGCAGCACCACGTCGTGATCGATCGGCGCCAGCTGCTCCAGGTTCTCGCTCTTGGCCAGCATCACCCGACGCACCCCCGCATCCGCGACAGCAGCGAGGTCGAGCGCGTGCTCAGCGGTCTCGGCGCCGTTGAGCCGCACCACCGTCCGGTCCACCACGAGTGCTCCGTCGGCAGCCAGCCGGCGCAGCGCCTCGCGAGCCGCGGGCTTGTGGACGGGGGCCACCGCGTCCTCCAGGTCGAGGATCACCGTGTCGGCCGCAGTCAACGCCTTCGGATATCGGTCCGGGCGGTCCGCCGGGCAGAACAGCCATGCCGGGCCAGGGATCCAGTCAGTCATCCGCTCGCCTCACTCGACGGGAAGGCCGAGACTGCGGGCGATGAGCATGCGCTGCACCTCCGAGGTGCCTTCGCCGATCTCCAGGACCTTGGCGTCGCGATAGAAGCGCGCCACCGGGTACTCCTCCATGAACCCGTAACCGCCGAAGACCTGGGTGGCAATCCTGGTGGCGCTGACCGCGGACTCGGAGCTGTACAGCTTGGCCACGGCCGCGGCCTGCTTGAACCGCGTGGCCGACGGGGCGCTCGAACCGCCGGCCAGCAGCGCATCCTTCATCGCCGCGGCCCGGTAGGTGACAGCCCGGGCGGTCTGCGCCATCACCTCCAGATCGGCGATCTGGAAGGCAACTCCCTGCTTGCGCCCGATCGGGCCGCCCATGGTGTGCCGGTCCATCGCGTACGGGACACAGGCGTCGACGCAGGCCTGGATCAGCCCGACCGCCAGCGCGGCGATCGCCACCCGACCGTCGTCGAGAGTGGACAGGAACTGGGCATAACCGCGACCCCGTTCGCCGAGCAGGTTCGCCTCCGGGACCCGGCAGTCGACGAACGACAGCGGATGGGTGTCGGAGATGTGCCAGCCGAGCTTGCGGTAGGCGGGCTCGACCACGAAACCTGGCGTGCCGGTCGGCACGATGATGGTGCTGATCTCCGGACGTCCATCCGCCCGCTCACCCGTCCGCGCGGTCACGGTCACCAGGCTGGTGATCGACGTCCCGGAGTTGGTGATGAACTGCTTGGCGCCGTTGATCACCCACGTCCCGTCGACGAGCTCGGCCTTGGTGCGGGTCGCACCGGCGTCGGAGCCGGCCCCCGGCTCGGTCAGACCGAACGCTGCCAGCGCCCGGCCGGCGACCAGGTCGGGAAGCCACTGCTGCTTCTGCTCGGTCGTGCCGAAAGCGAGCAGCGGGTTGACGCCGAGACCGACTGCAGCCTCCAGCGTGATGCCCATCGACTGATCGACCCGACCCAGCTCCTCGATCGCGACGCACAGCGCCGTGAAGTCGCCGACCTCCCCGACTCCACCGAGATCCTCCGGAGCGGTGAGCCCGAAGAGGCCGAGCTGGCCCATCTTCTGCACGACATCGACCGGGAAGTGATGATCAGCGTCCCATTGAGCGACGTTCGGCCTGATCTCCTTCTCGGCGAAGTCGCGGACCGAAGCGCGGAACTCCTCGTGCTCGGGTGACAGGTCGACCATGGAACTCCTGGAGATCTGGGCGGCATCGGCCAGCTCGAACCGGTTAATGATCTTTAACCCGGTGAGGTTAACACCCAATAACCCCGACCGTCTAGACTGCCGCCATGCCGGCCGCCATCAGGACCGTCGCCTCGACCACGACCCGTCGGGAGCAGATCCTCGACGTCGCCGCGACGCTGTTCGCCGAACGTGGCTTCAACGGGGTCTCGGTGTACGACGTCGGTGCCGCACTCGGCATCTCCGGTGCGGCTCTCTACAAGCACTTCGCGAGCAAGGAGGCGCTGCTCGGGGAGATGCTGGTCGGTATCAGCGAGCGACTGCTGTCGGAGGGCCGGCGACGCGCGGACGACGCTGCGGCGGACGGAGCCGATGCGGTGCTGCGCTCCCTGATCGGTTGGCACGTGGAGTTCGCGCTGGCTCATCCCCCGCTGATCACCGTGCAGCTCCGCGACCTGGCCAGCCTGGCCGAGGATGACCGCCGTACGGTGCGGCGGCTCCAGCGCAGCTATGTCGACCTCTGGGTCAGTGCGATCGTCGCCGCCGTTGGAGGCGACAGCGTACGGGCCCGCTCCGCTGCGCACGCGACCTTCGGCCTGATCAACTCGACCCCGCACAGTGCTCGGCTCGGCCGCGGCGAGATGGCAGACCTGCTGCAGCGGATGGCCCTCGGAGCCCTACGCGCGGCGGGACACGGTCCCTGAGACGCTCACTGCTCCCGGCGTGTCACGCGCTCGCCGCGACGGACGGTCTGCTGGCAGGTAGCCCACTGATGGAGCTCGTCAGCCAGGTCGTGCGCCATCTGAGGTGTCAACCGAGGTCCGAGACCAGTGGTAGAGACCTGGAGAGTCCGGTCTTGGCTCAGGAGGACAACCTGTCGGCCGTCGTCATCCTGCACGGTGATCTTGTGGGCGCCGTCGCGATGGACGTGTGTGCTCACTTCCCTGCCCCCTCAGCGCCGGTGCTCGCAAGCGGGACCCTCGTGGCTCGAGCAAGTCCCTTCTCTCCTATTTGAGCCCTGCCGGGTCCGTGAGATGCAGATTCGGAGCAAGACACCTCACATGTTGCTTGATTCTTCGATCTTGCTCAGGCCAGACTCAGGAAGCCTCGGAGGGTCACCAGGCTGACGATGCCGCCGACGGCGGTCGACCCGTCGCCGATGGACTTCGGGTGCCTCGCCCGCGGCGCCGTGACCGGTAGACGGTCCCTCTCGTGCAATGACGAACGAACGACAACTCAGTGCGCTCGGCGCCGGGCAACGGATGGTGGTCCCAAGACGCGGTGGTCGGTTCAGACCTGGCACGGGGAAGTCATCTACGAGATCACCAACGCATCCTGGGCTTCACTATCACGCTGCGGCTCGGTTCATTGATCGCCATCGTCTCCGCCCAGACCATCCGCAAGCCGACTGTGGTCAAGCCGTGATCATGAATCGCAATCGTGCCGCGCAACGCATCAGTTGTAGAGGGAGGCCCGGAAACGGGCCGGAGACTCAGACCCTCACGCGTGGGGCGACCGGTGGAGCGTCCGACGCGCCGAACCGCGGGGGCGACGCGAAGGACGTCGGACGTGTCAGCCAAGGCGCACCACTGCAGGTCCCACATTCGGTGGTCCGCGATCCGGCGGGATGATCAGCATCGGTATCCCAGGGCGTGCCGGCGAGCGGTCGTACGCGATGCCTGAGGACGAGACCGGCCACGGATCTACCGTTGACTGCCGGAATCGGCGTATGCGGCCCTGCGGCCCCTGGCCAGCTCAGGTGCTGCGTTCCAGGTCGGCAGCGCCCGTTGAAGGTCGGTCGGGCCGCTGACCTGGATCCCTGATCGCAACGCCTCCGCCCAACTGGTCAGACCAAGGTGCCATCGGGTGAAGATCACCGGGTCGGTGATGGTGACGATCAGGTCGTCACCGAAGCCGGGGTCGAAGTTGCACACCTCGCCATGAGCGTCCCTCAGCAGCATCCACGAACGCACTCGGCGTCCGTTCTGGGCGAAGTCGAAGCGGACGACAACGCCTCGTGGGGGTAGAAGGTCGGCGCGCAGGGAGTGGCGGCACCAGGAGAACAGAACGATACCAGGGTCGGAGTGTTCGGGTCGTACCTCCGCCCAGTTCTCGGCCCAGGCAGCAATGGCTTGGAGCACATCAGCCGCTGCGCGCCCGGCTGGCGCCGGCTCATAGAACGATCCGTGACCGTCGGGTTTCGGCCGGATCGCGATGAGATTGGCTCGTTCCAGCTCGTGCAGTCGCCGTGTCAGCAGTGACCGCGACAGCCCGGGGGCACCGGCGGCGATCTCGTTGAACGTGCGACACCCGTCGAGCACGTTCCGCAGGATGACCGGGGTCCATCGCTCCGCGAGCACTTCGGACCCGCGGGCGATCGGACAGAACTGCCGGTACGTGCCCACACCACATCTTCGCCCCGCCCCTCGTGAGGATCTAGTCCCAATCCTGTACTGGCCGACGCCAGGACGCTCGGCCGCAGGTCCAGATTTTGGCCTAGTTCGCCGACTCGTTCGCCGTGGACCATGAACGAGAGGGAGGGTGACGTGATCGACTGTGTAGTGGTCGGCGGCGGCGCGGCCGGGTTGGCGGCGAGCGCCGCGCTCGGGCAGCACGGTGTGCAGCACGTCGTGCTCGAAGCCGGCCAGGCTGGACAAACCTGGGCAACCCAGCGGTGGAACTCGTTCCGCCTCAACACCCCGGGATGGACCAATCGGCTGCTGGGCGATCAGCCCCACGCTGCGTACCTGACCGCCGGGGAGGTCGTCGACCGCTTGGCTGTCCTGGCAGCACGTGCACCGATCCGAACGGCAGTCCGTGTCATGAACGTCGCCCAGGCTGGCACGGGCTTTCTCCTGCGCACGTCAGACGAGGAGATCCGGGCGCGGACCGTGGTCGTCGCGACTGGTGACGAGAACATCCCGCGGACACCACCTGTTGCTGCCACCCTGCCTGGCAGCATCACCCAGTTGCACTCCGCGGAATACCGGAACCCCGGGCTGCTGCCCGACGGCGCTGTTCTCGTGGTGGGCAGCGGGCAGTCGGGTGCACAGATCAGTGAAGACCTGCTGGTGGCGGGACGGCGAGTGCTGCTCGCCACCAGCCCGGTCGGCCACGTCCCCGTGCGGCACCGCGGCTACGACAGTTTCGAGCTGCTGCATGCGGGTGGGTTCTTCGACCAGACGCTGGCCGATCTCCCAGATCCGGCCCTGATGCGAGCCACCCAGCCGATCCTCGCGCCGGGCGGCAAGCCGCTGAGCCTCCGAACACTGGCGCGGGCCGGAGCCACGTTGACGGGCCGGATGGTCGCGGTCGATGACCATCGGGTGATGTTCGACGACAGCACGGAGCCGAACGTTGCCGCCGGTGAGGCGTTCGCCAGCTACGTCCGCGCAATGTTGGATGCGCAGATTGCCCGCACCGACCCAACCTCTCGGCCATCTCGGACCTCCGAGGACGACGAGAGCGACGTGTCCGTCGCCCTGAACCCCCCGGCATCCGTCAAACTCAGCACGCTCGCCGCGGTGGTCTGGTGCACCGGCTTCACCAGCGACTTCTCCTGGCTAGACACCGCCCTGCTCGATCTGTCAGGTCGGCCCCGCCACCACGGCTGTGCCGGATCGTCGCCTGGCCTCTGGTACGTCGGGCTCCGATGGCTCACTCATCGAAGCTCGGCAACACTGCCCGGCATACCCAAGGATGCCGCCACAGTCGCAGCCGCCGTCGCTGCGCACTTGCACATCACCCGAAGGGATCCTTGAGCGATAGGCGGTGACACGAAATGGGCTGAGGACCCTACAACTGCGCCGCAGAACAGAGGAGAAGTAGGTTCTCGCCGAACCTGTCGTCAGCGAACCGCTGCTGGCCAGGCAGACGACAGATCGGGTGGCGGCCGCCGTTTCTCATCATCTTGTCGGCTCCCTCGCGAAGGCGCCTCCAAGCGCTGGATTCCCGAGGCAGAATCGTCACCCTTCGCCATTGCCGCCAGGAGACCGCCGAGCGAGATGGTAGAGGCCCGATTCCGGCCCTGAATCCGGCTGCGGGCTAGATTTCAAGACATGGATCGTGCCGAGGTCCTCTCGCAGACGCCGATCTTTCGTGACCTGACCGGACGCGACGTCGGGGAGATCGTGCCGCATCTGGTCGAGCGGCGGTACGCCGCCGGGCAGACGGTGTGGGTGGAGGGTGATTCCGCGGACTCGCTGTACATCCTGGCCGAGGGCACCCTGAAATCACACCGGCTGAGCCGCGGCGGTGGTGACGTCATCCTCAACTTCGACGCGGCTGTCGACATCGTCGGCCAGGTGGGTCTGTTCCACCCGAGCGGGAAGCGTCAGGTCAACGTGACCGCGGTGGTGTCGAGCAGCTGCCTGCTGCTGCGCCGCAGCCGGCTGGTGGACTTCCTGAGCCGACACCCGATGGCGATGGAGCGGCTGCTCGAGGACATCACCAGCATGACGGTCCAGGCGGCGTACTCCTTCACCGGTATGGCCTTCGACGACATCCAGCGCCGGGCGGCGAGGACCCTCCTAGCCCTCGCGGAGGAGTTCGGCGAGCCGGTGCACGACGGGGTGCTGATCCGGCTCGAGTTGTCCCAACGCACCCTGGCCGCGCTGGTGGCGGCGTCGCGGGAAAACGTCAACCGGGCCCTCGCACCGCTGGTCGCCGACGGCGTGATCAGCCAGCACGGCAGGCACTTCGTGGTGCACGACCTCGCTGCCCTGGCCGCATCGACGCAGAGCCCCCTGTGACGCACAGCACTGCTCCCGACCGGTCCGGCGGCGCAGTCTTGCGCCTATGAACCAGTTACCGAGCCTTCTGTCTCCGTCAGCCGCCGGTCTCGACTTGGAGCCGCTACGCCGCGGCTTCAGCGGCCAGATCCTCACCGTCGAGGACGGGCAGGCCTACGACGTTGCGCGGATGGCCTTCAACGGCATGTTCGACCGCCGGCCGGCGGTGGTCGCCCGCGCGTCGTGCACCTCCGATGTCGTGCAGGCGCTCGAGTTCGCCCGCGCAGCTGACCTGGCTGTCGCGGTGCGCGGCGGTGGGCACTCGGTCGCCGGCTACTCCACGATCGAGGGCGGCCTGCTACTGGACCTGGGGCCGATGAAAGGCATTGACGTTGACCCGGTGGCGCGGCTGGTTCGGGTGCAGCCAGGGGTGGTCTGGGGGGAGCTGGACCGGGCGACCCAGGCGCACGGGCTGGCCACCACCGGGGGGCGGATGACCACGACGGGGGTCGCAGGCTTCGCCCTCGGCAGCGGCAGCGGCTGGCTGGAGCGGCTGTACGGATCGGCGTGCGACAACCTGCTCGCCGCCGAGGTCGTCACCGCCTCCGGGACCGTGGTCACCGCCAGCGAGTCCCAAGATCCAGATCTGCTGTGGGGCTTGCGCGGCGGCGGCGGCAACTTCGGCATCGTCACCGAATTCACCTTCCGGCTGCACCCCGTCGGGCCAGAAGCCTACGGCGGTCTGCTGATGTTCCCGCGCCACCAGGCGCCGGAGGTGCTGCGCCAGGTGCGCGACTTCCTCAACGCCGCGCCGCGCGAGGTTTGCGGCGGCATGTTGTGCATGTACGCTCCGCCGGCGCCGTTCGTCCCAGCCGAGCTGCAGGGCGCCCCCGTGGTGACCGTGCTCGCCGGCTACTGGGGCGGCGTGGAGGAGGGAGCGAAGGCGCTGGCGCCGCTGAAGCAGCTCGCGCCGGCTGTCGACTTGATAGGTCCGACGACGTACCTGGACTTTCAGGCGATCACCGACCCCGGCAACCCTCCGGGTCGGCGCAACTTCTGGCGCTCGGAGTTGCTGCCCGAGGCGCCTGATGAGTTGCTGGACGCGTTCATCGCCTGCGCAGCCGAGGCCACGTCGCCGGCGAGCACCCTCATCCTCGGCCGACTCGGCGGCGCCTTCGGCGACGTTCCGGAGAACGCGACGGCACTGGGAGGACGGTCGGCCCAGTGGCTGTTCCACTGCTACGCCGTCTGGACCGAACTCGACGACAGCCGGCACATCGCCTGGGCCCGAGCCACCGAAGAAGCGCTGCGGCCCTGGACCATGCCCGGGATGGCGCTCAACTTCATGAACGACATCGACGACACACGAGTCCAGGCAACCTTCGGATCGCAGAAGTACCAACGCCTGGTCGACCTCAAACAGCGCTGGGACCCGACCAACATGTTCGCGATGAACCAGAACATCCGGCCGGACCCGCCCACGGAGTAGCCAGAACCGTGCGTTGGACCGTGGCCTCGATCTGATCCTCGTCGGAACGTCGCACAGCACTCCGATCGCGGCCAGACCGGTGCCGGAGCTAGCGCCGGTACCAGCGCAACCTGGCCGCTGAAGTCGTCGCTCATTGGTCGGCGATGACGCGGATCGCTTCTCGCCGGCACGTCCGGTCAGATCATGTCGTACTGGCAACACGTCAGCCTCAACGCCGACGATGAACCGGTCAGTTGGGTGCACCTGGACCGCGCCGCGCCGGTGTGGCTCGACTTTTCCCGAAACTTCACAGAAGACTGGGTTCATCAACAGATCCGTGATGCCGTCGGGCGTCAACAGACCCATGATCCTGCCATTCTGCACGCGGTTGTTGACACCTTCATGCATGCCATGAGCTACACCTGGAACGACACGATCTTCCGGACGACGCATCTCTCGTCGTACGTCTCACCGCCGGGCTGGATGCCATCTGGGCTTGGGCTTGCCTTGAAGACCAGTGAGCGGAACCGAATGAGCAACTGACCAAGCCGGCGTCTGAGCCGGTCGATAGCCTTTCGGGATGGCGGTGAAGCTGTACATCTCGATCGATGACCTCGCGTTCTTCGAGAACGACTATCTCAACGGGGAGTTC
>Ga0190275_10003987_pt1 | contig 10603 bp, 10 predicted proteins | sample Popmic550T_FD_133745 | JGI IMG/M metagenome (GOLD analysis project Ga0190275, IMG submission 133745) | Populus adjacent soil microbial communities from riparian zone of Yellowstone River, Montana, USA - 550 T | ecosystem: Environmental > Terrestrial > Soil > Riparian zone > Trees stand | place...
GGATAACCTGCAGACTTCCATCGGGCACAACTGGCATGAAGGTCCAATCAATTCGCCGACAGTGTTGAACTCGAGCATGAGCCTCGCGCAATTCTGGGATGGCCGCGCCAAGGATTTGAAGGAGCAAGCCGGAGGCCCCATCGCCAATCCGGGGGAGATGGCGTTCTCTCATGAACTGGCAACGGATGTGCTACGCTCCATTCCCGAGTACCGGACTCGTTTTAAGCAGGTATTTGGCTCAGATAAGATAACCATCGATTCGGTAACCGATGCGATTGCGGCATTTGAGGAAACGCTGGTAACACCTGATTCCCGTTTCGACAAGTGGCTCAAGGGCGACAAGAGCGCCATTAACCAAACCGAACTGGAGGGTTACAAGATATTCAAGGAAAGCGGGTGCACCAGCTGTCACAATGGACCAGCAGTAGGTGGCGCTTCATTCCAGAAGTTTGGAATCCATGAACCGTATCAAACAAAGAGCAAGGCCGAAGGCCGTTTTGCGGTCACCGGAAAAGACGCGGACCGCTTCATGTTCAAGGTACCCACATTACGAAATGTGGAGCTGACCTACCCGTATTTTCATGATGGCGCTGCTGCAACCCTGGAAGAAGCAGTGGATACCATGGGACGATTACAACTGGGCCGAAAATTCAGCAAGGACGAAAATGCCAAGGTTGTAGCGTTTCTGAAAACGCTCACAGGTAAGCAGCCTGACCTAAAATTGCCTATTCTGCCGCCCTCAAACAAGGAAACGCCAAGACCTAAGCCGTTTGGTTGAGGCCACTCCTTTCGACCACCCATCTTCAGCCCCGCCCAAGCTGGGCCCAAGCTTGGGCGATCTCCAGAGAGAGAAATAATAGTCGCCTACAGGTATTTTAGGCGCGTATTGATGGGGCCGGGCGGCAGTTGCAACCAGCTGCCCGGTTTTTACCCGTCATCCGACTACCTAGCCAAGAATTATCTAACAGTGCCACCGTTTTTCTCGTTTTTTTCTGCTATTTTTCCTATATGCCTATGTGGTTTCCGTCAGTGCGATTTCCGAGCCCGTACCTTTGACAGCGGCCAATTGTCGAGCTGATAGCATTCATAAGGCAGTTCTAAATCCTCCCCTTCGAGGAATATGGATTTACTCTACAAAATCAAGTAGAGTTATCTCTTGAATAATCAAAACACGGAGTCATCAATGAGCGCTAAGGGGCAATTATTACAAGACCCGTTCCTGAATACGCTACGGAAAGAGCATATCCCCGTATCGATTTATCTGGTAAACGGAATCAAGTTGCAAGGGCATATCGACTCCTTTGATCAGTATGTGGTACTGCTAAAAAATACGGTTACACAAATGGTATACAAGCATGCCATCTCCACCGTCGTTCCCGCGAGGGCCGTTAATATCCCATTCGAGGCTCCCGCAACACCTGATGCTTGATCAACCCGCCAGGCAAACGCTTAACACTCACACCCCGGTAGATGCCGCTGTACTGGTCAGTCTCGATTTTGGCGGCGGATATTCAGCCGAAAGCTTAGAAGAATTACGGCTGCTGGCAGCAAGCGATCAGCTCGAAGTCTCGGCCGTGGTCGGAGGCAGACGGACTAGGCCTGATCCAGCGACATTCGCAGGTAGCGGCAAAGTCGATGAAATCATGGCCGCGGTCGAGCAGACCGGTGCATCATTGATTGTTTTCAATCATGACCTCTCCCCTGCTCAGCAACGGAATCTGGAGCAGCGCCTGCGACGGCGCGTCGTTGATCGCACCAGCCTGATTCTTGATATCTTTGCACAGCGCGCGAAAAGCCACGAGGGTAAATTACAGGTAGAGTTGGCTCAACTGGAGCATCTCGCTACCCGTCTGGTGCGCGGATGGACCCATCTGGAGCGCCAAAAAGGCGGCATCGGCCTGCGCGGCCCAGGCGAGACACAACTGGAAACCGACCGGCGCCTGCTCGGCAGGCGCGTTAAGCTTCTTAAGGAGAAACTTGCAAAGTTCCAATGTCAACGCTCGCTACAGCGCCGTTCCCGACAACGTGGACAAGTGTTGTCGGTTTCCATTGTCGGTTATACCAATGCCGGCAAATCCACTCTTTTTAATAGACTAACCCGAGCGCATGCGTATGTGGCAAATCAGTTATTCGCAACCCTGGATGCGACCACACGGAAGCTGTTCATACCGGAGCAAGGTTCGGTCGTCATTTCGGACACGGTTGGGTTTATCCGCGACCTGCCCCACACACTCGTCGCCGCTTTTCGCGCCACCCTGGAGGAAACCGTTCAGGCGGACTTGTTACTTCATGTGGTCGACGCAGGCAGTCCCAACCGGACTGAGCAGATCGATGAAGTAAACAAGGTACTAAAGGAAATCGGTGCTGATTCCATTCCGCAAATACTGATACTGAACAAGATAGACGCCATCGAATTATCGACCGGCACAGCGGGATATGGGCGTGATGAGTATGGTAGAATCGCACACGTGCGGCTGAGTGCAAAAACCGGCGAAGGGCTCGAGTTTATTAAGCTCGCGCTCTCAGAAGCAGTTGTCACGCGCGCCTTGCAGGGGCATGAGCACGCGGGACAGGAAAATTCCTTAGCGAGCCGCCAAATATGATGCAGCAGTACACAGGCGACTGCCACGTAGGATAGGCTCGATTCGGGTTTTCCATCCACCGTTTTATGCTATCTACACTAAGCAGAAATATAGGAATCATCATGGGATTAAACGATCCTCAGTGGGGAAGAAAAAAAGGCAATTCCGGTCCACCTGATCTGGATCAATTGTGGCGCAACTTCAATAAGAAGCTTAATAACCTCTTCAAACGCAAGGGTGGCGGCGGCAGTGTTCCCGGAGGCGGAGAACCGGGTGACGGGGGTCCCAGGCGCTATGGTGGAAGTATCGGATTACTTGTCGGACTACTCCTGCTGTTGTGGATTGGCAGTGGATTTTATATCGTGAACGAAGGCCAGCGCGGCATAGTCCTTCGATTCGGCAAATACGTGGAGAGTACACAGGCGGGCCTGCGCTGGCACCTGCCGTATCCGATCGAGGTGGTGGAATCGGTGAATGTGAGTCAAGTGCGCACGGTAGAGATTGGATATCGGAATAACGTGAGGAGCAAAGTGCTCAAGGAATCGCTGATGTTGACGGATGATGAAAACATTATCGATATTCAATTTGCGGTGCAATACATTCTCAAGAATCCCGAGGAGTTCCTGTTCACCAACCGCGAACCGGAAAACGCGGTGTTGCAGGCGGCAGAAACCGCCATCAGGGAGATCATCGGGAAAAGCAAAATGGATTTCGTGCTCTACGAAGGACGTGAGCAGGTGGCGGCAAAAGCAACTGAACTGATGCAGGGAATTCTCGACCGGTACAAGATAGGGATTGCCATCAGCAAGGTAACGATGCAAAACGCGCAACCCCCGGAGCAGGTACAAGCAGCGTTCGATGACGCCGTTAAAGCGGGCCAGGACAGGGAGCGGCAAAAGAACGAAGGTCAGGCTTACGCTAACGATGTGATCCCAAAGGCAAAGGGTAACGCAGCCCGTTTGCTCGAAGAGTCCGAAGGATATAAGCAACGAGTCATCGCCAGTTCCGAGGGTGAGGCGAGCCGCTTCAAGCAGGTGCTCGTCGAATATAGCAAGGCCCCGGGCGTTACTCGCGACCGGCTTTATATAGATATGATGCAACAGGTCCTTACGAACACGAGCAAAATCATGGTGGACCAGAAAGGGGGCAACAATTTACTGTATCTGCCGTTGGATAAACTGATACAGACGAGCGGGCCATCGAACCCACCCGGTCCCGTAGCAGAATTACCGCCCGCTTCCATGCAGGAAGCCGTGCCTGACAGTGCAGCTCGGACACGAGAAGCGTTTCGTGGTCGCGAGCGGGAGACAAGATAAGTGAAAAACTATACGTCGACGCTATTAGGGATTCTCGTCGCACTGTTGCTCCTGGCTAGTTCCTCGCTGTACATTGTGGACCAACGCCAGCAAGCGATCCTGTTTCAGCTCGGAGAGGTGGTGGATGTCAAGACATCGCCAGGGCTATATTTCAAGATTCCTCTTGCCCAGAACGTACGCTACTTCGATTCACGCATTCTGACCATGGATACGGCTGAGCCGGAGCGATTCATCACTTCGGAAAAAAAGAACGTTCTGGTGGATCTTTTCGTGAAATGGCGCATCGTCGATGTTAAGCAGTATTACGTCAGTGTCCGCGGGGATGAAATGCTGGCACAGACCCGCCTCGCGCAAACGGTAAATTCCAGTCTTCGCGACGAATTCGGGAATCGTACGGTGCATGATGTGGTGTCTGGAGAGCGCGACAAAATCATGGAAATCATGCGTCAGAAAGCCGACGCCGATGCGCGCAAGATCGGCGTCGAGGTAGTAGACGTTCGCTTGAAGCGGGTGGATTTGCCACAGGAAGTAAGCGAATCCGTATATCGGCGCATGGAAGCGGAGCGGAAACGGGTGGCAAATGAGCTCCGTTCCACTGGATCCGCGGAGTCAGAAAAAATTCGTGCGGACGCGGATCGCCAACGCGAGGTCATCCTCGCGGAAGCGTACCGCAAGGCCCAGGAAGTAAAAGGTGAAGGCGATGCCAAAGCCTCGGCAATTTACGCCGGCGCCTTTCAGGCCAATCCGGAGTTCTATGCCTTCTATCGCAGCATGGATGCCTACAAGCAGAGTTTCAAGAATAAGGGCGACATGCTGGTCCTCGAACCTACCTCGGAGTTTTTCAAGTACATCAAAAACTCTGGGAGGACCGCTCCTAAATAGACAAACTTGCCTGCAGGTGAAAGACACCTCCGTGCGCTCCATAGCTGCGCGCTGGCAACAGCCAGATTATCAATCGGCACGGTAAATGGCGGCCCGGTATTTCGTGAATTTTCGCAATTCGTTGCAATTCTCTTCGAAAAATTGCACATGCACCTGAAGGCCCTGTAGCGGCATGTTGGATACTATACTAATGGCGTTTGCCCTGATGCTTGTACTAGAGGGGCTCCTGCCATTTTTGGTACCCGGCTTTTGGCGCGACACCTTTCAGAAGCTGACTGAGATCGGCGATAACCACATACGTTTTATCGGCCTGACCTCGATGCTGGCGGGACTGCTTCTGCTTTACCTTGTGAAATAGGCCGGCTCTGCCAGCTTCTCCATTCTCCAATATCTCTCATGCCTGCGTGGATTCTTCCAGAATATATTGAGGACCTCCTTCCTGCCGAGGCGCTGCGCCTAGAAATGATGCGGCGGCGGGTCATAGACTTGCTGCTGTTGCACGGATACGAACTGGTGGGCCCACCGTTGTTGGAATATGTGGAATCATTACTCACCGGTAGTGGCGGTGACGCAAATTTGCGGATGTTCAAGGTAGTTGATCAGCTGAGCGGGCGGATGATGGGACTTAGAGCGGATATGACGCCCCAAGCCGCACGAATTGACGCCCATTTATTGAATCGTAGGGGGGTTGCGCGTCTTTGTTATGCGGGCAGCGTACTACATACCCTGCCGTCGGGCCTGACCCGTACCCGGGAGCCGCTTCAGATAGGGGCTGAACTATATGGTCATGCCGAACTGGAAAGCGACCTAGAAGTTCAGCAACTGATGCTTCGATCCCTAGCCGTCGCAGGGATCGAAGGAATTCACATTGACTTGGGACACGTTGCCGTGTTTCGCGGCCTCGTCAGGGGCGCGGGCATTCAAGCTGAATTGGAAAAGGAGTTATTTGGCGTGCTACAGGCAAAAGACACATACGCACTAAAGGAACTATGCGGGAAACTGGGAGAGAATGTAGAGGCGGAGGCTCGGCGAGCATTATTGATGTTGCCCGAGCTGTACGGTGACGAAAGTATATTGGCCGCCGCATGCAAATACCTCCCCGACTATCCCGAAATCCAGACCGCCCTGAGCGAACTGAAGATCGCAGGTGAGGAGTTGCGCCCATTAGTAGATACGCTCGCGTTCGACCTGGCTGATTTGCGCGGCTATCACTATCACAGCGGCATGGTATTTGCAGCTTATACCAGCGGCAGTCCGAATGCTATTGCTTTGGGAGGACGATACGACGAGGTTGGCAAGGCGTTCGGCAGAGCTCGACCCGCCACGGGTTTCAGTATGGACATACGCGAACTCTCCAGCCTAGTGCAGATGGACCCATCTTCGCAAGGGATTCTGGCGCCTTATGCGAAGGGGGACAAAAAACTTGAGGAAAAAATCGGACAGCTCCGTAGCGAAGGGCAGGTAGTGGTGGTTAATTTGCCCGGGCATGAGCATGATGGTCAGGATATGCCGAATTGCAACCGTAAATTAACGCTGATCCGGGGAGTCTGGTCGGTTGTGAATATTTAAATTGGAAGCCGCTGCTGTCGATACGGCAAAAAATCTCCGGAGAGGCTCTTTCTTTGCTCTCCATGCTCAACGATGTATTAATCCTACAGACTGGCGAACATGAACAAAAATGTGGTTGTCATCGGAACCCAATGGGGTGATGAAGGCAAGGGTAAAATTGTGGACTGGCTTACGGACCATGCCCAGGGAGTAGTCCGCTTCCAGGGGGGGCACAACGCTGGTCATACGCTTGTCATTGGCGGCAGGCAAACTGTGTTGCATCTGATCCCATCAGGAATCTTGCGGGCGGATGTCGCCTGTTACATTGGTAATGGCGTGGTGATATCTCCTCAAGCACTATTGGATGAGGTGGACATGCTCGAAAATGCGGGAGTCGATGTACGAGGGAGGCTCCGTATCAGTGAAGCCTGCCCTCTTATCCTGCCCTGCCATATCTCGCTGGACAACGCCAGGGAGACCGCCAAGGGACTGGAAAAAATCGGCACAACGGGACGGGGCATTGGCCCGGCGTACGAGGACAAAGTAGCACGTCGGGCGGTTCGACTGCAGGACCTTTTCCACCGTGACAGGTTTGCCTCCAAATTAGGTGAAATGCTGGATTATCACAACTTCGTGCTGAAAAACTATTTCCAGGCCCCTGTCGTAGATTTTCAGCAGACCATGGATGACACCCTCGCTCTTGCGGATCGCATCAAACCTATGATGGCAGACGTGCCACAGCTTTTGTTCGAAGCGAATCGAGCCGGGCACAACCTGTTATTTGAGGGCGCACAAGGAACTTTGCTTGATATCGATCACGGCACCTATCCGTTCGTCACGTCCAGCAACTGTATTGCCGGTGCGGCGACCACCGGAAGCGGTGTTGGCCCGCAAATGTTGCATTACGTATTGGGCATCACCAAGGCCTACTCCACCCGGGTTGGCTCCGGTCCCTTTCCGACAGAACTGGACAATGACGTTGGCCGGCATCTGGCCAAGCGGGGTAACGAATTTGGCGCAACCACCGGGCGGCCTCGACGGTGCGGATGGTTTGATGCGGCGGCCTTAAAGCGCTCCATTCAGATCAATGGTGTTTCGGGACTGTGTGTTACTAAGCTCGACGTGATGGATGGCGTGGAAACGTTGCGCCTGGGTGTGGGCTATAAATTGAGCGGGCGTGAAGGGAATGAATTCAGGAGTATCCTGCCAGTGGGTGCGGACGAACTCGCCTGCTGTGAACCTATTTACGAAGAAATGCCAGGATGGGCTGAAAGTACGGTGGGAATCAAGGATTTCGAAAAATTACCGTTCCCCGCGCAAGCATATCTTAAACGCGTGGAGGAGGTTTGCGAAGTGCCGATCGATATGATATCGACGGGGCCGGACCGGCAGGAAACGATCGTCCTGCGTCATCCCTTCAAGTAATCTTTCCAGTCCTGGGGTGGAGAGTTTGTCTAGTTATATGCTGTTCACGCTCTGTGTATTCCGCCATGGCTATTGGACTATTAGCTCATAAATACGATATGCCTGGGTATACATTGCGTCTGGCAAGCTGGCAGGAAGATAGCCACGCGCTCAAGCTGGTACGAGAAGCAGTTTTTATATACGAGCAGGGCATATCCGTCGAACTGGAATGGGATGGGCTCGATCCTGACTCCATCCATGTGCTAGCGTTGGACGCCATGCATCATCCCATTGGCACGGCGAGGTTGCGGACGGATGGTACCATCGGACGCATGGCCGTGCTTAAAGAATGGCGGCGTAGCGGCGTGGGCAGCGCACTGCTGGAGCGATTGCTGCGTGAGGCCAGAGACCGTCAAATTCCGCAGGTCACCCTGAATGCGCAAGCATATGTGGCGGACTTCTACCGCAAATTCGGCTTCGAAGCGACGGGAGAAGAATTCATCGACGCAGGCATTCCCCACGTAAAGATGGTAGTCAGGCTGGACGGAACACCGCAAAATTAGACTATGCTGGAATCAGTTCCCATAAAGAATGTCGACAATTTACGCTTGTTCCGGATTTGCCGTTTGCCAGCTGATACAAATCGCCAACCTCAAATCAGAACGGCACCATAAAATCGAGGGATAACACAACCTGATCTCTATGTCCGCCAAAAGGACGGTAGTCCAGGCCATGCAATCCGTCCGCCGCATCATAGCGGACGTTTGGCCGCACGTTGAACTGCTGCATCGCCTTCCAGTCGAGCTTGAGCGTCTTTGCCGCTTTCCAGTTCATGCCTACAGTGACTCCATAATAGTCGGCTGGCGCGGCAAAGCTATTGTTAAGCTGATTGGATCCGAGGGCATAACTGTATCCCCGGTTATTCGTTGCGGCAGCCACCCGGCCAGGGGAAAAGACACGAAACCCATCGCGATCCCGAAACCATTCCGCACGAACACCTACGGATAGTTCCGGCATCAGGTCATAGTAAAAGTGCGTGTTAATGCCGTACCATTCAGCATCTTGAATTACCCCGTTCAATAAAACTCCACCGGCGAACCCATGGTCGTGTTGAAAGACAAAATGGGTTTTAGGGGTAAATTTATGCTTCAGTACCAAGCTATATAGCATCCACGGCTCGCTGCTCCGGGTGGAGGTCGCGCTATAGCTGCCGCTAAGATTGGCCGAACTACCCATATCGTCGCTGGTCCAAGTGATGCCCGCTAGCCCACCCCAGTTACCCAATTGCTTGTCAAAGCCTCCATCCCATCCTCCCGTCGCGCTGCCTGTGGTAACCCCGCCCATGAACATCCAGTTCTTGTTTATGTTGTAATTTCCTAGGCCACCGGTATGAGTGAACGGCTCCCCATATTGCATCGTATAAGCGTGAGAATAAAAGAAATTGTCTGGCGCAGGTACGGATTCATACCCAATGGGTGTATAAAAATGGCCGACCTTGACGTTAAGCCCGTTACCGACCGGCACGTATGCCTCTGCAAAGGCCTGGGGGAAGGCGACGCCGTAATACTTGGTGGAGGCGCAGCATATGTCGAGATCCCAGTTGCTTCTGCTCAAGGGCTCACCAGTAGTGACATCAAACGCGGGAACACCATACGCCTGGGTAAAAATGGCGTCACTTCCAAACATGAAATCGGCGCGAAATCCGAAGTCCCAGCTACTGCCTTCTGCCACCACCGCACGCTGCAAATAAACATAAAATTGATTCAATTGGGCTCGGTTCGACTGGTCGGTAAACGTGACCGGCCCGTTAAATCCATTCGACTGAGACGGATTGAAAGTCGCGCCGCCATTAATCCAGCCACCGAGTCTGATACCGCTGTCCTTGTACCATTCGACCGCGGTGTTCAATGCCGTGTTGCCAGCGCCATTCCCCTTGGCACCATTCCCGTTGGCACTATTGCCATTGGAACTTGTGTTCGCACTGGGGGAATAGGTTTCAGCATTGGCATTGGTCCCGATTGCCAATATGCCAACCACAGAGACGAATATAATTCGGCTTCTTATTCTAGTTAGGCGCAACATATCTTGGTTCCCCTCCCCAAAACACCATTGACACTATTGATAAAGTTGTTATTTTTACCCGAAAGTAACACGTCATATGTAATGAAATTGTAAAATAATTGTGAATAAATTGTGATGTTTTTTGTGTGCGATTCTCTATCATTTTGAAACATCGATTCAAGGGACCTCGTCAGCATGGCAAAAATTAATCGATTCAAGGGAGCTCGTCATGCATGGGAAAAATTAACTAGCATCCCCAACTGAAATTTTTCCTGAAGGGTAATTTGAGGGGATAGTTCATTGTGGAAGAAACCGAAGCATGACGTCGGCCAAGATAATCGAGCCGCGAATCTCTCGCGAGGATAGCCGACATGATTTAGCTCAGCTTTTGGAACCACCAAGAAGCTGAGCCGGAACATCTATTCTTCTTTCGATCGAAGTTTGAAGCGACAAATGTCTCTCCCGCGCCATACGTTCAAGTTATTATCACCATTAATACGATATTAAGTTCAGAATAACAACATAATAGAAATAAAAACACCTATAACATACAAAATTGACATAGCCTCTTTAGCTTGCTGCCGTAACTCTTAACTATTGTGCTTTGGATTGGGCTTTTTTCTTGGGCCGCGATAGGAGATGCCCCCAAGAAAGCAAAGATATTTGGCGATTTTTTCCCTGGGCCAGTGACACCGTCCCCCCAACGAGTCTTCGGGAGTCTTCGGGGGCTAGTCAGGGTAGGGGCCATACGCAAGCATCTGAGAAACCATACATTACTACTATTCCTTGACTCGATATCATGAGAATGTA
>Ga0190275_10003988_pt1 | contig 10600 bp, 9 predicted proteins | sample Popmic550T_FD_133745 | JGI IMG/M metagenome (GOLD analysis project Ga0190275, IMG submission 133745) | Populus adjacent soil microbial communities from riparian zone of Yellowstone River, Montana, USA - 550 T | ecosystem: Environmental > Terrestrial > Soil > Riparian zone > Trees stand | place...
AACCTGCCGGTAGGGGTCTACCAGGCGTAGCTCGACATGTTGGGCGCGATCGCGGTAGGTGAACCGGATCCGCCGGTGCTCGGCAGTAGCGGTCGCCACGGCACCGAGGACCAGCGGGTCGATTCCGGGCTGGAGGTCAGGGGCGGTCTCGGTGCTGGCTGCGATCGCCTCGAGCTGGCGTCGTAGCCGATGCGGTAGTACCTGCTCGAGCTTGCGGCCCGCCCGTTCGCCGGCACCGCTGTCACCCATGAGGCGTTCGGTCATCCGCAGGCTGGCCGCGACCGCGATCGCCTCGTCGTCAGCCAAGATCAGCGGAGGCATCGCGGCACCTGCCCTCAGCAGATAGAAGCCGCCCGGGCCGGGCCGGGTCTGCGTCGGGTAGCCCAGCCGACGTAGTCGCTCGACATCTCGGCGCAGCGTCCGGGGACTGACGGCCAGCCGCTCGGCGAGTTCGGTGCCGGTCCAGCCGCGCCCGGTCTGCAGCAACGACAGCAGGACCAGCATCCGACTGCTCGTATCAGCCACCTGCCCAGCCTGACAGAAAATGCGGCCGGAAACTGACCGCATCTACATCTACCGTCGCATCCACGCCCAACTACGAAGGGAACCTGGTTGTGAAGATCGTCCTGACCACACCGACTGGCCATGTCGGCTCACGCGTTGTCCGGCTGCTGTTGCAAGCCGGCATCAGGCCGACGCTACTGCTGCGTGATCCAACAAAGCTTGATGATGCGACACGGGATCTGGTCGACGCCGTGCAAGGAGATCAGGGCGACGCTGACGCCGTCGTACGGGTGACCGAAGGCGCCGACGCCTTGTACTGGGTCGATCCGCCCACGATGGATGACGATCCGATCGCGACATCGGCCAAGATGGGCGCCCACGCTGCTCAGGCCGTCGAGCAGAACGGGATCGCGCGTACCGTGTTTCAGAGCAGCGTGGGCGCCGAGAGACGCTCTGGCGCAGGCGGGATCGACGGCCTGGCGCGGACCGAGGAGCAGCTGGACCAGACCGGCGCATCGGTGCTGCATCTGCGCTGCGGCTACTTCTTCACCAACCTGCTCGGAGATCTCGAGGCGCTGCGCAACGGCGTCCTGGAGACAGCCATGCCTATCGATGCGCCTATGCCGTGGGTCGATCCTCGAGACGTCGGCGACATCGTCGCGGCCAGGCTGCTGGCCACCGACTGGTCCGGCCGGATTGTGCAGGCCGTCCACGGTCCGCGGGATCTGAGCTTCGCCGAAGTCGCCGAGATCGTGAGCGGGGCCACCGGACTTCGGGTCAGCGCCAGACAGATCCCCGACGACGACCTTCGCAGCACTTTGCGGTCAGCTGGCCTCAATGACAAGCAGGTCGCGGCCATCCTCGGGATGTCCATCGGGCTGCGCGGGGACTTCATAGCCGAGGACGCGCGCAGCGTTCTCACCTCGACACCGACGACTCTGGCGGCTTGGGCCTACGAACACCTTCGACCAGCAGCCTGACACCCCGCCGTCGGCGGGCCGATCTGAGAGTGCTCGGTATCCTTTCGACCCGTGGGCGTGATCGTGCAGAAGTACGGCGGATCCTCCGTGGCCACCGCAGAGCACATCAAGCGGGTGGCACAGCGGATCGTGGCTGCTCGCCGTCGCGGCGACAGTGTCGTCGTGGTGGTCAGCGCTATGGGAGACACCACCGATGACCTACTCGAGCAGGCCAAGCAGATCACCCCGATTCCGCCGGGTCGTGAGCTCGACATGCTCCTCACCTCCGGTGAGCGGATCGCCATGGCCTTGGTGGCCATCGCCATCTCGACCCTGGGGTTCGAGGCTCGCTCCTTCACCGGTTCGCAAGCCGGGGTCATCACCACAGCCACCCATGGCAGGGCGAAGATCATCGACGTCACGGCCGGCCGGATCCAGAGCGCGCTGGACGAGGGCGCGATCGCGATCGTCGCGGGCTTTCAGGGCGTCAGCCAGGACACCAAGGACATCACCACCCTCGGCCGGGGTGGCTCGGACACCACCGCAGTTGCCCTCGCCGCCGCGCTGAACGCGGACGTGTGCGAGATCTACACCGACGTCGACGGGATCTTCACCGCCGACCCACGGATCGTGCCCAACGCCAAGAGACTCGAGCAGGTCACCTACGAGGAGATGCTGGAACTCGCTGCATGTGGCGCGAAGGTGCTCAACCTGCGGTGCGTGGAATACGCCCGCCGCTACGACATGCCGGTCAGGGTGCGTTCGTCGTATTCCCAACTGCCTGGGACCCTGGTCACCGGCTCGATGGAGGATCTCAGCGTGGAACAGGCAATCATCTCCGGCGTCGCACACGACCGAAGCGAGGCCAAGATCACCGTTGTCGGTGTCCCGGACAAACCCGGCGAGGCTGCATCGATCTTCCGGGCCGTTGCGGCCGCTGAGATCAACATCGACATGATCGTGCAGAACGTCTCGGCGGCGACGACCGGCCGCACCGACATCTCCTTCACCTTGCCCAAGGACGATGGCAAGGCAGCACTCGAGGCTCTGGCCCGAGTGAAGGACTCGGTGGGATTCGAGGCTCTGCTCTACGACGACCACATCGGCAAGCTGTCGCTGATCGGCGCCGGGATGCGCTCCCATCCGGGGGTCTCGGCTCGGTTCTTCGATGCACTGGCCGACGCGGGGGTCAACATCGAGATGATCTCGACCTCGGAGATCCGGATCTCGGTGATCTGCCGGGACACCGACCTCGACGTCGCCGTACGCGCTGTGCACACTGCCTTCGAACTCGGGGATGACGAGACCGCAGCAGTCGTCTACGGAGGGACCGGACGATGACCTCCAACAGAAAGGTGGTCCTGCGATGAGCGGCCTCAACGTCGGAATCGTCGGCGCCACCGGTCAGGTGGGCCGGGCGATGCGCGGGATCCTGGCTGAACGGAACTTCCCGGTTGACCAGCTCCGCTACTTCGCCTCGGCACGGTCAGCGGGTACGACCCTGCCGTGGAAGGGCACCGACATCACCGTCGAGGATGCCGCGATAGCCGACCCTGCGGGCTTGGACGTCGCGCTGTTCTCTGCCGGAGCCAGCTCGTCGCGAGAACTGGCACCGAAGTTCGCGGCTGCGGGCGTCATGGTGATCGACAACTCCTCAGCCTGGCGAATGGATCCCGACGTTCCGCTGATAGTCGCCGAGGTGAATCCAGGCAAGCTCGCCTTCGCGACCAAGGGCATCATCGCCAATCCCAACTGCACGACGATGGCCGCCATGCCAGTGCTCAAGCCGCTGCACGACGAGGCGGGCCTGGTCCGACTCATCGCCAGCACGTACCAGGCGGTATCAGGCGGTGGACTGGCCGGCGTGGACGAGTTGGACAAGCAGATCCGTGAGGTCGGCGGCCGGGCCAGCGAACTCACCCACGACGGCTCAGCAGTGCAGTTTCCGGAGCCGGTGCTCTACGCCCGCCCGATCGCCTTCAACGTGATCCCTTACGCCGGGTCCCTGCTCGACGACGGTTCGGGGGAGACCGATGAGGAACGCAAGCTGCGCAACGAGAGTCGCAAGATCCTCGACATTCCGGATCTGCGGGTCTCAGGCACCTGCGTACGGGTCCCGGTCTTCACCGGACACTCGCTGTCGCTCAACGCGGAATTCGCCGGTCCGCTCAGTGTCGAGCGGGCCACCGAACTTCTCGCCGAAGCGCCAGGCGTCACGGTGACCGACATTCCGACACCCCTGCAGGCCGCGGGCCAGGATGCCAGTTTCGTGGGCCGCATCCGGGTCGATCCGGGGGTAGCCGACGGTCGCGGTCTGGCGTTGTTCGTCAGCAACGACAACCTGCGCAAGGGAGCGGCGCTGAACACCATTCAGATCGCTGAGTTGCTCCTGAACCGCCGCTAGCCCCAACTCATGATCGTGAGCGTCGCAGGGTGAGTGCAACTACACCCCGGCCGCTCACGATCTTGATCGAGGCTCCGAAGTCAGTTACTTCTTGCCGCCGATGCAGAATTCGTTGCCCCCGGGGTCGTTCAGCACTGCCCAGGAGAAGCCCCACTCGTCCTTGTCGTCGATGTGGCTCGCGCCGAGCTCCACCAGCCGCGCGACTTCGTCCTCCCGCTGAACGGCTTTGTCGAGGACGAGATCCAGGTGCATCCGATTCTTGGTCGTCTTGGGCTCCGGCACTTTGAGGAACATGAACCGCGGCAACCTGGTCCCGGCGTAATTCAGCGAGGCCATGAACTCCGAAGCCCCGTCGTCGACCGGGATGTCCAGTGCGGCGGACCAGAACTCGGCCACCTTCCCTACGTCGTCGCAATCGACGGTCACCATGCCGACAGTCAGAGCAGTCATCAGAATCCTCCTGGTTTGGTGGGAACGGAGCTGGCCAGTGGCCAGCAGATATCGGTACGGAAATGCTCGGCTTCGTCGGTGTCGCTCGGACTGACCACGTAGACCTCGCGTATGGGCAAGTCGGCCGAGGCGGCGTTCTCGGCGACCCAGCGGCCCAGCAACCGGTAGGTCTCGCCGATCGCTTCGTAGCTGCCGTGGTGGGTCAGGACGGCGATCGTGACCGCCGGTAGCTCGTCGAGGGCCACCGGGCCGCGATCGTCAGGCAGCTGCACAGCCTCGGCGATCGGAACGTAGGCCACCACCTCCTCCACTTCATGAACTGCCGATGGGTAGAGGGCGCCCGAAGGCCCGGTCGGCGACAGCCCCAACCTGGCCACCACGAGGTACAGCGCCCCGTAGGCCTGTTCGAGGAAGGAGCTGAAGTCGGCCTCGCGGATCCGGCCCGTTTGAGCGAGGGTCAGCGTCGCCGGCTGGTCGCGGACATGTACGGGGGTCTGGCTGATCGGGTGCTCCACGCTGGCCTGGATCTCGGCCACCGCAGTCGCGATTTGGGCCAGCCGATCCTGCAGGCGGTCGCCATGGCTGCTGAGCACCTTGCGGGTCACGTCGGGATCGCGGGCGCGGAGAATCTCTCCGATGTCGGCCAGCGGGAGATCCAGGGCCCGCAACCTGCGCAGCACGCCGGCGTCGGGCAGCTGGCTGGCCTGGTAGGCGCGGTATCCGGTCTGCGGATCAACCCTTGCCGGGACCAGAATTCCCGCCTGGTGGTAGGCGCGTAATGCCTTGATCGACAACAGGCTCGCGCGGGAGAACATCCCGATCGGCATCAGTGCGTCTGCGGACATGAGTGCAGTCTCAGCTCTCCCTCGGGGGGAGAGTCAAGCGGCGGGTCAGTGGGTTGAGGGTCAGCCCGGTGGGACCTGGCGTAGACAGAAGTCCAGAGCTGCGGCGACCTGGCGGATGGTCTCCTCGATGACCAGACTCCCGTGCCCGGCGTCGAACCGGTACACCTCATGATCCTTTCCGCCCTTTTGCAGCGCAGCGAGGTAGTTCTCGATCTGCCGCAGCGGGCAGCGCGGGTCGTTGGCTCCTGCCATGACCAGGACCGGCGCGCGTACTGCATCGACGTAGGTGATCGGTGAGGACCGTCGATACACCTCCTCGACCTCCTCCGGCGATCCGCCGAACAGCGCTCGGTCAAAGGCCCGTAGGCCCTCCATCTCGTCCGCGTAGGCGGCCAGATAGTCGGCCACCGGCACCTCGGCGACGCCGGCTGCCCAGCGCTCGGGTTGGGTGCCCAGGCTCAGCAGGGTCAGGTAACCGCCCCAGGACCCTCCGGCGATGATGCACCGGGATGGATCGGCCAATCCTGAGGACACCGCCCAGTCCTGAACGGCGGCGATGTCGTCGCACTCGGTCAGACCCGGCCGGCCGACCAGGGCGTCTCGCCAGGTCGAGCCGTATCCGGTGGAGCCCCGATAGTTCAGGTGTACGACTGCGTAGCCGGCTTCGGCGTAGGCCGCCCTGCGGGCTTTGAAGGAGTCGTCATCTGCCGACTCAGGCCCACCATGAACGAGAAAGGCGGTGGCGTACGGAGCCTGCCCCTGCGGTGGACGTACGACGAGGGTGTGGATGGGCCCACCCGGCCCGTCGACCCAGGAATCCTCCACCGGGAAGGCGCTGGGCGGTCGCGGTCCGGGGGCTGCCAGAACGACGCCGTCGTTGTCCGCACTGCCGTTGACCGCACTGCCGCTGACCGCACTGCCGCTGACCGCGCGGATGGTCGGCGGCTCCACCGAGGATGACCAGGAGAACTCCACGGTGCCTTCCGGGCGAGCGGTCGCACCGCTGACGACGCCGGTTGGTGTGCTGAGTCGCTGCAGGGAGGCAGCTGCGAGGTCATAGCGGTAGAGCTCGGTACGAGCGGCGTGGTCGTGACCGACCAGGAGTGCAGACCCATCGGGGAACCAGCTGGCGGTGATCTCTCCGGCCAGGCCGAGCACGATCTCGGTTTCGCTGTCGGTGGCCACGTCCCAGATCAGGAGTTCGGGCCGTCCGCGACGTTCGTGTCCGACGAGCAGGCGCGGATCCCCATCGACCGGCGCGAAACCAAGGCTGGACAGCCCAAGATCGTCGCCGTCCCACTTCTCGGCGATCGCCTTGCCATCCTCTGTGGACAGCACCCGCAGGGCCATGTGCCGAGCGTCCCCGTGTTCGGAGTGTCCGATGACCACGAGACTCTCGTCGCGCGACAAGCCGCCGACGTAGGCAGTCTCAGGGTGTTCATAGAGCACTTCGGTCGACCCTTCAGCGGCTGACGCGAGGATCTGCGTGCCGTCGTCGGTGCTCCGTCCGATGACCACGAGGCGCTTCCCGATGGCCAGACCTGCCGAATAGGCCGGCTCGACGTCGGGCGCCGCGGGCCGGTCCTCGCCTCCGGCGAAGGGCTGGACCAGCCAGGTGCCCCATTCGTCCCCGTCGGTGTCAGCGAACCACCAGATCGCGTCGCCATCGGTCGTGAGCGCGCCGGCAAGGGTGCCGTTGGGGCGGTCGGTCACCTGCCGGTGGGTGTCGGCGTGGCGGTCCCAGGCGAACAGTTCGACGATGCCGGTTTGGTCGGACAGGTACAGGCACCGGGCAGGATTGTCGAACGCCCATTCCGGCAGTGTCACTCGTGCGGCCCGGAATCGTGCCTGCCAACGAGCGTTGGAGGCAGGGTCGAGCCCGGGGACTTCGGTGGGGCTGTCGGGGTCGATCACCTGGGCAACGCTAGTCGCCCCCCGGGAAGCGACTGTGGGCATCAGCACATTCGTAATCCGGTAATTACGCCTTGCGTGCGTGGATCGCCCGTCGTAGCCTCGGCGCTGATGAAACGAAACAGTTCCGTTTCTACTGTTACCACACGCCGCCCGCGTGTTGCCGGTGATCGAGAGGCGGAGATCCTGGACGCGGCCGTACGGGTGCTCGCTGAGGTGGGTTACGACCGGTTCACCATGGACACCGTGGCCATGGAAGCCCGGGCTAGCAAGGCGACCCTCTATCGGCGCTGGCACAACAAGGCAGCGCTCGTCGTCGACGCAGTGTCCCGCGCGAAAGGGATGCCCAACCCGGACGCACCCAGCACGGGAAGCCTGCGCGGTGACCTGTTGGCGACCTGGTGCGGACGCGAGGGGTGGAGCGCCAGCGTGCCGATGTCGGTGATGTGCGGACTCATGACCGCTCTGCACACTGACGACGAACTCAAAGCCGCATTTCACGAGGGATTTCTGGGCCCCCGACAAGCCATGGCGCGCAAGATCTTCGAGGCGGCTCGCGCCCGCGGCGAGGTCGTAAGCGGCGTAGATCTCGATCTCGTGATGTCACTGCTGCCCGCTATCTGCGTGCAACAGGAGCTGTTTCTCAGCCGGTCCGTCGACGATGCCTTCGTCGCAAGAGTGATCGACACCGTGGTGCTTCCCGCCTGTCAGGCATCCCAACCGACCCGACTACAGCCCCGTAGCTAGCCAGATCTGATCCCACTGCCTGAAACATCAGTCGCAACACGTCAGAAGAAGGAACTCATGTCAGTCGCTCCGCCTGTCCCTGCGCAACCGCCCGCATCGTCGGACTCCACGACGTCCAGTCCCCGACTTGGTCTGGCGTTGGTCTTGTTGACCGGCGCTCAACTGATGATCATCCTCGACGCCACCATCGTGAACATCGCCTTGCCCTCGGTGCAAAGAGAGCTGGGCTTCAGCCCGGAGAGTCTGTCCTGGATCGTCACGATCTACGCGATCACCTTCGGCGGCCTGCTCTTGCTAGGCGGCCGACTGGGAGACGTACTGGGCAGGCGCAAGGTCTTCATGGCCGGCGTTCTGATCTTCGCCCTCGCGTCCTTGCTCGGCGGAGTGACTCAGGAGAGTTGGCAGTTGTTGGCCGCTCGCGCCATGCAAGGCGTCGGCGCCGCCGCGGCCGCGCCCACAGCGTTGGCCCTGGTGACCACGACCTTCCCGGCCGGTCCGGCTCGAAATCGGGCGTTCGCGGTCTTCGCCGCGATGTCCGGCGCCGGCGCGGCAGTGGGTTTGATCCTCGGTGGGGCGCTTACCGAGGTGTCCTGGCGCTGGACGATGTTCATCAATGTCCCGATCGGCCTGCTCATCGCCTTCGGGGCCGTCCGCGTACTGGCCGAATCACCGCGGCAACAGGGTCGCTTCGACCTGCCCGGCGCGTTCACGGCGACCGTTGGTCTGATCTCCTTGGTCTACGGCCTGACCCAGAAGGGGCAGCCGGACTCGAGCTGGACAGAATTCGGAGTACTGGGACCGATCCTGCTGGGTGTTGTCCTCCTTGTCACATTCCTGCTCATCGAGTCGCGGGCCACCCAGCCGCTGTTGCCGGTACGGATCGTCGCCGACCGCGCGCGCGGCGTCAGCTTCGTCGTCATGCTGATCGTCAGTTCAGGCATGTTCGCGATGTTCTTCTTCCTCGCCCTGTTCGTCCAGCAGGTGCTCGGCTTCACTCCTATGGAATCCGGGCTTGCCTTCCTGCCATTCAGTGTCGGGATCATCCTCGGTGCGCAGATCGCCTCGAAACTGGTGGCCGCTGTGGACCCCAGGTGGATCTCGGGCACGGGGGCATTGATCGCGGGTGGCGCCATGCTCGGGTTCGCCCAACTGGAATATGACTCCACCTACGCGGCCCATCTCCTGCCGTGGATCCTGGCGATGTCCTTCGGTCTCGGCCTGGTCTTCATTCCGATCACCTTGACCGCGGTCAGCAGGGTTGACGCGAAAGACTCCGGGGTCGGATCGGCAGTCCTGAACACCACCCAACAGGTTGGTGGCGCTCTGGGGCTGGCGATCCTCGGAACGGTGGCTGCCAACGCGGCTGCAGACAAGGCCGCGCAGTTGATGACCGGGGCCGCATCAGCACCACGTCCAGACAGCGCGGAGGCGGCCGCCGCGGCACAGGAGCAGTTCGCGCACATCGTGCAGACCTACGGTTTCACGCAGGCCTTTCTCATCGCGGCGGGCATGTTCGCAGTCGCTGCGGTGATCACGTTTGTCGGCTTGAACATCCGGCACGAGGACCTGGCCACCGACGGGGCGGACTCCGTACCAAGCGCCGCCTGAGCGCAACGATCACAGCAGGCCCCGCCCACCCGGGCGGGGTCCGCTGTGATCGGATTGCTCAGTCGGGGTGACAGGATTTGAACCTGCGGCCTCTTCGTCCCGAACGAAGCACGCTACCAAGCTGCGCCACACCCCGAGGGACTCCGGCGAGTCTAGCTCGACCCCTCCCTGCAGGGCTTGGCGGCTGCCTGTCCGTTCGGGACGAGGGTGAGCAGGGTGGCCTCCGGCGGGCAGGCGAAGCGCGCCGGCGCGTACGGCGAGGTGCCCAGCCCGGCTGAGATGTGCAGCCAGGTGTCGGGTGCCCAGCGATGCACCCACCGGGCTCGCGAGCGCTCGATCCCGCAGTTAGTGACCAGCGCGCCGTACAAGGGGATCCGCAGCTGACCCCCATGTGTATGACCTGCCAGAACCAAGTCATAGCCGTCGGCGGCGAAGGAGTTGACGATTCTGGGCTCGGGCGAATGGGTCAGTCCGAGGCGCAGGTCCGCAGTCGAGTCGGCGTCCCCGGCCACCTCGGCGTATCGATCCATCTTCAGATGCGGATCGTCCACGCCGGCAAGGGCGACCCGACGGCGGTCGATCTCGATCTCTCCCCGAGCATTCGTGAGGTCCAGCCAACCTGCCTCGGACATCGCGTCGCGCAGCGGTTGCCAGGGCAACCGAGACCCGTGCACCCGCTTGTGGTTGCGTTTGAAGTACTTCAGCGGATTCTTGGGCCGAGGCGCCCAGTAGTCGTTGCTGCCCAGGACGAATGCTCCTGGCCGTTTCATCAGTGGGCTCAATGCGGCCAGCGTCGGCTGGACGGCGTCATGACCGGCCAGATTGTCGCCAGTGGTGATGACCAGGTCGGGCTCGAGGTCGTCGAGCCGCCGGACCCATGCCTGCTTGCGGCGCTGCTGGGCGGTCATGTGCAGATCGGAGATGTGCAGTATCCGCAACGGCGTCGAGCCAGGCGCAAGAACCGGAATGTCGAAGCGTCGCAGGGTGAACAGGTTCCGCTCGATGAGCGTCGCGTAGGCCGTAACGGCACCGGCCAAGCCGAACAGTCCGGGGATCACGGTGCGGGTCAAGAGCATCCCCCGAGACTACGCAGCGGTACCCGGCTAGCCTCTGGTAGTCGTGAGCACCCTCAAGGAACAACTGCGCGTTGACTTAACCGCGGCGATGAAGGC
>Ga0190275_10003989_pt1 | contig 10600 bp, 12 predicted proteins | sample Popmic550T_FD_133745 | JGI IMG/M metagenome (GOLD analysis project Ga0190275, IMG submission 133745) | Populus adjacent soil microbial communities from riparian zone of Yellowstone River, Montana, USA - 550 T | ecosystem: Environmental > Terrestrial > Soil > Riparian zone > Trees stand | place...
CGCGCCTTGGCGTCCTGGTAGGACTTGCCGCGGCGGGCCATTACGCCCAGCTCCGCGTGCTCGGCGGCCGATCGATGTGTGCTGTCGAACCCATGGTCATCTCAGGCTACGACGTCCACGCCCATCGAGCGCGCGGTGCCGGCGATGATCTTCTCCGCCTGGTCGACGTCGTGCGCGTTGAGGTCGGGCAACTTCTTCTCGGCGATCTGGCGGACCTGCTCGCTCGTGATCGTCCCGACCTTCGTGCGGTGGGGCTCGCCCGAGCCCTTCTCGATCCCGATCGCCTGGCGGATGAGCACCGCGGCGGGCGGGGTCTTCGTCACGAACGTGAACGAGCGGTCCTCGTAGACCGTGATCACGACGGGGATCGTCACGCCGGCATCGCCCTGGGTCTGGGCGTTGAACGCCTTGACGAACTCCATGATGTTGATGCCGTGCTGGCCCAGGGCCGGGCCGACGGGCGGCGCGGGCGAGGCCTGCCCGCCCGGCGCCTGCAGCTTGATCGTCGTCAGGACTTTCTTGGCCATCTAGATCTTCTTCACCTGGTCGTATCCGACTTCCACGGGGGTCTCACGGCCGAAGATGGATACCAGGACCTTCAGCTTGGCGGCGTCCTCGTTGATCTCGGAGATCTCGCCGGAGAAGTCCGACAGCGGGCCCGAGATGACCTTCACCGACTCGCCCACCGCGAACTGCGCGCGGCTCGGGGCGCGCACCGCGACCTCGCGGTGCAGCAGCCGGTCGACCTCGGCCTGGGTGAGCGGGATCGGCTCGTTGGAGGCGCCGACGAAGCCCGTGACGCCGGGCGTGCCCTTCACGACCGACCATGAATCCTCGTTGAGGTCCATGTTCACGAGCACGTAGCCGGGCATGGTGCGCTTCTCGACCGAGATCTTCTGGTTGTCCTTGAGCTCCTGGACGGTCTCGGTCGGCACGACGACCTGGCGCACGGCGCGCGCCTGGTTGAGCGAGGACACGCGGTGCTCGAGGTTCTGCTTGACCTTGTTCTCGTGCCCGGAATAGGTGTTGATCACGTACCAGCGGAACATGCGGGTGTCTCAGGGTCTCCCGTGTGGATCTAGAGGATGGCTTGGATGAGGGGCTTCCAGAGGGCGTCGAGCAGCCCCAGATAGCCCCCGGCGAGCACGACGAAGCCGAGCGTGACGGCCGTGCCCTGGCCCACGTGCCGGCGGTCGGGCCACTGGACCCGCCTGAGCTCGTCCCACGAGTGGCCCAGGAAGGTCAGCACGCGTCCGCGGCTGCGGGTGCGCTCCTGCGCACGGGCCGGCGCGAGCTCGTCCTCCTCCTCGGCGACGTGCCGACCGCGGCGCCGCGGAACGAGGTCGCCCTCGACCTCGTCGGGCGCGCGCTCGACCTCGTCGTCGTCGAGCGGCGGCGCGTCGACCTCGTCGTCGTCGAGCGGCGGCGCGTCGACCTCGTCGGCGTCGATCGGCGGCACGCCGGCCTCGGCCAGGCGGGCCTCGTCGACCGCGGCCGAGGAGTGCTCGAGGGGACCGGGCGAGTCCGCGGCGTCGTCGCGGTCGAGCTCGGTGGCGTCGTCGGTCTCCGCCCCGGGCTCGGCCTGCGCCTCGGTCTCCTCCCAGTCGGCGTCGCCGGGCTGGCGGCGCTCGCGGGCGCTGCGGGCGCGCGCCGCGCGCGACGGCCCACCGGCGCCTGCCTGACGCTTGTTACGACGCTGCTTGGCGCGCTGTCGGTCGCGGGCCATGGCCGATCCTCACCGCGTCTCGCGGTGGCCCGTGTGGCGCCGGCACCACTTGCAGAACTTCCGCAGCGTGATGCGGTCGGGGTTGTTGCGCTTGGACTTCGTGGTCTGGTAGTTCCGGCGCTTGCACTCCTCGCAGGCGAGGGTCACGGCGATCCGGACGTCTCCGCGGGCCATGGGGGTGCTCCGAGGGTCGGGCTGAACGGCTGCCGGCGCGGCCGACAAAGGAAGACCCCGCAATCGGCGCGAGGTCGACGAGCAAGGATAGCGCGCGCCCTCCTACATGGAGCCGCGCGACAACATGTAGGGCACCGTCCGCAGGAGGATCTTGACGTCGGTCCACAGCGACCAGTTCGCGACGTAGAGGTAGTCGATGCCGACCATCTCCTCCATCGGGATGCGGGCGGCCCCGAGGATCTGCCAGTGGCCGGTCATCCCGGGGGTGAGGTGCAGGCGGCTGCGCAGCAGGCCGACGATCTGCTCGTCCTCGTCGACCACGAGCGGCCGCGGGCCGACCATGCTCATCTCGCCGCGCAGGACGTTGAAGAGCTGCGGCAGCTCGTCGAGCGAGGTGCGACGGAGGAAGCGCCCCGCCCGCGTCACGCGCGGGTCGTCGGCGATCTTGAACAGCCCGGACGTCTCGTTGAGGTGGCGCAGCTCGGCCTTGCGGTCCTCGGCGTCGCAGCACATGGTGCGGAACTTGAAGATGCGAAAGCGTCGGCCGTCACGCCCGACGCGCACCTGGCGGAAGAACACCGGCCCCTTCGAGTCGAGCGCGATCCAGATCGCGATGGCGGCCATGAGCGGCGCGGTGACCACGAGCACGGCGCTCACGCCGACGACGTCGAAGGCGCGCTTGAGCATGCGCGAGGAGCGCGTGAGGCCGAAGCGGCGCACCCCGAGCATCGTGAGCCCATCGATCTGCTCGAACTCGACCGCCGAGCCGACGACCTCGAACAGCCGCGGCAGCACGCTCACACGCACGCCGACCGCCTTCGCCAGCCGGATGAGGTCCAAGGTGTCCGCGCAGTCGGTCGTGGCGGGCGCGATGATCACGCGGTGCACGTCGTTCTCGCGCACGAGCGCGCGGAACCCGGGCTCGGTCAGCCACTCCGGCGCGCCGCCGTTGACGCGCATGGGGAGCGGCTTGGAGGCGACGACCTCGACCCGCGCGCGACCCTCGCTGAGCTTGCGCTCGAGCAGCGCGGCGGCGCTCGGGTCGCCGAGGACGAGGCAGCGCTCGGTCGCGGCGACCGTGCGCGCCACGCGCCGCGCCGCCGCGCGCCCGAGGACGAGCAGCCCGAAGCACAGGCCCCACAGGAGCACGACGTGCGCCGGCCGCAGCTCCACCGAGGTCAGGGCGTCGTGGACGAGCCACACGAGCAGCGCGTAGAGCCCGGCGAGCTGGAGCAGGACGGGCGCCTCGTCGAGCGTGCTCTTGCGCAGCACGAGGTCGTCGCGGTCGTAGAGGCGCGCGAGCTTGTTGACCGCCACGATGAGCGGCATCGCGATGAGCGTGAGCCCGTTGACGACGTTGGGCCCCGCGATCCACAGCACGACGGTGAGCGAGACGAAGGCGGCGAGCGCGTCCGCGCAGCCGAGCGCGCGCCGGTAGACGCCCTCGCGGCTGCGGACGTCCTTCGCGGGCTGCCCCTCCGTCAGGGCCGGGAGCGCACCGATGCGACGGCGGGCGCCGGGGACGAAGCGCCGGCGCGCGACGACCGGCGGTGCCGCGGCCGCGCCGCGCGGCGGCATCGTCTCCTGGTGCTGCGGGGGAGCTTGCGACAAGGCGAGACCAGCGCTGCGGTCGGGACGTCGTCTTCCCGGGCGGCTGAGCGGTGGAAGATAGCCAACCGCTCAAGAAGTTTTGTGGCCAGACGTGTGTCCCCGATCTGGACCCGCAGTCGGTAGACGGACGCCATTCCGTGCGTTTGCAGGAGATTCCACGACCGTCCCGACGCACCGCCCTGGACGGCGGTCGAGTTTCTGACGACGGCCCGTGTTGCCGCACTGACCGGTTAACCGAAACCCGGCTACGTGAGCGGCCGGGCTGCTATGCGGCGAGCGCGTCGAGGCCCTCGCGGGCCTCCTCGCGCGTCAGCGGGCGCTTGCCCCAGCGGGCGCGGTCGGCGTAGTCCATCAGGCGGTCGAAGTACGCCGCGAACGGCGGGCACGCGATCCCGCGCGGGCCCAGCAGGGCACGGGCGCGCGCGTCGTCGAAGGTCACGCCCATGCTGAAGTACGGCAGGTAGACGCCCCCCTGCTCGTCGGCCGGGCCGGTGCCCTGGGCGCTGCCGGCCGGCACGACGGTCGGGCGCGGGCGGTCGAAGTGCGCGCACGCGAGCTCGATCAGCAGCCCGACGCTCGGCGCCCGCTCGCCGGCGACGAGGTTCACGACACCCGGCTCGCGCCCGGCGAGCAGCGCGACGATCCCGTCGGCCACGTAGTCGACGGGGACGACGTCGACCTGCGCGGCCTCCGAGGCCGGCACGGCGTCGATGAGCCCGCGCGAGAACGCGCGCAGCGGCCAGTAGAGGACGTTGAAGGCGGGCGTCCAGCCCGAGTCGGACTCGCCCATGACGATGCTCGGGCGCGCGATCACCGTCGGCAGGTCGTCGGCGGCGCCCACGAGGTGCTCGGACTCCCACTTCGTCTGCTCGTAGGTGTTGCGGAACCCCTGCCCCTCGTCGAGCTGATCCTCGCGGAACGACCCCTCCCAGCGCCCGGACACGAACGCGGTGGAGACGTGGACGAGCCGCTCGAGGCCGGGCGCCGCCCGCGCGAGCGCGAGCACCTCGCGGGTGCCCTCGACGTTGATCGCGCGCGCCTCCGCGAGCGGGAGCGAGAACGAGATCGACGCCGCGCAGTGCACGATCGCGCCGGTGCGCTCGAGCACGTCGTGGCGGGCGTGCCCGAGGCCGAGCCCGGGCTCGGTGACGTCGCCGGGGACCGCGGTCACGCGCGCGCGCAGCTCCGGGTCGCCGCCGCCCCGGTACAGCGTGGCGAGCACCTGGTCCAGGCGCGCGTCCGCGCCGGCCTGGTCGGGCGCGCGCACGGGCGCGACGATCTCGTGCTCGCCCGCCTCGAGCAGGCGCGCGAGCACCTCCATCCCGAGGAAGCCCGTCGCGCCGGTGAGCAGGACCGCTTCGCTCACGCGCCCGCTTCCTCGAGCGGGCGCTCGGCGGTCCCGTCAACGCCCACGAGCTGGGTGCCCATGGCGTGGAAGCCGCCGTCCACGTGGAGGATCTCGCCCGTGATGCCGCGCGCGAGGTCGGAGAGCAGGAAGCACACGGCGGAGGCGACCGGCCCGGCGTCCTCGACGTCCCAGCCGAGCGGCGCCTGGCGCTCCCACGCGCCCGCGAGCTGGGCGAAGCCGGGGATGCCGCGCGCGGCGAGCGTGCCGAGCGGGCCGGCCGAGACGAGGTTGACCCGCACGCCGCGCGGGCCGAGGTCGCGCGCCAGGTAGCGCGAGACCGCCTCGAGCGCGGCCTTGGCCACGCCCATCCAGTCGTACACGGGCCACGCCACCGTGGCGTCGAAGTCCATCCCGACCACCGACGCGCCCGACTGCGGATAGAGGTCGGCGAGGCCGGCGGCGAGCGCCTTGAGCGAGTAGGCGCTCGTCTGGAAGGCGGTGATCGCCGACTCCGGCGGGGTGGTCAGGAAGCGGCCGCCGAGCGCGTTCTCGGGCGCGAAGGCGATCGCGTGCAGCACGCCGTCCACGCGGCCCCAGCGGGTACGCAGGTCCTCGGCGACGCCCGCGATGTCGGCGGCCTGGTTGACGTCGAGCTCGAGGACGTCGGTCGGCTGCGGCAGGCGCGCCGCGGCGCGCTCGGTCATCCGCTTCGCGCGGCCGAAGCCGGTGAGCACGACCTCGGCGCCGGACTCCTGCGCCTGGCGGGCGACCTCCCACGCGATCGAGTCGCGCGTGATGACGCCGGTGATGAGGAGCTTCTTGCCGGCGAGCATCACAGCGGGATGTTCCGGATCCCCGCGGGCGTGGCCGCGAGGTCGAGCGTGCTGAGCGCCTCCACGAGCCTTCGCCGCGTGTCGGCGGGCGCCACGATCTCGTCGATGTAGCCCTCCGCCGCCGCGATCTCGGCCGACAGGTGCTCGTCCGTGTAGCGCGTGGTGAGCTCCGCGCGCAGCGCGGCCGGGTCCTCGGCGGCGGCGATCTCGCGCCGGTTGACGATCGTGACGGCCTGGTTGGCGCCCATCACGCCGATCGTCGCCTGCGGCCAGGCGAAGGCGTAGTCGGCGCCGAGGTCGCGCGAGCACATCGCGATGAACGCGCCGCCGTAGGCCTTGCGCAGCACGACCGTGAGCTTCGGGACGCTCGCCTCGGCGAACGCGTGCACGAGCTTGGCGCCGTGGCGGATCACGCCCGCGGACTCCTGCGACGTCCCCGGCAGGAAGCCCGGTGTGTCGACGAGGATCACGAGCGGCAGCCCGAACGCGTTGCAGGTGCGCACGAAGCGCGCGGCCTTGGTCGCGGAGTCGGCGCACAGGACGCCGCCGAGGTGGCGCGGCTGGTTGGCGACGATGCCGACGGCCCGGCCTTCGAGGCGGGCGAAGCCGCACATGATGTTGCGCGCCCAGCGCGGCGACCACTCGAGCAGGCGACCGCCGTCGACGAGGCCGCGCGCGACGTCGCGCACGTCGTAGACGCGCCGGGACTCCGCCGGGACGGGCTCGTCAGGGCCGTAGCCCGGAGCGCGCGCGGCGCGCCAGCGCGGCGGGCGCTCGCCGTCGTTGGCCGGCAGGTGGTCGAGCAGGTCGCGCACGAGCAGCGCTGCATCGGCGTCGTGGGCGGCGACGAAGTGCGCCACGCCGTTGCGCTCGTGAACCTTCGGACCCCCGAGCGAGGCAGCGTCGACGTCCTCGCCCATGACCTCGCGCACGACCGCGGGGCCGGTGAGGAACATGTTCGCCCGCTCCGTCATGACGACGAAGTCGGTCAGCGCCGGCGCGTAGGAGCCGCCGCCGGCCGAGGCGCCGCAGATCACCGAGATCTGCGGGACCTTGCCCGACAGCTCGACGTGCTTGCGGAAGATCCGGGCGTAGCCCGCCAGCGCGGCGACGCCCTCCTGCAGGCGCGCGCCGCCGGACTCGATGAAGCCGACCACGGGCGCGCGGGCGCGCCCGGCGAGCTCGAGCACGCGCAGGATCGACTCCGCGTGCGCCTCGCCGAGCGAGCCGCCGAGGAAGCTCGGGTCCTGGGCGTAGCAGAACACGGGGCGCCCGTCGACGCGCCCGGCCCCCGCGATCACCCCGTCGCCGCCCTGCGCCCGGGCGCCGATGCGGCGCGAGCGGACGTCGGAGCGCAGCAGCGTGAGCGAGCCCGGATCGCACAGCGCCTCGAGACGCTCGATCGGGCTCAGCGTCTCGCGGTGCTCGGTGGGGGCCAGCAATGTCATGGGGCCTCCAGGCAGAGGACGGCGTTGTGCCCGCCGAAGCCGAACGAGTTCGACAGCGCGACCGCCGGGCCGCCGTTGATCTCGAGCTGGCGCGCCCGCTGGGGCACGTAGTCGAGGTCGAGCCCCTCCTCGGGCTCCTCGTAGCCGAGCGTGGGCGGCGCGACGCGGTCGCGCAGGGCGAGGATCGTCGCGACGGCCTCGACGGCGCCGGCCGCGCCGAGCAGGTGGCCGATGGCGGACTTCAGCGAGGACACCGGGATCTTCCCGGCGCGCTCGCCGAGCGCGAGCTTGATGGCGAACGTCTCCGCGCGGTCGTTGAGCTGCGTGGACGTGCCGTGGGCGTTGATGTAGTCGACGTCGTCGATCGTGAGGCCGGCGTCGCCGAGCGCGGTGGTCATCGCGCGGGCAGGACCGCCGCCGTCCTTGTCGGGAGCGGTGATGTGGTAGGCGTCGGCGCTCGCACCGTAGCCGCGCAGGATCGCGAGCGGCTTGACGCCGCGCGCGGCGGCCGCCTCGGAGTCCTCGAGGATCAGGATGCCTGCGCCCTCGCCCATGACGAAGCCGTCGCGGCGGGCGTCGAAGGGGCGCGAGATGCCGCTCGTCGACAGCGCGTCGAGCGCGGCGAACGCGGCCTTGGAGAGCGGCGTGAGCGCGGCCTCCGAGCCGCCCGTGACGACGGCGTCGGCCTCGCCGGCGAGGATGATGCGCTTCGCGGCGCCGATCGCGTCGGCCCCGCCCGAGCAGGCGGAGACGATCCCGTGACACGGGCCCTGGAGGCCGTGGCGCATCGAGATGGCGGCGGGCGCGGCGTTGGACATCATCAGCGGGATGGACAGCGGCGGGACCTTCTTGGCGCCCTGCTCGATCAGGATCTCCTTGCCGTGCTCGAGCGTGCCGATGCCGCCGATGCCGGTGCCGATCACCGTCGCGATGCGGGTCGCATCGTAGGGCAGCTCGCCCTCCCAGCCGGCCTCGTTGAGCGCCTCGGCGGCGGCGACGAGCGCGAACTGCGTGAAGCGGTCCGCGCGCCGCGCCTCCTTGACCGAGAAGTGCTCCCGCGGCTCGAACTCGCTCGCGGGGCCGAGCCCGTCCTCGATCCCCGACGTGCCCGCCCGCCAGCGCTCGTAGAGCGTGCGGGCGCCGACCCCCAGCGGGGAGACGGCGCCGACGCCGGTGACGACGACCTGTCTCATGCCGCGCGGCTCACCACCAGGTCCACCGCGTCGCCGACGGTCTTGATCTTGCCGACGTCGTCGCCCTTGAGCTGGACGCCGAACTCGTCCTCGATGATCTGTGAGAGCTCGGCGAGATCGAGCGAATCGATATCGAGCTCCTCGAAGGTCTTCTCGCGGCTGATCTCGTCACGCTCGGGCCCGAACTGCGTCAGGGCGTCGGTGATGACCTCTTCGACCTTCTGCGGGGTGGCGGTGGTGGCCATGTGGTGGGTTCTCCTTGGTCAGGCGGACATGCCGCCGTCGACGAACAGGGTCGTGCCGGTCACGTAGCCGGCGTCGTCCGAGGCGAGGAAGCGCACGCAGGCCGCGACCTCCTCCGGAGTGCCGACGCGACGGGCGGGGACCAAGTCCAGCACGCCCTCCGGCAGGTCGGCGGTCATGTCGGTCTCGATGAAGCCCGGCGCGACGGCGTTGATCGTGACGCCGCGGCGGGCGACCTCGGCGGCGACCGTCTTGGTGAAGCCGATCAGGCCGGCCTTGGCCGCCGCGTAGTTCGCCTGGCCGGCGTTCGCGCGCGGCCCGACGATCGAGGCGACGTTGACGACCCGGCCGTAGCGGGCGCGGATCATCGGGCGCAGCGCGTCGCGCGTCATGCGGAAGGGGGCCGTGAGGTTCGTGTCGAGCACCGTGCGCCAGTCGCCGTCGTCCATCTGGATCGCGAGCCCGTCGGCGCGCACCCCGGCGTTGTTGACGAGGCCCAGGACCGGGCCGAGGCCCTCGGCCACGGCGCCCAGCAGCGCCTGCGGATCGCCCTCGGCGACGTCGCCCTGCACGGCGAGCGCGCGCCCGCCTGCCGCCTCGATGGCGTCGACGGTGCGCCGCGCGCCATCAGCATCGCCGCGGTAGTTGACGCCCACCGCCCAGCCGTCGGCCGCCAGCGCCTGCGCGATCGCGGCGCCGATGCCCTTCGAGGCGCCCGTCACGAGCACGGCGGCGTCGGCCGGGCGGCTCACGGGAGCTCCCAGTCGATCAGCCCGGCGCCCCACGTGAAGCCGCCGCCGACGGCGGCCACGAGCACCTTCATGCCCGGCCGCAGGCGGCCGTCGGCGCGCGCGAGCGAGAGCACGAGCGGGATCGAGGCGGCCGACGTGTTGGCGGTCTCGCCGACGTAGTCGGGGATCTTCTGCGGCGGGATGTCGAGCTTCTCGCCGATCGCCTTGAGGATGCGCGAGTTGGCCTGGTGGTAGACGAAGAGGTCGATGTCGTCGAGCTCGAGGCCGGCGCGCGCGACGGCCGACACGGTCGACTCCGACATGACGCGGGTGGCGGCCTTGAACGTCGTCGTGCCGTCCATCTGGAGGTAGTGGGAGTCGTGCGTGGCGACGATCGCGTCGCCGAGGCTGCCGTCCGCGCGCAGCTCGATCGTCCCGATCGTCCCCTCGCCGCCCGCGCCGATCACCGTGGCGCCGGCGCCGTCGCCGAACAGGGCGGCGGTGCGCCGGTCGTCGTAGTTCGTCAGCCGCGAGAGGATGTCGGCGCCGATCAGCAGCACCGTGTCGGCGCGGCCCGTCTCCACGAGGCCGGAGGCGAGGGCGAGCCCGGACAGCCAGCCGGTGCACGCGGCGCCGACGTCGATCGCCCCCGCCCGGTGGGCGCCGAGCGCGTCGGCGACGAGCGGCGACGTGTTGGGGCAGATGGCGTCGGGCGACATCGTCGCCACGAGCACCATGTCGACGTCGAGCGGATCGACGCCGGCGTCCGTGAGCGCGTGGCGCCCGGCGGCGGCCGCGAGGTCGGAGAGCTGGTCGCCCGGCTCGACGTGGCGGCGCGTGCGCACGCCGGTGCGGCGCACGATCCACTCGTCGTCGACGCCGATGCGGCGGGCGATCGGCCCGTTGGGCACGACGCGGTCGGGCAGCCGGTGGCCGAGCCCGAGGACGGTGGCGGCGCGCCCGGCGAAGCGCGGCGTGTCGCTGGCGCGGGTGAGCGCCTCGGTGAGCGCGGGACGCAGATCGGACGGGATCGTGCCGCTACGCATGCGCGACCTCCTCGGGCAACGAGTCGACGGTGACCCCGCGCACGATGCGGCGCGCGAGCTTGGCCAGCACACGTCCGGGACCGACCTCGATGAAGCGCTCGTTGCCGGCCGCGTGCAGCGCGGTGAACGTCTCGCGCCAACGGACGGGGCGGATGAGCGCCTGCGCGAGCTCCTCGCGGATGTCGGTGAACGGCTGCGCCGAGGCGCACGAGTAGACGGGGAAGCGCGGCTCGCGCAGCTCGACGGC